>Ga0105045_10000873_pt1 | contig 23475 bp, 17 predicted proteins | sample MAT02_FD_78089 | JGI IMG/M metagenome (GOLD analysis project Ga0105045, IMG submission 78089) | Freshwater microbial communities from Lake Fryxell liftoff mats and glacier meltwater in Antarctica - MAT-02 (megahit assembly) | ecosystem: Environmental > Aquatic > Freshwater > Ice > Liftoff... | reverse complement strand
CGGTGTGCCGGTGGTCACCATCTGGGGGGCCACCCACCCCGAGACCGGTTTTGGTCCGTGGGGGCAGGCCAGCGAGGCCATTGTGCAGATTTCCGTCGATCAGCTTACGTGCCGTCCCTGCTCGGTTTTCGGCAACAAACCCTGCTGGCGGGGCGATTTAGCCTGTCTGAACGGCATTTCGGTCGAAGTCGTGGCAGAGCGGGTTATTCACCTGCTTAATCATTGATGGTCATTTACTCTGTGTCATTTGCTGCGCGTCATTCGTAGTCATTATTCACCGTTCGTACTAACAATCAATGACTGTAAATGACCATTGAAGACATGAAGGAAATGACAATAAATTCATTCCAGCTTGTGCTTCTTGGCGTGGAGGTCGCGGATGGCGAAATCGAACGAAATATCGTTCATGCAATTAAAGTGCGTATGGGGGCATTTGCCTTTGCCAGATACCGTACAGGGACGGCAGGGCAGGCCCAGCTTCTCGATTCTGACATATGACGTAGCGTAGGGATGCCAGCCGAAATTGGGCGTGTTGCCCCCCCAGATGGAATAGACGCTCTTGCTAAACGCTGCCGCAATCTGCATCAGGCCCGTATCGTGCGCGAACACAGCCCGCGAATTTTCGATAATCGACGCCGACTGGTTCAGATTGAACAGCCCGCAGCCGTTGAATACCAGCTTGCTTCCCAGTGCTTTGACCACCGCTTCGCCAGTGGCCCGGTCGGCTTTGTTACCAAGTAGTACCACCGGAAAATCGAGTTGCCCGCATAATTCGATCATCTTGGTGACGGGTAGCCGGCTGGTGAAATTCCGCCCGCCGATAGCGTAGGCTACGTAGTCGGCCTGGTGGGTAACGGGTAACCAGTCGGCCTCGACCTGATCTTTGTAGGGGATGAAGTAATCAGCCCCCATCTCATCATCCTCAATGCCCAGCGGCTCGATAGCGGCAAAATACCGATCTACCACATGGCCGGGGGGCAGGGTATTGATCTTGGATTTGAGATAGACCAGATTCCGGAACTGGTAGGTCTCCACACTGTATGACCGCACGGCGAGGGCAGTCCTCAACAGTGTAGTCAGCAGGTTGTTTTGCAGATCCACAATCAGGTCGAAGTGTTCGGCCCGCAGTTGCCGGATCAGCGTGAGTGGGTTTTCACTACCAACATGACACGTTTTAATGTGGGGATTATGTTCAATCAGGCAGGCGTAGGCGGGACGGGTGCAGAAATGGATTTCAGCATGGTCGATCTGTTCCTTCAGGCAACGTATCACCGGCGATGCAAGCACCACCTCACCGATGGAAGCAAATTGTAGAATCAGAATCTTGACCGGGGATTTCATACAGGTGACATTTCTGCAAAACTATCGCATTTACTGCATGGCGCCAAACCATTGGATAGCGTTCAATACACCCACCCGCGCGGTTGATTGGGTGTACGAAACTGGCTGTCTTCGCAAACTACACAGGCAGACGGAACGGGTATGGTAACTGGCGGATCGCTGTTAGGCAATCCCTGCCCGTTGCGCCGGTCCACGTAAAGTTCTTTCTCCGACAGGCCCGTCGCACCAAAATAACCGTAAACCTGGCGTTGTGAATCGCTTATGCACCGCAGATTTCCCTGCACGACAGCGGGGGCCGGATCAAACAAACCACCCGTGTTATTGACCAGCCCCCGCACACTCTTCCAGAATGCGTAGGCTCCTTTACTGATGGCCTGTTGCTGTACCTCTACGTAATAGCGGTTTTTGGAGGTGTACGGAGCAGTTAGAATATACTGCCGGCTGATCGCCTGCCCGTTGATGTTGGCGTCGGAGCTGACGCTGATACAGTTGTAGCAGCGCGTAATGTCCCAGCAGGGCGAACAGCATCCCAAACCCGTATAGGTGCCACCGGGTAGCTGCCTTTTCTGGCAGACGTTGGTAAACTCGTAGTGGGTCCACTCCCAGCGGTAATAGTTGCCGGACTCGGCGGGGTCTTTAGTGTCCAGATACACGTCCCAGCCCTGTTTGCGGGTATCCGTACCCGGTACCGGGTCGTTACGGTACTCGGTATAGAGTTTCAGAATGGGCGGGGCTGCCGTCAGGCGTTCGGGTTCTGACTCGTATTTCAGTCCGTCTTTTGTCTGAATAGTGAGTTTATAGCTGCGCCCGGCCACGCCCCGGATGCCATTGGCACGGGTTACATAGACACCCCCCGTTTGCTCGATCAGGGTTTCAGCGTTTCCGGCATCGTCCCGAATACTGACAACGGCACCGGTTTCGAGCAGATTCAGGGCCCTGTAGCTGTAATCGGCGGTGCGCGTAAGCCGGACGGTATAAGGGCCGGGGGCGTCGGTAATCTGACCCTCCACAACCAGCGTTGGCGGCAAACTGAGTGGATCGGGCTGGAACTCGGTCACGCACGAAACCGTCAGGCCAACGCCCGCCATCAGCGTCAGTACAGCAAAAAGAAAGGCTTTCATCAGAACTTGAAATTATAGGTCAGCGACGGAAACGCCGTGGCAAAAATCGACAGTTTGTAGGCGTCGGACAGGGAGCCGGGGCTGAGCCGGTAAAACACCGAATACGCATTTTTGTGCGCATAGACATTATAGACCGAGAAGACCCAGCTACTCTCGTTCTTACGCTTTTTGGTCAGTGCATTCTGCTCGAAGGTCATCGAAAAATCAAGCCGGTGGTAGTCGGGAATGCGCTGCTGATTGCGGTCGATGTAAATCGGAATCAGCACCCCGTTGATACGGGCGCGGGCGTAGGGTTGCGTAATGGGCCGCCCGGTGCTATACGTAAAATTGAGCGACAGACTGAACCAGGCCGTTGGCCGATAGACAGCCAGCGCGTTCAGAATGTGGGGTTTGTCGAAATTAGCCGGGTACGCCTGCCCGTTATTGACCCGTTCGGCAGCGAAAGGGCTGCTCATGGTCAAAAAAGTGCGCGAAAACGTGTAGGATGCAAAACCCGTCCAGCGGCCTTTATTTTTACGGGCGAGGGCTTCAAATCCGTAGGCCTGCCCCCGCCCCTGTACCAGTTGGGTTTCTACGGCTTCGGCCAGTTGCAGTTCGGCCCCGTCGCGGTAGTCAATAGCGTTGGCAATTGTTTTGTAATACACCTCGCCCGACAGTTCAATGGCGTTGTCTTTGGTATTGCGGAAATACCCGAGCGACCACTGATCAGCTATAACAGGTTTGGTATGGGCATCGCTCAGGTGCCAGCGCGAGGTGGGCAGGGCCGCTGCGGTGTTCGTGACCTGCTGAATATACTGCCGCAGCCTGCTGTAGCCCAGTTTGATCGACTGCCCCTGCCCTACCGACCAGCGCACCGCCAGCCGCGGCTCAAACCCGCCCGCCCGGTTGTAAACCGCACCGGCATTGTATGTCTTTGTAGAAACAACCGATTCATCGTCAACAGGCCCATTTTCGGGGTAGGTCCGCACGGTGGCGGGGCCCCGGTTAAGCAGGACCGAATAGCGCAAACCCGCCAGCACCGACACCGCCGGGGAGACCGTCCACTCGTCCTGCACGTAGGCGGCCAGTTCGTAGGCGCGTTCGCGGGCGAGGTCAAGGGCCAGCACGTTCGAGAACGGGCCGGGTGTTCGGGTATTGGGCTGCACCAGAAAGTCAATTACGCTCAGGCCGGTTTGCCAGAGGTGTTTGTCGGAGGGCGTATAGGTCAGGTCGGATTTGATCTGCCGGTGCAGCACCCCGGATTGCAGATCAAACGCGTTGGCCGAGTCGGGAGCGGTCAGATTGGCCCGGTAGCGGGCCAGTATTACCGACGTAGCTACGTTGATCTGCTTATTGACGAAGTAATTCCAGCGTAGTACTCCGTTGGACGTCTGGTACCCAAACTGGGTGGACGATGCGTTGATTTCCTGCCCCGACAGCGAGTCAGACGCCAGTTTAAACACGTCTTTGCTGAGGTAGCCGGTCAGGGTAAACGTATGTTTTTCGGAAAACTGGTACTTGAGTTTCGTAGTCAGATCATAAAAATTGGCCCGCGTACCGCGCAGGGTGGGTGGGCCAATTCTGAACAGAAAATCATTGAACGATCCCCGCGCTGCGGCCAGAAATGACAGCTTGTTTTTGATAATCGGCCCCTCCACACCCAGTCGGTTGGAAATCAGCCCGATGCCGCCGTTAAGCCCCCATTTTTCGGCGTCCGGCTCTTTAATTCTCACATCCAGGACCGACGATGCCCGCCCGCCCAGCGCGGCTGCCACGCCCCCCCGGTTCAGCGTTACGTCGCGCACCACGTCGGGGTTGAAGACCGAGAAAAAGCCAAGCAGGTGGCTGGAGTTGAATATTGGCGCATCGTCGAAGAGTACGAGGTTCTGATCGGCACTGCCCCCGCGCACGTTGAAGCCGGGTGCCCCCTCGCCCACCGTCGTCACGCCGGGCAGCAGCAGCAGACTCCGCACTACGTCAACCTCACCAAGCAGGGGCGGAATGCGCCGGATGCTGCGGATGCTCAACTGCGACACGCCAATCTCTACCTTGCGCACGTTGCGGTCGGGAGTTTCGCTGGTCACGATCACTTCCTCAAGGTCTTTGGTATCATCTTCCATTGCAATCTCCCGAAACAGGATTCGCTGGAGTGAAATGGTATCGAGTTTGGGTCGGTAACCCACGCGGGTGCATTTGAGAACGTACCTCCCGGCGGGTAATGAAACAGTATAGTATCCATCTTTAGCCGTGACGTACCCCTTTGAAACGTCCATTACCACAATATTGGCTCCCTGAATGGGCTTACCGGTGGCCGCATCGCGCACGTAGCCCGTGGCGGGGTAAAGGGTTGGTTTGGGTTGCTGGGCAAACGTTGCGCTGACCGGGGTAAGAACAATGAACAGCAGGTAAAGAAGGCGCATAGATGGGGCAGTAACAAAAAAAACGGCAGACGTATTGGTCTGCCGTTTGCTAATATATGACAAAAAAGGAGTTGTTCCGCAGAGATACGCAGAGGTTTATATGTATTCCCTGCGCATCTCTGCGGAACAACTCCGCTTGTTTACTCTTCCCGGCGCAGTTTCTTGAACCAGTGTTCCATCTGCTTACCCGCAGCCTCGCGGCCACCCAGGCCGAACGACAGCGCAATAGCCAGCGCAATGGCTCCAACAATGGCACCAAAGGCCAGATCGACAATGCTGTCGGCAATACCCATGGCCCGGAAAGCCATCGCCACAAAAATCAGCAGAATGGCGTAGTAGGCAATGCCCGCCACCATCCGGTTGTTTTCGTTCTGAGCCACTACGCTGGTACGCACCAGGTTGGCCAGCAGACTGCCAGCTGCCAGAATCAGCAGCCCGTAGAATATCTGACCCGTTGCGTTAAATATCTCGCGCAGGATGTCAACCACCTGCGGCAAACCAAGCTGCTCTACCGCGCTGATGATGGCCGTGAACAGAATAAAAAAGAACGCGATATTCTTAATCAGCATAGCCAGCGACTGTTGACCCAGCACCGCCGACAAACCCAGCCGGGCCGCCAGCAGGTCGATGCCGAGATTCTGAAACAGACTGCCTACCCACTCGGTCAGGATTTTACCACCCACGTAGGCCACGCCCACGATAATAGCCGCCGATAAAATGCGTGGAATGAACGACAGCAGGTTGCTGAACATCTCCGATGCCGGTACGCTGATTACCTCGATGTTGAGCGTGTTGAGCGCGATGATAAGAATGGGGATGAATACAAACAGAAACACCAGCTGACGTACCAGCCCAACCACGCTGTTGAGGTCAACTTTCTCAATGACCCGGTCAAGGTAGGCCATGCCGTTGGCAGCCAGACTACCGGCCAGATTACCCAAAATGTAACCCGCATAGCCAATGATACCGGCAGCCAGCAGGTTAGGCAGAAAACTCATAAAGCTGTTGAGCATATTCTGGAGTGGAGCCAGTACCCCACCCACGCCCAGCATGTCGAGCGAGATAACAATGGCATAGACCAGCACCACGTAATACACGACGCCTGCCAGCAGATTAGCCAGATCAACGCTGCCTTTGGCGTTCTGATCCATACCCACCCGGCGATTAATCTGGAATTTGGCGAGTTGTTTGGTTAGCAGTTTGCGCAGCGCGTTGGCAATGAAAATACCAATCAGCAGCACGAGCAACGCGCCAATAATGCCGGGAAGCCGGGCACCGAACGTGCCGGTGAAATTCTGCAAACTCTGGTCAATTGTATCCATAAAATTAGTGTAGGGAGACAGGTGAAAAATAAGTAAACTCAGCACTCTGACGAGAACACATAAAAAAGTAACACATTCACCTTGTTATCAGTATGTTACTTTTTACAACTATCGGTAAGCTATATCACCTAAATCAGTTCCAATCAGGTCAACATTAGTACCATAATACCCCTATCGGTTAAGTATTTTTTTTTCAAAATGTCGCTGTACCTCGTCTGCCGACATCGCGTTGAAGGTCATGGCTTTGGTCAGCCCGCCCTTGCGGCCAACGGCCACGCCATAGTGCATGTCCAGCAGGCCCGCAAAATCGTGGGCGTCGGGGTTGATGCTGAGCATAACGCCCCGCTGCATGGCATAGTCAATCCATCGCCAGTCTATATCCAGTCGGTACGGGCTGGCGTTGATTTCCAGCACGACATTATGCTGGGCGCAGGCATCAATCACGGCGCGGTGGTCAATGGGATAGCCTTCGCGGGCCAGCAGCAAACGGCCCGTGGGATGGCCCAGAATAGTGGTAAATGGATTTTCGATGGCCCGAATCAGGCGCGTAGTCGCTTTTTCAAGCGTCATGGTCAGCGTCTGGTGTATGCTGGCCACTACGTAATCAAAACGGGTCAGTGTTTCTTCGTCGTAATCCAGCGAGCCGTCGCTCAGGATGTCGGACTCGATGCCTTTGAAGATGCGAAAACCGTCGGTATAGCCCGCGTTAAGCGCGTCGATTTCGACCTGCTGCGCCCGCACCCGGCTGGGGTCGAGGCCACTGGCGTAGGTAGCCGTTTGCGAGTGGTCGGCAATGCCAAAGTACGTCAGGCCCAGTTCACGGCAATAGCTGGCCATATCAGCCACGGACTGTTTACCATCCGACCACGTACTATGGTTGTGCAGCGTGCCGTGCAGGTCGTTCCAGGTCACGAGTTCATCGGGCTGATGCTGCGTAGCCCAGCGAAACGCAAACTCATCTTCACGCATTTCCGGCACGATATACGGCAAGCCGGCCTGGGCGTAAATAAGCGCTTCGGTCTCCGCACCCGCACCCGCCGAGGTCTGGTAAGCCGTTTGCAACAGCGACGCTCCGCCCGCCCCCACCTGCTGCAAATGTGCATCGGCAGCGGTCTGGATAAACAATTGCCGGTCCATCTGCTCCGCCGGAAACAGCAACAGTTCTACCCGCACATCGAAACCGACCATCTGCCCCCGCCACGCAAACGGCGACGATTCCATCTCGTTCTGCACCAAATCCGGCTCATTTTTCAGCGTCAGCATGGCCGAAACGGGGTTGGCGGTTTGGAGCAGTAGCTGCACTGTATCAACTTCGGTGGCGCGTCGGCGTACCTGCCCGCTGATTTCCACCCGATTGAAGTAGGCCGCGAGTTGCCCGTGCAGGAGGTTGGCTAGCGTATCGGCTTTGTTCATACGTACCTTGCCCTTCTGCTCCTGCAAAAACTCCAGCGACGCCAGAATCTTATCCTGTGTGGCCTTGCCGAAACCTTTGATACTGGCCACACGCCCTTCGTCGCAGGCCTGTTGCAGGTCGGCGAGGGTTTCTACGCCGAGTTTGCGCCAGAGCGTACCTACTTTTTTCACGCCCAGCCCCTTTATGCGGAACATATCCAGCACTCCGGCGGGCGTTTTGGCCAGCAGTTCATCCAAGTCCGTCAGGCGACCGGTGTCCACAATCTCGCGGATTTTATGGGCCACGGACTTGCCGATGCCGGGCAGTTTGGTCAGTTCATCGGCAGTGAGCGTGGCGAGATTACCGGTGGTTTTGTCGAGGGTAAAGGCTGCCGAGGAGAAGGCGCGGGTCTTGAAGGTGTCGTATTCGTGGAGTTCCATGAGCCGCGCGGTTTGCTCGAGCAGTTCAATGATGTCGGAATTGGTCATGTCAGACTGGGTGTTTACGCCGAAAATTAGGCAATTGGTCGGATTTCACGGATGCCGGATACATACGCTACACAAATAACGGGCAGGAAACGCATTGGTTTCCTGCCCGTTTTGTAGGCCGTTGCATCCAATTCTCAGAAGAACCAGAAGCTGTTGCGGAGTTTAAACTCGGTGGCTCCGAGGTAGCGGTCCTTGGTATAGACCGACGCCCGGTAAACGCCCGGTTTTACTTTTGTATCGGGCGAAATCGTAAACGAAATACGCTGTGGATTCTGGCCAAAGTTCACGGCTTTACTGGCATGTACCGGAATCGACTCGCTGGCTCCGTTAACCATCACGGTGAGCCGGTCAATCTTCAGCACCACGGCATCCATCTGATTGGTCAGGCTATCGCAGGCGCGAGTCAGGCTGGCCATGTCGGCATTGAGTCGTCGGATGGTACGCTGCTCACCACTTAGGAAAAACTTAAAATCTGCTTAGAATCAGACTGTTCACTAATCAGATACCTGCTTTTGACGTTACTCATATAGCCCTCATTGCTGCACGTACTCACTACATGGCCGTTTTTCCCTCCCGCTACGCCCGCGTTCTTTCCTGGCTTGACCGCCGAGTTATTCAGCCCATATACACCGAGCGCGTCCGGCGTACCATTCTCCAGAGTTTGCCCTTCTGGGTAGCGTCAGTCCTGACGGGCATCGTGGCGGTAGGCTACGAGCAGTTGTTTACGCTGGCCGAAGAAATTAGCTTTGAGTGGCTCGATACCAACCGCTGGCTGGCATTTGTCATTACCCCTGGCGCGTTTCTGCTGGCGTGGTTGCTGGTGAGCAAACTGGCTCCTGCCGCGCGGGGCAGCGGTATTCCGCAGGTCATGGCGGGTATTGACTTGTCACACCCCACAACGCACGGCTACACAGCCTATCTGCTCAGTATCCGGGTGGCTATTGTGAAGGTGCTGAGCAGTCTGGTATTACTGGTAGGCGGTGGCGTCATTGGGCGCGAGGGGCCAACCATTCAGGTGTCGGCGGCAATTTTCCGGGCCATTAACCGGCTGCAACCGGCGGGCTGGCCGCAGCTGTCGCGGCAGATCGCGCTCGTCACGGGCGGGGCGGCTGGTCTGGCGGCTGCGTTTAACACCCCGCTGGGTGGTATTGTCTTTGTGGTGGAGGAGTTGACCCAAACGCACCTGACCCGCTTCAGAACGGCGGTGTTTACGGCGGTTATTATTGCCGGTATGACCGCGCAGGCCATTCTGGGCCCCTATCTATACCTCGGCTTTCCGAAGGTAAAGCCCTCGGCGGGCTGGTTTCTGGGCGTGGTGGTGCTGGCGGCTTTAATTAGTGGGCTGGCAGGCGCGTTGTTTGCCCGGCTGCTGCTCTGGCTCAATGTGTACCGCCGTCGGTTCGATACGCCCGTTGAGCAGGCTGGCTGGGTGGCGGTATGCGGGCTGGCTCTGGCCGGACTTATCTTCTGGGTCGGTACTGACGCTATGGGTACGGGTAAGCCCATCATTAACCGGCTGCTGTTTCAGAACGACAATCTAACGGCCTGGTATCTGTTTCCGGTGCGGTTTCTGGGAATGGCCCTGAGTTACAGCAGTGGTGCCGCCGGGGGAGTGTTTGCTACGTCGCTGAGCGCGGGAGCCATTCTGGGTGACGCACTCTGCCGCCTGGCCCGCATCCGACCCGAAGATACCAACCTGATTATCTTAGTCAGCATGGTTGGCTTTCTGACCGGTGTGGTACGTTCGCCTTTCACGGCGGCCATTCTGGTACTGGAAATGACAGACCGCCATTCGGCCATTTTTCAGTTGCTGCTGGGCGCCCTCATGGCGCAGGGCGCGGCATCGCTGGTCGATCCGGTTTCGTTTTACGAACACCTCAAAGAAGGCTTCATCCGCGAAGCGAAACAAGTGAATCAAAAGGAGTGAAGAGTGAGGAACGGGCTGGCGCAGGTAATTTTGCGTCAGCCCGTTCTTCACTCTTCTTCCGGGTAGAGTCGCCGGATGAGCCGCTCCATGGTGAGGCCCTGGCCAATGACGGAGAACAGCACAACAGCGTAAGTGATAGTCACGAGTAAATCTTTGTGGGGCATGGTATTCGGAATTGACAGGGCCATCGCAATGGAAAGGCCACCCCGCAACCCGCCCCAGGTGAGCATGAACGGAGCTTTTTTGTCGAGACCAATCCAGCGACGGGCCAACCGAAAGGGAACCCAAATGGCCACAAAACGAGACGCCAGTACCAACACGACCGACGCGATGCAGATGAGCAGATAACTCGACTGGAGGTCAATGATGAGCAGCTCGAACCCGATCAGAACAAACAGTAACGAGTTCAGGATACTGTCTACAAGCTCCCAGAACTTATCGACGTACTCTTCGGTCGTATGGCTCATGGCCTCATTCAGCCGGGTACGGTCGCCTACAAACAGCCCCGCCACCACCATAGCCAATGGACCCGATACGTGCAGTTTCTGCGCCAGCAGGTAGCCGCCCATCACGCCCGCAACGGTGACGATTACTTCAGTTTGGTAGTGATTGATGGAGCGTAACAGCCAGAACATGAGGTAGCCCAGCGCCAGGCCATACAAAAGGCCGCCCCCGGCTTCTTCCAGAAACAACAGACCAATATCGATGGCATCGAATGACTCAACCCCGTTAACGACCAGCCGGTAGATCGACGCAAACAGCACCACGCCAACGCCATCGTTAAAGAGCGACTCGCCCACGATGTTGAGCTTAACACTTTCGGGCAGTTTGAACTTGGCCAGAATACCCAGCACGGCAATGGGATCGGTGGGCGAAATCAAGGCGCCAAACAGCAGACAAAGTATGTAAGGGAGCACAAACCCAAACAGACCAGCAATGTAGTATAGCCCCGTACCGACCAGAAACGTACTGATCAAAACGCCCACAAAAGCAAACAGCATAATGGACCGGCGTTCCAGTCTGAGCAGTTCCGTATCGGTATGAAAAGCACCCGCAAAAAGCAAAAAGCTAAGCATGACATCGAACAGCACCCGGCCAAAGTCGATGGTCGTAATGGCATTGCGGACCGTCTCGAACCACTCCGGGCGAATCTGGTTGAGACCGATCAAAACAAGCGAAAAGGCTACAGAGAGTACCATAATCCCGATAGCATCGGGCAATTTGAGCAGGCGGGTGTTGATGTAGGCAAAGACAGCCGCCCCCACAATGAGCAGGGTAATAAGCGTAAATAGGTCCATCGAAAGCAGTTAATTACACAAGAATGCCTTAATTTTCGTTAAAAAACACATCAGCGGTTCAGCAGCCGCTTTTTTGATTGTCTATGATTGCCGATGAGTCCAAACAGCCGCCTGCCAAACGCCCTGACCCCGTAGCCCGCTTCGGCGAGTTTTTGCAGGAGCGGTTCAGTTTAGCCGAAGACAAAGACGACGAGGCCGGGGTGATCGAGTCCATCGACCGGGGCATCAAGTTCAAAGGTATTAACCTCTGGACCCTCATCTTCGCCATTTTCATTGCCTCCATCGGTCTAAACGTCAACTCAACGGCGGTGGTTATCGGGGCCATGCTTATCTCGCCCCTCATGGGACCGATCATGGGCATCGGCATGGGCGTGGGCATCAACGACCTGTCCATGATTAAACGGGCATTGAGCAACCTCGGCCTGGCGGTATTCATTAGCCTGCTTACCTCAACGGCGTATTTCTTTGTCAGCCCGCTGCACATTGCCCAGTCTGAGTTGCTGGCCCGTACCTCGCCCTCGGTCTGGGATGCCTTCATTGCGTTCTTTGGCGGGCTGGCGGGTATTGTGGCCGGTTCGAGCCGCGACAAAATTACGAATGTTATTCCGGGTGTGGCCATTGCTACGGCACTCATGCCACCCCTCTGCACGGCGGGCTACGGCCTGGCGTCGGGCAACCTGTATTACTTTGCCGGTGCTTTTTACCTGTTTATCATCAACAGCGTTTGCATCAGCCTGGCCACGCTCATCATTGTCCGGTTCCTGGGCTACCATCAGAAAGAATATCCAACGCCCGAAATTGAACGGCGGGTGCGCCATACGATCTGGATTGCCGTTTTTCTGGTGGTGGTTCCCAGCAGTTACCTCGGCTATCAGATTGTGCGGAAGACCATTTTTGAGCAGAAAGCCAAAGAATTCGTGACCAATGAAACCAATTTTGCCTACCGGCAGGTCATCAACTACAACGCCAACTTTAGCCGGGCGCAGAATACGCTAACGCTGACGCTCGTGGGCGAACCCATGCCGCAGGACTCTATTAACCTGCTGAAATCCCGGATGACTGCCTACGGCCTGGGTGACACTAAACTCTTCGTTAAACAGGGTAATTTTAAAGATGCGGAAGTGGATGTTGACGCCATCAAAAGCACGGTTACCGACCAGGTTATCAAATACAGTCAGGCCAGTATTGCCCGCAAAGACCGGACTATCGACTCTCTTACCCGCTATATTGAACTGACCCAGACCTCGCGGCTGCCCGTGGCCGACCTGCGCAACGAACTCAAAACGCTCATGCCCGATGTGCAGACGTTCACGGCCTCGCCCTCGCTGATTATGACCGGCAACAATGCCAAACCCGATACGGTCCTGCTGGTCTATGCCAAGTTTACCCGCCGACACTCAAAGGCCGAGAAGTACCGGATTCAGAAGTGGCTGCAAAGCCGGACCAAGAGCAGAAAGATAAAGTTGATTGTTGAGTAACCGTCTCGACGCTAAAAGCGGGCGTTGTTCAGAAACAGCACAATAAGCAGGGTGAGCAAAACAAACACCCCTATCAGAATCAAAAGCCAGTCAGGTTTGCGCGGAGGTTTATCGGTGGGATTTTGCGCCGGACGGGCGTCCTGATTCACAAAACCGGACGATTCAGAGGTGGCGTCCAGATACGGTGTGTTTTCATTGAGCATGGCTCAGTTAGGTTTGTAGCTTGGGCAGTTTTTTCACGCAAACAAAAATCTACCGTGCAACTTAACACCGACTGATAAACTGCTTAGAATCTGCTTAGAAACCCAGCCAACTACACCGCCCGCAACTGACCGGCCACATTACGAAACGAACGTAGGGCCGCTTCTAAATTCTCGACAATGGACCGGTTTGGATTCTGGGCAGTATTGAGATGGCAGGTAGCATCAAACTACAGAAAATTCTCAACACTGACTGGGCATATTTGACTGGAAAAATGGTTCTTTGCAAAGAAATAGTTTAATTCTTTGCCTGAACAACCAGGTTAGTCATATATGAACAAGTCGCCCGATACGATCCGCATGTGGTTGATCGACATGGCCCGGCCTGATGGCAGCCGGGCCTTTCGGGCGTTTTTTAACTATTTCTACCCAGACGCCTATCGGGTGGCCTTTTTTTATGTACAGGAACAGGAAACTGCTGAAGAACTTACGTCCGATGTATTCCTGAAACTCTGGGATCGTCGCCATACGCTGACTGAAGTAGCTAATATCCGGTCGTATCTGCTGGTATCCGTTAAACATCATTGCCTGAATCACCGTAGCCGAAATAGTCTCTCTACACTATCGCTGGACGACGTACCGACTCTGGCCGTACCAGATTCGGCCAATCCCGAACAGGTTGCCGTCTGGAATGACATGCAGGACTGGCTTGCCCAGACTGTCAACGCATTACCCCCCCGCTGCCAGACGATTTTCAGGCTGGTTCGCGAGCAGCAGCTTTCCTACCGTGAGGTAGCCGACGCGCTGAATATCTCGCCCAAAACAGTCGAAATTCAGATGGGCATCGCCCTGAAACGGCTTAGCGGCCTGGCCCAAACTCTCGGCGAACACTCGCTGTTGCTCACGATCTGCCTGTTTTCTTATTTTTTCTGAGAATCGTTTAGGGGTAAGGCGGTCTGATGGCTGTCATAGCACCAGACAGGCAATTCTCTGATGAACGATAACACCCCACCCTGGCCACTGCTCGCCCGATACATGGCCGGCGAAGTTACATCCGACGAACGACGAACGATAGACGACTGGACAGCCGCTACCGACGCTAATCAGCGCCTGTTTGACCAGCTACAGCACCGATGGCTTCATAGTGTCTCTTCCGAAAAAACTGCGCTACCCTCCGATTCGGCAGATGTCTGGGATCGGTATGTAGCTCCCCGTCTGCCAGCGGGACAGGAAACACCCGTTCGCCCCCTGCCTGTTTTCCGAAGATGGCTCGGTTGGATGACCTGGCCAATGGCCGCAGCCGTTGCCGGGCTACTGCTACACGCTGGCTATCGGCAGTTCATACCCAGCCCGACGGCTCCGCAGGTAGCCGCAACTACCACCGGCAAACGGATGCTGCTGACGCTGACCGATGGCAGCCGGGTGTGGCTCAACGCCGACAGCAAGCTCGAATACCCCAAAAAATTTGATGGATCACTGCGCGAAGTCCGGCTCACGGGCGAGGCTTTTTTCGACGTGGCACACAACCCCAAACAGCCGTTCGTGATTCGACTGGCCACGGCGTCGATTCGGGTGCTGGGAACGTCGTTCAACGTGCGGGCGTATCCGGGCGATGCCACCGTAGAAACCACCGTTGTGACCGGGCGCGTGGCGTTTGTACCCAATAAACCCGCCGGTCCGCCCGTTGCTGTCCGCCCGTCCGACACCACGTTTGTGCTGCCCAATCACCACGCAATTCAGGCGGTGCATACGCTGGCCGTAACTGAAGAGCCGGTTGTGGCCGCCAACGAAACCGCCTGGAAAGAAAACCGGCTCGTGTTTGAGCAGACCACCCTGCGCAACGTTGCCCGGACGCTCGAACGCTGGTACGGCCTGCCCGTCTATTTGGCCGGTGGCATTGACGACTGTCCACTTACGGCTACTTTTTCCGGGCAGTCACTGCGCGAGGTGCTGGATTTAATTGGTCGAACGGGCCGGTTCGAGTATGAGTTAACAACCGAAAAAGCAACCATCAGTGGCCATTCCTGCCGCTGACAAGTATAACCGCTAATTTCTGATAACCAATGAGATACCGCTGTCTAACGCTTCTTACATTAACGCTTGGCACCTTCCTGTCAGCTACCCAACTGGTGGCGCAGCGAAGGACTGCACACCACTCCGACCTGGTCCGTGCCTACGTTGCCGCAGTCGATACGCCCGTTCGTCCCACGCGCGACGTACGCATCAGCCTATCCGTTCAAGACCAGCCTCTCAACCAGATTTTAAAGGAAATTGAGCGGCAAAGCGGGTACTCGCTGCTGTACAGTACCAACCGGTTTAGCAGTGTGCGCCGGTCAATCAGCGTTAGCAACGAGCCGCTGACGCAGGTGCTGACGGGACTGCTGACCCCCCTGAACATGCAGTTTGAACTGGCCGGGCGGCAAATTATCCTGCGCGAAACCAGCCCAAACGTACCAGCGGTGGCCGCCGTAGAACGCACCGTGAACGGGCGCGTAACGGCTACCGATAGCCCTGATGGAATTCCCGGCGTAAACGTGAGTGTAAAAGGCACGGCACGTGGTACCGTTACCGACCGGGCGGGGCAGTACAGCCTGTCGGTGCCGGACGGAGCGGGTCCGGTACTGGTATTCTCGTTCGTGGGCTACGAGCCGCAGGAGGTAGCTGTGGGAGGCCAGTCGATGGTAAATGTAGTGCTTACACCCGACGAGCGGGCGCTGAGTGAGGTTCAGGTGGTGGCATTTGGCGAGCAGCGTACCCGCGACGTAACCGGTTCTATTGCCAGCGTGAAAGCCGCCGACATCCGGCTCAACACAGCCGCCAGCCCCGATGTAGCGTTGCAGGGCCGGGCCGCCGGGGTGCAGATTACCCAGGCCGGCGGCACACCCGGCGGGGCCGTGCGTATCAACGTGCGGGGCGTAGCGTCTATCAATTCCAACTCGCAACCCCTGATTGTTATCGACGGCGTGCCGGTGCTGTCGGCGGCTTTTGGGGCGGGGGGCGTGGCCATGAACCCGTTGGCCGAAATAAACCCCAACGACATTGCCAGCATGGAAATCCTGAAAGATGCTTCGGCCTCCGTTTTGTTCGGCTCACGGGCGGCCAACGGCGTAATACTGATTACGACCAAAAAGGGCACGTCGGGCAAACCCAAATTCGATGTCAGCTACGAACAGGGCGTTAGCTCGGCCACCAACCGGGTCGATTTTGTCGATAACGGGGCCGATTTACTCAACATCTACAAGCAGTCGGCCCGCAACAACACCCTGTCTGGCCTGACCCCATTGGCCCCCAACCTGCGTAATCTGCTGCCAACGGGTATTTTACAGGGTACGCTGGCCCCCGGCATCGACAGTCAGTTAGCCGATTCGACCACGCTGTACAACAGCCGCACCAACTGGCTCGATCAGGTGCTGCGGCAGGGTCGCTACCGGCAGGCATCGGTCAGCGCGTCGGTGGGGGGCAAGAAGTTTTCCCTCTATGGCAGCGGCTCCTTCCGCGACGAAGACGGCATTGTAATCGGGCAGTCGTTTCAGCGCGTCAGCGGGCGGCTCAATGCCTCTTTTACGCCCGTGTCGTGGCTGCAGGCGGGGGTAAATCTGTCGGCCAATGGCATTGATAACCAGACCGTACCGCTGGGCCGCACGTATCAGTCGGCGCTGAGTTCATCGTTGCCGGCCTATCCGGTACAGTTAGCCAACGGCGCGTTCTTCAACGGCATTGCCAATGGTACCAACAACACCATCGGCTTAGGTACGAACCCGGTTTTCTACCGGAACAATTACTACAACTTAGCTCATACGTTCCGCAGCACCAACACGGCCTTTCTGCAACTGAAACCCGTGGCCGGCCTGACCATTCGGAGCGAAGTGGGGCTTGATTACCAGCGTACCAAAAACGACGAACTCCAGAACCAGACCCTGTTCCCGGCGGGTATCAACGGAGCCGAACAGGGCGGTAATGGCCGGGCCGTAAATCAGGTAGTCACGAACCAGACGGTTAATTTCAACAATACGGTCGAATACGCCCGGACTCTCGGCAAGAACCATTCGCTTAAAATCCTAGCCGGCAACAGCACCCAGAGTACCCTCAGCAGTAATGCCAACTATATCACCGAAAACGTACCAGACGGGGCCAGCCGGGGTACCGATACGGCCCGTTCGGTGGTGTTCGACCGGCAGCTTTCGTTTCGGTTTGTGTCGTTTTTCGGGCGGGCCAACTACGCCTACAAAGACCGCTACTTAGCCGAGGTCAGTTTACGTACCGACGGTTCCAGCCGGTTTGGACCGGGTAAACGCTGGGCCACGTTTCCAAGCGTGTCGGTGGGCTGGGTTGTAAGCGACGAAGCCTTTATGCAGGCTATTCCAGCCGTGAATTTCCTGAAACTGCGGGCCAGTTACGGCCTGACCGGCAACGCCGAAATTGGCAACTTCGCCTGGCAGCGGGTTTTCACCTACGTGGGCTACAACGCGGCCATTTACGGCGGGGTACAGGGGGGGCAGTTCACCAGCCTCGGCAACCAGGACCTGAGCTGGGAATCGACCCGGCAAACCAACCTCGGTCTCGACTTCCGGCTGCTCGGCAACCGCATCAGCGGCACCGTCGATTTCTACAACAAAGTGTCCGACGGGCTGCTGCTCGATTACTCCCTGGGGCCGCTTTTCGGCACCATCAACAACGTGATTACCATTAACTTAGGGTCGGTCCGTAACCGGGGTGTCGAGTTTTCGTTCAATACCCGCAACATCGAAACGAAGCGGTTTTCGTGGGAAACCAATTTCAACATTGCCCGCAACGAGAACCGGGTACTCAGCACATACACCGCGTCGTTTCTGAACTCTCCGTTTCAGTTCATCAGTGGCCCCAACATTGCCACCCCAGGCTACCCGCTGGGCAACTACTTCATGGCGCAGTTTGCCGGTTTCGACCCCCAAACGGGCAACGAACTATTCTACGAACGCGACCGCTCGGTATTCGCCAACACCGGCGAGACCGTCAGAACGGGAAACCTCTGGGACGGTACAGTGAACAACCAGGCCGGCAACAACAACTTCATCATTCAGGACCGAACGCCCTACCCCGTATTCTTCGGCGGGCTGAACAACACCTTCCGGTTTGGGCCAATAGATGTGAGTGCGCTGATTTATTTTCAGCAGGGCAACTGGATTTATGACCAGGGTGAACGTGCCCAGAGTTACCCTTTCACCGGGCAGACGCTCCGCCGGACTATTCCGGGTGTAGGCAACGTGCAGGCGGCCGTTGGCCAGAACGACAACGCTGCGCTGAACCGGCTGGTCTGGAGTTCGAACGCCCGCACCATCGAATCGACCCGGTTTCTGCACGACGGCTCGTTTGCCCGGCTCAAAAACGTGCAGATTGGCTATACGCTCCCCTACGAGGTCGCCAAAAAAATCCGGATGCGGTCGCTGCGGATCTATGCCACCGGCCAGAACCTGCTGACCTTTACGAAGTTCCGGGGCTGGGACCCCGAAGTGTTCCGCAACGGCGGGGCCAGCGATGCCCAGGCTAACCTCGGCCCCGGCCTGACCAACAACGACCTGCCCCAGGTTCGGACCATCGTATTCGGCATTAACTTCGGCTTCTAATCTCCTTACCATCAAACCGATGACAACAAGACTCATTCTTACCTGCCTGCTGCTGGCCTTGCTCACGGGCCTGACCGGCTGCGAAAAATACCTCGACGACGTATCGTCAAAAACCCTGATTCAGGCCGAAAACGTGCGTACCGTGCAGGAACTCGAAATTCTGACGACAGGTGCGTATTCGGGCATTGCCCGCAACGTTGCCTTCAGCGGCAACGCCTTAGCCATCGGCGAATTATTTGGCGATCTGGTGGGCATCAATAACGCCAACTACCGCAATAACCCCGGCCGCTCCTCGCGGGTATATACCTACACCCACCGCGAAGAGGATTACGGCTTTCAGGCCGAATTTCTACAGTGGAGTACCTTCGGGCTGACCAATGCCAACAACGTGCTGGAAATTCTGCGGTCGGGGCAGGTGCAAACCCCCGGCGAAACCAACCCCCGGCTCGATATTGCCCGCCAACGCGATCGATTCGAGGGCGAAGCCCGGTTTGTGCGGGCCATGTGCGTGTTTGAACAGACCCGGCTCCTGGCCTACCCCTGGGGTCACACCCCCGACAACAGCCAGCCCGGCCCCATTGCTTCGTTTCAGTCGTTGGCTGCTTTCAGTGATTTAGCCTACCCGCGACTGAGCGTAAAAGTCGCTTATGACTCGGTGCTGACCGATTTGCGCCGGGCCGAGCGGCTCCTGCCCGAAAACTACGACCCTGCCCTGCACCTGCCCGACTACCAGCCCCGCGCCAACAAATACGCGGCTCTGGCCCTCATGGCCCGGGTGTATGCCCAGCAGGACAATGTGGATAGTTGCTTAGCGGTCTGCAACCGGTTGCTGGGCGCGGGCAGCAGCTACCGCTTTCCGCTCGTGGCCGGCAATCAGATGCTGGCCCAGCTTTTCCAGCGGTCAGGCATTACAGCTACCACCAACAGCCCCACCCGCGACGAAGTTATTTTTGAACTCGTGAACGTACCGGGCCGCAACGTACAAACCAATAATGCCGCTAACCTGCGGGTGCATTACGCCCTGCAAACGCCCTATACGGCGGCTCAGCTGGCCAACGTCAACACGCTCACCAGCGGCCCCAACGTGCGCATGAGCCAGTGGTTTAAAACGCTCGCCAGCTTCGACCGCACCCGCGACCTGCGCTACCGCACCCTGATCGACACCACCCAGGCCACCACGGCCGCTACCATCTGGAGCAGCCCCAACCGCCTGTGGTTTACCCGCAAGTGGGGCACCGGCACGGCGGCTCCGGCCAGCGGTGTAAACACCAACGTGGTGCAGTACCGGTCAGCGGAGTTTATTCTGCTCCGGGCCGAAATGAACGCCCGAAAAAGCAATACCGCTGCCGCCCTGTCTGACCTGAACGCCATTCGGCAGCGGGCCGGACTACCCGCCCTGACCACCGCCCCCGCCGATCTGGCCGGGGAAATCAAGACCGAGCGCGTGCGCGAATTAGTGGCCGAAGGGCAGCGGACGTATGACCTCAAACGACGGAAGGAAGCCATCGACCCCGCCGACCGGCTACTCTCGCCCGGTAATGTTGATTGTGCCGCTACGGGTTGCATACCTGTGCCGTGGAACAGCCGGTTTACCGTGTTTCTGGTGCCGCAAACGTATTTAGACCGTAATCCTCTCGCCGTTCAAAATGACTAACTCTATGAAACGCTTCACTTATTTAATGGCCGTAACGCTGGTAGGATTACTGGCCGCCTGCCAGGACCCGGCCCTGCCCCAGTTCATTGTCAATGACGCGCTAAAGGCTCAGATCCGGGGGGTTTGGGTGCCGTCTCAACTGCAGCTTAAGTATCAGGTGGGGGTTGTGCCGAACCTGCGCGATACCGTGGTTACGCTTACGCCCACTACGCCCCCCCTGCTGGTTACGAGACGCGCCAACCCCATTATGCCCTTTACCGACACGCTCTACATCGGTACGGTTAGCACGGCCAGCGTCGATACGTTTTTTACCCGCAACCGGGGCATTCGACAGCAGGGTAATTATTTTGCCACCACTGGGGCCGACGACGGACCCACGCTGCTGCGCATTGGTCGGCCAACGTACACAAGAGGCACGCTGACCCGCTGGAATTACGATTTTGTGTTTCACGGAACCGTTTCGCCCAACCCACAGAATCAGCCGGTATATAGCTACACTAATTACCCCAACTACCCGCTCACCATTCGGGAGCTGAGTAGTAACCGGCTGGTGCTGAGTTTCCAGACAACGGGCGGCATTGGAAACCTGCCGCAAACAGCCATTACGCCCGCGAACCAGAACACCAATCCAGTCTGGGCGGGCAGAATCGTACTTTTTACGGCTACGTTTACGAAACAATAATACGCAGACCGCATCGACTCACTATGAAACCGCTGATTTGGGGATTGTGCCTCTGGACACAGGTTGTTGCGGCTCACCGGCAACGCGGGTTTACCGCGACCTGGTATATAAACAGGTCGATACGACCCATTTGCATCTGGTTTTTGGGGAACACTGTGAATAGGTTAGTTTCTCTTCTTTTTAGCGTTGGGAGTTGCTACGTACTTAGCCGCGCGGTAACCCGACCGAAAAGAGCGTCTCGCCCGCTGCCGAACTGACCGAAATCCGCCCACCGTGCAGCCGGACAATCCGCTTCACCAATGACAGTCCGATGCCGTACCCCCGAACATCGGCGGTTTGGCGGCTGCGGTAAAACGGCTCGAAAATATACGGCAGGTCAGCCGCCGGAATGGGGTCGCCGTCATTCTGCACCTCAACAACGATCTGGTCTGACCCAATGCTTACGCCTACCCGCGCCAGTCCGTTTGGCGAGAACTTACAGGCGTTTTCGGTCAGGTTTTTCAGGGCCGTAGTCAGTAGGGTGCGGTTGCCGGGCAGGGTCAGCCCGTCCGATTCGTCGGGCAATGTACCGAGGGCCACAATGACCTGATAACGCGGGTTGATGGCCATCACTTCGTCGCGAACGTCCCAGATCAACTCGTCGGCCCGCACTACGTCGGTGAGCAGGTGGGTAGCGTCGTCCTGACTGACCTGCGAGAGTTGCAGCAGTTCGCGGGTCAGTTCTGACAGGTTACCCACGTCTTCGAGTACCGAGCGGATGGTTTGGCGGTACGCTTCTGGATCGCGCTGATTGAGCAGACTTACTTCAAGCTGCGAGCTGATCTGGGTAAGCGGGTTTTTCAACTCGTGCGAGACGTTAGCCACGAACATGCGCTGCAACCGGAACGACTCGGCCACGCGGTCGAGCATCCGGTTGATAGTGATGGACAACCGGCTGATCTCGTCGTTTTCGCGGCTAACGCGCAGCCGTTCGTCGCGGTTGCGCGGGAAGATGGCGTTCACCACCCGGTCAATCCGCTGCATGGGCCGGAGGGCTTCACCGGCAAACACCCAGCCCGAGAAGGCCGTAACGCCCGCAATCAGGCAGAACAGCCCCGCCAGTGCCCATTGCAGTTGCTGCAAAAAAGCGTCGCCATACGTATTCTCAGCACTGACTACCACCACAAACGTACCGGACGCGGTGCTGTAGCGCGAAGCCGATACGTGGTAGGTTGCCTCCTCAAAATCGCGCCGTTTGTCCTTCCTGACGCTGGCCAGCAACCGCGGTGTTACCCGCAGCGACACCCGACTATTGGTGGCGAAAATGATGGAGTCGCGCTCGTCAAAGACAAGGGTCTTCTGGTTGGGTAGCTGGTCTTTCCGGCTCTGACTCAACTGCCGCAGCAAGTCCGCGTCGAACTGGTGCCGGATGAGCAGATCGCCCGCGGTGCTGGCCCGCCGGTCAAGTCGCCGGAAGAAATCCTGCGAGATGTAGTACCAGCAAAAGGCGTAGATGCTCACGAACGTCAGTAGCAAAATACTGGCTACCAGCCCCGTAAAACGCAGCGTCAGGCGGTTGCGGATAGTCATTCCTCTCTGAACATATACCCCATGCCAAACTGCGTATGGATGAGTTTGGCGGGAAAATCGCGGTCAATTTTCTTGCGCAGGTAGTTGATATATACCTCCACTACGTTGGTGCCGGTGTCGAAGTTGATGTCCCAGACGTGTTCGGCAATGGTGGGTTTGGAGAGGGTGCGGCCCTGATTGCGCATCAGAAATTCGAGCAGCGCAAACTCGCGGGCAGTGAGGTCGATGGGTTGACCGTCGCGCATGACGCTCTTGTTGTCGAGGTTCATCTCCACGCCCCCGTAGCGCAGCATCTGGGCCGTCATGGACACCTGCGTACCGCGTTTGGTGAGTGACCGCACCCGCGCCAGGAGTTCGGCAAACTGAAACGGCTTGGTCAGAAACTGGTCGGCCCCGGCGTCGAATCCCATGATTTTGTCGTCGGTTTCGCCCAGGGCCGTCAGCATCAGAATGGGCGTGGTGAGTCCCTCGGCGCGGAGCTGGCGGCAGAGTTCGTAGCCGTTCAGGCCGGGCAGGATCAAATCGGTAATGATGGCCGCGTAGTTGTTTTTCAGGGCCAGCCGTTTGGCAATCAGCCCGTCGTAAGCAATATCGACCTCAAACTGACTTTCTTCGAGACCCTGCTGAATGGCCTGGAGCGTTTTGGGCTCGTCTTCAACGACTAATAGTTTCATGGGGGAAAGATACACTATTACGCTACTGGTACCAGCGCGTCGCTCATGCGCTGGAGCAGCAACTCCACGTCTTTTTGCCGGGCCACGCGGTAGCGGGCGGCTGTTACGCCCGCGCCCACTTTAAGGGTGTAGGCCCAGTTGGGCATCTGCTTAAACATGTCTTCGTCGGTGGTGTCGTCGCCGATGCTGATGATGAAATCGAAGGGCGTCTGCTCGTAAATGCGCAGGGCTACGGTGCCTTTGCTGTGCTGGGCGGGCTTTACCTCCACCACTTTGTTGCCCTGAATAACGGCCAGCGGCACGGCTGATTCGGCCCGGCGCAGTTG
>Ga0105045_10000870_pt1 | contig 23525 bp, 17 predicted proteins | sample MAT02_FD_78089 | JGI IMG/M metagenome (GOLD analysis project Ga0105045, IMG submission 78089) | Freshwater microbial communities from Lake Fryxell liftoff mats and glacier meltwater in Antarctica - MAT-02 (megahit assembly) | ecosystem: Environmental > Aquatic > Freshwater > Ice > Liftoff... | reverse complement strand
TTTATTTCCAATAATGCAGAAGGCAAGAAAGAAAAATTGGTGCCAATTGAAAAACTTAATAAGGATACATTGATTGTGTTATTAATCCAAGACCAAACAACTATTCAAATGAAGTTGATTTTAACGCCACTTTCCAATTAATGCTTCGCTGGTTTAAGGTATATGACTTTTTTAAACATGGAGCGGAGCCACAGCATCTCAATTCGGCTCGCACCATTCATGTAGATGGTATTCGATTGTGTTTAACAAGAACAGAAAAAGGTTACTTTGCTGTTGAGGATAAATGCCCGCATGCTGGTGCACGCTTGGGTATGGGAGGTTATTGCGAAAATGGCCTATTGGTTTGCCCTGTACATAGGTATAAATACGATGTGCAAACAGGAAAAGGTAAACAAGGAGATTTTATTAATACGTATAAAACGGAGATGCGCTCTGATGGTGTTTATATTGCACTGGAAAAAAAATGGTGGCAAATGTTATAAATATTAACATTCTTTTCAGCATTCATATTGATATAATTAATTGGCCCTTACCTTTTCTTGGTTGTAGGTAAATTCAAGTGGCAGTGTTTGTATTTTGGCAAATCCCCCATATACATTTTTTACACGTTGAAACCCTTTGGATTTTAAGAAAGACGCAGCTATCATTGAACGATAGCCGCCTGCGCAATGAATAAGTATTTCATCATTTATATCTAACTTGGTATATTCTTCAGGTAATTTATCGAGTGAAAAATGAAGTGCTTTGGCGAGGTGACCGTCACCAAATTCTCCAGGTTTGCGCACATCCAATATTTTAATATCTGTATGTTTGGCATCCAGGGTAAATTCTTCTTCATCTACAGATATAATCATATCCCAGCGCTTGTCTTCATTTTTCCAAGCATCAAATCCACCATTGAGGTAGCCTATAATATTGTCAAAACCAACGCGAGCAAGGCGTTCAATGCTTTCTTGCTCTTTTCCTATTTCAGCCACAATAATTATTGGAGTTGAAATGTCAAGCAAGGTGGCAGCCCAAATGGCATATTGGCCATTTAACCCAAAATTGAGTGCTTTTGGAATGAAACCTTGTTCGAAAATATCTGGAATACGCGTATCAATAATAATAACATCGGTTTTTAATTGTGTGTCTACCTCATAAACCGAAAGCGGAGTCAAGCCTTTTTTTAGTAATTCATCAATTGGCGTGTATCCTTGTTTATTTAATTTGGCATCTTTAAAAAAGTAAGCTGGTGCTGGTACAATTCCTTCGGTTACGATTTGAATAAATTGGGTTTTACTCATTGGTTGCAGCGCGTAGTTTTTTGCTTTTTGTTCGCCAATGGTGCTAAATGTTTCTTTGCCAATGTTTTTGCCGCAAGCACTTCCTGCGCCATGCGCTGGATAAACAGTGACAGTATCGGAAAGGGGCATTAGTTTAGTGTGTAGTGAATCAAACATCATACCTGCCAGTTCTTCTTTAGTCATAATGCCATCTAGTAAATCGGGTCTCCCTACATCACCTACAAAAAGGGTATCTCCTGTAAATACGCAATGATCCGCTCCTTTTTCGTCTTTTAATAAATAACAGGTTGATTCTGGTGTATGTCCAGGCGTATGAAGTATCTTAATGGAAATATTGCCTAGTTTCAATTCTTCACCATCCTGAGCAACATGCACTGGGTAGTTGGTTTGCGTGGTAGGGCCATAAACAATGGTTGCGCCTGTTTTTTTTGCTAAATCTAAATGACCACTAACAAAATCAGCATGAAAATGCGTCTCAAAGATATATTTAATGGACGCATTGTTGGCCAATGCAAGTTCTATATAGGGCTTATAATCGCGAAGGGGGTCTATTATTGCAACTTCACCATCTGATTCGATATAATATGCTGCTTGAGCCAAGCAATTTGTATACAACTGTTGAATGATCATTTTTTAATAGATTAAAAACACAAAAGTAGGACTTAAAATTTGTTTCACAAAGATTTTATCTCGACAGATCAAATTTCAGCAATTAACATTGCAATAACACAAACATAACTTATTGCTAATATTACCATAACGTAAAGTTCTGCTCAATCCTGCTCTTTTGAATACTAAATTATCACTGTCATGTATAAACAAAAACTTTACAAATTTTCTTTACTGCTTTTATTAGTTACTGCAGCTATTTATGCACAAGCACAAATCACAACACAGTTCTTAAGCCGCTATTCAATTGGAACCTACAATTCAAATGGAGGTGTAGCTGAGATTTCAGCTTACGACCCAAGCACCAAAAGAATGTATGTTGTAAATGGTCCCGATAGCTCGTTCCGAATTGTGAACATGGCTAATCCAGCCAATCCAACATTAATCTCAACTATTTCAGTTAAGCCTTATGGTATTGATGTAACATCAATAACAACGAATAAAAGAGGTTTGATTGCTATTGCTGTTATTGACTCAAATGGAAAAACCAACCCTAGTAGTATTGTGTTTTTGGATGCAAACGGAACGTTTATTAGTAGAGTAAAAGCAGGGGCCAACACTGATCACATTATATTTACTCCAAATGGAAACAGGTTATTATGTGCAAATGAAGGAGAACCTAATGTAGGTTATACCATTGACCCTGAAGGTTCGGTTTCAATTATTAATGTTTCTGGAGGTGCAGCCTCATTAACACAAGCCAATGTGCAAACTGCAGGCTTTACTGCATATAATGCCCCAGCAGTAATTGATCCACGAATTAGAATTTTTGGAAGAATACAGAGCGGTGGAGTTTTTTTACGCAACTCTACAGTTGCAGAAGACATGGAACCTGAATACATCACTATTTCAGAAGACAATACAACTGCATGGGTAACTTGCCAAGAAAACAATGCAGTTGCTGTTTTAAATATCAATACAGGAACAATAACCTCATTAATTTCTTTAGGGTTCAAAAATCATAATTTAGTTGGAAATGGTTTAGATCCATCAGATCGAAGTTTAAATAATACAACTGCGCAAGCAGCAATTGCCAATTGGCCCGTTTTTGGAATGTATATGCCTGATGGAATTTCATCCTACAGAGTGGGTAGCCAAACATTTTTGGTAACGGCCAATGAAGGTGATGCTAGAGCTGATTGGGGGGTTGCAAATAATGAAGAGGTAAGAATGGCTGATGTCACCTATGTATTAGACACAGTAAAATTTGGTGGTGCATCTGGTGTGGCGGCTTTAAAAGCCAATGGTGCATTAGGCAGATTGAATGTAACGAACCGTTATGGTGATTTTAACAATGATGGTAAATTTGATAGTATATTTACTTTTGGTGCACGTAGTTTTTCTATTTGGAATGGATCAACTGGTTTGTTAGTTTGGGATAGTAAGGACGATTTTGAACAAAGAACCTTAGCCATTTTTCCTAACAATTTTAATTGCGGACATACTACAAATGCTCTAGACGATAGAAGTGACAACAAAGGTCCTGAACCAGAAAGTGTAACAATTGGTAAAATATTAGATAGCACTTATGCCTTTGTTGGTTTAGAGCGCATTGGAGGAATTATGATTTATAATATTACCAATCCAAATGCACCATATTATGTTCAATACATTAATACACGTGATTTTAGTGTAACACCAGGTCAAGGTACTTTAGCCTCTGTTGGTGATTTAGGACCTGAAGGAATCGCATTTATTCCAAGAAACGAAAGTCCAAATGGAAAAGATTTGGTTTTATTGTCAAACGAAGTTTCCGGAACGGTGGCTATTTTTCAAGTTAATTCGCGCAGTAATTATCAAATGCAAATCTTGCATTCGGGTGACATGGAAAGTGGATTGGCGGCTGTTGTTGATGCACCAAATTATGCAGCAATAGTAGACAGGTTAGAAGATCAACATGTTAATACCCTTATGCTATCATCAGGTGATAATACTTTACCTGGTCCGTTTTTATCATCTGGGGAAGATCCTTCATTGCAAACGCCTTTGCGGAACACTTCTGCAAGATACTATAGCGGAACTCAATCATTGCGTCCTGCAATTGGTCGTGCTGATATTGCAATTATGAATGTTATAGGTTTTAATGCTTCAGCACTTGGAAACCATGAGTTTGATTTGGGTACAACAGATTTGAACGGTCAGATTGGTGTTGATATTCGTAGCAGTGGAGCAGACAAGCGCTGGATTGGTGCACAATTTCCTTATGTAAGTTGTAACCTTAACTTTAGCAATGATGTTAACCTAAACTATTTATTTACCAACCAAATACTTAGAGATACCGCATTTAGAACGTCACCAACCATTACAGCCAATGCCCAAAAGAGAGGTATTGCGCCATCAGTTATTATTGAACGGAATGGAGAAAAAATTGGTATTGTAGGAGCTACAACGCAAATTTTGGCTAGAATTTCGTCTCCTGGATTTACGACTGTAAATGGTGTACAAGTGGATAATATGCCAGCATTAGCTGCCATTATTCAGCCAGTTGTTGATTCATTAATAGTAAAAGAGGGGGTAAATAAAATTATATTGTTGGCACATTTACAGCAAATAGCTAACGAAAAGGCACTTGCCCCATTATTGAGAAATGTGGATATTATCATTTCGGGAGGTAATCATGCAATCACCGCAGATGGCAACGATAGATTGTTGCCCGGTAACGTAGCCACTGAACAATATCCAATTAGAACCGCAAGTTTAACGAACCAACCAATGATTATTTTAAATAACTCTAGTGAGTGGAAATACGTAGGTCGCTTTGTTTGTGATTTTGACAGTATTGGTGTATTGCTACCCAATTTATTAGATTCTACTGTAAATGGAGTTTATGCAAGTGATTCTATATCTGTAACATCACTTTGGGGTAATTATGCAGAAGCTTTTCTTACGGGTACTAAAGGAGCAGATGTGCGCACAATTTGTAATGCAGTAAATAGTGTGATTGCATCGAAAGATGGTAATATTATTGGTAAATCAACGGTGTTTTTAGAAGGTAGAAGAAACTTTGTTCGTACAGAAGAAACGAATTTAGGAAACCTTTCATCTGATGCTAATTTATGGTATGCAAAACAAATTGACCCACAAGTTCGTGTATCGTTAAAAAATGGTGGCGGAATTCGTTCAGCTGTAGGATTTGTAAATGCAGTGGGTGCAAACGTAATATTGCAATCAACACAAGCAAATCCGAGTGTTGGTAAAGTCGCTGGAGATATTTCTCAGTTAGACGTAGAAAACTCATTACGTTTCAACAATAGTTTAGTGATTGTAACAACTAATGCATCAGGATTAAAAAGATTGCTGGAGCATGGCGTTGCTGCTGCTACGCCAAATGCAACTCCAGGCCAGTTCCCACAAGTTGGTGGCGTATCTTTTAGTTATGATACTACCCGCCCAGCTAGCAACCGCATTGTTTCAATGGTTATTATTGATTCAATAGGTACTAGACAAGATACGATTGTTCGCAATGGGATGTTATTTGGTGATACTTCGCGAATTTACAAAATAGTCACTTTAAATTTTTTAGCGAATCCCACTTCAGTTGGTTCACTTGTTGGTGGCGATAATTATCCTTTCCCTCAGGTGGTAACCGCAAGGGTTAACTTGGATACTGCCATAAAAACAAATGGTACAGCATCTTTTGCTGGAATAGGCAGTGAGCAAGATGCTTTTGCAGAATTTATGTTAGCACGCCACAATACAGCAGGTACAGCATTCTCAAGGAGAGATACAACATTGCAAGGTGATACACGCATTCAATTGTTAAATGCACGCGCAGATTCTATTCTTTTTGAACGTCCGTTATTAACCCTGACGCAAGCAAGAGTGATAGCACAACCAGCCATTGTTAGAACAAGAGGTATTGTAACAAGAGCATGGGGCCGTTTTATTTACATACAAGATGCAACAGGAGCAATTGGAGTTCGTCAGTCTGCTGGTGCTATGGTAGATTCAATTACCTTTGGGAGAATACGACAGGGAGACAGTGTTGAAGTAGTGGGTCCAAGAAGCGATTTTAACAATTATGCTCAAATACAGTTATTAAATGGTGCATTTACCACCAACAATACCGTAATTAAATTGGCTTCAAACAGACCATTACCTCAAGTTCAAGTATTAACAGTAAAACAATTGCTTTCTAATCCAGAGGCTTACGAAAGTGAATTGATTCGTATTGTAAACTTGAGAACGGGTTCTACCGGAAATTTTGCAGCAAGTACAAGTTATAATGTTTGGGATGGCTCTACTTTGGGAGATACTGCGGTTTTGAGAGTTTTATCAGCAGTGGATACTGAAATTGAAGACTCTTTAGTTTTGGCAATACCAAGTGGTCGTTTCACTTTTGAAGGAACGTTAAATCAGTTTTGTTCGTTACCTACAAGTGGCTGTGCTACTGGTTATCAATTACAAGGTGTTCGCAAAGCTGAAATAATTGATCAAACAATTCCACTAACGACTTTAACTCAAGCCCGCTCCTCAGCTCCGCCATCTCTTGTAAGAACAAGAGGTATTGTGACAAGAGCATGGGGACGGTTTATATACATACAAGATGCAACAGGCGCAGTAGGAGTGCGTCAATCTGCTGGCTCTATGGTTGATTCAATAGTATTTGGTGGATTAAAGCAAGGTGATAGTGTTGAAGTTATTGGCACAAGAAGTGACTTTAACAATTATGCTCAGATTCTATTAGCTAGTGGAGTATTTACAGATAGCAGCACTGTGATTAAATTAGCTACAAACAGACCTTTACCTGCAGTACAAATATTAACAGTTAAGCAACTACTTGCTAACCCAGAGGCTTATGAAAGTGAACTAATTCGCATTACTAATTTAAGTATCACAGGATCTGGAGCATTTGCCGCTAGCACTAATTATAATGTATGGGATGGTTCTACTACAGGTGATACTACCGTTTTAAGGGTTACATCAGCGGTAGATACTGAAATTGAAGATGCTCCGGCATTGAACATACCTGCGGGTCAATTTACATTTGAAGGTACTTTAATACAGTTTTGCTCATCTCCAACATTAGGATGTTTAACAGGATACCAATTGCAAGGCGTTCGCAAGGCAGATATTATTCCTCAAATTTTACCTTTAGGGTTATTTACTTTGGTAACGCCTGCTACGAATACACAATTGGTAACCAATTCGTCCAATACTACTCCGGTAAATATTACCTGGACACGCTCTTCCAATGCAATCAGATATCGTTGGTATCTAGATATACCAGCAGGAAACTTTAATCCAGGTTTACACTCTCAATTGTCAAATAATGCCGGTGTGGACACAGTTCTTACTTTAACAGTAGCGCAAATTGATACATTATTAAGCTCTTTAGCAATAGTTCAAGGAGATTCAATTAGTACCAAATGGACTGTAAAAGCATTTTCTGCAACAGATTCTTTATTGGCAACACAATCATTTATTTTGAAACTTGTAAGACAAGCTGCTCCAATTACCCTTAGGGCATTTGGCTTATTGCAGCCCGCAAATAATGCTCGATTAGTTTCTTCTCCTGGCAGCACTATTCCAGTAAACGTTATTTGGCAAAATGGAAGAGGTATCCAATACAAGTGGATACTAACAAGCGCTAATGGAACGTTTACAAATCCACTACTGGTTTTACCTTCCAACATTTTGGGTACTGATACTACACTGACACTTACTTCAGGTGTAATTGATGCCGTATTAGCTGGACTTGGAATTAATAAAGGAGACTCAGCCATAACCAAATGGACAGTATATGCCTATAGAGGAACTGATTCATTGAAAGCTACTGCTGACTTTAACTTAACATTGGTTCGAGCACGCACATTATCTGCGTTTAACTTATTGTCGCCTCCAAATAATACAAGAGTTGAAGTAAGAATAGGTGAAGCTACTCCAGTGGTTATTAGCTGGCAAACTTCAACGGGTGCTACAAGGTATAATTGGTTAGCTACACTTCCTGGAGGAAGCTTTGATATCCCTTTGGTTACCATTCCAAGTAACAATGGTGGATTTGATGCCCAATTAACGCTTACATCGGGTGGAGTTGCTGATTTACTAGCGGCTAATGGTATTAATGTTGGTGATTCTATAACCTTGATATGGACAGTTAGAGCAGTTGAAGGATCCTTGGATTCACTTCTTGCACGTCAAGTATTTAACATTACCCTTGTCCGTCTTTTGCCAATTGGTTTAGCAGAGCAACAATTAAAATCAGGAATTAGTATTTATCCTATTCCTTCTAAAGAGGTGCTTAACGTTACAAGCAAATTAAACGGAAACCACCAATATGAAATCCGTGACATACAGGGAAAAATGATTATCAAAGGAACTTTTGATAGTCAAACTGAAATCAGTTTGGAGCAATTAAGCATTGGGACTTACATAATCTCTATCATCCACAATGATGCAGTTTTGGTAACGCGATTTATCAAAAACTAAAACTTTGTTTTTACTAAAAAGAAAGGCAGTTCTAATTTTCAGAACTGCCTTTCTTGATTAATGGTGTTGCCATATTGATATCCTATTTTATATGATTGGTACCTATAAAGTCCTTGAGATAATATGGCTCGAAGTAGGCAACGTTTTCAAAGTGTTGTTTCGTAAATGCGCTTAATGCAGGTAAAAGCATGCCAGCTGCAGAACAAAAGATATTGGTATTAAAAAAAGCATTCTCATGTTGAACAGTTTCAACGCATTTAGCAGCTCCGCTGCCAAAAAAATATACTTTCCCAGTGCTGAGTTCTGCCGCAAAGGAATTGGTTGTAATAACCTTAGCTTCGGTAGTTGAAATCGAATTGCCGATTGAATCATATTTACCACAATAAACCTCCATTCTGCGGGCATCAAGCATGGGGATACAAATTCCACTTACCTCATTTTGTTTTAGGAATGTAAGGGTTAGAGCTTCCAAAGTGTTTACGGCAATTAATGGTTTGTTAATCGCATAACACAAACCCTTAGCTGTGCTAACCCCAACACGTAAGCCAGTGTAACTACCTGGCCCTTTGCTTACTGAAACAGCATTTAATTGGTTCAAACCTAGGTTGGCTTCTTTGCACGCTTCTTCAATAAGCAACGTAAGCTGCGATGCATGGGCGTTTCCTTCTTGGTTTTCGCATAAAGCAAGAATTCCATCTTCCGATACCACTGCCACCGAACAAATTTCGGTAGCCGTTTCAATACATAAAATTTTTGGCATGCGCCAAATTTACGTAAACACATCTAACCATCAACTAAATGAACAAAAGATTGAGCGAAACACAACAAAAATTGATACATTCGTGACTTACATCATGCACAAACGTTGGATACATAAACCTAAACCTAATCCTACATTGGTAGAGCAATTATCTACTGCTATCAATGTGAACAAAATATTATCAGGTATTTTGGTTCAGCGCGGAATTAGTCATTTTGATATTGCTAAGAAATTTTTTAGGCCTCAAGTTTCAGATCTACACAATCCATTTTTAATGAAAGGAATGGATAAAGCGATAGAAAGAATTGAAGAAGCCATAGCCAAAGGTGAAAAAATATTAGTTTACGGGGATTATGATGTAGATGGTACTACATCGGTAGCTATTGTATTTGATTTTCTCTCTCAGCGGTATGCTAATAATGTTGACTTTTATATACCAGATAGGTATACAGAAGGATATGGCATTTCATTTATGGCAATAGATTGGGCAAGTAATAATTACTTTTCGCTCATTATTGCGCTTGATTGCGGCATAAAATCAGTTGATAAAATACAATATGCCAATAATAAAGGTGTTGATTTTATTATTTGTGATCACCATTTGCCAGGTGAAGAATTGCCTAAGGCAGTTGCAATACTTAACCCGAAGCAAATAGATTGTCCATACCCTTTTAAAGAATTATCGGGCTGCGGTATTGGATTTAAGTTATTACAAGCGTTTATACAAAAGGAGGGTGCACCATTTAGTCAAATAGAAAAGTACCTCGACTTAGTAGCCATAAGCATATCCGCTGATTTGGTGCCCATATTAGACGAAAATCGGATCTTGGTGTATAAGGGGTTAAAAAAATTAAAAAACAACCCTAATCCAGGATTAAAAGCATTACTAGAAGCATATGCTCCCAAGCCCGAGTTTTCTGTTAGTGATGTTGTTTTTTTTATTGGTCCACGTATTAATGCTGCTGGGCGAATAGCTGACGCAAAAGATTCTGTAAGGCTTATGATTGCTAGTGATTACGATAAAGCAAAAGAAATAGCAGAATTGGTAAACCAGCATAATGTGGAGCGAAGAGGTTTTGATTTATCTATTACTGAACAAGCCTTTGAAATGGTAGAAAAGGATGAAACTTTTATGCAACGTAAAGCAACGGTTTTGTTTCACAACGAGTGGCATAAAGGCGTAATTGGCATTGTAGCATCGCGGCTTATCGAAAAATATTACCGACCTACCATAGTGCTCACAGAATCTAACGGAATGGCAACAGGCTCTGCCAGATCTGTTGAAGGATTTGATTTGTATAGCGCCATTGAACAATGTGCCGATTTGCTAGAACAGTATGGAGGGCATACACATGCAGCAGGACTTACAATGAAGCTTGATAATGTTAAATCATTTGCCTTAAAATTTGAAAGTGTGGTGGAACAAAATATTAATGAAAGAAGCCTTACCCCCGAAATAGAATACGATGCCGAAATACCGCTAAGAACTATCACCCCGAAGTTTTTTAGCTTGCTCAAGCAATTTTCTCCATTTGGACCAGGCAATCAAAGTCCAATTTTTATGAGTAAAAATGTTTGGGATGTAGGTGACGCAACAATTGTAGGAAACAATCACTTAAAATTAAGTTTAACACAGGAAGAAGGCGCACGTATTTTTAAAGCAATAGCCTTTGGCCTTGGCGAGCATTATGACAAGGTAACACAAGGCATTTCATTTGATATTTGTTACACTGTTGAAGAAAATCATTTTAACGGACACGTAAACCTACAGTTGAACATTAAAGATATTTTGTTTCGCAACTAATACTTGCCAGCCCCATCAAAGTATTGATTGTAATAAGCTTCAGACAAGTTGTTAATCATAACTCCTCTTGTGGTGCTTACATGTGCAAACCAACCCTCCTTTAAAAAAACGCCCACATGTGTTATTTTTCTCGACTTTATTTTGAAAAACACTAAATCGCCTTCTTTGAGTTTGTTTTTTGCAATGGAGTTGCTTTTTTCGTGCATTTCGGCTGCTGTTCGTGGCAAGTTTTTGCTAAACACTTCTTGTACCACAAGCCGCACAAAACAACTGCAATCAATTCCGTTTTTTGAGCATTTACCCATTTGATGAGGTGTGCCAAGCCAATATGCTACTTGCCTATAAAGTTCAATATTATCCGAATTGCTAATATTAAGGTTTAGCTTTTCACTTAATTTTTCTAGTTCATTTCTCTGGGACATGCTTTTCAATAGCTTACTTTTAGGTTGGCTCTTTTTGCTTTTGCAAGAAGCAAAACCAAGCAATACACAGAGTAAAAAAGCAAGGGCAGATTTCATTGGGCAACAATAAATTTTTTTGTCTAAAAGCTGTAAACAGCCATTTTCGATTTGTATGAAAATACCAACAAAAACGCCTGTTTATAAGTCCTCTAATCTGTTAAAATCTCAGCTAGTATCTTTTTTGTATGTTTGCGAGAATGAGATACGAAAACAAAAGGTCATTTTCTAACCACAAACCAGATAATGGAAATGCGAGTGATCGCAATAAGCCAGAGCCAAAAAACACTATTTATGGGATGCATGCAATACTTGAAGCATTGGATGGCGGAGCCGAATTGAATAAAATAATTATTCAAAAGGGGCTGAGCAAAAGTGATGAAAGCGAAGAAATAGTGAAACGGGCAAAACATAGGCAAGTTCCGGTGCAATTTGTTCCTCGCGAAACATCCTTGTTTCCAAGCAACAAAAATCACCAAGGGGTTATGGCTTTTATGTCGCCAATAACATATTATAAAATTGAAAATTTATTGCCCCAACTATTTGAACAAGGGAAAACACCTTTTATTTTGGTGTTGGATAGAATTACTGACGTGCGCAATTTTGGCGCAATAGCTCGATCTGCTTTTTGTGGAGGTGTTCATGCTATTATTGTTCCCGAAAGTGGAGCAGCGCAAGTTACCGAAGATGCTGTAAAAACATCGGCAGGAGCCTTGTTAAAAATACCAGTATGTAGAGAGCAAAATATGAAAACAACAATGGAGTTGCTTAACCAATCAGGTATTACGACCGTGGCATGTACCGAGAAAGCAAATAAAGATTTACCATTTGTCGATTTGTCAGGGCCTATTGCCTTAATACTAGGGTCGGAAGAAGATGGTATTTCGCCAGATATTATTCGGAGAGCTTCTCAAATGGTGAAAATACCATTGGCGATGGGTGTAGGTTCCTTAAACGTTTCTGTTGCTGCCGGAATTGCAATTTACGAAACAGTACGTCAGCGATTGGTGTTGACCCATTAATTACAAATGTAAATAACCCATTTTCCAAAGCACAAAAAAGAGCATACCAAATCCAACGGAGAGGAAAATAAAAATAAGGATAGAGGGTCTTTTCTTTTTTGAAAAAGGATCGTTGAGGTTAAGCTTGGATCCTGGAGGTAATTGCGCAAGTTGCGTGAGTTTGTTTCCAAACTGAATATTAACAATCATATTGGCATTGATAGCCCAGCCGTTCGCATCCAAAATAGGAGCCAAATTTCGCTTACGCAATTTGAGGTAAGCCAAAATCATGGATGGGCACGAAATAAGAAGCATTATTCCGAGAATAGCTAAAGGCATTTTCCACCACACCAAACCCATAAACCCCGAAATTACAGAGGCAATAGCTGTTCCAATTGCACCAAGTGCCAATGCTATGGCAGCAAATATTCCAACAAATTTTCCTACATCAAAAGGCGGTGCAGCAGGCTTTACTGGTAGTTCTGCCAGTACTGGAGTTTCTTCAATTGACTTTGTTGCATTTGTGGTAGCTTTATCATCTTGTGCAGCTGCAAATTTGTTTACCTGTGATTCGATAAACCTCGATACTTTGCGGTAGGGAGCAAAAAATGCTTGGCGAATACTGATAGGGTTGTCTACAATTTTAATAATGGTAGCATCCCAATCCAGTCCATTTCTATCATAAAATAATGCGTTTCGGCCAACCATTAAATTATCAATATCACCATTGGTAAGGGCGGCTACAATTACCATTTTTTCTGCACTTGTGCGCGATGTGCACTCACAATATAATAAAAACATACCACTAAAAGACACCATTGTGCTGTGCTTAGACATATTGTTTACTTTGATACACAAATCGCAACTGCGCTGATCAATATATAAAGTGCCAGCTTGAAATATAGCCTTATAGCCTGGTGAGTAGAAATCGTAAAAGGTTACAAAGTTTTTGAGTAGCGTAAACAAATCGCGGTAATACCGAACCATTTTATCTACCAAAATAATGCTGTAAGCTTCGTTTTCTAAGGCTTTGTCTTTTTCAATTAACTGTTGCAGCAATTCTTTTTCAGGGTTAATTAAAATTTCCTTTATTCTATTAATACCGATAGGCTCAACAGCGATTCCACTTTTTTCTGATTTCCATTTCAAATAATTTGAGAATAGAGGGGATACTTTTTTCCAATCCGTTTCTGTTAAGGAATGTTGGTTAGGAAAAACGGTATCGGCAATTAGCAATTTAAAAGCTGCCATTAAATTCTCCCAAGCGGGGTTAATACCATTGTTTAGCGGTAATGGTTTATACGCTTCAACCTTAGCGAGCGGATATTCGGCAATTTCATGGATAGATGTTGATAGATCTTTTGCACTTATAGACTCTACTCTAGCAACGGAAAGATTGAGAGCAGCTGTTGATTGCTCATCAAAAGCGGCCAATTTACAACGTATAAAATAGTCGTTTACTTTGGCTTCAATAGCTGAAAAGCAAAGAAATGCCTCTTCTGTAAGTTCACCAAATGGTAAAATAGCAGAATTGTTATCTGCTTTATCGTACCAATTAGAATACTGAACACATTGCTCTAAAAATGTTTGCAATAACTCGGCAGAAATACCTGCCTTGCCGCTTCTGTCGGGCAATGAGCCAATGCAGGTTATCACTTCGTTTAATAACTGAGATAGCAGCAAGGTATCAGCAGAGTCTTCGGTTATAATGCCATCGCCATTAAAACGAGATGCTGCAAATATGGCTTCGTTGTTTGATGTTTCAGCAACAGTGAGCGTAGTAGAATCTTCTTTCCCTAAATTTTTAAGCAAAACTATTGCAGAGGCCAGTAAGGTTTTACCCTCATCTGTATTGGTATTAATTGCCGAAAGAGGGAAATCATGTTCTTGTTTTAATAAATCATCAGGATTTTTTAAAACGGAAATCATCCAATTTACAGCTTCTAAAATTTCTGGCACCCTGATTTGCCCATCATTATTTGTGTCTATTAATTGGAGCGTAGTTGCATCAATTTCAAGGTCATTTACAGGGCAACTCAGAGCAGTCCATAATTTTTGGTCTAATTCGGCAAGATGCCTCAAGTCGGAACCCGAATCTAGGTTTACGCGCTTAACGCCACCCACTGTAGAAAAACTCCAAATATATTGTTGCATAAAAATACTGTACTTATTTGAGCGAACTAAATTAGAAAAAAAGTTGAGATTTTGTCTGCTAACCTAGAAAATGGCATAATGGGAAATCATCCTTTGGAAACAGGTGATGTTTTATTTATTTTTACTAAAAAAAATAATCTTCTTACAAACCTCGTAAAAACCAGCATTGTAAGCAAACCTCATTATCATCGTTTAAGTTTGGCAAGTGAAGAAAGTCTTTTAATAGTTTTACCTTTGAGATGAAAGCTAGAAATTCTAAGGCATCCGAACGTGACGTTCGAATGAACGGGTAAAGGCTACCAAGGTAGAAAAGTGCTAATTGTATTTTGTCATTGCTTCCCGTTCCCGCTAACATCAGTGCGCGGGCTATAGCAAGGAATGCTAATGGCATTGGTAGCAGCGAACAAATAATACAGTAAGAAAAAAATGAAGTAAGGATACTCATTTTATATTTGATTGATGTCTGAGTTTTTAAAAATAGCAGAAGGTAAATCGTATTTCATAACTTTTGCTGTAATAGATTGGATTGAAATTTTACATAAGAATGTTAGGTTGATATTTTAATTAACAGTATAACATATTGCCAAAAGGAAAAAGGTTTGTTGTTATACACCTATTCCTGCTAAAATCAGCCCGCAGGCCAAAGAAAGGATTGATAGTGGCTTTGGCAGCAGCAAATAAACAATACAGCAGCATAAAAACGAAGCAATCGTTAGGCTTTCTTTTTGCGTGAGGTAAACAAAGCTTCAATAATGGTGATGGGCAAAAGCAAGCATGTAAGTGCATAAACCATATCTTCTATAGGGATGGTAAGAATGCGAACACCAATATTTTCGTCATCATTATACCAAACTATTGGCTTATCTGTTGCCATGCCTGTTAGTATTCCGTTCACGATAAAAAACGGTATAAGGTGAATAAAATAAGCCAACCAAAAATAGCCCATCCATTCTTTTTTAAGAAAAAGATAATGGATAAATAAGAGAGTTGAGGCTATTAAGCAATTGTAAAATGTATATGCTTGCGTTGAATTAAACAAGGCCAAAAAGAAGGTTGCCACTAAAAAGAATAAAGTGATTTGATGTTTTACTTGAGCGAATGGTTCTTTTTTAATGTAGGCTTTTATACACGCATAAATAAAAACACTGCAGTAAGGTATAATAATAAAAAAGCTCCATTCTTCTAACGGCAAATCGTTCCATCGGATGCTCCAAACATAATCAGGGTTAAACCCCCAAACACCGGTACGTGCAAACCAACCATCCCACAAAATAAAAAGCAGTCCATTTACAAAAATCCCTAAAGCCAATGGTTTCCACCAAGTGTAAAAAGCCACTTTTTTATCAAAACTTAACGCAAATGGTCCTATAAAGGAAACCAACATAATCCAAGCATATAGAGTCATTGTGAGTAGTGTGGGTTTAAATTATTAGTGTTTTAAAACAAACTATTTACTTGTACTGGGGTCTTTCCAATACTTTAAAGGTACGATAAGCATTCCAAAGTTTTCACCTTCAAATTTTCCTAAATGTTTGTGGTGCATTTTGTGTGCCCTTCGTATTGATCTTACATATCTATTGTTCCAGTGTGTCCAAATTTTGAAGCGCTGGTGAATAATAATATCGTGCACAAAAAAATAACACAGACCATACAACGAAATTCCGATGCCGATAAACAAGCGAAAATCACCTCCTGCCATTAACCCTGCCATGTAACAATAGGCACTCGGCACGGCAAATATCAAAAAGAAGGTATCATTTTTTTCAAAAAAGCCGGGTTCTACTTGGTGGTGGTCTTTGTGAAGGTACCAAAGCAAGCCATGCATCACATATCTATGTGTAAACCAAGCCATAAATTCCATAAAAATGAATGTAGCAAAAACGATTAATAAGGAGAGAGTCATACCAGTATTTTATTTTAATTGATAAGGAATAAAAGGAGTTTTTGTTTTATGTTGATTCATCGTCAATTTAGCAGTGCTCCTAGCCCAATAAAAAAAGTTAACTGCAATATATACAAGGCAACGGCTATTTTATTGTTCATGGAAAGGCCTAACTTTAAATATAAATAATTGAATGCAAATGAGAAAAAAAACCAAGCGGTATAGTTTTGCAGTGGAACAATATTGCTTTTCCAATACCAAAAGTCAAAACGCGAACAAAGCTGCTCGATCCAAAAATCGGCAAATACCATCAACAAAGAGGCTACAAATACAATAATGATGGGGTTTGTTTTTAGATTTAGTTTTGTGTATGCCAAGCCTATAATATTCATGGTGCAGTAACTTAGGATTACCCAATTAATGCCAATAATAAGAGGGATGTCAAGTAATTTGAGCCCTAAGTTTTCGCCATAAAAATATTGTCCAAAAATTTTTCCCGTTTCTACGCCAGCCCATTCAATAGTAAAGCCTAACAGGTATACAATAAGTAAATAGGCTAAAAAATACCCATTCGGCTGCTTGTGAAACCACAACACAATGCCCAAACTTACCAATAAGTTAATGGGAGTAAGTTTCATCATCGACTCGTCAAAATAGGCAGTACCTACAAAGCCAACCACATGAATGATTATAAGAAATAAAATTGCAAAAGTAGATTTTGAAAAAGTCATGAAAAAGTAAACAACTCGATTAAATATTTGCTTTAAATAGTTTTACGGCAATAGCCAATAGCACGATACCAAAAAATTTGCGCAACAACGAAAGACCTGCTTTGCCTAATAATTTCTCAATCCTATCGGTAGATTTTAACGCAATGTACACCACTAATAAATTAATAATTACCCCTACTAAAATATTTTGGTAACTGTAAACTGCTTTTAACGAAATAAGGGTAGTAAGCGTGCCCGAGCCTGCAATTATTGGAAAGGCAATAGGAATAATGCTTCCTGCTTTATCATTTGGGTCGGATCTAAAAATATCTATACCCAAAATCATTTCGAGGGCAATAATAAAAATAACGATAGAGCCGGCAACAGCAAATGATGCCACATCAATACCAAATAAGCCTAATAGCTTTTCGCCCAAAAATAAAAATATCAGCATTAGTGCTCCGGCAGCTAGGGTAGCCCATCCAGAGTCGATATAGGTTGACTTTTGCTTAATATTTATAATGATAGGGAGTGCGCCTAAAATATCAATCACAGCAAAAAGGGTAAGCGAAATTGTAGAAATTTCTTGAATTGAAAACATGCTGCAAAAGTACAGCTTAATATGGTTTTAGTGTTTTGAAATAGAAAAGTGTTTGTAAAAGGGTAAAAAAAGTCACACCCATTGCACGGTCAAGATAGTTTTCGGTGACAAAGCTAATGCCCATAAACACCAAGAAATAAAGGTGAAGCCAGTTTTTACTTTTTACTGCTTGCACCAAGCCAAATACCAAACAACTTACAAAAATCATAAAACCAAGCAAACCAGTGCTCAGCCAATTATTTAGGTATTCATTGTGTGTGTTGTAGTTAAATTGCTTGTAAACATGGGTATCATACTGGCTTAGGCATTCGTTAAGTGCTTGTTGAATATCGCCAGTGCCAACACCAACTAGCCAATGCTTTTTAAGCAGTTGAATATCACAGGCAAAAATTCCAGATCGGACATTGGTACCATTATCGTTGTTTCCTTTTGGAGCCTCCATATTTTTGGCATTCACCTCTGTAAGCCTGTTTTGTACCATAGGTGTGGCAAACAATATTGCCAGTCCGGCTCCCATTATTCCTGCCAAAAGCCATCGTTTAGGGTGTTTTTTTAAATAGGTAAATAATGCAATGATAACAATGAAAAGGAAAGCGAAAAAAGTAGCGCGAGATGCAGCGGCCAATCCACCGGCTATGCAAATAAGGATAATAGCGATGCCCAGATATTTTTGCCAAGCATTTTGTTTGCTTTCAAACAATAATTGATACAACCTTATAAAAGCAGCCATGTAAACGATGGCACAATAGTAGGTTGGGTGTAAACCACTGTAATGCTCTAACGCAATGCGGTATGAATAAGTGAAATCAGCACCTTGAAACCCAATTGGGTGCGTAAATCCTAAAAGCAATATGGTTAAGTTGGTATACAAAACCACCAAAGCACTCGCAAGGCTAAAAATAAAGAAAGACATTTTTTGTTCATTTTCCGAAAACTGCAAAGCTTTAAAAGCAAAGATAAAAGGCAAAACTAGCAATATCAGTTTTACTTGTATGGAATTAAAACCTGCATTTAAATTGGTAGTCCACAAAAGAGCAATAATAAAAGGAAAAACAATTGCTGATAAAGCTAAAAACAGATTCCACTGAAAATCAAACTGCTTGCTAGCAGCTATAAAAGCAATTCCAGAGATAAAAACAACCACAGCAATAAGAGATATCCAGTGTGGCATAAACAAAGGGAAAGCGCACAATAGAAGCAAAAAATTACGGTTAACTAACTTGGCGTAGCGTGTTATCATAAATTGCTTTATTAACGTGCGAAACAAAATTTGTGTTAAATGTTTTTTCTGAAAATCGCAAGGCGTTTTCGCGAATCGTTTCTGGTAAAAATCCTCCAGCATTTTGTTCAAATAATGCTATGGCTTTCATAATACTTTCGGGAGTTTGCTTTTCAAAAAAAATACCTGTTTTTCCATCAATCACCGTTTCTAAATAGCCACCTTTTTTGTAAGCAATAATTGGCGTTCCGCAGCTTTGCGCTTCTACGGTGGTGATGCCAAAGTCTTCTTCTGCAGCCAAAATAAAGGCCTTAGCCTCTTGTATGTATTTTATCATTCTATCCTTTGGCTGGTAGCCCAATAACACAATATTATCGCTTGCAATGTTTTCGATTTTAGCGCGCTCAGGACCATCACCTATAATGTACAATTTTTTATTGGGCATATTGCGAAATGCTTTTACGATTAAGTCTACATTTTTATAAGATACAAGCCTTCCTGCTGTTACATAAAAATCTTTACGAGGGGTATTTGATATGGAGAAAGAGCGGGTATCAACAGGTGGATAAACCACGGCCGACTCCCTTCCGTAAATACGCTTTATCCGCTCAGCCACAAATTCAGAGTTGGCTATAAAATAATCAACATTGGGTGTGTTTTCCATATCCCATTTGCGCAGCGATTTTAGCACTTTTCGTATTAAAAATTTGATGGGCGAAAGTATTGGATTTAGGTTTTTTAAATATTCATCCTCCAAATCCCAAGCATAGCGAATGGGTGTGTGGCAATAACAAATATGTATTTGCCCTGGTCGTTTTTTTACATTTTTAGATACTGCGGCAGATGAACTGACAATGATGTCGAACCGCGAAAGGTTAATAGAATTTGCTGCCCTAATAAACAATGGAAGGTAGTTGCGGTAAAAGCGTTTGGCAAATGGATAATATTGTAAAAATGTGGTATTTGAGTAACGTCCGTTCAGTAAATATTGCCTATCTGTTCTGTTTAAAAAATCTATCAGGCTAAATACAGCAACACGCTCGGTATCAATTTTTTCCCAGTCTTTTGTTAAAGGACTTTCGCGCGTATAGCTATTGTCTTTAAAGCTATTTAAAATTGCACGAGCAACTTTCTCGCCTCCGGCACTTACATTAAACCAATCGTGTACTATAGCTACCTTCATTGTTTCGACAAAGTTCCCAAACCTACTGTTTTTTGTTAGTTTCTATAAGCAATTGCATCAATTTTTTTGCCGAAGCAGCGTAGTTGTATTTTTCAAACAAAGAAACGGGTACTGCCAAAGGTTGTTGGTTAAGTGCAACTTTTATGTCATTTGCTATTTGTTGCACATTGTTGGTACAAGTAAATTGTGCCACTTCGCTAAAGCATTCTTTATAAACATCAATATCAGATAGCAATACCTTGCAGCCAAAGTGCAAAGCCTCGAGCACAGGGATGCCAAACCCTTCATCTTTGGATAAGGAAACAAACAGTTCACTTTGCCTGTAAAGTGCAATTAGTTTGTCATTGGTAACATAACCCGTAAATCGGACAGCAGATGATGGCGTAAAAGTTAATTTCCTAAAAACAGAATTGCTTGCGCCTACAATAACAAGTTCATAATTGGGTAACTCGGCTAAGGTAAACGCTTCAATTAATGCCGTTAAATTTTTTCGCGGGTTAATGGATGATACCGTTACAATCATTTTTTTACGTTCAGGGTTTTTAACATTCGCTAAACCAAGGAGTGAAAAAGGTAAGCCATTGTATAGGATTTCACTTTCCACGTTTAGATATTGGACAAGCTGATGCTGAATCGTTTTGCTTACTGTTAACACTTTTTTACTGCGCGAGGTAATTCGTGGGATTAAATATTTATAAGTCATTGAAAACGAAGCACTAAACCATTCAGGGTGGTTCATAAAAGCCAAATCATGGATGGTGACAAATTGATTTTGGTAAATAAGTGGAGCCGTATTGCAAAAATTGAGCAATAAAGGATTTCCTTTTCTTTTTAGAAAAATGGACAATTCTATTTGTTCCCAAAAATAACCCGAAAGACTGCCCACAACGAGAAAGGAGTGGTGTGCAAGTGCTTTTGGTATGGCTGTTCCAGGAGGAATAAGGAGCACAAATTGTAAATCGTCATGCTGTAAATAGCGGCATATTTCGAAAGCAAACTGTTGCACACCAGTAATTTGTTGCGTTAAAAATCGGGCGTTGATGTATACTTTCAAAATATCGACTACTTTCGTGCAAAATAAGTCAATCAATCGAAATTTATTAAACGAAGATTGATTCTTTAGAGGGTTGATTCATGGTATCAATGCATAAAATCAAACATTTTCCGCTATTGGTGTATACCATTGCGGTAAAAAATATAAAAATGAAATACAAAAACTCAGCATTGGGATTTGTATGGAGTTTGCTTCAGCCACTGGCATATTTGCTCATTTTTATCATGGTATTCAAGAATGCATTTGCAAATGTAGAAAGGTATTCTTTGTATGCCTTGGTGGGCTTGGTATTTTGGACATTTTTTAACAGCACCATTAACCAAATGTTATTGGCAATTATTCAAAATGCGAGCGTTCTAAAAACAATGGCCTTACCCAAGCTGCTTTTTCCATTTAGCGCAATCGTTGCGGAGGTTATTACGTTTTTGTTTTCGCTCATTCCTTTTTTTGGGTTAATGATTTTTTTCGGATTGCGACTCTCTCCCGAGTTTATTTTATTGGTACCCGCAATTCTTGTGTTCGTTTTATTCACATTTGGACTTGGGCTTACCTTGTGCACGCTTAATGTTTTTTTTAGAGATATTGGTCTGCTTTGGGGCACACTTTCTCCAGCATTGTTTTATTTTACCCCTATTGCTTATTCTTCAGCATTAATTCCAGAAAAATATGCTTTTGTGCTGCAGTTTAATCCCCTTGTGCATTACATAACGCTGATGCGGTGTATTTTATATGATAATGTTTGGCCATCAGCTCAGTTGTGGTTTATTACCATAGCTATTGCAGTAGGATTTGTAGCTATAGGAATGGGTGTTTATTATAAGCTTAAAAATAATTTTGTGTCGTTCTATTAACGTTAATTATGGCTGAAACAGTAATTGCTGTCAATAATCTGTATGTAGATTTTTTTATCCAAAACCAGGCTATTAACTCCTTTAAGGATTTGGTATTATCGTTTGGGTTTGTAAGTCCTTTTCAACGAAAAACAATTTTGAAAGGTGTGACTTTAGAAATACAACGTGGCGAATGTTTTGCCCTAATGGGAAAAAATGGATCAGGAAAAAGCACTTTGCTGCGCACATTAGCTGGTATAATTACTCCTACGGCAGGAACCATTGAAGTAAAGGGTCGTATTGCACCTATGCTTGCAATTGGATCTGGCCTTGAGCTCGAGTTATCGGGTTATGATAACATCAAAATAATAGCCACCTTAATGGGTATGAGTAGAAAAGGGGTTGTCGAGGCGATTTCCTTTGTGGAGAGTTTTTCTGAATTGGCTAAATCTGATTTACAAATGCAGGTAAAACGGTATTCTGCAGGTATGATTGCACGTTTAGGGTTTTCTATTTCAGTTGCCCAAACCCCCGATATTTTAATTGTAGATGAGGCTTTGTCAGTTGGGGATATCGGATTTCAAGAAAAATGCGCGCAGCGTATTAATGAGATCAAACAAGCAGGTTGTTCAATTATTTACGTATCACATAGTTTAACCGAATTGAAAAGGATTTGCACCCATGGAGCTTGCTTGGTTGATGGAAAAATAGCATTGGTAGGCGAAATTGATAAAGTTGCAGCCTATTACGAAAGCTTATTTCATAGTTTATAATATGGCATTTTGGCACAATAGAGTTCGCACCGTAGTTGGAAACGATGTAAGTTTTTGGCAAGCTGCCAGTAGATTATTGTTTTATACTTTTCAAACGTTACAATTAACAAAGTTAAGCAAGCTTTCAAAAAGGCTGTGGCAAAAACAGGTCAACTATTCATCTTGGATCGTGCAGCAAGCAAAACAGCTAGCCTCAATGCCATTCAATCATTTAGCTAAACCAATCCGATTCATTTTAATACAAAATGGTAATAATACGAAGACTCAAACCTATGGAGGCGTAATTTATGTTGCTTATGAAGAAGTGAACCAATTCCATCCTCTTGTTACAGATTATGTAATTTACATTCCACCAAAAGCTATTTTACAACCTTATGCTTGCGCAGTTATAGCTAATCATTTACAATCATCGGAAGCTAAAATTGTCACCTTTGATTGTGATGAAATTCTGAATAATAAGCGACAAAACCCACAATTTAATAAGCAATGGAACCCAATTTCAGCGCAAGCAATCATTGATTTAGGTTGTATATGTTTTGAGTGGAGCTTATTAGCACAAACCAATCAATTATTAGGAAAATTAACGTTGAATAGTTCCTTATTCTCTTTAGCTACGACTCGAATTAAGTCAGTATTAATAACCCAAACAGTACCATTTAACATAACTGATGTTTTAATGCCACCAGCTTTATCAATCAAACCATTGATAAGT
>Ga0105045_10000869_pt1 | contig 23539 bp, 21 predicted proteins | sample MAT02_FD_78089 | JGI IMG/M metagenome (GOLD analysis project Ga0105045, IMG submission 78089) | Freshwater microbial communities from Lake Fryxell liftoff mats and glacier meltwater in Antarctica - MAT-02 (megahit assembly) | ecosystem: Environmental > Aquatic > Freshwater > Ice > Liftoff... | reverse complement strand
GGCGCGGATCACCCGGGACACGGATATTGCCTTCTGGCTGCATTTGCTGGCTGCACCGCTGATCGTGCACCCGATTTTCGCGCTGACGGGCCTTAGCGATGCCGGGGCCGGGTTCGGGGCAACAGCAATCGTCCTGCTGCTCTATGCGGGGCTGACGTTCATTGCGCTCGCGATTGACCGGCGCGCGCTTCTGGTTTCAGCGCTGGTGTATGTGTTGTATGCGCTTCAGGGTTTGTTTGCGGCAGGGCAGGTCGCGGCCGGGTTCGGGCTGACAGCCCTGATCCTTGGCAGCTTTCTTGTTATGCTTTCGGCGGCGTGGGGGGCTCTTCGGCATCGCCTTCTTGCACGACTGCCGGACGGTTGGGCATCCCGGCTCCCGACGGGCTGAACGGGCCTGCATAACCCTCTGCCGGGTATGCCGGCGCTGGGCGGATCGCGCTCCACACCGGTTCCCCGCGAGCGTCGCGCGGAATTTCTCCGCCGGTTACCGCGCCCTTGTGCAGGGATGACGACAGGTACAGCGGTGCCGGCGCGCAGGCCGCCAGCCCGAAGGCTGCCACGGCGCAGGCTGCCAGGACGCAGGCTGACCATGTGACGGGTGGGGCCGACCGCAGCGACCCGGACCATGTGACAAACCTGTTACCCATCATCACTACCCCTTGCCGTAAGCTGCATCGCCCGACAAGGCTTTCGTGGTGATGAACATCGAAAATGGATTTGTCGAAAACGGGTTCGTCGACGTTGTGCGGTTTGCCGCACGCGGCGATGGCGTGACTGCGGACAATCGTTTCTTCCCCGGTGCTGTTCCGGGCGACAGGGTGGGCCCGGGTGGAGAGATCGAGCCAGGCCCGAATCATGTAGTGCCCGCGTGCCGCCATTATGGCGCTTGTGGAGGATGCCAGATGCAGCATGTGGCCGACGGGATGATCGCTCAGTTTGCCGCCGATCGGGTTCTGGAGCCCCTGGCCCGGCTGGGCATCGTGCCGGAAGTCGTTATGCCGGTTCATCTTTCGCCGCCGGGGGCCCGGCGCAGGGTGGCGATGCGGGCAACGCGAACGGGCGGGCAGGTGCGGCTGGGCTTTAATGCGCAAGGTGCGCACAGCTTGGTGGATATGGCTGAGTGCCCCGTGATGCACCCGGCGCTGTTCGCGCTGGTGGGACCATTGCGATCGTTGGTGGCGCCGCATCTTTCGGAGCGATCCGCAATCGGAATCACCATGACACTGACGGATGGCGGCGTCGATCTTTTGCTGGCGAACCTTCAGGCAAACAGCTTGCCGGTTATTGAGGGGCTTTCGCGCTTTGCCGACGAGCAGAAGCTTGCGCGGCTTTCGCTGGAAGGGCCGATGGGCGTGGAGACGCTGCTTGCGCGCGCCGATCCCGCGGTCAGGATGGGCGGGGTCAGCGTGACGTTGCCGCCTGCGGCCTTCTTGCAGGCGACGGCTGACGGCGAAGCGGCGCTGGTTGCCGCGGTTGCCGATATTGTCGGGCCGGCGCGGTTGGTGGCAGACCTGTTTGCCGGCTGCGGCACATTCGCTCTTTCGTTGTCGGGTTCAGCCAGTGTGGTTGCGGCTGATGCCGCCGGGCCGGCCATCCGTGCGCTGGAGCAGGCTGCAAGGCGAGCGCGCCGCCCGGTGACAGCTCAGCATCGGGACTTGTTTCGCAAGCCCCTTTCGGCGCTTGAGCTTGCGGTGTTCGATGCCTTGGTGATCGACCCGCCACGTGCCGGCGCACTGGCGCAGACGGAGCAGATCGCAGCGAGCACGGTGCCTGTGGTGGCGGCCGTAAGCTGCAACCCCGCCACATTTGCGCGCGATGCCGAGCGGCTCGTTTCGGGCGGCTTTGTGTTGCGCCGGCTGTGGCCGGTTGCGCAGTTCCGTTGGTCGACCCATGTGGAACTGGTGGCGGAGTTTCGAAGGTAGAGCCGATCACGGTGAGAAACCAGGGCTGACACCATAGCTTGATGCAGAAGACTCATCGAGCCCTGGCATGACTGCATCACAACGAGCGCACATTCTTTCTGTTTATCCGCACAGGTTTACGATGCTCGTGATTGTACGGGCACGAAACGTGCCCTGACCGCCGATGTGGCGGGCCCTTTCGAGCCCGCCGCCTAGCCATCGTGCCCGAAGGCTATTTCTGGAAAAGCTTGGCCCAGCCGCGTGCCGGGCGGGACTTCCAGTGGCCGCGATGATAGGCATCGGATGCCAGCAGCGGCATGACCGACCCGGCTTCGGCGAAGACCATCTGTTCATAGACAGTCTCGACCTTGCCCCAGCTTGCGGCCTCCTTCAACGTGGACGAGGAACAGGCCCCGTCGCGCGTGTCGGCGACGGTGATCTGCACGGCATATTTGTGCATGGCGACATCATGATGGCCTAGGATTTCGGCACAGACGACGGTATCCTGGATGAAGTTCTTGGGAACACCGCCGCCGATCATCAGCAGCCCAGAAGCGCCGGCGGCGATCTTGATATCGGTCAGTTCGCGGAAGTCGGCGATGGCGTCGAGAACCATATAGGGCTTGCCCTCCTTCATCCTGTCGACCTGGTGCTTCACGAGGCCAAAGCCCGCGGAGCTGTCGACGAAGGCCGGGCAGAAGATGGGGACATCATGCTCGTAGGCAAGCTTGACGAGGCTGTTCTCCTTCTTGCCATGCTCGGCAAGATACTTGCCCATTTCGCGGATGAATTCGCGCGATGAGTAGGCGCGCGGCTCCAGCCCGTTGGCAATGGCGCCGATGGTCATGTCGCAATCCTGGAGCTGCTCTTCATCGATGTAGGTGTCGTATATGCGATCAATGTAGAGCGAACGGAGGATGTTGTCGTCTGGTATTTCAAGGGCTTGGTAGTGTTTATGCCCAAGGCCTTCGAAGAAATCCATGTCGACGATGGTTGCGCCTGTGGCAACGACAGCATCCACCATGTTGTTGCGCAGCAAATCTGCATAGAGGTCCATGCAGCCTCCGGCCGACGTGGAGCCGGCGATCACGAGGAAAATGGTGCAGTCCTTGTCTTCCAGCATCTGGTTGTAGATGCCGGTGGCACGCGCAAGGTCGCGGCTGGTGAAGCTCATGTTGGCCATCTGGTCGATGATGGGCCGGGCATCGAAGCTCTTGATGTCGATATGCTCGACGGTCTTCGAAAGAAGTTCGGCCTTGCGTTGCGCGTCTATCTGCGCACCTGCGGCGTTTGGCGCGGCCTCCTGCGCACCGGCGGCGTTTGCGTCGATCTGCTCGCTCATTCTTGGTCTCCAACGGGCAAGGCCCCCACCGCTTGCGCGGTGGGGATTGCATTCAAGGAATATTGTGAAGGGGTGATGACGCCCTTAGCGCCGTGTTGCAACCGTCAATGGGCGAACGTTCAACGGCAGCACATTGTCGGGGATCGACGGTTTGCCGTCCTCGGGAATGAGCGACATCATGGGTTCGTCGTCGACGATGGCCGTGCTGGTTTCGCCAAAACCGTTGAACGCGGTGCGCATGGCGTGGCCATAGGCACCAAGCTGCCCGATTTCGATATAATCGCCGGGTCGGACATCTGCCGGAAGGGCGAACGGCCCCTTCATATGGTCCATGTCATCGCAGGTGGGGCCATAGAAAGCGAAATCCACCAGATCGGCTTCCGAAGCGTCGGCGCGAACCAGACGGACCGGGTAGCGCCACTCTACATGGGCTGCATCGAACAGCGAGCCATAGGCACCGTCGTTGATGTAAAGCTCATTGCCGCGACGGCGCTCCACGCGCACCAGCACAGACGAATAATCAGCCGATAGCGCCCTGCCGGGCTCGCACCACAGTTCGGCCGAGTAGCTGATCGGCAGCGCTTCGTAGGCCCGCTCGATCACTGCGAAATAGGTTTCGAGACTGGGCGGTTCCATGCCCGGATAGCAGGACGGGAAGCCACCGCCGACATCGATGACATCGACAGTGACGCTTGCTTCCACAATGGCGGCGCGAACGAAAGCGAACGCATCGACATAGGCCGCCGGGCTCATCGCCTGGGAGCCCACATGGAAGCAGATGCCAAGCGCGTCTGCGACCTGGCGGGTTGCCAACAGCAGGGCAGGGGCATCGGCCACACCGATTCCGAACTTGGAGGCAAGGCTGAGCTTCGAGTGCGCGGACGAAACCTTCAGCCTGACGCACAGCGTCAGGTCTGCCGCGTTTACCCCTTCGCTGGCGGTTGCCCGCACGATCTTTGCAAGCTCTTCATGGCTATCGAGCGAGAAGATGCGGACGCCGAGGCTGTGATACGCCTCGAACACGGCTTCCTCGGCCTTGACCGGGTGCATGAAGGCGAGCACGGCGTCGGGAAGCAAGGACCGGATCAGTCGTGCTTCGGCAATCGACGCAACGTCGAAATGGCGGATGCCGCCTTCCCACAGAAGCTCGATGAGGTGCGGCGACGGATTCGCCTTCACCGCGTAGAAGCTCTTCCCCGGGAATGCCGAAGTGAAGAAACGGGCCGCATCGAGAGCGGCTTCCGGGCGAACGAGTGTAACGGGCGCGACTGGGCTCAGTGCGCGCGCTACCCCCAGCGCGTTATGGCTTTTGTACAATTCAAGGGACCTCCACAGATCAGTTGATGAAAGCTGCCTTGCGGTGGAAGTCCCATGGGGCAGCGGAGCGCGCATATGGCGATGCTGACCCCCCCTGTAAAGAGGAAAACGAAAAACCTGGAATTATGACAGCGGGTGAAAGGCTTAGCAGGGCTTTTCCGGGGCGGTTTTCAGGGCTTTTCCGGCGCCCTTCCGAGGGGCATTTCCGCAGCCTTTACGGAGGCTTCCTTCGATGCAACGAAGTCTGCCAGGGCTCCCACGGTTTCGAACATCGCACCCGACACGTCATCATCATCGATGAGGATGTGGAATCGATCTTCCAGTGCGGTCAGCACCGTGGCAACTGCCATGCTGTCGAGCTCGGGGAGGCTGCCGAACAGGGCCGTTTCGCGCGTGAGCGACGCCGTGATCGATGGCGCAAGCGCGAGGGTTTCCCCGAGCAGGGCTGCTACATCGGATACAGTGGACTGGAGCGCAATCACGAGGCTGGCCACGGCAGTCAGGTTTCCCTCAGGCGCCCGGGAAGGCTGGAAGCGGCGCGCAATACGCCGGCGGGCGCGGCATTGCAATCTTGTTGCATCCATGCCCTTCGCGCCTGCTCCGCCGATCCGACTTCGCCGTGCCTGCTTTGTGATGCCTGAACCGGCGGGCTCGGCCATTGCATCGGCTGGTTGTGGCCCATAGAAGCGCAGGCCTATGTCAACGCCCTTCCTCAAGATGCATGGCCTCGGCAATGATTTCGCGGTGTTCGATGCCCGTTCGCTTGCCCTCGCCATGCCGGCAGAGCGGGTGCGCCGGCTGGCGGACCGTCGCCGGGGGATCGGCTGTGACCAGCTGATCCTGATGGAGCCTTCGGGCAGTGCCGATGTGTTCATGCGGATTTTCAATCCGGATGGGAGCGAGGCGGAGGCCTGCGGAAATGCCACACGCTGCGTGGCGCACCTGCTTGGCGGGAGCGCCACGATCGAGACGCGCGGCGGCCTGCTGACGGCTGTGGCCGCCGGAGAGGGTATCACGATCGACATGGGTGCCCCGCAGTTCGGCTGGGCGGAAATCCCGCTGGCCTATGCGATGGATACCGCCGACATGCCGCTGGGCTGGGGCGAACTGGAGCGGCCTGTCGCGGTTTCGATGGGGAATCCGCATGCCGTGTTTTTCGTGCCCGATTGCGACGCGGTTCCGCTGGAGCGGCTTGGACCGGAGATCGAGCATGACAGCGTGTTCCCCGAACGGGTGAATGTGAATGTTGCAACCGTGGTTGCACGCGACCGCATTCGCCTTCGCGTGTGGGAGCGGGGGGCCGGGCTGACGCTGGCCTGCGGATCGGGTGCGTGCGCGACCTTCGCAGCGGCGCGGCGGCGCGGGCTGGTGGATGGGCGCGCCATCGTGCAACTTCGGGGTGGAGACCTTGTGATCGCCCAGTCACCGGGTGGCACGTTGGTGATGACGGGGCCTGTCGCCACGGCGTTCCGGGGCGAGACCGACCTGTGACCGACGCGGTGCGCGCTGTTGCGAGCGTGATCACGCATGGCTGCCGGTCCAACCTGGCCGAGCGGGATGCGCTGGCATCGCTCGCGCCGGCGGGCGCGACGGTGGTGAACAGTTGCGCCGTTACGGCCGGGGCGGTCCGGGATGCGCGCTCGGCGGTTCGGTCTGCGCTGCGCCAGGGCCCGGTGATCGTTACTGGGTGCGCGGCAACATTGATGCCCGAACGGTTCACCGCTGCGGGCGTGATCATCATGCCGAACGCTTCGAAGCTGGATCCTTCTGCCTGGAAGCATGGGACAGGGGCTGTACGCGCAGCTGTCACCCGGCAATCGCGCGCTTTTGTTGCCGTTCAGGATGGGTGTGACCATGATTGCACCTTCTGCGTGACACGGCTGGCGCGCGGCCCATCCCGATCCATTGCGGTAGCCGATGTGGTGGCGCGGGTGCGGGCATTGGTGGATGCAGGTGTGAACGAGGTGGTTCTGACCGGCATCGACACGACGAGCTATGGCGTCGACCTTCCGGGTCGCCCCGCACTGGGTGCGCTGGTGCAGGCTGTACTTCGCGATGTGCCGGAGTTGCGAAGGCTGCGGCTGTCTTCGCTGGATGTCGCAGAAGCGGACCCGGCGCTGGTGGACGCTTTTGGCGATGCCCGGTTGATGCCGCATGTGCATCTTTCGCTGCAATCGGGGGATGACCTGATCTTGAAACGGATGAAGCGGCGGCACGCGCGGGCGGACGCGGTGCGGCTGGTGGAGCGGTTGAAGGCGGCTCGGCCAGATATCGCCATCGGGGCCGACCTGATTGCCGGATTCCCCACCGAAGGGGAGGCTGGCCACATGAACTCGCTCTCGCTGATGCGGGATTGCAATATCGTGCATGCCCATGTGTTCCCCTATTCGGCGCGCCCGCGGACTGCAGCGGCGCGGATGCCACAAGTGCCGCCTGCGATTGCAAAGGCGAGGGCCGCAGCGCTGCGCTCAGAGGGTGAAAAACGCCTGAATATGTTGTTAAACAGAATGTTGGGAGCTCCCGTTGAGACTGTGAGTGAGGGAATGCAGGGCATTACGCCCCATGGCGTGAAGCTTCGCTATCGGTCTTTGCAGGCCCGTGGGTCTGTTGTTGTCACGACTGCTTCTGCGGTCGGGAGCGGGATGCTGTTCGAATGAGTGACGACGTGACCGAAAAGGGCGGGTGGCTGGCGCGGATGCGAACCGGCCTGGCCCGATCGTCAGAAAAGCTGAGCCAGAACCTTACATTCCTTGTCGGCGGCGGGCGGATCGAAGCGGATGATCTGGAGGCCATCGAGGACGCGCTGATTTCGGCCGACCTCGGGCCTCGGGTTTCAGCCCGGATTACGGCGAAGCTCGCCGAGGCCAGACTGATTGGTGATATCGATATGGCGCGCGTGCGGCAGGTGGCGGCGGACGAGATCGAGATGATCCTGTCGCCGCTTGCAAAGCCGCTGCTCGTTACGGCGTTTCCGCGCCCGCACACGATCCTGGTTGTCGGCGTGAACGGAACCGGCAAGACGACGACCATCGCCAAGCTGGCGCATCTGTTCCAGGAGGAGGATTATACGGTTCTTCTGGCTGCCGGGGATACGTTTCGGGCGGCCGCTGTGGAGCAGTTGAAGGTGTGGGGTGCGCGGCTTTCCATACCGGTGATTTCGGGAAAGCCGGATGCCGACGCTGCCGGGCTTGCCTTTACGGCTATGGAGCAGGCGCGGGCATCCGGGCGGGATGTTTTGCTGGTGGACACGGCCGGACGCCTGCAGAACAAGGCCGGGCTGATGGATGAGCTGGCCAAGGTGCGCCGCGTGCTGGGGAAACAGGCACCGGGCGCTCCGCACGATACCATCCTCGTGCTGGATGCGACGACGGGCCAGAATGCGCTGTCCCAGATCAAGATATTCAAGGAAGTGGCCGGCGTGACTGGCCTGGTGATGACAAAGCTGGACGGAACTGCGCGCGGTGGTGTGCTGGTGGCGGCGGCCGAGCAGTTCGGGCTGCCCATCCATGCCATTGGAGTTGGTGAAAAGCTGGGCGATCTCAGGCCCTTCGATGGCAGGGCCTTTGCCATGGCGCTGACCGGGGCCGGGCAATGAGCGAAGTCGCCCCCTCGCCGAAGCCAGCACGCCGCGAGTTGGGCGGCTGGAAGAAGATTGCGGTCGATTTCGGGCCGCTGCTGGTGTTCTTCGTGGCCAATGCGCGCTTTGATATCTTCGTGGCGACCGGCGCCTTCATGGCCGCGACTGCGGTTGCCATGCTGGCGGCCTGGAGCCTGACCCGCCATATCCCGGCGATGACCTGGTTTTCGGCGGTGCTGGTCGGTGTGTTCGGCGGGCTGACCATCTGGCTGCACGATGAAACCTTCATCAAGGTAAAGCCCACGATCGTGTTCCTGATTTTTTCCGCGATCCTGTTTTTCGGGATTTTCCGTGGGCGGAACTATCTCAAGGTGCTGTTAGGAAAGGCCTTTACCGGTCTGAGCGAGCGCGGCTGGCACTTGCTGGCGTGGCGCTGGGCGATCTTCTTTCTGGTGCTGGCCGGGATGAATGAAACGATCTGGCGGATGTTTTCAACCGACATCTGGATGCATTTCAAGGTGTGGGGTGACACGGTCCTGACGTTTGCGTTTGCCATCGCGCAGATGCCCATGCTGTTACGGCATGGGCTGCGGCTGGAAGATACGAAAAAGGATTGAACCCACCGGATTGGGCCATGCTCCGGGGTTTTCGTCTCAGCGCTGTTCGTAGCTCCGCAAAAGCTGGTCCAGCAGCCTGACCCCGTAGCCGCGCGGGCCCTTGGGCACTGTTGGCAAGGCGATTTCGGTGCGATCCACACCGGCCATGTCGACATGGGCCCAGGGGGTGGGCTGGGGGGTCAGAAAGTCGATGAAGTGGGCGGCGAGGCCAGCACCTGGCCCTGGGCCACCGCTCGAATTCTTGATGTCGGCGATCTCGCTTGCCATTCGTTCCCGATAGACGGGTAGCAGCGGCATTCGCCAAACCACTTCTGACGAGGACGTGCCAGCGGCGGACAGCCGCGTTGCCAGATCTTCGCTGCGGGCGAACAGCCCGGCGAAATCATTGCCCAGCGCCTGGATAATCGATCCGGTAAGCGTTGCGATGTTGACGACGGCCGCAGGCTGGAACTGGCGGATGGCCCACTGGTTTGCATCGGCGAGCACCAGCCGCCCTTCGGCATCCGTGTTCCAGATCTCGATGGTTTGCCCGTTCATTGTGCGGACCACGTCTCCCGGGCGGGAGGCGTTGCCATCGGGCATGTTTTCGGCGAGCGCCGCAATGGCGACGACATTGACGTTCGCGCCGCGCCTGGCGGCGGCGAGCACGGCACCGGTAACGGCAGCGGCGCCTGCCATGTCGCCCTTCATTTCCCACATGCCGGCGTTGGGCTTGATGGAGATGCCGCCACTGTCGAAGGTGATGCCCTTTCCGACAAGTGCCACCGGGGCGGCATTGCCAGCGCCGCGATATTCGATTGCCAGCATCCGGCCCGGCCTGCGGGAGCCCTGGCTGACGCTGAGCATCGAGCCCATGGCCAGCCGCCGCATCTGCGGTTCATCGAGCACGGTGATGCGGATACCAGGGACCCCGGCAAAGGCTGCGCGGGCCATTTCGACGAACCGTTCCGGATAGAGCGTGTTTGCCGGCATGGTGACGAGATCGCGCGCAAAGCGGGTGGCATCGGCGACATGGGTTTCATCTGAGGCAAAGGCTGCGGCCTGGGCTGTGGCATCTGGCGAAACGATGGTTATCGGGTTTTGCGGCGGGGCCTTGGCTGCGGATTTCAGCCGATCGTAGCGATACTGGCCAAGTTGTGCCCCCAAGCCAAGGGAGCGTGCGCTGCCGGCAGGAAGGCCACCAGCGGCAATGGTGATTTCGTTTGGTTCATCGCGCATTGCCTGGATTGCGGTTCCGGCTGCATCGGCGAGTTCGACGGGGCTCGGTGCAGCGCCGGCTGGCTTGATGCCGACGAGGAGGATGGTGGAGATGCCGGCGACGCCGTGGAGTTTGAGGGTGTTGCCGGCGCCAGGCTCGAAGCGGGCAGCGGCTGCCGCCTTCTGGATTGCATCCGCATTCTGGGGCGACAGGCCCGGAGCGGCCCGGGCGATCGCGAGCGGAGCGGAGACGGGTATGATCAGCGCCTGTGCTGCCGGTGGCGTGGAAGAGAAGCGGATCGGCCGTTCGGCACTGTTGTTGGTGCCGGAGGGTGCAACGCCCGAGCCTGCGAGGCCGGCCGCGCGGTCCTGTGCGGTGGCAGGGGCGGACAGGGCTGTAGCAGCAAGCAGCAGGGTGATGAAGCGGGCAATCCGCATGGAGGTGTCTTTCTTGCGTTTTTCGGACCTTGGTGGATGACCTAGCGAGCGACCGGTTGCTTGCCAAGCCATGTGGCGGATTGTCTTGGAGCGCTCGTTGCGGCTGCCGGCGCGGTGGCAAGCCCCGTTATCGGCACCAGCAATCGCAAAACCGGGAATCTGTTTTGCTGCCGGGCTTTCACAATGATGTACTTGGGGCGTAGGGCATTGGGGAATTGAGGGAGTGACATCATGCGCGAGCAGTTTAAATTCTACATCGATGGCGAGTGGGTCGATCCGGCCGAAGGCGTCAGGCCGCACGACGTGATCAACCCGGCGACCGAGGCCCCGATGGGCCGGATCGCGATGGGGAGCGCGGCCGATGTCGACCGGGCAGCGAAAGCCGCGAAGAAGGCCTTCGCGAGCTTCAGCCGGACCAGCCGTGCCGAGCGGCTGGAGCTTCTGGGTGCCATCGCCGCCGAATATCAGAAGCGGTACCCGGAGATTGCAGCCGTGATCACCGAGGAAATGGGCGCGCCGGCCTGGCTTGCCATGCAGGCGCAGGCTGCCCTTGGTGTGGCCCACTTCCAGACCGCGATGGCAATCCTGAAGGATTATCGCTTTGACGAGGAGCGTGGAACGACGCTGATCACCAAGGAGCCGATCGGCGTGTGCGGCCTGATTACGCCCTGGAACTGGCCGATCAACCAGATCGCCTGCAAGGTGGCGCCAGCGCTGGCGACGGGTTGCACAATGGTTCTGAAGCCGAGCGAGGTGGCGCCCTTCAACGCGATTCTGTTTGCCGAAGTGCTGCATGCGGCCGGCGTTCCGAAAGGCGTTTTCAACCTGGTGAACGGCGACGGGCCGACAGTGGGCTCGGCAATTTCGGGCCATCCGCTGGTCGACATGGTGAGCTTCACCGGATCGACCCGCGCGGGTGTTGACGTGGCGCGCAATGCGGCCCCGAGCGTGAAGCGGGTGCACCAGGAGCTTGGCGGCAAATCGCCCAACATCGTGCTGGACTCTGCCGATCTTGAAGCGGCCGTGGGCGGCGGGGTGAAGGCAATGATGATGAACTCAGGGCAAAGCTGCAATGCGCCGAGCCGAATGTTCGTACCGCGCGCCAAGATGGACTCTGCCAAGGCAATCGCCAAGGCCGCAGCCGAGGGGATGACGGTGGGCGACCCCAACGGCAATGCGGTGCTGGGCCCGGTTGTATCGGACGTGCAGTACACCAAGATCCAGGCGCTGATCGCCAAGGGGATCGAGGAAGGTGCCACGCTGGTGACAGGCGGAACCGGAAAGCCCGAGGGGCTGGCGACCGGCTATTATGTGAAGCCAACCGTGTTTGCCGATGTGACGAACGATATGACGATCGCGCGTGAGGAGATTTTCGGGCCGGTGCTGGCCATGCTTGCATATGATAGCCTGGAACAGGCGATCGAGGAGGGCAACGACACGCCCTATGGCCTTGCCGCCTATGTTCAGGGGCCGGAAGAGGAGGCCCGGGCCGTAGCGCTTCGAATGCGCGCGGGGCAAGTTATCCTGAACGGGGCTGGCGTGGATTTCATGGCGCCGTTCGGCGGCTACAAGCAATCCGGCAACGGCCGCGAATGGGGCGAGCATGCGTTCGCCGAGTTTCTGGAAGTGAAGGCCGTGATCGGCTGGAAAAAGGCCGAGGCCGCCGAATGATGGCTGGCAGACGGGAACGCTGTTGCGTTTTCTGATGCGAAGCGTGGCGCTGGTCGCCGCGCTGGTCCTGCTGTTCCTGGGGGTCGGGTTGTGGAACGCAACCCGGCCACCCGTGGTGGCGGAGGCGCGGCTGCCGCTGGCCGGTCTTCCCGCCGGAACCGAACTGCGGGTTCTGGTGGTGGGGGATACCCATTTTGGCTTTCCCGACATGGGAACAGGCCGGTTGCTGCGGATCGTGGCGCAGGCAAACGCCCTGAAGCCCGACCTGATCGTGCTGACGGGCGATTACATGGGCGGCAAGATCCTCGATTGGCCGGGCTCCCGGCTGGAACAGGCCCTGCCGCCGCTGGCTGCGCTGAAGGCTCCACTGGGTGCCTGGGCCGTGATGGGGAACCATGACGAGCCAGGCTGGACGCCGAAGATCATGGCTTTGCAGGTGCAGCCGAAAATGCTGGTCAACGCCCATGTCGATATCGGCCCGCTGGTGATCGTCGGGCTGGATTCTGCTGCGCATGGTGCCGATCCGGCAAAGGCGCTTGCCGGGGTGCCGGCCGGAAAACCCGTTCTGATGCTGCTGCACGAGGGCGATCATCTGGATTGGGTGAAGCCGCCGCCGGCCAACCCGGTGCTGGTGCTTTCTGGCCATACCCATGGCGGGCAGATCATCCTGCCCGGTATCGGATCGGTGGGGAGCCTGCTGCTGGGCGCGCCGCGGTGCAATCGCGGCGCGTGCCGGGTGAACGGATGGCCGTTGTTCGTGACGTCGGGCGTCGGTACCAGCTGGCTGCCGATCCGCTACGGTGTTCCGCCGGAAATCGTGGTGCTGACGCTGTATGCGCCCTGATACCAAGGCTCGATGAGCAAGACTCATCGAGATCGGGCTGGCGGCCGATGCGCTGTCGCGGTTGTGACGTGTTGTCGTTGAGGATGGGTTTTCATCAACGGGACGTGATATAAGCGATGCCTGCGCTACTCGACCGGCAGGAAATCCGGAACCGAGAGATAGCGTTCGCCGGTATCATAGTTGAAGCCCAGCACCTTTGCCGCTGCGCCAAGTTCGGGAAGCTTCTGGGCGATTGCAGACAGTGTTGCGCCCGATGAAATGCCCACCAGCATCCCTTCCTCGGTGGCGGCCCGCTTTGCCCAGGCCTTGGCGTCATCAGGCGCGACCTGTATCGCGCCATCGAGCAGGCGGGTGTGGAGATTGCCGGGAATGAAGCCGGCGCCGATGCCCTGGATGGGGTGCGGGGCAGGCTGCCCACCCGAGATGACGGGGCTGAGCGTCGGTTCGACGGCGAACACCTGCAGGCCCGGCCATTCGGACTTCAAAACCTGCGCGACACCGGTGATGTGGCCGCCGGTGCCCACGCCGGTGATGATGGCGTCCAGCGGCTCGTCGGAAAAGTCGGCCAGGATTTCGCGCGCCGTGGTCTGCACATGGATTTCGATGTTGGCGGGGTTGTCGAACTGTTGTGGCATCCAGGCGCCGGGTGTCTGCAAGACCAGCTCCTGCGCGCGCTCGATGGCGCCCTTCATTCCGCGTTCGCGCGGCGTGAGATCGAAAGTGGCCCCGTAGGCCAGCATCAGGCGGCGGCGCTCCAGGCTCATGCTTTCGGGCATCACCAGAACGATGCTGTAGCCCTTGACGGCCGCGACCATGGCGAGGCCGATCCCGGTGTTGCCGCTGGTCGGCTCGATGATGGTGCCGCCGGGCTTCAGCTTGCCGGACCGTTCGGCATCCTCGACCATGGCCAGCGCGATCCGATCCTTGATCGAGCCGCCCGGGTTCTGCCGTTCGGACTTGATCCACACCTCAGCGCCCGGAAACAGTTTGGCCATACGGATGTGCGGGGTGTTGCCGATCGTTTCAAGGATGTTGGCAGCGCGCATGATGGTCTCCTCTAGCGGGATCGCAGGTTTTCGGGAACGTCGAGCCTGTCGGCGTCGCGCAGTTCGGGGAACAAGCGTGCCCATAGCACGGTGACCCCTAATGCCAGAACCCCCCCGATGACGGTTGCCTCCACCGCCCCGAACAGGGCGGCCGACGTGCCGGCGCGAAATTCGCCCAGTTCGTTGGAAGCGCTGACAAACAGCATCGAAACAGACGACACGCGGCCGCGCATGTCGTCTGGCGTGTGCAACTGGATGAGGGACGAGCGCACATAGACGGAAACCATGTCGGCCGCGCCCAGAACAACGAGGGCGTAGACCGATAACCACAGGACTGTGGACAGCCCGAACACGATTGTGGCGATGGAAAACAGGCCAACGTTGACGAACATCTTAAGGCCGACCTTGCTGCCGAGCGGATTTCGCGTGAGCCACAGTGCCAGAAGGGCTGCGCCGAAAGCGGGCGCAGCGCGCATGATGCCGAGGCCCTGCGGACCGACCATGAGAATATCGCGCGCATAGATCGGCAGCATTGCGGTCGCCCCGGCGAGGATGACCGCGAACATATCGAGCGAGATCGCGCCGAATACGATCTGATTGCCGCGCACATAGCGCAGGCCTTCCTTCACCCGCTCCACGCCGCTGGCGCCGCTGGTGGCCGGCAGCTTCACCGGTGGGATGCAGAACAGCGCCACCAGCGAGACCGCCAGCAGAACCGTCGCAATCGTATAGGGAAGCGGTGGCGACACATCATAAGCAAGGCCGCCAACGACCGGGCCCAGGACAGCGCCCGTCTGCCAGCCGATAGAGTTCCAGGCGATTGCACTGGGAAGAACGGCGGGCGGCACGAGATTGGGGGCAAGCGCCGACAAGGACGGAGCGGCAAAGGCGCGGGCAACGCCCAATATCATGGCGACAGCAAACAACGGCCACAGCGTGGTGGGACCGGACCAAGCGAGCGCCGCCAGCGCCACCGCGCACAGCAGTTCGAGCGTGATGGCAGCGCGTGCGATATGCCTCCGGTCGAGCCGGTCTGCGATCACGCCAACGACCAGGGACAGCGCGAAAACGGGAAGGAACTGGGCAAGGCCGACCAGGCCGAGCAGGAACGCCGCCTCGCGGATCGACATGGTGGCGCGGGCGGTATCATAGACCTGCCAGCCGATCACGATGACCATCAGCATCTGCGCCAAAGTTGACCCGAGCTTGGCCACGAAGAAGGCGCGGAAGGCCGGAAAGGCAAAGGGTGATTGCGGCAAGGCAGAAGTGGGCGTCACGGCTGCCTGCCTAGCAGCGCCACTATGGTGCAGGAAAGCAACTTGTGCTTCGTGTCTCCCCAGCGCATGCACTTGCAAGGTCAGGCTTGTGCGGGCCCCCGAACAAGCCTCAGCGCTGCCCCACCACGTTGATGGTAAACGCCACCACCCCCAGGTTGAACAGGAACGCCGCAAAGCTGTGCAGCGTAACCGCCCGCCGCATCGCAGACGTTGTTACCGCCGTGTCCGATGTCTGGAAGGTCATCCCCAGCGTGAACGCGAAATAGACGAAATCACCAGAGTCCGGATCGGAATCACCCGAAAAATCGAGGCCTCCCTTGCTCCCCCGCCGGTAATAAAGGTGCGCATAATGCAGCGCGTAGATGCTGTTGGAAAACAGCCACGCCAGAACAAGCGTTCCCACGATCGCCAGCTTCATCGCCGGCGCAGTTGCCGACCGCAGCTCGAACGCTACGGCCATCAGGATCGCAGCCATCGTCACGGCCGTCACCGCCAGCAGCATGGCCCGGTTGGCATCATTGGCTGCAGCATGCCGTCGCAAATCCTCCGGGTCATGCTGGCTCAGCAAGGGCACCGCCAGCAGCAGGAACAGCACCGCCTCGACATCGAACCCCAGCAGCACGCCAGGTGCTCAGCCCAACTGCGGCACCGCCAGCCCCGACACCAGCGCAAAGGCGAGCAGGAACAGCAGGAAGCGCGGCGGCGCGATCCGGCTGACGATGTTGGCCAAAGGGTTGGTCACGCCCTCGTCACGAAACTGTCGAGCACCATCTTGGTGCCGGCATTGTCGAACGCGATTTCCAACTTGTTCCCGGTCTGCCCCAGCACCGTACCCATGCCGAACTTTGCATGAAACACCCGCGCCCCCACCTCCAGGTCATCCCGCGCCGCCCCGCCGACCGACGTTGAAACGGCCCGGGCCTCGATGGTGCGCTGCGGTTGCAAGCCGCCGCGCGCGGTGGCCCGCTCCCATCCCGGCCCCCGCCCGGCCCCACGCTCCAGGTGGGAAAAGGGGTCGCGCTCGTTTAGCGCCGCCCGCCACAGGCTGGCGCCTCCAGACAGCGTCGTCTCGGTCTCTACATGCGCCGGTGGAAGCTCGCCGATAAACCGGCTGGGAATGGCCGAAGTCCACTGCCCGTAAACCCGCCGGTTGGCGGCATGGATGATGGTTGCGCGACGGCGGGCGCGGGTGATGCCGACATAGGCGAGACGGCGCTCTTCCTCCAGCGCGGCGGCCCCGTTTTCGTCGAGGGCGCGCTGCGAGGGGAACAGCCCTTCCTCCCAGCCAGGCAGGAACACATGGTCGAACTCCAGCCCCTTGGCGCCATGCAGCGTCATCATCGTGACCTTGGCTTCTGAATCGTTCCGATCATTTTCCATCACGAGCGCGACATGCTCGAGGAAGGCCTGCAAATCGGTGAAGCCCTCCATCGCGCGCACCAGCTCTGCCAGATTGTCGAGCCGGCCGGCGGCCTCTGCGCTTTTGTCGTTCTCCAGCATGGTGATCGTGCCGGATTCCTCCAGGATCAACTGGCACAGCGCTGCCTGATCCAGTGAGTCCATCTGGCCCCTCCAACGGCGAATGGATGCCAGTAAACCCGCCACCGAACGGCGCGCGGCTGCCGGCAGTTCATCGGTTTCAACCAGCGCTTGGGCGGCCGCCGGCAGCGTTGCACCAGTGGCGCGCGCGTGGGCGGCCACCTTGGCGAGGCTCTTGTCCCCCAGGCCGCGCTTGGGCGTGTTGACGATCCGCTCGAAGGCAAGCGCATCATCGGGCTGGGCGGTGATGCGCAGATAGGCGAGCGCATCGCGCACTTCGGCACGCTCGTAGAAGCGGAAGCCGCCGACGATCCGGTAGGGGAGGCCGATGGCGATGAACCTGTCCTCGAACTCGCGGGTCTGGAAAGAAGCGCGAACCAGGATCGCGATCTGGGTGGCGGAGGCCCCCTCGCGGAGTAGGCGTTCGATCCGTTCCCCTACGAGGCGCGCTTCTTCCGGGCCATCCCACACGGCTATGGCCCCGACTTTGTCTCCCTGGCTCTGATCGGTCCACAAGGTTTTGCCCAGCCGGCCCTTGTTGTTGGCGATCACATGGCTTGCGGCCGCCAGAATATGCGGGGTGGAGCGGTAATTCTGTTCAAGCCGGATCGTGCGGGCGCCGGGAAAATCCTGTTCGAACCGCAGGATATTTGCCACGTCGGCCCCGCGCCATGAGTAGATCGACTGGTCATCGTCTCCCACGCAGCAGATATTGCCCTGGCCGCCGAGGGCTGTGGCGGACAGCAGGGTAAGCCAGCGATACTGGGCTGCGTTGGTATCCTGATATTCATCCACCAGCACGAATTTGAAACGGCGCTGCCATTCGGCAAGCACGCCCGGATGGTCCACGAAGATGCAGATCATGTGGAGCAGAAGATCCCCGAAATCCGCCGCGTTCAGGGCCTTGAGCTGGGCCTGATAGCGGGCGTAGAGCGTTGCACCCTGGCCATCAGCAAAGGAGAGGGATTCGCCATTATCAATATCTTCAGGGCGTTGACCGCGGTTTTTCCATTGGTCTATGAGACCTGAAAGTTGCCGGGCCGGCCAACGCTTCTCATCGATTTCGGCATCCACGATGATTCGCTTCAACAGCCTGAGCACGTCGTCGGCATCGAGAATCGTGAAATTGGACTTGAGGCCGACGAGCTCCGCATGGCGGCGCAGCATGCGTGCCGCGATCGCATGGAATGTGCCGAGGAAGGGCATGCCTTCGGCCGAAGGGCCGATCATCTGCACCAGACGATGCCGCATTTCAGCAGCGGCCTTGTTGGTGAAGGTCACGGCCAGGATTTCGCTGGGCCATGCCCGACGCTGCGCCAGGATTTCGGCAAGCCGTGCTGTGAGCGCGCGGGTCTTTCCCGTCCCGGCTCCGGCGAGCACCAGAATGGGCCCATCTAGGATGGTTGCCGCTTCGCGCTGCGGTGTGTTCAGCCCCTGAAGCCAAGGGGCGGTTTCTGCGGGAAGACTAGCCATGACTGAGAACAGATAGCGAACTTGGGGGCATTTCGGCAAGAGCCTGCAACGCCTCAGGTAGCCGCCTCCGGGGCCATATAAGCCGTACGAGTCATGAACACCTGTCTCCATCGGCGGAACGCCGAAGGCGCGGACGCGCGCCAGCCGTCAGGCCGAACTCGATGAGCCTTCGTCATCGAGAACTGGTTTCAGGCAATGGCTGCTGGCCGTAGCAGGTGCAGCATCGCCTTGCCGACACCCCTGTTGGCGTCCAGCGTGAAGCCCGGAATGCCCAGCACCTCCGCCCGGGATGTTTCCACCGATATCCAGCTGTGCGGTGCGATCCATCCGGTTGCCAGGCCCGACAAAAGCGCCTTTTCCGCCTGGCCCTCGCCATAGGGCGGATCGAGAAAGACAAGGTCCGCCGGGATCTGTGCGCGGGGCAGGGCGGTCGCATCATGCCCGAAGAGCCGCGCATTGGCCCCCATCTTCGCGATGTTGGCCTGAATTGCCCGCCTCGCGTCCGGGTCGCGCTCTATCAGAAAGGCTTGCGCTGCCCCGCGCGAAAGCGCTTCGAGCGACAGTGCTCCGGAACCTGCAAAGAGGTCCAGCACGGTGAGCCCCTCGAAGCTGCCAAGCCGGCTGACCAGCATGGAAAACAGCGTCTCGCGCGTTCGGTCTGCTGTGGGGCGCGTGGTATCGCCAAGGGGCGCGACCAAGGGCCTTGACCGCCATTGACCGGAAATTATTCTCATTGTTTTCTGGGTTGTTGCGTGCGTTTGCTGAGGATTCGTTGCAAGTCAGTTACTGCCGAAGACGGTGCTTCCGTGATACCGCGGACGGGTATATCGGCCAGATTGAACGGGCCATAGACTGTGCGGATGAGCCGGCTCACACGCAGCCCCATTGCCTCGCACAGTTTGCGGACTTCGCGGTTCTTGCCTTCTGTCAACGTCATTGTCAGCCAGATATTGGCACCTCCTGCTGTCGCGCGCCTGTCCACTGAGGCATCGACCGGGCCGTAGCGAACGCCTTCCAGCGTCACGCCCATCGCCAGCGCTTCTAGATCCTGCTGGCGCACCTGGCCCATGGCGCGGACGCGATAGGTTCGGGGAATACCGGTTGCGGGGAGTTCAAGCGCGCGCTTCAGTTCGCCATCATTGGTGAGGAGAAGCAGCCCCTCGGTGTTGAGATCGAGCCGACCAACCGGAACAAGGCGCGGCATGCCCGGCGGCAGCACATCGTAGATCGTTGGGCGGCCGCCCGGGTCGCGGGCAGCGGTCAGCACGCCCGAGGGCTTGTGGAACAGGAACAGCCTGGTCGCCTGCGCGTCCTCGACGGGTTTGCCATCGACTGTGACGCCCTCCAGCGTTTTCAGGATGGTGGCGGGCGTTTCCAGCACCTTGCCGACTAGCGAAACGCGGCCTTCGGTGATCATCCGCTCGATATCGCGGCGGGAACCGACGCCTGCGCGCGCCAGAAGCTTGGCGATCCGATCGCCCCGGGCACCATTGCCGTCGGCCTTCCCGCCTGTTGCCTGTGGCGAGACGGCGGTCCGCGCGCCGCGACGCCCGCCCGTCTTTTGAGGGTCTTCTTCGGGCTTGTATGCGCCGGCAGCCTTTCCGCCCGGCATGACTTTGCCGCCCGGCGTGGCCTTCCCGTCGCGCCTTGCAGGCTTGGCGGGGCCCCTGCCAGAGGCGGGCGGACCTTTCCCGGAGGCGGGTGGACCTTTGCCGGCGGCGGGTAGGCGGCGCGGTGGGCGGCCCTCAGGCATCGGGGCTGTCGGCGGGCACTGGTACGCCGATGTCGCATTTCGACGTGCGGATCGTCAGCGAGGTCTTCACGCTGGCGACGTTGGGCGCGCTTGTCAGATGGGCTGTCAGGAAGGCCTGGAAGCTGGGAAGATCGCGGGCGACAAGCTTCAGGATGAAATCGATCTCGCCGTTGAGCATATGGCATTCGCGGACCTGGGGCAGGCGCGCGATATGGGCTTCGAAGGCCTGCAGATCCGATTCGGCCTGGCTTTTCAGGCTGACCATGGCGAACACGATGATGGGCCAGCCGAGCGCCTTCGGGCTGAGATCGGCATGGTAACCCTTGATGACCCCGGTTTCCTCGAGCGCGCGGACACGGCGCAGGCAGGGCGGGGCGGTCAGGCCTACACGGGCGGCGAGATCCACATTGGTCATGCGGCCATCGCCCTGCAGGTGGCTCAGAATTTCGCGGTCGATCTGGTCGAGGAGGTGGGGGCGGCTCATTGGCAGGATAAAACTCCGAATGGACGTTCTGCTTTAATATTGTTGCGCACAGGCGCAAGGGTCTTGCGACGAGACGTTCGCCTTGCGCGGTTCCGAATGCCGCCCTAATTCGATGTGGAAAGGATTTGCAATGGCAGATGTGCGGCGGACGAAACTTCTCATCATCGGGTCTGGCCCGGCCGGCTACACCGCTGCTGTCTATGGCGCGCGTGCCATGCTTGCGCCTATTCTGGTGGAGGGGCTGCAGCCGGGCGGGCAGCTAACCATCACCACTGATGTGGAAAACTGGCCCGGCGAAACGGCCATCATGGGGCCCGACCTGATGACGAAGATGCGCGCCCAGGCCGAGCATGTGGGAACGGAGCTTGTGTCGGACATTATCGCTTCGGTGGATCTTTCCCGGCGCCCGTTCGTGGCCGTGGCTGATAGTGGCACCGTGTTCGAAGCGGATACTCTTGTGATCGCCACGGGTGCGAGCGCCCGCTGGCTTGGCCTGGATTCGGAAACACGGCTTCGCGGGCGGGGCGTTTCGGCCTGTGCGACCTGCGACGGATTCTTTTTTCGGGGCAAGCATGTGGCAGTAGTGGGCGGCGGCAACACCGCCGTGGAAGAGGCGCTGTTCCTGACCAAATTCGCGAGCAAGGTAACGCTGATCCATCGCCGGAGCGAATTGCGGGCGGACAAGACCAACCAGGCGAGGCTTTTCGCCAACCCCAAGGTGGAGATGGTGTGGAACGCAACCGTATCCGATGTAATCGGCGGTGATGGCGTGACCGGCATCGTGCTGACTGACACTGTGACGGGGGCGACACGCCCCATTGATGTGGACGGACTTTTCGTCGCCATCGGGCATGATCCTGCGACATCGCTGTTCAAGGAACAGATTGCGATGGATGACGAAGGCTATATCCTGACGGCCCCGGATTCGACCGCCACGAGCGTGCCCGGGGTGTTTGCGGCGGGCGACGTGAAGGACAAGCTATATCGGCAGGCGGTGACGGCGGCCGGCATGGGATGCATGGCGGCGCTGGAGGCCGAACGGTTGCTGGCGCATGGTGCGGATGCGCACGTGCGCGAAGCCGCCTGACGTGCCGATAGACTGGGACAAGTTACGCCTTTTTCATGCGGTTGCTTCGGCAGGCAGCTTTACGGAAGGGGCGCGGCGGCTGAAACTTTCGCAGCCGGCGCTCAGCCGCCAGATCATCGCGCTGGAAGATGTGCTGGGTGCGAAGCTGTTTCATCGGCACGCCCGGGGTCTGGCGCTTACGAACGAGGGCGAAAAGCTGCGCTTTACGACATCCCGGATGGCAGACGAGATCGAGCGGACCAAAAGCTCCATCGAGGCGACCCGGAACCGGCCGACCGGCGAGATAAAGCTGACGACAACGGTCAGCTTCGGGTCTTCGTGGCTGCCGGGGCAGTTGAGCGAATTTCTCGATCTCTATCCCGATATCCGCGTCAGCCTGATTCTTTCCGACGAGGAGCGGGATCTGGCGCGGCACGAGGCGGACTGTGCAATCCGCTTTCACAAGCCACACCAGGCGGACCTGATCCAGCGGCCGCTCGCCACAATCCGGCACAGGCTGTGCGCTTCGCCGGCCTATCTGGCGGCACATGGTGAGCCGATGACGCAGGCGGACCTAATGTCCCACCGGATGATTGCCTATGGGCCGGAGGCGCCGGCGTATCTGCGGTCCATCAACTGGGCGCTGGAACTGGGCCACGATGGGCCGCCGCGCGAGCCCGCACTGAGCGTGAACAACAGCTTCGGCGTGTTGCAGGCCGTGGAGGCAGGGGCCGGCATTGCCGCACTTCCGTCGTATCTGATCCGCCATTCGGGCAAGGTGAAAGTGCTTCTTCCTGAGCTGCAAGGCGCTGTTTTTCAGACCTATTTCGTCTATTCCAGCGAGCTCAAGGGCTCTGTGAGGCTGGCAGCGCTGCGGGACTTCCTGATCGACCGGATGACCCCGGCAAATTTGGGAGACGGGGGAACATGATTGGGCGGCGATGCGGGCCGGGCTTGTGAACATGAGATAAACGTCATGCAGGATTTGCATGGCTGCCCTGTTCTCTTCGCACTTGCACAATAATCCGACCAAACGTACATGGGGAGGGTCGCTGCAATGCAGCACAGGGCCGGCTCATCTCACTCCTCCCCGAGACGCCGGTCCGGTCGACCACCAATCTCCCTCCCTCCCTCGGAGGTCGGCCAAAAATCTGGGCCAGGGTTGAGCTAGTCTCCCCTGGCCCTCTTTTTTTATCCTCGCCCCGTCGCTAAGGCAGAGCCGTGTGGGCCTGTAGCTCAGTTGGTTAGAGCTGGCCGCTCATAACGGCTAGGTCGCGGGTTCGAGTCCTGCCGGGCCCACCAGATCGTTTGACGCGGCTTTGCCGTGCAGCTTGCGGAGTCAACGCCGTTGGGGCCAGCTTTTCGCGGCAGGCATTGCGACGCTTAAAGAGGCTTGGGCTTTGGTGCGGCGGCTTTTGCGGCCCGTGCGGCCCAGGTTGCCCAGCTGGAGGCCAGGCCCGGGGCGTTGGCCAGTCGATCGAGCCCGGCTGGATCAGGTGGGTTGCGATAGGATGCGGCCAGCACATCGGCGATGGTCCATGCCGATTCGGGCCGATGTTCGAGCGTGGCCGTATCTCCGGCAGTCATGATGCCATCCTCGACCACGCGCAGGTACCAGCCTGCCCGGCCGTTCGCGACCATCGCTTTCACCATCTGCGGATCATCGAACCAGCGGGCAAGGGTGCTGCAGGGTTGGCGGGGCTGACAGGGTTCCACAAGTGCGGTCCCGATCCGCCAGCGGTCCCCTATGCAGACAAGATGTTCGGACAGGCCGTTTAGCAGCAAATTTTCGCCGAATCCGCCCGGAACCAGTTTTGCCATATGGTGCGGGTGTTCGGCAGCCCAGAGCGGATAATTGCCGGCGCCATAGGCATAGACGGCTTTTTCCGGGCCGCCATGAACGCGCGTGTTGGCAACTTCATCCCCCTCAAGCCCCATGGCATGGGCTTTGACCGGGCCCGTTCGCGGAGCCTTGCCATAAGCGGTCACGTGGCCCG
>Ga0105045_10000867_pt1 | contig 23597 bp, 18 predicted proteins | sample MAT02_FD_78089 | JGI IMG/M metagenome (GOLD analysis project Ga0105045, IMG submission 78089) | Freshwater microbial communities from Lake Fryxell liftoff mats and glacier meltwater in Antarctica - MAT-02 (megahit assembly) | ecosystem: Environmental > Aquatic > Freshwater > Ice > Liftoff... | reverse complement strand
GACATCGTCGGCGGCCTGTGCGGCAAATATGTAGGATTCGTCAACCGCCTGCGGACATTCGTGGAGATTGTGCCGCACGGAGAGATCGGGAGCATCTGTGCGGAGAGCTACGGCCCCTTCTTTGATGTGGCGGTCGCCGAAGTGCTCAAGCGCTGCGAGTCGTTCGTCGCGCCCCAATGAGCGGACCTACGGGTTGCGCCGGCTGACGACGAGCATCAGGAGGCCGTCTTTGGTGGTCGCGCCCACCCACGTGCAATGACCCCACGGATCACATGCGACGCCGGACGCGAAGTCCCACCCGCCCCCGTCGTAGATGTGCTGCCACGCCAGCGCCTGGTCTGCCCCGACCGAGGCGAACACCCATGCATCGGTCTGACCCGGTTTGGTCGAAAAGCCGCCGACCACGAGCTTATGCTCGCGGTCCTGCGCGACCGCGCGGGCCTCGGCTTGCGTCGGTGACGGCTCCGCGTATGCACCGACCAGGACGCCATCTGCATCGAACGCGCACCCGGTCCTGGACCCACCGGGGGCGATAGATGGAGATGCGCCGGGCACCCGAGCGCCGCCACCGCGAAGCCAGCGATCCAGACCAACGATTTAGGGGCCCACACTGCATGCGCGCCCCACTTTCATGGCCGCACACAAAGGTCAAGCGCCACAGACGATAGCTTTACTCCCGCCACAGTTTGCGTAATCCAGCTTACACATGGTTCACATAATAATCGGCGAACATGCCTATACCGCCGTTTCGTCGCGGACCTGTCCCCCGCGCCAGACCGACCGGACAGCGACCCTTCAGGCCTTGGGCGCGCCGAGCTCGGCGAGCGCGGCGTCGTCGAGTATGCCGGCGAGGCGCGTGCGCGTCTCCTCGATCAGCGCCGCGGCGGCGGGCGAGCGCTCCGCCAGCGTCGCCAGGCTCTGCGCCGCGCGCAGCTCGAACACCCTGGCCCCCTGCTCGCGCGCGCGGTGGATCGCGGCGACGAAGCAGTCCTCCGGGGTACGCTCGTGGGCGCCGAGCACGTCGCCGCTCGTGGTGATCCGCAGCAGCTCGCCGCGGCGACGCAGCAGCTCGGCCTCCCACACGCGCGCGCCGGACTGCCGCGACGCGCCGATCGCCTCGTGCAGGTGGCCGAGCGCCTCCGCCTGCCGGTCCTCGCGCGCGCACAGGTCGGCGTAGACCCCGAGCACCCACGGCCAGAACACGCTGGTGCCGCTGACTTGCAGCTCGACGATCGCGTCGCGCAGCAGATCACTGGCCTCGGCGACCTGGCCCTGCTCCGCGATCGTCCAGGCGTCGACGACCTCCGCGAAGCTGTCCCACGGCGCGTTGCTGTGCTCGACGCCGAGCTGATGCAGCACCGAGTGCTCGGGCGCGGGTGGCGTCACGCGCCCGGCCACCTGTCGCAAGATCGCCGCGTGGCCGATCGCGAAGGCGATGCTCGGGCCGTGGCCGAGCTCGCGGGCGACCGCCAGCGCGACGGTGCTGCGCTCGTCGGCCTCGGCGCGGTTGCCTTGCATATGCAGGCAGATCGACAGCAGCGACAGGCTCGCGACGCGCGGATCGTGGCGATACAGGAACGCCAGCGGGCGGTCGAAGTCGGGGGCATAGAGGGCGATCGCCCGCTCGAGGTGGGCGCGCGCCCGCGGCAGGTCACCGACGTGGAACAGTTGCGTGCCGAGCGTGCGGTGGGCGATCAACAGCGGCACGCGCTCGCGGCGACGCTCCGCGAATACCAGCAGTTGCTCCGCCAGCTCGTGCGCGACCCGGTGTTCGGCGCGCATGAGATAGTAGGTCCACAGGCCGAACAGCACCGGGAACAAATGCTTGGTCTCGCCGACCTCGCGGCACAGCTCGCGGGCCCGCGCGAAGGTCCGCTCGACCTCTTCGGTGGCCACCCCGCGCGCGGCGATCAGCGCGTTGCCGAGGCCGATCTGCAGCCCGATCTCCTGCTCGGTGCGGGCCGAGCTCGCCGGTAATCCTGGCAGCAGCTCGAGCGCGTGGCTGTAGTGCTCGACCGCCTCCTGACCGACGCCGTTGCGGATCGCCTGATCGCCCGCGCGCTGCAGATAATCGCTGGCGCGGGCGATCAGCTCCGGCGCCGGGCGCTGCGCCTCGGTCACCAGCGCGCCGGGAGCGACCACGCTGTACCAGTGGTGAGCGACCAGCGGGTAATGCAGCTCGATGCGGTCCTTGAACACCCGCTCGTAGTGCTCCGCGATCTGCTGGTGGAGCTGCTGGCGCAGCGCGAAGGGCAGCAAGTTATAGGCGACCTCCTGGGTCAGCGCGTGCTTGAAGCCGTAGGTCGGATCCGCCACGCTGCCGCCCTTGAGGATCATCAGGCCGCGACGCTCGAGCGTCGCGAGGTGCTCCGCCAGACCCGCGTGGTCGGCCTCGATCGGGTGTACGGCGCGCAGCAGCGACAGCGGGAACACCCGCCCGAGCACGCTGCCCACCTTGACGATGAGCTGGAGCTGCGGCGCCAGGCGGTCGATCCGGCTGGTGATCACCGCCTCGAGGTTGTCGGGGAATTGCGCCGACTTCAGGTCACCTGCCTCGGGGGCCAGGTAACACTCGTTGCCGAGGATCGACAGCAGGCCGGCGTCGCGCAGCGCCCAGGTCAGCTCCTCGGTGAACAGCGGGTGGCCCTCGGCGCGCGCGAACACGAAGTCGATGACCTCCTGCGGCGCGCGCGAGACCCCGAGCTTGCGGCACACCAGCGTCTCGGTCTCGGCCAGCGACAGCGGCCCGAGCAGCAGGTGATGCGTCGCCGCGTCGGCGAGCACCTGGCGCAGCTCCGAGGGCGCGGGGTCGGTGTCACTCTCGATCGGCCCGGTCACCAGCACGCACAGCAGCGGCCCGACCTGCTCGCGCACCTGGGCGAGCAGCGCCCACGAGGCCGAGTCGACCCGGTGGGCGTCCTCGATCAGCAGCAACGCCGGGCCGTCGTCGAGGTACCCGCGCAAGATCGCCGTCAGGAGCCCCCGGGTCATCTCGGCGCGCGCCTTACCGGCGATCGCCGCGGTGCCCTCGGTCTCCGCGGCGTCGAGCGCCAGCGCCGAGGCCAGCAGCGGCGCGCGGGCCAGCGCCCCGCGGACGAGGCCCTTGAGCACCGTGGCGACGCGGCCCCATGGGTCGCTCTCGGCCCCGGGTTCATCGAGACCGAAGATCGCGCGAAACACCGGCGTCCACGCGTGGTACGGCGCCGACGCGTCAGGGGCCTCGCGCGCGCCGATCAGCCGCCGCACGCCCATCGCGCCGGCTTGCTCGAGCAGGTCGTCCGCCAGTCGCGACTTGCCGAGGCCGGTCTCACCCTCGATCACGACCGTCGCGCTGCGTCCACGCAGCAGATCGTGCAGCTTGCCGACCAGCACGACTCGCTCGCGCATGCGGCCCACCAGCGCCGCTCTCGGCGTGCCCGGGCCGTCGCTGCCGGGCGGTCGCAGGGTCGAGCTCTTCCCGCCACGCGCGGTCAGGCGGCTACCGGACGGCCCATGGATCACGATCGGCTGGGCCTTGCCCTTGACCGTGATCGGCGGATAGGTATCAAATATGAAGTGCGCGCGCGCGGCGTTGTACGTGTGGCCGTCGCACAGGATCGGTCGCTGCTCGTCGGCCGCCTGCATCAGCCGCGCGGCCAGGTTGACGATGTCGCCGAGCACCGTGTACTCGCAGCGCGACGCGCCGCCGACCGACCCGCAAAACGCCTTGCCCGTGGTCACGCCTATCAACGCCGGACAACCGAGCCGGCCGAGCACCATACGCAGTTGCTGCGCCGCCTCGACCGCCCGCGTCGCGTCGTCCTCGTGGGCCAGCGGCGGGAGACCAAAGGCCGCCATCAGCTTGGCGCCGTCGGGTTGCACGCTCACGTAAGTGACGCTGCCCTCGGCGCTCTCCAGCACCTGCTGGACCGCGACCATCGCCTGCTGCGCCTCCAGCAGGGGCGTCGCGAAGTTGACCGTCGGCAAATGCACGAAGATCACCGCGACGCGCCGAAGCTCCGCCATCCAGCCGCGCTGTCCTGCCGCCAGCCGGAGCACCACCGCGGCCGGCACGTAGCCACACAGCGCATCCTCGGCCTCGGGCGGCAGCTTGGGCCGCAGCAGCGGCGCGCAGAAGATCGCGGCGGCCAGCGCCTCGACATGCACGTAGCCGTCGCCCGCGGGTCGCCCGCGGACATGGTGATCGATCAGCGACCACACGCGCGGCGCGACCACCACCTCGCCTGGCCGAGCGAGCCCCTCAGCCCGCTGTGCATCGGCCAGCGCGGCGCCGGTCAGCACCAGCTCCCAGCGCCCCGCGAGCCCGCCGATCTGCACGGCCGCGATCCGGCTGGCGCCGATGCCCACGCGCAGCGTCAGCTCGACCCCGTCCGACACGCGATACCCGTGCAGGTTGTCCTGGATCGCCAGCCCGCAGGCGATCGCCGGCAACGCCGCCACCTTCAGGTCCTCCGAGCCGGCCGGCGGCAGCCAGATCGCCGTGAGCGCGTCACCGGCGAACTCGACCACATCGCCGCCGTGGGCCTCGATGATCTCGGTCAGCCGACTGAAGTACCCGTCGAGCCCCGCGCCGACCTTCTCGACCCCGGCAGGCCCCTGACGCGCCAGCATCTCGGTGAACGCCGTGAAGCCGGAGATGTCCGCACAAAGCACCGCCGCCGGATGCAGCTCCGAGGTCGGCTTCGTCAGCGGGCGCGGGTCCGTCGCCAGCCGACGGGTGATGAGCACCGGGACGTAGCTGGCGAGGGCGTCAGGAAGCGTCGGCACCACGCGCGCGCATGGTACCCCAGCATCCCCCGGGGCGATAGCGCCAGCGAAGACCTGTGTCCTCGCGCACGATCGAGCGTCGAGCCCTGCTGTTCTCGGTGGTTGCGGCTCGTGTATCGTCGCCAAATGATCGGCGACTCGTGGTCCACGGCTCGTAGCACCTTCGCTGGCCACGTCGCTCTCGCGGTGCTGCTCTCCGCCTGCGCTGCCGGTGCGGGCGACACCGCCGAGAACCCCTTCACCACCGCCCCGCCGGTCTCGGAGACCGGCTCCCCGGTGACCGGGGGCGCGCCGACGGAGGGCACCAGCGACGGCCCCGGCAGCGCCAGCGAGACCGGCAGCAGCGTCACCAACGTGACCACCGCCGACGCGACCGGGCCGGACGACCCGACCGAGAACGTCGACCCCGATTGCATCGACACGGACGACGACGGCTTCGGGGTCAACTGCGATCTCGGGCCGGACTGCGACGACGCCGACTACAACAACCACACCCCCGAGGGCTGCGCCGGCTGCGTCGACGGCGACGGCGACAACGTGTGGGCCGGCTGCGACCAGTACGGCGAACAAAAGCCCGGCCCCGACTGCGATGACGACAACCCGGAGGTCGGTGCCGGCGACGCGGTCGAGCTGTGCAACGGCATCGCCGAGAACTGCGCCGGAGAGATCGACCCGCTCGCCCCCGAGGACATGTGCCCGACCGACGGCACGGCCCCCAACGTCGCCCCCGTCGGCGGCTGGAAGTGCAACGACGTGCCCCCCGGCGAGGACGGCTGCGAGATCGCCACCTGCCTGCCTGGCTTCTACGACGCCGACAAGATGCCCGGCGACGGCTGCGAGTGCGTCGGCACCGACCGCACCAAGAGCCTCGAGTCCTGCGGCGACGACCCCAAGGGCGCCCAGACCCCCGTCGCCGAGGGCGGCGTGCTGCCCACGCTCAAGGGCGTCATCCCCTTCGTCGACAACGGCCCCGGCATGGGCCTCGAGGACTGGTACCTGGTCCCCTTCCCGGAAGCGATGGCCCAGGGCGCCCGCCCCAACGCCGGCAAGATCGTCGTCACCTTCGCGGTCAACCCCGGCGACCCCGCCAACCCCGACTATCGCTTCGAGGCGTTTCGTACCTGCAACGGCGCCGCCTTCGAGGGCGGCCTGGCCACCCAGTTCGGCGCCGGCGCACCGCCTGCGCGCGAGTGGACCTTCCTCGACACCCCGAACCCCGGCAACCCCGCCCCCAACCCGAACGCCAAGAACGACGTACCCTGGCCCGAGAAGGTGTACATTCGCGTGTTCCGGGTCAACAACAGCGGCACCTGCGGCGAGTACTCGCTTCAGGTCTCCCGCCTGCCCAACTGATCCGCGTGATCGCGTGATCGCGTGATCGCGTGATCACTGCGCTCGCCCTCGGTCGGCCGTGAGCGAGCGCGAGTTTTACCGCGGTCTTACAGGCGCCAGCTCGCGGGCACCGGCCGGATCTGCGACGCTGCCCGGGTGAACGTCGAGGCGCCGCGCGTGTTGATCGTCGAGGACGAGGCCGCGATCCGTCATGGCCTGGTCGAGCTGCTGCGCACGCAGGGCTTCGCGCTCGAGCTGGCCGCCGACGGTCACGAGGCGCAGATCAAGCTGGCGACCGGCCGCTACGACGTCGTCGTGCTCGACTGGATGCTGCCCGGCATCGACGGCCTGACCCTGCTGCAGCGCCTGCGCGCCCGCGGCGATCTGACCCCCGTGCTGATGCTGACCGCGCGCGGGGCCGAGGCCGATGTCGTCGCCGGGATCGACGCCGGCGCCGACGATTATGTGACCAAGCCGTTCGGGATCCGCGAGCTGCTGGCCCGCGTGCGCGGCCTCCTGCGCCGCGCACGGCCGCCCGCCTCGCAGGCCAGCTTTCACGTCGGCGTCGCCACCGTCGACCTCGCCCGCCTGACCGTCACATGGCCCGAAGGACAGGTCGAACTGACCGCGCGCGAGGGCCTGATCCTCGAGTATCTGCGGGCGCGGCCCGGCGTCGCCGTGACCCGTGAGTCGCTGCTCACCGAGGTCTGGGGCTATCACGACGGCAGCATCCGCACGCGCACCGTCGACGTACACATCCTTCAACTGCGGATCAAGCTCCGCGCCGTCCCGGGCGGCGACGCGTGGATCGGGACCGTGCGGGGCCGCGGCTATCGCCTCGAGGCGGAGGTCACGTGACGCTGTCCGCGGCCACGCGCCTGCGCCGGGCCGGGCGCCGCCGGGTCCTCGCGCTCGGCCTCGGCGTCGCCCTGCCGACCGTGCTGCTCGCGTGTGGTTGGTGGCTCGCCTCGCTGCGCGAGCAGGCTGGTTTGGCCCGCGAACACGACGCCGAGCGCCGCGAGGCCGCCGGGCGGATCGCGGCCGCCGTGCGCGAGGGCCTGGAGGAGCTGCGCCGCCGCGAGGACGCCCGACCCTTCTATTTGTACAACCACTTCTACAGCCCGCCCGAGGTGCTCGCGGTCGGCGACGCGGTCGCCGTCTCGCCGCTCGCCGCCGACCCCGACGACCCTCGCGTCCGCGGCCACTTCCAGGTCGACCCCGGCGAGCGCGTGCGCACCCCCTACCCCATCGACGACGACGACCCCGGCCCACCGCGTCACCGCACGCTCGTCGAGGTCGCCAGCACGCCGGCCTTCGCCCCGCTGCGCGCGCTCAGCTTCGGCGTGCCCGCGCCGCCGCCCGACCGCCGGCTGGCCGACAGCAACGCCCCGCTGACCACCAACCTCGGCAAGCTGTCCAACCAGGTCTATCAGGAGCTGCGCGCGCAGACCGACGAGCCGCGCCAGGCCCAACGCAAGCAGGTCCCGGTGACCAGCCGAAACCAGGTCAGTTGGGAGGCGATCCAGAGCCAGCAGGCGCGCAACGTCCCGGTCGCCCAGGCCAACGACGCCGCCCCCGTGTTCGAGCAGATCGCCGCGCAGCAGGTCCAAAGCTATGGCCTCGGCAACGACGACCTCGAGCCCGGAACGATCGATCCGCGCCCGACCCGGCCGCCGCTGCAGCGCGCCACGACGGTCGTGCGTGACCCGGCGCCCGGCGACGCGAGCCTGCGCCCCGCTCCGACGCTGCCGCAGGAGGCCGAGGTCGACTACACCCCGATGGCCTACCTCGGCCTCGGCGATCAGCTCGTGCTGCAACGCGTCGTCTCGCACGCCGAGACCGGGTCCGTGCAGGGCGTGCTGCTCGACCGCGATCACCTGATCCACGCCTGGCTGCCGGCCGTCGCCGCCCGCCACGCGCCGGCCGGCGCCGTCCCCCGGGTCGTCGCCGACCCGGCCGCCTGCACCGCCCCCCACCCGGTCGCCGAGCAGCTCCCCGGCGTGTGGCTGTGCTTCGCCGAGCCGGCCCCGCCGCCCGACCACCTGGCCTTTCAGACAGGTGCCCTGCTCGGCCTGATCGGCGTGGTCGGCATCGGCATGGTCGTGGTCGCCCGCGCGGCCCGTCGCGCCGACGAGCTCTCGGCGCAAAAGACCGCGTTCGTGTCGGCCGTGTCGCACGAGCTGCGCACGCCGCTGACCACCCTGCGCATGCACGCCGAGCTGTTGCAGGAGGGCCTGGTCGCGCCCGCCAGCCTCGCCACGATCCACGACGACCTCGTGCGTGAGAGCGTCCGCCTGGGCCGGCTGGTCGAGAACGTGCTCGCCGTCTCGCAGTTGGAGGAGGGCCGACGGGTGCTCGACCTGCGTTCCGGCGACCTCGCTGCCCACGTGCACGACGTGATCGCCGGCCAGGCCCGCCACGTCGCCAGCAAGGGCTTCGCGCCGGTCGTGCTCGCGGTCCCTGAAGATCCCATGATCACCCGCTTCGACGCCCAGGCGATCGAGCAGATCGTCGTCAACCTCGTCGACAACGCGCTCAAGTACGCGGCCGGGCCGGGCGACCGCACGATCCACGTCACGCTGGAGTCACCGCCTGGACGCGCCGTGCTGCGGGTGCAAGACCACGGACCGGGGATCCCGGAGGCCGACCGCGAGCGCGTGTTCCAGCGCTTCGTTCGGGTCGCGCGAGCGAGCGACGCCCACACCCCCGGCACCGGCCTCGGGCTCTCGCTGGTGCGAGACCTCGCGCAGGCGCACGGCGGCGACGCGCAGGCCCTCGCCCGCCCCGGCGGTGGGGCTAGCCTCCAGGTCTGGATCCCACGCGACGACGCGTGAACGCGGACCCGCAGCGAACGGCGCTTCGCTGGCGTGGTGGCCAACCTGGGCCCAGAACCGGCTGATCCAGCGCGGCCGCGCGAGCACTGTGACCTGGATACTTCGCGTCTGGACGGCCGCGCTGCCGGCGTGCATCCTCGGTGCTTACCTTGCCCACCTCGGGAGAAGTCATGTCAAAGTTCCTCGCTCCGATCGTCGCCGCCGCCGTGACTTGCACCCTCGCCACCCCGGCGCTCGCAAGTCGGTACGCACATGGCTTCAAGTACATGTCCCAGGAGACAGCTCCAGCGCCGGCCCCGGAGCTCGCGCCGGCGCCCGGCCCGGCCCCCGTCGCGCAGCCCGGCGCGCCGCAGCCCTACCCGCCGCAGCCGGTCGCCGCGCAGCCGTACTACGGCCCGCAGCCCTACCCGCAGCAGCAGCCTTACTACGGCCCGCCGCCGGCCCAGGAGGTCGAGAAGCCTCGCCGCCGCGGCAAGGGCATGATGGTCGGCGGATGGACGATGCTCGGCGTGTCCTACGTGTTCACCGCGCTGACGGGCGCCATCATGGCCGACCTGTGCAGTTCGACGGCCCCGTGCAAGCGCGTCGGCACGTACATGCTGATCCCGGTGGCGGGTCCGTTTATCGCCATCGGCCCCGCCCAGTCCGCCACTGGCAAGATCTTCCTCGGCTTCACCGGCGCGATCCAGGCCGCGGGCCTCATCATGGGCATCGTCGGCACCGCCCAGTTCGTCGCCGACGGCCGGCAAGCCCGCGTCAACGCCGACGGCCTCCGCGTCGCCCGTAACCTCCGCATCAACGCCAGTCCGGCCAGTCCGGCCAGTCCGGCCGGTCGCCCCGCCGGCGCCATGATCGACTTCCACTACCGTTTCTAATCTCCCGGAGATCCCCATGTTTCGCACATCCCTGACCGCCTTCATCGCCCTCACCCTGATCTCCAGCACGGCCCAGGCCAGCCCCTACACCGGCGCCGTGCAGATCGCCGCAGCCCCCGGCTACGCAGCCCCCGGGGAGGCCCCGCCGCCCGCCGAGGTCGCACCCGCCCCGGCCCCGACCCCGACCCCGCAGCCCTACGCCCAGCCAGACCCCTACGCGCAGCCCCAGCCCCAGCCCTACGCCCAGCCCCAGCCCTACGCCCAGCCCCAGCCCTACCAGGAGCAGGAGAAGCCGCGCCGCCGTGGCAAGGGCCTGATGATCGCCGGCTGGTCCATGTTCGGTGCGATGTACCTGACCACCGCGTTCGTCGGCGCGGCGGTCTACGACGCCAGCGGCACCGTCTGCGACCTCGGGGGCGGCGACAGTTGCCGCCGCCCCGGCCTCCCGCTCGTGATCCCGGTCGTCGGCCCGCTCGTCAACATCGGCACCTACGACTCGGTCTCACTGGCCACGCTGGGCATCGTCTCGTTCCTGGTCCAGGCCGCCGGTCTGTCGATGGGCATCGCCGGCACGGTGATGTTCGTCAAGGACGGCAAGCGCAACCGCGCGCAGCAAGTCCAGCAAGCCGGCCTGCACATCGGCCGCGGCGTCCACCTGCGCGCCGCCCCCCGCCTCGACGGCGGCAGCCTCAACCTCTCGTATCGCTTCTAGCGCAGCGACAGAGCCCGCAGATCGGCTCCGGGGCGGCTCGTGAGCACGATCTGCGCCGGAGCACCCTCCACCGCTTCAACCGCTTCATTCGCTTCATTCGCTTCATTCGCTTCATTCGCTTCATTCGCTTCATCATGCGCGTCCTGCAGCGACGCGCCGCGGGCCAGCGCCAGGTACAGGGTGTCGACCGCGCGGCTGGCCACCCCGGCCGCATCGATCACGAGGTCGACGTGGCCCGCCAGTCGGGCTGCCAGCGCCGCGTCGTGACTGCCGACCAGCACGATCACCTTGGGTCGGCCGCTGCCGGTCCAGGCGAGCGCGTCACCGACCACGGCATCGTCGATCGCGGCCTCGATGTGCAGCGCGTCGAGCTCGGGTCGCGCGAGCAGCTCTGCCAGCGCCGTGTTCGCGTCCGCCGCCACAAACTCGACGCGCACCTCATCACGCTGCAACGCATCACGACCCGCGCCGAGCATCAACACGCGCAGCGGCGCGCGGACCTCGGTGGTGCTCGCGGGTAGACGGCCGACGCCGTGGGTCATCAGGCCCGCGGCCGCGGCGACCTGATGCACCACCTCGCCGCGCTCGTAGAGGTCGGCGGCCCAGCCGCACAGCGCCGAGAACCACACCTGTTGCAGGGCCGAGAGCATGATCGCCTCCGCGGGCGTCGGCTCGCGTCCGGGTCCGCCCTGCAGCGCCGAGAAACTGAGCGCGAACAGCTTGGCGTGGAAGCTCGCCAGGCGCTCGCTCAGCGCCTTCTCGCCGGACGCCGCCGAGCGCACCACGGCGCGCCCGAGGTTTGGCCGCCGGCACAGGAAGTCCGTCAGGAACCCGAAGAACGCGATGACCCGGACCAGCGGCGTCGGCCCACACACTGGCGAGTCGGCGAGCTGGCTGCGCAGCTCGTGCAGCTCGTGGCTGAGCACGCCCATGAGCAGGTCCTCCTTGCTGCGGAAGCGCTTGTACACGGTGCCGAGGGCGACGCCGGAGGTCTGGGCCACGTCGCGCAGGCGGACCGCCGCGAACCCGCCGGCCTCGGCGAGCTGGACCGCCGCGTCGAGGATCCGGCGCGTGCGCTCGTCGGTCTTCGCCACCTCACCGGCGGAATCTGCGGGGTCCATGATCCCGGTGTACTGGTACGGGGCCGCCGCGGTCAACTCGCGCCCGCCCGGCGCTCCGCCACCGTCAACAGAACGCCGTACTTCGGGCGCATCGTGATCTGAAATTGCGGCTCGATGCGGGCCCGCGGACTGAGCGTGAAGCGGTAACGCTGGGCGATCATCGCCAGGATCAGCGCGCCTTCCATGAGCGAGAAGTGGTTGCCGATGCACATCCGCGGACCGGCCGAGAACGGCACGTAGGCGCACTTGTGGCGGCCCTGCATCGCCTCGGGCGTGAAGCGCTCCGGCTTCACCTTGGCCGGCTCGTCCCAGAAATCGGGGTGACGGTGCGTGAAGTACGAAAGATAGATCACCGTGTCGCCGCGCTCGACCGGATAGCCGCCGAGCACGGCCGGCGCGATGACGTCGCGCGCTCCGCTCCAGGTCGGCGCGTACAGGCGCAGCGCCTCCTGCAAGACCATGCGCGTGTAGGGCAGGCGGGCCATGTCCTCGGCCGTCGGCGTGCGTCCGCCGAGCGCCGCGTCGACCTCGGCGTGCAGCGCCTCCTGGATCTCCGGGTGCGTGGCCAGCATGTACCAGGTCCACGACAGCGCCAGCGCGGTCGTCTCGTGGCCGGCGAGGAAGAAGGTGATGACCTCGTCGCGCAGCGCCCGGTCGTCGAGTGGTTCGCCATGCTCGTCGCTGCCAGCCAGCAGCGCGCTCAGCAGATCCGGCGGCCGCTCGCCGCTGACGCGCCGGTCCCGGATGATCCCATGCACGGTCGCGTCGAGGGTGGCCAGCGCGCGCCGCAGGCGGAGGTTGCCCGGCGTCGGCCAGGCCAGGGGCAGGCGCACCATCTCATTACCCCTCGACGAGACCTGCTCGAGCGCGACCGAGAAGGCCTCCGCCGAGCGATCGATCTCGCCGCGGAGATCGAGGCTAAACAGCGTGTCGCCGATGATCCACATCGTCAGCGCCAGCAGATCCTCGTAGATATCGAAGTCACCGCCGACTGTGAGCCGCGACTCCCACGACGCCAGCATCGTCGACGTCGCGGCCGTCATCTTGGCGGCCAGCCCGGCGATCGCCCCCTTATTAAAGCTCGGCTGCGCGACCCGCCGGTGCGATCGCCAGGTCTCGCCCTCGATCGTCACCATCCCGCGATCGCCGACCAGCATCCGGAACTGGTCGTAGGCCTCGCCCTTGTAGAAGCACTCGCGCTCGCTGAGCAGCACCCGCTCGAGGTCGTCGGGATGCACGATCGCCACCAGCCGCTTGGGCCCGAGGTCCACGCGGAAGGTGTCCCCGTAGCGCTGCCACGCGCGCTCGAGCACCGGGAACAGTCCGCCATGAAACAGCACCTGCAGCCCGTTACCGACGACCGGCCACGACCGCGGGCCAGGGATCACTCGCGGCGCGCTTACGCTCGGGGATATCTGCGGCATTCCCTGGAATAGAACATGTTTCAGTTTCGGGCAAGCCCGCGGAGCCCGTATGCTGCGGCCCCGGAATGGCCGACCGCCCGACCCTCTCCCGCAGCCACCTCGCGTTCGCGCTCGGGGTCATTTGCTTCGCCAACTTCCTCAACTACCTCGACCGTCAGGTCGTCAGCGCCCTCGAGAGTGAGATCCGGGGCGCCTTTAGCCTCAGCAAGCCGCAGTTTGGCACGCTGTGGTCGGCCTTCACGATCGGCTACATGGTGTTCGCGCCGCTGGTCGGCTACGCCGCCGTTCGCTGGCGCCGCACCAGGATCTTCGCCGTGTGCGTGCTCGTGTGGTCGCTGGCGACCATCGGCTCGGGCCTGGCGACCACCCAGATCGAGCTCTTCGCCTCGCGCTTCCTGATCGGCGTCGGCGAGGCCGGCTGCCTGGTCATCGGCCCGACCCTGGTCGTCGACCTGTTCTCCGCCCAGGTCCGCGGACGCGCCCTCTCGATCTTCTATCTCGGCCTCCCGCTCGGCGGCACCGCCGGCTACCTCGTCGGCGGCATCGTCACCGAGCACTTCGGCGGCTGGCGTAACGCCTTCATCGTCGCCGGCGCCCCCGGTCTACTGGTCGCCTTGCTGCTGCTGATGGTCCCCGAGCCGCCCCGCGTGCTCGCGCCGGCCGGCACCAAGCAGTCGGGTCTCACGCCCTACCTCGAGCTGCTCAAGAACCGCACGCTGATGCTCATCATCCTCGCGCAGGCGTTCGCGGTGATGATCCTCGTACCGCTGCTGCACTTCGGCATCGGCTTCTTCGAGGCCGAGCGCGGCATGACCAAGGTGCAGGCGACCACGTATCTCGGCCTCATCGGCCTCATCGGCGGCGTGCTCGGCAGCGTGCTCTCGGGCGTGCTCGGCGACCGCCTGGCTCGCCGCACCCGCGGCGCCTACGCCCTGCTCGCCGGCTGCGCCTACGCGATCGCCCTGCCGGCGATGATCGTCGGCTTCGCCGTCCACGAGCCCGTGGTGATCTTCGTATCGCTGCTGATCGGCGCGACCTGCATGTTCATGTGCATGCCGGCCGTCAACACGCAGATCGCCAACGTCGTCCGCCCCGACCAGCGCACGATGGCCTACGCGCTCGCGGTGTTCATCCTGCACTTTTTGGGCGACATGGCCGCGCCGCCCGCCTTCGGGGCCGCCGCCGACGCGCTCGGCAGCACCGGCGACGCCTTCCTGCACTTCGTCGGTGTGCTCGTGCTCGCCGCGAGCTGCTGCTTCGTCGCGGCGAAGACCGCCAAGCACGACGTCGCCGCCGCCGAGCGCGGATAGATCGGACCCGCGCGTGCTACGACCTGCCCCCCTCGGGACAGGTCGCACGAAAGACCCCGGTCCGGCACGGCCGCGAAGGCAATGCCTTCTCGGCGGAGGCCGATAATCTGTCCTAAGAGACAGCTATCCGACCCACAGATTTGCCGGAAGAGGCCCGCAAACTACCGCCACGGCGCACGCTATCGTGGCCCCGCCATGCGCGCTGCAGGTCGCCGCGTACAGATCGCTCGCTGCCCGCAGATACCCGATATACGCGACCGGAGTGTGCTCCGTGGCCCGAGACTCGGGGCTTGTCAGCGTCGGCGTCAACGTCGATACTGAACGCATGAAGCGGATCGTCGTCACCGTGATCGTCACACTCGTCGCCATTTTCGCCGGCGCCACCATCCTGTTCCGGGGGGCCGCGAACGACGCCATGGAGGACGCGCGCAAGCGACACGCGGAGCTCGAAGCGGTCCGGCGTGACGTGGACGAGGCGCGCAAGGCGTTGCTCGAGCCGCTCGACGAGTCACGCGCGCTGGAGGATGAACTGGCGCAGCTCGTCGCCGAGAAGCAAGAGATTGAGGCGAAGCTCCAGATCGCGCCGGAGTCGGATCAGATGAAGCTGCTCGGGAGGAAGGGGTCCCTGGAGTACCAGATCGAAAAGGTCGAGGAGAAGATCGCGGCGTCCAAGCCGCGTTGAGAACGCCGCGGTGACTGTCAACAACTCTGAGACACGGTCGGGTGGAATCTAGTGGCGTTTGATGTCGGGGTCGTTCTCCTGGATGGGGATGCGCCGCGTCGGACTGATTTGAGCAGCCCTGACCCGCGAGCGGTGATCATGCACGCATCCCCCCGGCGCCTCCCCCCTGCGTCGTGCTGCATCTTGCCTTGCTTCGCCGCATGGTCCGACCCAAGCGCGAAAGCGACGGTCGTGGCGAGCAGCGCTGCGTGCGAGGGTGTGCGGCTTACCAGGACGCGTGCGCGCTGTTACGCTCTGGCCGTATGAGATGCATTCGCCCGAGTACTCTCGGCTTCGCCGCGGCCCTTTTGACCGCGGGTTGCACGAACGCGAGCAAGCCGTCCTCGTTGGCTGCGGCCGATGAGCCAACCCCGAGGCCAGGCGCCGACAGGGACAAGCCGTCCGCGTTGGCCGCGGCCGAAGAGCCGACCCCAACGCCCCTCGAGGTCAGGGTCGAGTGGCCCAAAAGTGGCCGGTGCGTCTCGCTTCAGCCCGGGGGGCCATGTTACGGGACGCTCGACGAGGTTCGCGAGGCAGCGCCCGATCTCCCTCATCGGGTGAAGAGCGCGTCGATCCTGGCCGACGTGATCCATGCGCTTGGGCCAAGGCAAGCCGACGAACTGTTCAAGACGGTCGACGGCTATGAAGCGTGGTGGGCTAAGTGGTTCGAGCCCCCCGATTTCTTTGAACACAACTACGCATCGGTCGGGGCCAACCCCAGCAGGCCGGCCCCTGGCCAGATCGAGGAGCCCAAGCTTCAGGGCGACAAGCTCGTGTTCTTCACGGGCCGCGTCGTCAGTGTTGACCACGGCATGCAGGCGTTTCGCATGGACGTAGATCTCGCGTCGGAAGACTGGAAGCCCAAGTCCTCGGAGCTGACGCGCACCAACCAGGTGCGAACGCGGTTGAATGACCGCGCCGAGGCGATCTTTGGCGGGCTGGTGGACGGCTTTGCGCGAGCAGAGACGCCGGTAGGCACCGTGTACTTGGCGGCCAAGCCCGCCGGGGGAGCTTCGCCATTTGTGTGGCGCACGGCCGATGGCTCGCTTGAACGCTTCAAGCACTGGAGCGCGCTCGTCGTCAAGCACCCGCAAGCGGGATCGAGGAGCGTAGCGATCGAACTCGCCCGGGCCGCCGCCAACTACCCTGTGCAGACGAGCTCGCAACTGATCGAGGACGCGGCGGCTTACCGCAAGGAGTACAAGGATGCAGGTTGGGGGGTCTCCAAGCTGAGGTACCAGGTAGACCAGTTGCGAGTGACCGAGTACACGGTGGCGAACTGGAACGAGATCGTCGACCCGGTGATCGCGGACGGCGTCGTGGTCGCGCACTTCAAGAACGGCGATCGTCAGCCCGAGCGAATGACCTACGCGCTGTCGGAGTTCGCGGCGCAGACGCAGGCACGACTCGTGCCCGAATACTCGTCGAAGATCATCTCGGACACGCAGGGTGCGCCGTTCGGTCCCGTGCCGCGCACGCACGATCCGTAGGGCACGGCCAGCTCGCCCGGCTCGCTGAAGATCCAGCCCTCCGCGGTTAGCTCGGCGTAGGCGGCGAGCACGGTGTTGCGATGCACCCCGAGGCTCTGCTTCACGGAGCGTGGCGCACAAACGTGACACAGATAGTCCGGGAGGAGCGTCGCACCGCGCAAGCGCAGCGCGGCGCTTTGCGGCGCTCAAGTCACCTCGAGGCACCGGGGAGCGTCGCACTGCGCAAGCGCTTTGCGGCGCTGAAACCTCGAGCAATGCCGGGCAGAACGTCGGAAGGCTGACCACCGCTTTCGCACGCGCAGCGTCCGAGAGCCGGCCTGAAAGGCGGGGTCTCGGACGCTGACGTCTCACGTACACCGACGGTCTCACCGCCACCCCGTCACAGGCATCACCGGCCGAACATCCGCGCCAGTCGGCTCTCCGGATGACATGGCGGCCGGCCTACGCTAGCGTGGGAGTCGCCATGCGATCGTCGGTCCTGCTCCTTTGCCTGTTCGCGCTGGTGCTCGGCTGCGACAACAATAGCGACGCCGCTCAGGTCGCCACCCCCGTGTCCCCGACGGCACCGACGGTGCCCCTCGTCGCCGCGCCGATCTTGCCGGCCCCCGATCTACCCGCGCCCTGGGTCGAGTTTAGCGCCGCGGAGCTGGGCTTTCGCGCCGAGTTCCCGGCCGCGCCGAAGACCGAGGTCATGAAGGTCCCGACCGTCGCTGGTGAGCTGTCGATGCAAGTATTCGTGGTCGACCAGGGCGCCAAGGCCTTCATGGTCTCGGTCGCCGACGAGCTGCCGTACAAGGGCGAGTTCGTGGTGGCCCGCGTGCTGGACGGCGCGCGCGACGGGGCCGTCTCCAACATCCACGGCAGGCTGCTCCGCGAGCAGCAGCTCGAGCACGACAAGCTGCCCGCGCGTCGCCTCGAGATCGAGGCCGGCACTCCGGAGGCCCCGCTGCGCGTCGAGGCCCTGTTGATCTTGCGCGGCCGCCGGCTCTACCAGGCGGTCGCCGTCTCGCCGACCGGCGGCCCTGGCGGTCCGGAGGCCAACCGCTTCTTCGCCGCGCTGCGGATCCTCTGAATCACACGCCCAGCTCTTCCAGCAGCCCGCGCACGCGCTCCTGGTCGCGCAGGCGTCCGGGCACCAGCTCGAGGTAGCGCTCGTAGTGTGTGCGCGCGGCGGCGAGGTTGCCGAGCTCGCGCTCGATGTCGCCGAGCAGGCGGTGCAGGTCGCCGACGTCAGGGGCCAGCGCGAGCGCCACCTTGGCGTCGGTGAGGGCCTTGCGCGGCAACCCGGCGGCCAGCAACGCCCGCGCGTGGTCGATCGCCGCGAGGGCCTCCTTGTAGTCGCCGTACTCCTCGCTGTGCAGCAGGCGATCGGCCGGGAAGTCGTCGAGCGGGGCTGGCCGCGCGCCCTCGCGGGTCAGCGCGTGGCGAAGATCGATCGCCCGATAGCGGCCGAGCGCGCTCGGCCCCTCGGCGACCCACAGCACCATCGCGGTCGCGTCGACCACCACCGAGTGCGTCAGGTGGAGGTTGTCGAGCGCGTTGCGGTTGCCGAGCCCGAGCTCCTCGCCACCGAGCCCGCGACGATCCCGAAGGATCGCCACGGCCCGCGCCGCGTCGACCGGACCGGGCTCTGCCAGCAATTCAGCGAGTCGCTCGTAGCGGTACCCGGACGAGGTGTAGCGGCGGATCCGGTCGTTTTGCGCGTCGCGCTCGAAGGGCTCGCGGACCAGATGGTTGGTGGCCCAGATCGCGGCCGCGTCCTCGCCTCGCGGCTTGCGCTCGTCCTTGTCGCGCGGGGCCAGCTCGACGATCGCCGCCTTGCGCTGGCGACCGTCGCCGACCAGCACCGCGCCCGAGGTGCGCAGGTCGGCCGCTTGCAAGATCTCGAGCGCCTGCTCGAGCGTGTCGGCCTCCTCGAGCACCTGACGCAGCACCAGCGGCAACGGGGCGCCGATCTCCAGCGGGTCATCGGTGCGCGACGGGTTGAGCGCCACGACCACGCCACGCACGTTGACCCCGGTCACCACGCCCAGCAGCCCGGCCCAGCCGATCGACACGTAGGGGTACTTGCCATCCGGGTGGGCGAAGGTGACGAGGCGGTCGATCTCCACCTCCGCGCCGAGGTCGACCGCGAAGTTGCGACCGACCACGAGGTTGCTGCGCTCACCGCCGCCCTTGGGCCGCGTCGAGGCCGCGAACATGCTGCCCTCGAGCAACACGTCGTCGAGGCGACGGCTGAGCTCGACGAAGTTCTGGTGCAGGAACAGGCGGTGATAGCTGCCGAGCCGCCCGCCCGCGGCCTCGGGCATCGCCTGCGCCAACGCGGCCAGCTCGCGACGGGCCGCGTCCGGCAATGCATCGTCCGCGTCGCGAAAGTCCCAGCGCATCACCATCGTCGCGCCCCAGGCCTCGAGCCAGCCGCCATAGCGCTTGCCGAGGCGGTCGGAGACGTGGGCGTCGAGGGTCGCGAACAGGCGCGAGGTCAGTTGCCCGTGCGCGTCGCCCAGCTCCTCCGGCGAGCCCTCGACCGTCAGCAGCCACAGGGCGCGCTCGCGGGTCAGGCTCGAGCGCCCGTAGGTGACCCGTCGCCCGCTGCGATCGACCTCCGGGGTGAGCACTGGCGCTGCCACTTCGGCGACCGAGAGATCCGTATAGGTGAGGTAGCCCGTGTACAGGATCGCCGTCAGCACCGACAGCGTCAGCACCAGCGCGATGACGGCGCGTAGCAAGCCGAGTAGGCTCCGGCCCTCCGGGGGCCCTCCAGCTGCGAATCGCGCCATCGGGGTCCTGCCGTTATACTCCCTCGCACGCGATGACACGACCGTCCCGACCGACCGCCCTGCTGACCACGCTCCTCGCCGTCTTGCTCGCTGCATCCTGCGGCCCGGAGAAGCCGCCCGCGCCCGAACGGCCCACACGGCCCGCAGGCGCCGCCGTGGAGACCCACACCGCCGAGGCCCCGATCCTCGCCGCCGAGCCCAGCGACGCGATCCTCACTTACGCCGGCGAGCGCGGCGCCTTCAAGGACACCAACAAGCCCGCCGAGGTCCCGGAGGACGCCCGCGGGCTCGTGCGCGTGACCCTGCTGCAAGGACCCGAGCCGCCGCAGGGCCGCGTCTGGGCCGTCAATCTACGCACGCCCGAAGCCACAGGCGGATGGAAGCTGACCACCGTCGAGCGCGCCTTGTTCGAGGAGCTCGCGCTCGGCCAGGGCCGCGCCAGCGCAGTAGACAAGTTGGCCGAGCTGCCTCCGGGCCTCGAGGCACCGCCGGCCGCGCCCGCCGGTGAAGATGTCGTCGTCTACAAGACCGACTGGTGCGGCGTCTGCAAGCAGCTCACCGCGTACCTCGATCGCAAGGGCGTCAAGTACGTCGCCAAGGACATCGAGAAGGACCCCGTCGCCGCCAGCGAGCTGCGCGCCAAGTCGGAGAAGAAGGGCCTCAAGACCGGCAGCGTGCCGGTCATCGACGTCCGCGGCGAGCTCATGGTGGGCTTCGACCGCGGGCGGCTCGAGTCGTTGCTGTGAACGTTGCGCGCCGTCGCCCCGGGGGATAGCGTGGAGCCATGACGCCCAGGTCTCCGGTCGGTGCGTTGACGCTGCTGGCCGCGCTCGCGGCCCGCCGGGGAGTCCACCGGCGGGCCCGCTGGCGACACGGGCAACACCCCCACGGGGCCAGGACAGCGTCGGCGCGCCGGCCCTGCCCGACGGCTACGGCCAGGATGACGCCGGCTGCGGCTGCGCGAGCAGCTCGCCCACGGACCCGGGCCTGGTCCTGCTCGGTCTGCTCGCGCTCCCGCGGCGGCGCCGAAGGGCCCGCTGACACCTGTCCGAATGGACAGGTCGGCGCGCGTGAGCAAGCTCGGGGCGCCGTGAAAGCACGCCCGGATTCTGGTACGAACGGAGCACGCCTGCGTTCGCCGAAATCTCGCCCGCCACCCTGGGCACCGCCGAGACCTACCGGCTGATGACCGACCTGGTCACGCCGCGGCCGATCGCGTGGGTGTCCTCGCACAACGGCCAGGGCCGCCGCAACCTGGCGCCGTTTAGCTACTACCAGGCCGTCTGCTCGCACCCGCCGATCATCATGCTCTCCATCGCCTGGCACCCGGACGGTCGCATGAAGGACAGCCTCGCCAACATCCTCGAGCGCCGCGAGTTCGTGGTCTCACACGTCGGCGAGCCGCAGCTCGCGGCGATGAACGCGACCTCCGCCGCGTTCCCTCCCGAGGTCTCCGAGTGGGACGCCGTCGGCGTCGCTGCGGAGCCCGCGACGGTGGTTGGACCGCCGCGCGTCGCCGGGGCCCTCGCCCACCTCGAGTGCCGACTGTCTCACGCGATCCCGCTGGGGGTCAGCACCCCCGGCATGCCCTCGACCACGCTCGTGCTCGCAGAGGTCGTCCACTTCGCGGTCGCGGCGGACCTGCTGACCCGCGACACCCACGGTCGCCTGCTCCCGATCGATCCGGCGCGCCTGGCGGCTGTCGGGCGGCTCGGGGGCATCGCGTACACTCGCACCACCGACCGCGTGTCCCTGGCGCGGCCCGAGGCCCACAAGCCGTGACCGACACGACCACAACACCTCCGCAGGACACCCCTGCAGCCGCTCCGGCAGCCGCTCCGGGCTCGAACGGCGCGGGCCTGTTCGCGGCGCTCCCGGCCGAGGTCTCGATCTACGAGGTCGGCCCGCGTGATGGCCTGCAAAACGAGGCCACGATCCTGCCGGTCGAACGCAAGGTCGAGCTGATCGAGGGCCTGGTCGACGCCGGGATCCGCCGGATCGAGCTGACCAGCTTCGTCAACCCGCGCTGGATCCCCGCGCTCGCCGACCACATGGAGGTCGCGGGCCGCGTGCGCCGCAAGCCGGGCGTCAGCTACAGCGCCCTGGTCCCCAACCTGCGCGGCCTCGACTCGGCGACCCGCGCCGGCATGCAGGAGATCGCGGTCTTCATGGCCGCGTCGCAGACCCACAACCGCAAGAACATCAACAAGAGCACGGAGGAGGCGCTCGCCACCTATCGCGAGGTCGTACGCGAGGGCATCGCCCGCGGCATGACCGTGCGTGGCTACGTCAGCACCGTCTACGGCTGCCCCTACGAGGGCGCGATCGGCCTCGACGCCGTCATCCACGTCGCCACCAACCTGCTCGAGATGGGCGTCTACGAGATCAGCCTCGGCGACACGATCGGCGTCGGCACCCCGCGCCAGGTCGAGTACATCCTCGACGGCCTCGCCCGCGCCGGCATCGGCCTCGACAAGCTCGCCGTCCACTTCCACGACACCCGCGGCACAGCCCTCGCCAACATCACGATCGCGCTGCAGGTCGGCGTGCGCACCGTCGACTCCGCGGTCGGCGGCCTCGGCGGCTGCCCCTACGCCCCGGGCGCCTCCGGCAACGTCGCCACCGAGGACGTCGTCTACATGCTGCACGGCATGGGCGTGCATACCGGCGTCGACCTCGACAAGCTGGTCGCCATCTCGGCCCGACTGTCCGGCCAGCTCGCACGCGAGCTCCCGAGCAAGTACCTCAAGGCCCACCTCGGCCACTGCGCTCGCCTCGGTCGGGAAGTCTGACCCGGCGCCCCCCGAGCGCCGGCCGTCTCCGCGTGACCAGGACCTGCTCTCAGGCGCGATCGCACCAGCGGACATTCGCACCCGACCGCAGATCGATCAGGGCATGATCCCGCAGATGCCGACGCTCTCGTACCCTGGTGTGGCCTGCCCCTCCGCGAACCATGGCACGCAGCTCAGCGTGGGTTCGAAGGTCGTACAGGTGTCCGGCATCGAGAGGTCGCAATAGGTCGAGCAGCAGTAGTCGCCGCTGCAGCCCGGGACGTTCTCGGCGAAGATGCACAAATAGCTGGGATCGCAGCCCGAGAGCGCGTAGCAGGCGTCGCCGTACTGCCCGGGGATCATCTCGAAGACCCTGGGCATACACACGAAGAATTCGGCGCCGAGGGCCGCGATGTTCGGGACGCAGGTGTCGGTCTCGTTGCAATCTTGCGCGAGCGGGTCGCAGTTCGGAAAACACAGCGGGACGGTCGGCTCGAACAGGAAGGCGCAGCGGTCCGCCACGTCGGGGCAGATCGGGGCCGCCATCGAACCGAGGCAATAGGCCACGCAGGTGGCCGTGCCGCTATTGTCGAGGTCGAGGCAGATCGATCCCTCGACGCAGTCGTCGATGCCATCGCCGAATTTACCCTCGACCTTGCAGCCCTCGCCGGGCTGCTGGTCCCCCATCAGCGGCACACACTTGGCGCCGTTGGGGAAGATGCCGCTGTCCATGTTCCAGGCGTTGCACTTCTGGCCGGCGCCGCAGTCCTGACCGAACAGGCTGCACTGACCGCCGCTCGGGACGTCGCCGTCGGGAAAGGTATCCGACATCCCGGACATGCCCGAGGTCGTCGGGGTGGAATCTTCCGAGGTCGCGTCGGTGCCCACGTCGCCGGTGGTGCCGCTGGCAGACGTGGAGGTCACCGGCGCCGAATCGCCGCTCGACGACTCCGCCCCGGTCTCCGCGGGATCCTTATTACAGCCGAGCTCGCCCGGGAGGACGAGCGCGAGCAGCGTAAGGATGCCGGGGCCGAGACGGTTGTGCATCTGGTGACCTGCTGAGGCGGGCTAGGCCACGCTGTACTTGGTGCCGCGGGCCTTGCCGGACCAGGTGATGCGTCCGGCTTCGATCAAGCGTGCCAGGCCAGCACGGGCTTGCAAGCTGCTGCCACCCGCGCGGGCGATGAGCGAGCCGGCACCGGCCGGGCCACCGCTGTCCTTGACGGCCTGGAACAGCGCCTCGTCGTAGTCGGTGCGGCCCTCGGCGGTGCGGGTATTGACCGTCTTGGCCTTGCCGGTGCGGCGCATCTTGCTCTGCTTGGAGTCTCCGGCGGCAGACGGAGTCGCGGACTCCGCGGCGAGCGCCTCGGACTTGGGCGGGCGACCACGCCGGGGCTTGACGGCGCCGCCGCTGAAGTCGTTCGCCGCGGGGCTGTTGCCAACGCGGCTGATGGCACGGG
>Ga0105045_10000866_pt1 | contig 23629 bp, 19 predicted proteins | sample MAT02_FD_78089 | JGI IMG/M metagenome (GOLD analysis project Ga0105045, IMG submission 78089) | Freshwater microbial communities from Lake Fryxell liftoff mats and glacier meltwater in Antarctica - MAT-02 (megahit assembly) | ecosystem: Environmental > Aquatic > Freshwater > Ice > Liftoff... | reverse complement strand
CGCTGTAGAGGACGCTGTAGAGGACGCGGCAGGCTGGGAAAAATCGTAGTTGGTTTGCCTTCCGGTACTTCCTGGTCTGAACGATGCAGTCGTCGTCACGCCTGGCCCGGTCATTTGGGCATTATAAGCAGCCATTTGTCCTGGAACCGAGGAGCCGCTAGAGACGATAGGTGGCAATCCACTCGTTGGTATTGTTCCACTGGGGAAGGATGCTATCGAATTCGACGAGCCACTGACCCCAGGATTTGAACCGACCGGAGCATAGCCCGTCGACATTGGAACGGTTTGTGGTAACGCGAATCCTGGCGAGATGGCGCCTGGTGCAAAACTTGGATTCGGGTTACTTGACGTGGAAGCAAAACTGTTTGGAATGGGCGTTCCTGTCATTCCAGGAATGTTCGCAGGTGCACTAGGAAATCCACCGCCAACGGGTGCGGGAAGGTTTCCATTAGGAGGAACATTGCTCTTGCCGGCTGCTAGTGTGCTCGGGTTCACCCCTGAGTACGTTTGTGTACTAGGAAATCCGGCGGATGCGGCGTTGTATGGGTTGCTTTGCGACATTGCCGTTGCGGACATACCTCCTGCAAAACTGCTAGGAATACCTGACGAGGCCATCGCGCCCGCTGCAGCTCCTGGTTGTGAGTACGTATTGTACGGGCCGACCGAATAGCCATTGGCTGCGGCGGCGGCCGCGGGTGGGGCAAATGCAACGTTTGCCATCCCATTTGGTGGAGTGAAAGTCGGTTGCTTCGCACCAGTCCCAGCTGCAAATGCCGTTGAACCGGTCGAGCTAGCCTTACTAGGAGCTGTTCCAGCCGCGGCACTCGCAATAACTTGTGGTGTCTGCTTCGATGCGGGCGAATCCGGGTATTTTAGAGCGGAAGGTCCAGCACCTGCCAGTGTGGATTCCGAAGGCTTTTTCGACCAGGAGAACATCTTCGTGCTGGGCATTTTCCAGCCACTACTACTGCTACAGCCAACGTTCAAGAACGCGCTGGCTATAATGCCAAAAGCTGCTAACCGAGTCCACTTGGTAACGTCAAATCGCATCTTGGATCATTCCCTTGATCATATGTTATCAACTCTTTAGGATCGTCGGCTTCATCTGCTTGCCTTCAAAGCAAATCCATTTGTCTGCTCGGCAATCAGTTTAGTTGGCAATCCAACGCACGTATTCACTGGCAATTGTTCATTCACCACTTCTTTACTCGACATATTAGGACCGTCAAATAAAGAGAAATCGGCAAAGTTTCTCAAATCATAAACAAATTAATGATTTATCGATTCAACCAGAGGCGTTTTAATTACATTGATCGTCAGTCCCCGGTCAATCTCAATTGCCCGCTGGTCTTCGGAATTCCTTTATCGATTGAGAAAAACAAAGAACGGAGTATGTGTAATGCGTTTTGCCGCCATGGATTTTGAAACGGCTTCTTACGTTCCTGATAGTGCTTGTCAGGTCGGAGTTGTTTTGGTCGATGATGGATTGATCACATTTGAAAAGTGCTGGCTTATCCGTCCGAGCAGACTTTACTTCTCGGCGAAGTGTATTGAGGTACATGGGATTAGACCGCGCGATGTTTTAGACGCGCCCACTTGGCCAAAAGTTTGGAAAGAACTGCAGTCAATGCTTGAAGATCGAGTCGTACTGGCTCACAACGCGAGTTTTGACATGAATGTTTTGCTCCACTCGATTCTGGGCATCGACGAGATTGCCCCTCGAATTGAATTCCAGTGCACACGATTGATCGCTCGTCGGACATGGCCGGGCAGAACGGGCTACGGTCTTCAGCCAACCGCGACTTTTCTAGGTATCGAATTTCAGCATCACGATGCGCTCGAGGATGCAAGGGCCTGCTCTCAAATCGCAGTGAAAGCCGCTCGTCAACTAGAAGCTGATTCCATTCAACTTCTTGAGCATTCGCTGTCGATCGCTCGAGGGCATATCGAACACGATTTGCTAGTAGGCCCTAAGTCGATCAATCGCAAAAAACGTGATATTCGCGCTTTGCTGACGACGGGTCATGATACTCCTACAGTCGAGAAACCATCCAAATAGGAGCTACTATTTTTATGTTGAGCTTCATTAAATTGAGCTTTTCATGTCAACGGCCCGTAGATCGGTTTGTGCTTAGTATACCCGCCATCAATTGTTAGAACTTCACCCACACACCATGATTCGTTCGACCAAAAAAACAAGGTAGCTGCTGCGATGTGCTTGGGCTCTGTCAGGCCCCCCATCGGCATAGCATCCTCGACTGCTTGTAGCCTTCCAGCACTAACGGGATTCTGCGCAGCCATCGGTCCACGAAGCGGAGAGGGTGCTAGGCCGTTCAATATCAATCCGTACTTTTCTACGAAATGTCGCGATTGAAGACGAAGGAAGTTCAGTAACCCTCCCTTGGACTCCTCGTAGGCAGAACTAGCTCGGCCTTCGGCGCCGACCGTTGCAGAAGTAGAGAGCAAAAGTACACCGCGAGCCCCTCGAGTAAACGCCCCCGTTTTGACTCCGTGCTTCACTACGTTGTGCGTTCCCCACAAATTTACCTCGCATGCGCCCATCACATCCTGCTTCGTAAGGTCTTCTGGGGGCGTAAGCGGTTTCGGTGACACGCCTGCCGCATGAAACATATAGTGAATACCGTGATGACGCTGAAAAAAAACGGAAACCATTTCTTCATCCGCAATGTCAATGGATTCGGCGATAACCTCTATGCTGCCGCCAGAAGCATCCGCAACAGACTTTGCAAACTCGCTGAGCAAAACTTTGCTCGTTCCAACCGAAATCAACGGCGAATGATCAATCAACAGCAACTTCTTCGGTTTCATCCACTTACCGATGTTCTCAGCCATGTGCTGCCCCATAAGGCCAACACCAATGATTAAGACAGTTGCATCGGGCGTGTAAGACAAAGTCAAAATGTTTCTCCACGAATATTCAAATCCGTTGTTCGTTCGATAGAGCTGCGTTGACACGAAATCGCTGGGTTCCCAATCTGGTCCACATGCGTACTAAACACGTAACAAAAAAGTCCAATCAGCTCCATGCAAGGACAAGAGTGTCCATTTCCATGAGTTGTTACGCAAGGGATAGGAATATTAATCCTGTTCAGATACCACTAAGGCTAGACTTCGTAAGTGCTCGTCGAGGCGTGTTCGTGAGGATTGGGATGGATCCGAAAGAGCTTTGGACAAGATTCGTCAAAAGCTAATAGTCGATCGATTCTTTCGTCCAAGTTGTGTGTCTCACGCCTGTTCGTGATGTTTTCACTAGTGGAGGCGACAAACCGAGACCCGCAATGGGAGCAGGCAACTTCTCGGCCTAAATGAACTACCGGAATCTCCAAGTTACGACCACAAGTGAAACAAGGCCTGGTAAATCGTATAGACATGCCCATTAGTCGGTAACTCCGTTTGAGACAAAGGTATTGATCAACACATTCGAATCCGCTCGACGAAAAAGGCTATTTCCATGCCTAACAAGGCAGATATTGTCATGGAAATTAGCTCTCCATGTCAAGCGTTAACGGAATTAATTCTCGATTAGTTAACACTTAATGGCGTGCCAATCAACACAAACCAGCGAAAATTGCCCAAGGTTTAACCACCCTCCCAGACGGAGCCGCTCAGACAACGGCTGTCTAATGTGCTTAAGAATTTTGGCCGTACCATTTTCGACTACGCTTTAATCTTGCTAGCATTGCCAGCCTGTCCAAACGAGATCATTCTTGCTGCACAGACTTCTTTCATCGCCGTCCGAGCTGGCTTTAGATAATCACGGGGATCGAACTTCTCAGGCGACTGCATCAGGACCTTTCGAATAGCACCGGTGATAGCCATTCGGCAATCGGTGTCCACATTGATCTTTCGAACCCCAGATTTGATTCCACGTTGAATTTCTTCAACAGGCACGCCCCACGTTTGCTTCATTTGCCCACCAAACTCGTTGATGATGTCCTGCAATTCTTGTGGCACGCTGCTGCTACCGTGCATAACTAAATGCGTGTTAGGAAGCTTCTTATGAATCGCATCAATTCGATCCATCGCCAAAACTTCACCGTCTGGTTTTCGAGTGAACTTATAGGCACCATGGCTTGTCCCGATAGCAACAGCCAGAGCGTCACAATTGGTCGCTTTCACAAACTCGGCCGCTTCATCCGGATCAGTCAATAGTTGGTCGTGGCTTAGAACACCTTCCGCCCCATGTCCATCTTCTGCTTCGCCGCCGCCGGTCTCCAGAGAACCCAAGCACCCTAATTCGCCCTCGACGGAAACGTTCCGAGCGTGAGCCATCTTCACCACTTCGGAGGTAACCTGAACGTTATATTCGAAAGAAGCTGGAGTTTTACCATCTTCCGCAAGCGATCCATCCATCATGACTGAGGTGAATCCGTTATCGATTGCTGACTTGCAAGTCGCTGGCGAGTTTCCATGGTCTTGGTGCATGACGATGGGAATCTCAGGGTAAAGCTCAACTGCAGCAAGCATCAAGTGCCGTAGAAAGTTATCTTGCGAGTACGACCTTGCCCCGCGGGATGCTTGGATGATAACTGGCGAGTTGGTTTCCTTTGCCGCTTCCATAATCGACTGAATTTGTTCCATGTTATTTACATTGAACGCGGCCACTCCGTAACCATTTTCTGCTGCGTGATCGAGTACTTTGCGAAGCGGTACGAGTGCCATCAGGAATTCTCCAGGATATTTATTGCAAGAACGAAATTGAGTCGTAAAAAGATTATTACGCCTCCAGAAGGGCAGCTTCTGATTTCGTAAGATTATGGGTAAACCACACCAAGGCAGCAACCCATCGGAGTGCCAATCCAAGGCAATTTTGGAAGCCTAAAGGCCCCAAAGTTTGGTCGCGAATAGAAGAAAAACTGCATTCCAGTCGAACGGGTTTTCCATTGGAGCCAAGTGCCCGGCCTTTTCGATCACCTTAAATTCAGATTGCGGAATACTGGCTGCCATCGATTCCATTACTGTCACGGGTGTGATGAGGTCATGAGATGCCGCCAAAACTAGTGTCGGAATATCCAGCGAAGACAATTCGTTCGTAAAACATTTTCGCGACAGCATCGCTTGCTGCGAACGCACTAGAGTTTCGACCGGAACCCCAAGCATCATCGTTTGTACATATTCAACCAAATCGGGATTGGTTTGAATGCTCTCTCTGAACAAAAGCTTAGGCAGCATTGGCAGCGTAACCGACGCATTCCCTGCAGATTGTGCCTGCTCAATAACGGCCTGTCGATTGGCGACGCCGTTCGCATCATCAGTGGAAGCCTTGGTGTTGCTTAGCACCAGCCCAGCGACAAGGTCTCGGTGTCTATTCCAAAACTCCAGAGCCACGTAGCCTCCCATGGAGAGCCCACAAACGATCCATTTCGCAGGAAACCCTTCCTTGGAGGCTAATCCATGAATCGCAGTAGCTAGCCAATCTGCTAGGTCCGCAAGACTCGACCATTCATTTGTTTCAGGAATCGGATTGGCGGAACTGGGAACTCCCTGTAGATACAAGTGGGGCGCCGATTGCCCGATGCCACCAAAGCCGGGAAAGCTCGGCTGAAAGATGCAAAACTTATCTTTCAGCTCGCGAACTTGCTCGCTCCACATTCGATTATCGAGGGGGTAACCGTGAAGGAATAGAATTCCAGGCCTTTTGTCCTGTTGCAACCGCTACCTCGATGAACGAGTGAAAAGAACTGCCTATCTATAAGAAAAGTCAGACCAATCGATCGGCCTGACTTTCGATTATTTGCTATCAGGATCTTTTTAAACCTGAAACGAACTTCCGCATCCGCAGCTCTTGACAGCGTTAGGATTTTCAAATGTAAACCCACGCTTGTCAAAGCTTTCATGCCAGTCGACTTGCGTTCCGTCGAGCAAGATGGAACTCTTCTTGTCGACAACCAGCGATACGCCATGTTGTTCGTACTTGCTATCCTTTGTCACGTCGTAGCTATCATCAAACGTAATTTCATAGCTAAATCCACTGCAACCGCCAGCAGAAATCCCAATTCTTAGAAACGCATCATCGGACAAGCTATTCTCTTGCTTGAATTTCAACACTTGCTGTGCAGCTTTTTCAGTTAGTACTAACGCCATCGTAAATATCCTAGAAGTTTGTTTTAGAAACGGATTTGAAAGAAACGTCACTCCCCAAATTGTATGCTCAATGGGGCTTTGGCGACAACCCAAAATTGCCTCTTGAAGTCTTGTTTTCATACGGAAGCAAAAACAATCCGGAAGTTCCTCACAGATTCGAGAGTAAAACCCGTTGTACCCGGTTGTTGCCTGTATCTAAGACGTGAATTCTCCCGAGACTATCTTCCACGAGCGTCCAAGGTTGATCAAGTTGACCTGGCTTTCGCCCTGGTTCTCCCCAGATACCAAGCGATTTTCCAGTCAGATCCAGTTTCTGGATACGATGATTACCGAATTCTGCAACGTAGATGCTCTCATCGCGGCCAAGATGAATTCCGTAAGGATACCGAAAATCGCCTCGCCTATCACCTTGCTGACCGAATACTTGGACGAGTTCTGGTCGCTCTTTCTCACACCGGATGACTTGTATTCGGTGGTTGCAAGCGTCGCTAATCCAAAGGTTTCCTTGGAAGTCTATGACCATCGACTGGGGACGGCTAAATTGTAATGGTCCATCGCCTGTCTCGCCAAATCGGCATATGAACTCTCCGGTCGAAGAGTATTTCTGGATGCGATCAAACTCCCCGTACTCCGATATGTAGTAGTTTCCGCTTTGGTCTTGCACGACATCTGTGACAAAAGCAAATTGTCCAATCCCCGGACCGTTCGCCCCCCCGATAGTCCTTTGGGGCAATGGCTCCCCTTGCGGTGTGTACACCAACACTTGGAAATAGTGCGTGTCTGCAACCATTAATGAATGGTCGAGACTCATTCCCAAACCAGTCGGTTTGCCGTTTGCGATTGCAGGAGTATGCCATTTTCGAAGAAAATTCCCATCTCGATCAAAAACCTGCACACGACCGGTTTTGTCAACGATGTAGATTTGGTCCGCTCGATCAATCGTCATCGCCCGGGGCTTCTGAAATCGCCCATCCGACAACCCAAGCCTGCCCCAAACTATCTCAGGTTCGAAAGAACTTCGCTCGCTCTTTTTCCCTAGAACTTGCTTTCCGAGCGAGACACCTTGGTATTCGCTCTCGGCAGAATTCGCTTCCGACTTGATCGTACACCCTGGGAGAGCAAGCCCACCCGCGACGCCTCCCATTCCTATGGCAAGCCCCTGGCGTATGAAAGCTCTGCGGGAAAAGTCAGGTGTCGAGTCGGTAGATGCCTCAAGTTGTCCAATTAATTTTGTCATAAATCGGGGTAGCCCTCGCAAATTTGAGCATCAAACGGTCGTATGCCAAGTTGTAGAACGTTGGACTGTTAAGCTATACTCAGCCAAATGAACTTGGCCTCTATTTGATGTCAAGTGCGATGCCCCTGACTACGCCTCGTCGCTAAATTGATGCCGAAAATACTTGATTGGAGAAAAACAGAGGACCCGAGGGACGTTATTCATACGGCTGTTCAAGCCCTGGCTGAGGGTCATCTGGTTGCCTTCCCAAACGATGGTCACTACATCGTAGCAGCTAGTGGTTTGCGGGGACAAGCAATTTCTAAATTGAAACCGTTGACCGTTTCGAACCACACCCATCCCGGACCGCATGCGTTCCTCATGATGCGATCTATTCACGAGGTGCAAGACTACTGCCCTAAGCTTTCAGAAGTTGCAATTCGGATCGGGCAGCGTTGCTGGCCGGGTCCGGTTGACTTAGTTTTGGAAGATATGCCTGGCGAGAACTTGATCCGCTCGCTCCCAAATGAAACTCGGGAATTGATTCTTGGAACGGACAATCTTTTTGGAGTATCGTGCCCTCGCCATGAAGCAGTACAACAAGTAGCAAGGCTCACCGCAGGCCCATTGATAATCGCTCCCGTATTTCGAGCGATTCCGTCCATCCCCAAGATTGCGGAAAGGGGCTCCCAATCTCCCAAGGCGGATCACGAAAACTTTGAATTGGCAACCGAGACGTCCCATATCCCAGAAGAAGTCGCTTTCGTCGTCGATTCGGGTTTAATCGAGCGGCAGGGTCCCTCAACGCTCGTTCGAGTCCAGGGAAATCGGTGCGAGGTGTTACGCGAGGGCTTAATGACTATCGAGAACTTGTCCGCCTCGACTTCCTTTACCATCCTTTTGGTTTGTACAGGTAACACTTGTCGCTCTCCGATGGCCGAAGTAATGCTTCGTTCAAAACTGAATATCCGCGTGGCATCACAAGGCTCGATACTCGATGCCGCTAGTGCGTCAGTTGATATACACTCGAAGTCGCAAGCTGCATCCAACAAAATTTCAGCCCCCGCCCCGGAAAATCAAAATGATTACTTCACGTTTCGCGTGATTTCCGCTGGCGTTTCTGCCCAACCCGGCGGTCCAGCATCAGACGGCGCGATGCTCGCGATGCAAGAACGCGGGTTAAACTTACAAGACCATCAGTCAAGAACCATCTCACAGGGGTTGCTGGAGCGATCAGACCTTATTTTGACGATGACCTCGAATCATCGACAAGCCATACTAAGTCGATGGCCTCAGGTTATCGCGAAAACCTTTTGTTTAGCGCCAACAGGCGTTGACGTGAGCGATCCCTATGGCGGTCCGGTCGAAGCATATCGAAAGTGTGCCGTCCGAATCGATCAGTTTTTAGATGCCTGGATCAACCAGCTTAACACCGACTTGTTTCCGACTTGGATAAAGATATAGCTGAGTTTTATATGCGACTAGCACTTGGAAGCGATCATCGTGGATACCAGATCAAGAGTAAACTGATCACGCTGCTTCAAGCAGACGGTCATGAAACGCTCGATTTTGGTACCCAAGGGGATAGTGCCGTTGATTATCCAGACTACGCTTTGGAAGTTGCGTCGAGAGTCTCCGTAGGTAAGGTTGAACGAGGAATCCTGATTTGTGGAAATGGAGTTGGGATGGCGATCGCTGCTAATAAATTCCAAAACGTCCGTGCGGCTTCATGCGACGATGAAGTCATGGCGGAAATGTGCCGAAGGCACAATGACGTGAACATCCTATGCTTGCCAGGAGATCTGATCGGTGATCGTCCGGTTGGTGACTTGGTTCGAATTTGGCTTGCTACTGAGTTCGAAGGAGGACGTCATCAAAGAAGGCTTGAGAAGATCGTTGCTATGGAAAAGAACCACCGAAGCGAATCACGCTAGCCACAACTTTCATTCAAACGACCGTTCCATATGCCATAGGACGTGCCCAGAATTCGGCGCCTATCGAACATAACCGTTAAATCATAACGATTATGACGCTTCTTCAACGCAATCTAATAACAAATCTAGGTTTTCGCCATTTGCATTCAAGTCAAACCTTGGATTGATTCACGGACTTCGGATAAAGTGAGAGAGTTCTGCTTTCAGAGCAATTTTAATCCTCACTGAGCCTCTAGGACTCACAAACGGTCTGGAAAAGTATGACTCACCTACCATTCCCGCTCGAAGACGAAGTCGACCAACTGCTGCTGAATGCTCAGTTACGGGATGAGCTGGAACCTTATATTGACGAAGCTGTTGATTTACTCTCCGTCAGACAACTACCGCTCTCTCAAGAAAATGATTTCCTTCAATCCATGCTCGCCTGGGAACGTGCACCAGCCCTACCCATAAGTCGTTGGTTTGAACCAGAACTTGTTTTGCCAAGGATGGATGAGCTTTCCGATACACAGGTGAGGCGGTTTCTGACGGAGGCTCTTCAAAAACTTTACAGTCAACGAATCGTACTCGAATTCACCGACCATCTTAGCGATCGCCAACTCTATTGCCTTGTGTCCCGCGATATCCTGCCGAGCTATGAGAAGAAAATCGAGCATCCTAAGAACTATTTGCACTGGCATTGTTTGGATGAACACGATTCCGAAACTTGGCTGCGTTACTATGCGACGGAGGCCGAACGTGAAGAGTGGCAGATTGAAAACGATGGTCCCGTTCCGGAGCATTGCAAACCGCCATACCCACGATTTATGCATCGACGACCAAATGGTTTCTAAAGCCAAGTGACGGGATTTGGCACCATCGATTCTTTCATATTTGAAATGAGCGTATCCGTTCATTTGTCATGCGACTAAACTAGATGCACAGTTTCGCTACTAGAACGGTGTCGCATATGAGAAGCATGGTAACCTGGGCCGTAAAGAACATGGCCGGTATTAACGTACTGGTCGTGCTGGTTTTGATTGGCGGTACCCTTTCTTTCTTCGGAATGCGGCGGGAAACGTTCCCTGAATTCCAGCTAGACGTCATCCTTGTCTCGGTACCCTATCCAGGTGCGACGCCGGATGAAGTAGAAAGCGGCATTTGCCAAAAAATTGAAGAATCCATTCAGGCGCTGTCGGGAATCAAGAAACTGACTAGCATCTGCCGCGAAGGGGCGGGCTTTACACTTGCTCAACTGGAAAGCAATGTAAGTAACCCAACGAAAATTCTTTCCGAAATTCGATCTGCCGTCGATCGCGTATCAGTCTTCTTTCCAAATCGAAGCGAGAAAGCAACTGTCGAACAGATCACCTTTCGTCTTCCTGCCATCCGCGTTGCAGTCCTCGGTCCTAAAAACTCCGATGAAACCTCTCCGGAAAGTGAGCTAAGACTCCGGACCTTTACAGAGCAAATACGTGAACAGCTCCTAGAACTTCCGTCAGTTTCGCAAGCAAAAATCCAAAATGAAAAGTCTTACCAAATCGACGTTGAAATACCTGAAACGACACTCCGCAAATATGGTCTCACGCTAGCACAAGTTGCAAACACTCTTCGACGCGAAAATCTTGAGCTACCTGCCGGACAGTTGAAGAGCGATGGTCAGGAAATCCTCCTCCGCAGTAAAAACAAACACGACATCGGTGAAGAGATTGCTCAACTGCCTATCCTGTCCCAACCAAATGGAGTCGTCTTGCAGGTGCGTGATGTAGGAACGGTGCGGGACGCTTTCGATGATGTTACAGCTATCAGTGAGGTCAACGGCAGACCCGCGATGGTAATACTCATTGAGCGGACTAGTGATGAAGACCTTCTAAATATTTCTGACGAAGTGAATGGACTCGTTGCCAATCTCTCTGTTCCAGAGGGCTATGCAGTAAAGACTTGGGGCGATGAGAGCGAAGACGTTCGCGATCGAATAAGAATGCTACGGGACAACGGCACGCAAGGCGGAATCATCGTATTCCTTCTACTTGCTGTCTTTTTGAACTTGAGGTTGGCTTTTTGGGTGGCACTAGGCGTCCCGGTCAGCCTTCTTGGAGCGGCAATCTATCTGTACTTTACCGGCGAGACGCTGAACATGCTAACAATGTTCGCGTTTCTCATGGCTGTCGGAATCGTAATCGACGACGCGATTGTGATAGGGGAAAACATCTATGCGCATAGGATGATGGGAAAAACGAATGAACAAGCAGCCATCGATGGGGCCTTGGAAGTTCTGCCAAGCGTTTTCTCCAGCATCGCGACAACCATCGTAGCATTCGCGCCTCTGTTTTATGTATCTGGCGTAATGGGGAAGTTCATTGCGGTGATGCCGGTCGCAATAATTGCCATGCTCTTGATTTCGCTTATGGAAGCATCCCTTGCATTACCCGGACATCTTGCATCCGAACACAAGCCTCCAAAATCTTTGGTAGAAAAGGGACTTCATCAACTATCTAGGATGCTCTATCCGTTGGAGGTCTTTTTTGGATTTGTGTCGAAATTTTGCAATGCAGGATTGGATTGGTTTGGCTCGCATGTTTTCTTGAATACGCTCAAGGTTTCGCTACGTTTCCCGCTGCTGCCAATGTCGATAGCGATGTTGCTCGTGTGCACTGCTGCGGGGATGGTGCGATCTGGATGGGTCCCGTTCGAGTTCTTTCCCGAATTGGATGGCAAGACTTTGATCGCTCAAATCGTTTATCCCGATGGAACCGCTGCTTCGGTGACGAGCGAAGCAGCAAGACGGATGGAACAAGCGGTTCGCGAGGTCAGTGAAGAGATCGCAGAAAATGAAGAACGCGTCGGATCCAGCTTAACCCCCCAGTCCACTGATCCAACGGCTCCTAGGGGCCCAGTGATCTTAACATTCCTGCAGGTAGGCTCTGCGATTAATGGAGATCCTGCGGCAGGTGACCGTATAAACGGGTCTCATATCGCCCAGGTTCAAGTTGAGATTCATGAAGCAACTAGAAGAAATGTGACCAGCGCAGAAATTATTAGGAGATGGAGGGAAAAAGCAGGCAACTTCCCTGGAGCGGAAAGAATTTCCTATCAAACGGCCGATATTGGTCCCGGTGGTCGCGCACTTGAGTTCAAGATTCTTGCGCCAGCAGAGAACGTAAGAGATCTTGAAGAAGCAATTGAAGCCTCGAAGAAGTCGTTAGCAACTTTTGCTGGTGTAACAGACATTCGTGACGATTCCAACCCTGGAAAAATCGAGTATCAATTTAGTATCAAAGACGAAGCCGTTTCGCTCGGAATAACCACAGAGGACTTATCAGAAACGGTTCGCAACTCCTATTATGGAGCGGAGGTAATGCGGCTTCAACGCGGTCGACATGAAGTCAAGCTAATGGTTCGCTACCCGATTGAACAGCGAAGATCCTTATCAGACATGCAAGAGCTAAGAGTTCGAGGTGCTGATGGTAAAGAAAGGCCACTAAGTGAATTAGCGGACATTGAAGTAACACGCGGCTACTCTGAGATAAATCGACTCTCCCAACTACGATCGATTACCGTCAGCGCAGACGTCGATACGATGCAGCAGAACGCAGCACTCGTTGCACAAAGACTCCAACAGGAGCTCGTGCCTGATTTGATCGCGAAGTATCCATCACTACGATTCCGATGGGAAGGTCAACAGCAAGAAACGGCTGAGTCGTTTTTTAGCCTGCTTGTTGGATTCATTGTCGCAATGCTTTCAATGTACATGCTGTTAGTGTTTGAATTCAAATCTTATCTCCAACCTTTTATCATCCTCGCTATTATTCCCTTCAGTATCGTTGGAGCAATCTTCGGCCACGCTTTCATGGGCCTATCACTTACGCTGTTTAGCATGTTTGGCATGGTGACACTGGCGGGAGTAGTGGTCAATGACTCGATTGTCCTCGTAGATTTTATAAACCGTTCCATTCGAGACGGTATGCCATTGGAAGAGGCGTTACTCGATGCTGGAGCGAGAAGATTACGCGCTGTTTTCTTGACGAGCGTTACGACGGTAGCTGGATTGCTTCCCATGTTGCTTGAAAAATCGTTTCAAGCCCAAGCCCTCATCCCAATGGCAACCAGTTTGTCGTTCGGCTTGATAGCAAGTACCGCTCTCGTGCTAGTCGTCGTGCCCTTACTTTACAAGTTCTATGCACTAGCAACATTCACCGAAGAATCGCTCTCTAGCACCAATAACGGTTATGACGCTTACGATACCGACCAAAGTATCGGATTCCTGAAGAATCTGGCTACAACGCAATCGAAACAAACCTAATTTCCATCTAGACAAAAGGCGTTCGTTCCGTTTTACGACCGTCTCAGAAGCTTGATCAGATGAGATAATTGTATGAGACTGCCACAGGGTAAAATACTTGGTAAACACAAAGGTCCTCTCCGCTGCGGGGCCGTCATTGTCGAATTTGCGATCGTATGTCCCATCATTCTTCTAATCGTATTTGGAACAATTGATGTCTGTTCCTTCTACTACCTCAGGCAATCGCTCAAAGTCGCCTCTTACGAATCGAGCCGAGTCGCGGTAACGGTTGGAGCTACTGAAGCGCTCGCGAAGTCGCAAGCGACCATGTTGCTGGATTCTCGGCGTATCAAAGGTTATTCGGTAACGTTAAACCCCGCGCCCGAAAAACTCAAAAGAGGGGAGTTTGTAACCGTTCGGGTCACTGCGCCTGGCAGCGAAAACTTACCCCTAAAAGGCTGGTTCTGCGGCTCTTTGTCGACCTTCGGCGAAACATCGATGATGAGTGATAGATAGTACCGGCGAAATACTCCCTCGCTCAGGCGTTTCGTATCAAGGCTCGAGAGTCAATAAACTCAATATGAATGCACGAAAAAAACTTAACCGACTATCAAAGAATACCAAGCACGGAATTGTTCTGATTTTGATGGTATTCATTATACCGATGTTGCTTATTGTCGCTGGGTTTGCGATCAACCTTAGCTACATGGAACTCGCCAGAACGGACCTTCAAATTGCAAGCGACTCTGCATCGCGAGCAGCATGCCGAACATTTGGGTATACATCAAATATCAATGCAGCTAGGTCCGCAGCCAAAAAAGCCGCAACGAATAATCCTGTGATGGGGAAAGTCCTAACACTACACGACAAGGATATCATCTTTGGCACTTCGAGTCGACCTTCACCAGGCTCGAAGTATTTGTTCACCCCAAGTTCCAAAAAGATAAACTCAGTCAATATTGATTTTCAATCCGCCGCTAGTGGATCAATCCAGCTACCAATCCGAATTGGAGTCAGTAACCCAAACTTTGCCGTGGCGCAACGTGCCATCGCAACGCAAGCAGATGTTGATATCGTACTGGTCGTCGATCGCTCCGGATCCATGGCATATGCAGTCGATGAAATCTCAAGCCCAACGGTTCTCCCTAAGAAGGCGCCCAAAGGATGGGACTTTAATGGTCCAGTCCCTCCCTACGCTCGATGGACGGACGCCCTGGACGCAATCGATATCTTCTTGAATGACCTAAGTAGCGGCCCACAAAATGCGACTGTTGGCCTAGCTACCTACTCTCACTACTCAACGATTGATCTTAATTTGACGTCCAACTTTGCAGACGTTAGCCAGGTTCTGAAAACATACAGCAATCCGTTTAACGCGGGTGGTACTAACATCGGTGACGGAATTTATTCCGGATTAACCAACATCTTGTACTCTCCCAATCGCCGAAGCGAAGCAGTGCCTGTCATGATTTTACTAACCGATGGCATTCAAAATTGGGGTCCCTCCCCGACTGACGCTGCGTATGAAGCGGCTGACACCGACGTGATAATCTACACGATCACGTTTTCCGATGAAGCCGCTCAAGCCCCAATGATTGAAATTGCAAATATCGGCAAAGGGAAGCACTACCATGCTAAAGACGCAAACACACTTCAGAATGCGTTCAAAGAAATCGCCGGTGACTTGCCTGTTCTATTAACGCAATAAGCAGACTCTACTTCTACCAGCCTGAACCACATTAGCAATTAAAGAGACTAGGTCATGAAATCATCCGACAGGCAAGGTACGGCGATGATCGAATTCGCTTCGATCGCGGGCCTACTGTTCTTGTTAATCTTTAGCGTGCTTGAGTTTTCTCGCGTCATGATGCTTCGACAAGTTGCTGACAGTAGCTCTTACGAAACTGCCAGATCGCTTATCGTTCCAGGCGCATCAGCGACGGACGGTCAAACCGTTGCAGCGGGGCTACTTCGGAGTGCTACGGTACGAAAGTTTACCGTCACGATTTCGCCAACCACAATCAACGAATCGACAGATCGCGTCACCGTAACAACAACGGTACCCATTAGCCAAAACTCCTGGCTCCCACCATTCTTTTTCGCAAACCGCGAATTGGTCAGCCAAGTAACATTGATTACCGAACGCAATCCGTTAGCTCAATTGAAAGCAGCGACTTTACCTTTACCACCTCCGCCCACACCCACACCTCCACCCACACCGACTCCGAAACCGACTCCGACTCCGACTCCGAAACCGACTCCGAAACCGACTCCGACTCCGAAACCGATTCCGAAACCGACTCCACCGCCAACCAGGTAGAACTTTGAACGCGAAACTATGCGACACTTCTCGCTGGTCGCCTGCAAATTGCCATCGGCGATGCTCCCAGCGGGCAACGTTTTAATGGAGCGGATAAGAGTATCGGGAGGACGACGCTCCAGCGGAGCCTATACTCGTACAGTACAGTTCTCGGTCTCAATTGTTCCGCATTCGTTCCCTGCGTTCCTGTTCTTCTTCATACGCGACGTCGATGAAGTGCAACACAGCGTCGACGTCAGCTGCCTTAGTCGAAAACTTGAACTTGCCAGTTAATTTCAAGTCAGGTTTGAGCTCACCCTTTTCGTGCAAATCCCAGATTTCTTCCGCATAGTGGGTGTTTGCCAACTCTGGTGCAAATCGCGCGTAGTATTGGGTGATGTTGTCGACGTCACGCTGGAGCATACTTTTGGCACTATTGTTTGCCGCAGCATTGACGACTTGAGGCAAGTCAATGATGACGGGGCCTGCTTTGTCCTGTAGGACATTGAATTCAGAGAGATCGCCGTGCACCAAGCCGACGCACATCATTCGCAAGACAAAATTCATGACCGTTGCGTGATCCTTTAGGGCTTGATCTGCGGACATCACGATATCGTTGAGCCGTGGAGCCACTTCGCCGTCCGCCCCGACAATCAGCTCCATCAAAAGGACGCTACCAAACAATCCGTATGCCTTAGGGACGCGAACGCCCGCTTCAGCAAGACGGTATAGCGCGTCAACTTCTGCCCTTTGCCAAACAACCTCTTGTTGATCGCGCCCGAATTTGGAACGCTTTTCCATCGCTCTTTGCCGGCGGCTGTTGCGAATTTTTCGGCCTTCGTGATAGTTCACCGCCTTTTTGAAACTTCGATCGGCTACGTCCTTATAAACCTTAGCGCAGCAAATCTCCTGGCCACAACGTACAAGAAAGACTTGGGCCTCTTTACCGCTCATCAACGAACGAAGGACTTCATCAACCAGACCGTCGTCTATCAGCGGTTGAATACTCTTAGGTGCTTTCAAGACGTTGCTACTTCTGGAATATGGAAACCTTCACTGAATAAGATGTTATCTGATCGCGTGCGAAACGTGATCTGAGCTCCTCTCGTCCAGCTACACTCCCAAAAAAATGACGGTCGCAAATTTCGTGGTAGCGAATAGAACGGGGGCAACATCGAATAATGCGAAGGGTAGCCGACACAACGTTGGAGGCGCCGCCGCCTGTCCGCACACGCAGACTTCTAGGATTAATTTAGCACGAGTAGCCAATTACCGCAAAGAGGTGCAAAAGTCCAGTCCGATGGATCGTTTCCGGGGAAGTTTACTCCCTGAGCTAGTTCGTGTGTTTTAGCTAACTATTTGGAATAGATTTTGCTCTAGATTTACGTAAGTACGAGGTTTCATTTTCCTGTTATCTTTTTAGAACATACTGGGGAAAGCTTTAAAACGACCGACAAAGACCATTCCAACTTTGGTAAAGATCAAGCCTGGGGCGTTGGCTCGAAGCGGGTTTTGTCTTGACTTATTGGGTCATCGGCGCGATATGCTCTCAAAGCGTCCTCGATTACATGGCCTGCAAGTCGGAGTTGCAACCTATTACATGAGCTTGCTCCAAAGGGAGAAGTCCGATTCCAATCCCGATGTATTTGCCGCAACCGGTTTCTGGCGCTTCATCAACGAGGATCGCTGCTGTGGATCCGAGCGGCTTGAGCGTTGGAAAAAGCCCCGTCCATCAAGTCCGGCTACTTCATTGAAGTTAGGGAAATCCCAAATACATCCTTTCCGAGTTGATTATTTCATGTTGATTCGTCCATGCGTTGCGTTGTCGATCTTGTTGGGCATTGGGGGAGCTCTACTTCGGGCGGAAGATGCTTACGAAAACTATGTGGAAACATCCCAGGATTTTCGTGCAGTGAAGCAAGATAAGGAATGGGCTTTGAAAGCTTATCCAAGTTGGCTTTACATGCCTTGGACTTACCAGTGGGGTATTGGATACGATGAATCCTCTGGGAAGTGGACTCGCAGACAAGGTTATAACGGAGCTTTCGTAGATCACGGTGACGTGTCAATAGGAAAGTTACCTACTGGTAGGCTGGACTGGATCGAGAAACATAAGCTACCGTTTTACGTTGATCATCTCGCAGGCAAAGGTATTCTGCATTTGTGGGACGGAGATAAAGTGAAACCGCATCTCGATCAGCTTCATGGAACCGGAGTTCGGATCAATCCGCTCAACGCATCGGCACGCAGCAAGCTGGAAGAGACAGTTCGCAGAAACATCGCTGCTGTCAAAAAGTCGCCGATGCGGGCAGCTTACGCGTTGGACGATGAGCCGTCGTGGGGCCACTTCGTTCATCCGACAATGTGGCAAGTTACCGACGATCCAAACGCTTACCCAAAATGGCTCGCCGAGGTTTATGGGCAAGCGGTTTATGGACAAGATAACGTGCCGAAACGTGACGTTTGGATCAGCTACGAAGACGTTCGGAAAAAGTTGCCAGAGTGGAGCATTGCTGAATTTGATGCTAGTCCGCTCATGGACCAGTGGAGCTTTAATGATTCCCAATGGTGCAATCTGCTCGGCGATCTAGTCGAGTACACGAACGGGCTTGATCCAGAGACACCTTGTGGTTTGGTCGGGGGACAAATGCCAAGTCCCTTTGGTGGATACGACTATGCCAAGCTGATGAAGAAAGTTCAGTTCATCGAGAGTTACAACCTTGGGTCTTCTCAATCGATCATTCGATCCTTTAATCCACGCAATGCATTGCCGGCGGTAACAACCCACTTTCATCAATCGGTCGACGACACGATCTGGCAAACTTGGTACTACGCAGCGCACGGAAATCGCGGGCATATTGGCTGGGTCGAGAAATGGTTCGATGGTAAGAGTCCCGCATCGTGGCACCAAGAAGTCGCGATATCGCTCCTTGAATTAGGCACAAAGATTGGGCCGCTGATGCAAGGGGCGGAATCGATTCATGATGGAGTGGCGATCTACTATAGTCACGCCTCCATTCAACTCGGATGGATTCTCGACGCCGAGTGTCATGGTAGAACGTGGACCAATCGCAACAACGACGAACGGTTGAGTAGTTCAGCTCAGGGTCGTAAAGCATGGGAAAATATGCTTCGCGATTCGGGGATCCAATACGACTTCGTTCACTACGCCGACGTCATACAGCATGGCGTGCCTGACGAGTATCGGGTGCTGATTCTTCCAGCTTGTCTTTGTCTATCCGAAGCAGAGGCTCGTCGCATTGAGGCGTTTTGCCGACGCGGTGGAACGGTTATCGCCGACTTTCTGCCGGGGCTCTGGGATCAGCATGGAAAGGGGCGATCCAAAGGTGGTGTGCTCGATCATCTTTTTGGAATCCAGCAAGACTCGCAGATGAAAGCCAAAGACATTTTCGGAGACCGATTGTGGGTCGAAGTCGATCAAGACGCAAATTATTCATACACAACGTATGACGAGTTTCTTACGAACCAAAATACGTGCCTAAAAGACGATTGCGGCTTCTACAAAGCGGTTAGAACCATGCCGGTCGAAACAGTCGCACAAGTCGGAAAAGGTAAGGCGGTGCTGATGAATCTCTCGCCTCAGTGGTATAACGCCTACCGAGTCCAGGGGAGCGAGGCTTCCATGAAACGGCGGGTCTTCATAAAGCACGTCGAATCAGCGGGCGTTAAGCCTCGGATGCGAATTGTCGATGCCGGTGAGAAGGAGCATGGCTACGAAGTCACTTACTGGAAGCTACCGCAAGATCGTAACTTGAAGGATCGAAACTTACTGTTCCTTTGTTTAAACCCCGAGATAAGCGGAACTTCGCTGGGCGGTGGCAATTCCGTCGGGCTGAAATCGGCAACGCTCCTAATTAAGCTTCGTCTCAATCAAAGCGTTAGCGGAGTTCGGAACGAACGAACCGGTCAGGCCTTGGGCAGCGACGAGGAGTTTGAATTGAGTTGGAAGCAGAACGAAGCGATCGTTCTATCCTATGATGTGGAATAGTGAAGCGTAACTTTTTCTAAGTCACACTGGTGTGACAGGTCGATTTGAGATTGACTTGAGAGTTCGCATGATCCGCCACTCCAGATTTCCTGACCTGCAATTTTACGCGACGTTTGTGCAGCTATTTGCACTTCTGAAGCCCAAGTGTTTCGTTTTCCGTTAGAATCCTGCAATGAGATCAAAGTTTTCCGAGTTTGGTATGCCGCTCTTCGTTACCAATTTTCGAATTTTCGCAAACTAACGCTGAGATCGGCCCATGGATTTGGAACAGTAACTGCGACTGGCTGTTTTGAGTTTTTTGAAAGTTACATGATAAACACGCTATTCAAGGCCATCTTTCTCTATGGATCGTTCTGAGCAATTTGGCGTTTTGATCGTTGACGACGAACCAAACATTCGCTCTGGACTCGCCAAAGGATTGGCAGCCGAGGCGGACACGGTTGACACGGCGGCCGATGCAGAAGAAGCATTAGTGAAATTCGACGTGTCGAGGCATCCTCTGGTGATCGTCGATGTTCGTCTGAAATGCAACATGACGGGACTCGATTTGCTTAAGCGAATCGTTGATACTCGCCCCCAGACGGCTGTCATCGTTATTACGGCTCATGGAACGGTTGAAACGGCTGTGGAAGCGATGCGGGCCGGCGCTTTCGACTTCATACTCAAGCCCGTGGATCTCAATCTCGTACGCCAGCAAGTTCGCAAGGCACGCCAGCATTACGAGCTTCAACAGGAAAACCAGACATTGCGGCATCGTCTCGCAAACTCTGGAGAAATGTCGAACATCATCGCCGGCGGCGCTGCGATGGAGGACATCTTCCGTCAAGTCCGACAAGTTGCTGCGACCGAAGCGACTGTCATGATCCATGGCGAAAGCGGGACGGGAAAGGAGCTCATCGCAAGAGCTTTACATGACCTAAGCAATCGTGGTGGTGGACCGTTCATAGCAGTCAATCTCGGCGCGCTTCCTGAAACGTTACTGGAGAGTGAACTCTTTGGCCATGAAAAAGGTTCCTTCAGCGGTGCTACGCGTCAGAAGCCCGGTTGTTTCGAGCAAGCCGCTGGCGGTACGCTTTTCTTAGACGAAGTCACCGAAATGTCTGCCAAAAGCCAAATCGACCTGTTGCGAGTCTTGGAGACCGGCGAATACACTCGCGTCGGCGGTGAGAAGCGTCTGCTCTCGGACGCTCGAATTGTCTCTGCTACGAATCGATTGACGCAAGATTTGATTGAGGAAGGGACTTTTCGTGAAGACCTCAACTATCGACTGAATGTTATACCGATAGAGCTCCCACCACTACGCAGTCGACGAGAGGACATACCGCTTCTCGTCGAACATTTTTTCGATTATTTTTGCACTCGGCATAAACGTAGTGGTAAGCGTATTTCGACCGAGGCGATGCAGATCCTAGTTGCGGCGGCTTGGCCCGGCAATGTTCGCCAGCTTCGAAACGTGGTCGAGCGGCTAGTGATTACTTGCCAGGGGGATCTTGTTCAAGAAAGCGAACTTCCTGCCGAGTTGAGAAAGGTAGTCCGCGTGAATGCAAAGGTGCCGAGCTCTCTTGCTGAAGCTATGGATGAATGCGAAAAAGCTACGATCCAAATTGCGTTGGAGGCCTGCAATCTTCATCGCGAAAATACTGCAAAGATGCTTGGTATTAGTGTTCGAACGCTGCATTACAAGATGGGCCGCCATGGCCTGCATTGAATCTTCAATGAACAGGCGATCGTGGCATGATGTAATCACAGACGAAGCAGTTCATTTCCTAAACCTTGCCTTGCCTCATCTTCAGTGGTTTTTTCGTCGATCACTCGCTGCGACTGACACGTGAAATTGCGAGCTGTGCTCGAGGCGGAAGTGGCGGTTGAAAGATCAGCCGCTAAAATCGCGGTCACTTACATTTAATAGATTGAAAAGCGGGCATCGTGCCACGTGTTCTCACTAAGCATCTATCGTGCCATTTCGACGTCACTCGTTTGAAGGTGGGCTAAAAATCACGGTTAACCGAGTAAGGGAATTCGTCAAGACTTTCGGTAATTTCCAAGCGAATCCGAAACTCTTCACGAGTTCCGCTATCCTGGAAATAAGGTGCAATAAACCAATTAGCTTGGACGTTTGGGATGAAGCAATCTCTTGCACGTAGAGCCATTTTCTGCATGTACAATGTTTCTCGGTCACTAACTGAAAAAGCAACCAATTTATGCCTGTGCACCGAATGATTGAAACAAACGATAGCCCTCGATTTAAACAGTTAGCGTTCGCGTTAGGTATCCTTAGCCTATTTGCCTTGGTCGTTACAGCATGGGTCTTGTTGAACGTGCGCCACGAGCAAGTAATCCTGACTCGCTTGGTTAGTCATTTGCAGGGAAACGACTTACTGGTAGCCAACGAACTATCGAGCGAACTGGGGCTGCAGAAGAGTCTATCGCTGTTGCTTGGGTTAAACCTCATTGCATCTGCGATCGCGTTTTCGTTCGTGGTTCGTGGCTACTTCAGCAACGAACGAAAACTAGAAGATGTGAAAGTATTATCGACGGACATTCTAGCGAGCATGGATGCGGGAGTGATAACCACGGACATGTCCGGCCGTGTCATCAGTATCAACCCTCGCGGTCGTGAGCTTGTCGGATTGATTACCGATAACGCCGTCCAAGTTAACGCCGTCCAAGTTAACGCCGTCCAAGTTAACGCCGTGCAAAACATTAAACAACTTGGTCCAGAACATGCTTTACTGGCTACCATCTGCGAGGAAATGAGCAGATACCATCATCCCATTCGGGATCGAGATTACCGAACGCAACGAGATGGTCACGACGTCGCTTTGCGAGCAGGATGCACCATGCTCAGGAATCGATACAAAGAGGAAATCGGTATGGTTATACATGTTCGTGATGTGACAGAGAGAGCCTTGATGGAAGAGCGATTGCGGCGGATGGAACGCTACATGGGCTTGGGATCGCTCGCTGCCGGTTTACAACACGAAATCAAGAATCCACTCAGTGCTCTCTCGCTTCACATTCAGCTACTTTGCGAACGATTACATAAAGAGACAGGTGACCAGGAAGTTAACGAGATCCTTGAGGTGCTGAACACGGAGGTCAAGAGAATCAGTGGAGTTCTTGACGGCTTTCGTAATTACGCGTCCATTCACGAAATCGGTCGAGCACCAGTCGATGTAGCGGTCATGATCGAAAAACTCGTCCGGCTCCTACGGCCAGATGCGGAACAAAAGAAGATTAAACTCATCGTGGAGCCGCTCAATAACGTCGATCGTCTTATTCAAGCCGACGCGGCTCAGTTGGAGCAAGTGCTGCTAAATCTAGCTCTTAATGCATTCGCCGCGATGCCCCAAGGCGGCACGCTCCATTTCACAGTCTCCGACCGGGAAGGGAAATTACGCGTCGACATCAGCGATACCGGCAATGGAATCCCTCCGGAAATACATTCTCGGATTTTCGATCCCTATTTCACTACCCGAAGTGATGGAACGGGCATGGGACTAGCGCTTTGTGACAAAATCGTCCGACAACATGATGGCACTATCGACTTTGAAACCAGTCCTCGCGGAACTACTTTTACTATCATGCTTCCGAGATAGTGCAAAGGATTGCACGTCAACCGCAGGGTTTTGCAGAGATTCAAGGTTCCAAGTGCAGAAATTCTTAGGGTACGGAAAACGTAATCCTCTTTGTTTGTCTGCTGACTTCGTGATTGCCGAACGGAACATCTTCACTTCACGCGAGTCCAAAAGAGGTCTTTTATGTTGAAGACTGGTCAGGCATTACGAAGGAACCTACTGATTGG
>Ga0105045_10000864_pt1 | contig 23632 bp, 21 predicted proteins | sample MAT02_FD_78089 | JGI IMG/M metagenome (GOLD analysis project Ga0105045, IMG submission 78089) | Freshwater microbial communities from Lake Fryxell liftoff mats and glacier meltwater in Antarctica - MAT-02 (megahit assembly) | ecosystem: Environmental > Aquatic > Freshwater > Ice > Liftoff... | reverse complement strand
TGGCAGTTGTCACTCGCCGACGGTTCGCCGATGCTGCTGACCCCGGGCTCCACATGGGTCCAGCTGCCGTCCCCGGATTCAGGGCCTCGGCCCTTCGATGCGGGCAGGGCCGCCACGCTGCTCGCAGGCTGAACCCGCCTCCTGTCGCCGGGACCTGCATCGGTAGACTCTGCACATGGCTTCCCCCGACACCCCCTTCTCGACGACGAGCGCCCACGAGACCGGCACACAGCTGGTCAAGCGGGGTCTCGCGGAGATGTTCAAGGGCGGCGTGATCATGGACGTGGTCAACCCCGAACAGGCCAGGATCGCCGAGGACGCCGGAGCGTGTGCGGTCATGGCGCTGGAGCGGGTCCCCGCCGACATCCGTGTCGACGGCGGCGTTGCACGCATGAGTGACCCCGAGATGATCCAGGGGATCCAGGAGGCCGTCACCATCCCGGTCATGGCCAAGGCTCGCATCGGGCACTTCGTCGAGGCCCAGATCCTCCAGGCCCTCGGGGTGGACTATGTCGACGAGTCCGAGGTGTTGAGCCCGGCCGACGAGGCGCATCACATCGACAAGTGGGCCTTCACCGTTCCGTTCGTCTGCGGGGCGACGAACCTGGGCGAGGCGCTACGGCGCATCTCCGAGGGTGCGTGCATGATCCGCTCGAAGGGCGAGGCAGGCACCGGCAACATCGTCGAGGCGGTGCGCCACCTGCGTTCCATCACCGGCGACATCCGCAAGCTCACCCAGGCCGATGCCGCGGAGCGTTTCGAGTGGGCCAAGCAGCTGCGGGCGCCGTTGCCGTTGGTCCAGGAGGTCGCCGCGACCGGCAAGCTTCCCGTGCCGCTGTTCTGCGCGGGCGGGATCGCCACGCCTGCTGACGCCGCACTCGCCATGCAGCTCGGTGCCGAGGCGGTGTTCGTGGGCTCGGGCATCTTCAAGTCCCACGACCCGGCACCGCGCGCCAAGGCCATCGTCGAGGCCACCACCAACTACATGGATGCCGACATCCTGGCCAAGGTGAGTCGCAACCTGGGCGCACCGATGACCGGGATCGGCATGGACGATCTGGACCTCAAGCTGGCCGACCGCGGTTGGTGAGCCACGAGGGCGCCACCGGCGTCCTGGCGTTGCAGGGCGCATTCGCGCTGCACCAGGAGATCCTCGAGTCGCTCGGTCAGCAGGTCGTGCAGGTCCGCCGCCCCGAACAGCTGGAGGGTCTGGCACGATTGGTGGTACCGGGGGGCGAGTCGACGACCGTGTCGATGCTGGCCGAACGCAGCGGTCTGCTGGAGCCGCTGCGCGAGTTCGTCCACGGGGGGTCCCCGGTGCTGGGCACGTGCGCCGGCGCCATCCTGTTGTCGACCGCGATCCGCGACGGACGGCCCGACCAGCACTGCCTGGGCGCGATCGACATCGTGACCCGGCGCAACGGCTTCGGTCGCCAGGTCGACTCGTTCACCGAACAGATCGATATCACCGGCATGGACGGGCCTGGTTTCCGTGCGGTGTGCATCCGCGCCCCGGTGATCGAAGAGGTGGGCGAGGGGGTCGAGGTGCTGGCCAAGATCGACGACCACCCTGCGCTGGTGACCCAGGGTGCGATCATGGTGTCGATCTTCCATCCTGAGCTCGCCGGCGACCCCCGTGTGCACGAACTGTTCCTGACCCGCTAGGCAGTACCCGGGCAGCCGCGGGTCGACAACCGGGCGGGATCGGGCGACGAACGAACGGAGACCAACATGTCGGGCCACTCCAAATGGGCGACGATCAAGCACAAGAAGGGTGCGACGGATGCCAAGCGCGGCAAGCTGTTCGCCAAGCTGATCCGCCAGGTCGAGGTCGCTGCCAAGAGCGGCGGCGGCGACCCCGACATGAACCCGACGCTGCGCACGATGTACCAGAAGGCGCGCGACGCCTCGGTACCGCTCGACACGATCGAACGCGCCATCAAGCGTGGCACCGGCGAACTCGAGGGCGTCACCTACGAAGAGGTCAACTACGAGGGCTACGCGCCCCACGGTGTGGCGGTCTACGTCGAGGGCCTGACCGACAACCGCAACCGCACCGGTCCCGAGATCCGCACGATCTTCTCCAAGCTCGGCGGCTCCATCGCCGAGCCGGGTTCGGTTGCGTGGCAGTTCGAACGCAAGGGCGTCATCCACGTGCCTTCCTCGGTCGAGGAGGACGAGCTGATGCTGGTCGCGCTCGATGCGGGCGCCGAGGACATCCGGGCGGAGGGTGACTCGTGGACGGTGGTCTGCGATGCGACGCTGACCGCCACGGTGCGTCACGCGGTCGAGGACGCCGGCATCGAGGTCACCTCGTCGGACATGACGATGTTGCCGACCTCGTTGGTCGAACTCGACTCGGCCGAGGTGGTCAGGCCGATCCTGCGGCTGATCGACGCGCTCGACGAGCACGACGACGTCCAAGGGGTCCATACGAACTTCGACATCCCCGAGTCGGTGCTCGCCGAACTCGACGCCTGAGCGCGCGGGACGGCATCGCCTGAGCCCGCTTCACCGTGCCACCGGGCGACGCCGAGGAGTTACTGGGCGACGCCGAGGAGCCGGTTGCGCGTGACGGAGCGGACGCCGCGGAACAGGCTGACCGTGGCCAGGGCCCACGCTGCTGCTCCCAGGATCCACGCGGTCGACGTGTTGGCGCCCATCAGTGTTCCGCTGGCCTGTCCGTAGGCGACGGCGATGAGCGGGAGGGTGATCAGCCCCGATGCCTGTTGCGCAGCAGCGGTCGACCTGACCCTGGCCGACAGCCGCAGGACCAGTGACAACGTGAGCAGCAGGAACGGCGGCAGGATCCACAGCATCATGATCAACCACTCGGTGGTCGGGAAGAACCAGCCGCCGGCCTCGGGTCCGACGATCAGGTTCACCACCAGGGAGTAGGTGCCGAAACCGATCACCGTGGTCAGGTAGCCGGGGACGAAGCTGGCCAGGATCTTGCCAAGGTAGATCTCGCGTACCGAGGCGGGGGAGTGGGCGAGGAACTCACCGGTGCCGCGCTCGCGCTCGCCGACCAGCGACGCCGCGCCCACCGCGGTGGAGATGGTGAGCGGCACCACGATGGCGATCGGCGCGAACAGGTAGACCGCCAGGGCGTAGGACGTCCGGGCCTGTGGGGTCGTGCCCTGGATCCGGCTCTGGGCCGCCTCGGGCAGCACGCTGAGCGCCTGGGAGGCCTGCTGCACCATCGAGATGTCACCCACCCGGGTGATGACCAGCAACAGGAACGCCGGCAGGATCATGAAGAAGATCGCCCCGAGCGCCACCATCGGCATCCAGTAGTCCTTGGACAACAGGAGCTGGCGCAACTCGGTGCGAGCCACCACCCACATCCGGTGGGAATCGAACTTCGATGCCGGAGTGCGCGTCGGTGCGGTGGTCTGCGGTGCCCGCAGGGCCCCGGAGCCGATCGATGGATCGAGGGCGCTCATCGCTGGGCCTCCCCGGCCTCGAGCGCTGCGATCGATTCCGCCGTGGCGGGTGCGGGTTCGAGCGGGCTCTGTTCGCCGGCCCACAACGGGGGTGTCTCCGTGGTCGCGCCCCATCGGGCGGCGACCGGTTCGAGCATGTTGCGGCGACCGCCTCCTGGCGACCGCCCGCGGTGCCCGTCACCGTCGGTTTCCTCACCGGCGTCGTCGGGGCCGGCTCCCGGTGTGGTCGGACCGTTGTGGTCGCCGTTGCGACCTCGGCCAGCGGTCGAGCCGCCTGCCTGACGCCGGATGGTGAAGTAGAGGTCCTCCAGGGTCGGCGTGTGCGGCTCGACCCGTGTGAGGCGGGCGCCGTCAGCGACGAGCGCAGCGACGAGGTCCGGCAGACGCGACAGATCGTCCAGTTCGAGGCGCGCGCCGGCGGGATCCCGCCGGTACGCCGCGACGCCGGGCCAGTTGGACAGACGGTCCAGCACTTCCCCGTCCTCGGCCGCCAGACGTACGATCGGGTTGGGCCAGAACTGCCGGGTCAGGTCATCAGGGGTGCCGGCGATCAATGCGGTGCCGCCCTCCATCATCACCACGTGATCCGCCAGTCCCTCGGCCTCGGACAACAGGTGGGTGCACATGACCACGGTGCGTCCCTCGGCGGTCATCTCACGGATCAGTTCGAGCACGGCGTGGGAGGACTCGGGGTCGAGCCCGGAGGTCGGCTCGTCGAACAGCAGCAGTTCGGGCCGGTGCAGGATGGACCGTGCCAGGGCCAGACGGGTCTTCATGCCCGTCGAATAGCCGCCGACCGAGTCGTCGAGGGCATCCGCGATGCCGAAGCGTTGCGCCGCGGCGGTGATGGTGGGGCGCAGCGACCCGGTCATGCCGTACAGCTCTGCGGAGTACGCGAGGTTGTCGTACCCGCTCAGCCGGTCGTAGAGCGCCGGGTTGGCCGACACCACACCGCAGCGTGGGCGCACCAGGTGGCCCTCCCGATCGGGATCCAGGCCGAAGGTGCTGACGGTGCCCTCGGCTGGGACGAGCGCCCCGGTGATGGCACGGAATGCCGTGGTCTTGCCTGCGCCGTTGGGCCCCAGCAGCACCGTGATCCGGTTCTGGGGCACCTCGAAGCTCAACGACGCGAGCGCCAGCGTGTCGCCGAAACGGTGGGAGACGGCGTCGAGGGCGACCAGTGGGGTCGCGTCGGGGAGAGGAGGAGCTGCACGCATCCTCGATCTATCGGCGTGCGCGGCCACTTCTTGACCCGGTTTCGGGGGTCGCCCATCAGCAAGGGTCTGACCGCTACGATCGAACCTGTGTTCGTCCTCGGCGTGGATCCGGGCCTGTCGCGCTGCGGCTACTGCGTGGTGAGGGTGGTTCGCGGGCAGAGCCGTGCGGTCGCGCTCGGAGTGTTCCGTACCGATCCTGCCATGGGGGTTCCGGAACGGCTCGCCGAGCTCTGCTCCGATGTTCGCGGCCTGCTCGACGAGTTCCCGGCCGACGCGGTCGCACTCGAGCGGGTCCTGTTCCAGGTCAACGTCCGCACGGCGATGAGTGTCGGGCAGGCATCCGGTGTGGTCATGGCCGAGGCCGCTGGCCGTGGTATCCCGGTCACCGAGTACTCGCCGAACGAGGTGAAGGGCGCCGTTGCGGGGTTCGGCGGTGCCGACAAGGCGCAGGTGCAGCGGATGGTGCAGCTGCTGTTGGACCTCGACGTCGTGCCGGACCCACCCGACGCGGCCGACGCCGCTGCGGTCGCGCTCACCCACGTCGCCCACACCGCCGGCGTACGTCGCCCGGCAGCGACCACCACCTCCGGAGGTCTCCCGTGATCGGATCGCTGCGCGGCCAACTGCTGGACCGCACCGACGCCGAGTTGCTCGTCGAGGTCGGTGGCATGGGCTACCGGGTGTCGGTCACCCCGGCCACGGTCGGCGAGGTCGGCGAGACGGGTGCCCAGGTGTTCCTCCACGTGCACCACCACCGTCGCGAGGACGCCGAGACGCTGTACGGGTTCACCTCGATCGATGAACGTCGGGCGTTCGAGACGTTGATCGGCACCCACGGTGTGGGGCCGTCGCTCGGTCTGGCGATCCTGTCGGTGCACTCGCCGTTGGGGTTGCGTCACGTCCTGGCCAGCGACGACGTCGCAGCTCTGTGTCTGGTCCCCGGTGTGGGGCGCAAGACCGCCGCACGTCTCCTGGTCGAGTTGAAGAGCCGCCTCGCGCTGCCGGAATCGGGAGCCGACGCAGGACCCACCCCCACCACCATCGGTGGGCCCTCAGTACGTTCCGACGTGCGCGAGGCGCTGACCGCGCTGGGCTACGGCGCGGAAGAAGTGGGCAGGGCCCTCGCCGAACTCCCTGCCGATGGTGAGAGCTCCGAGCTGCTGCGCCTGGCCCTGCAACGTCTGGCGGCCGCCTGATGGCTCGCGACGAACTGCTCGACCCGGCGCTCACCGAGGCGGACCTCGCCGCAGAGCGGGTGGCTGCCGAGCAGAGGGCCACCAACGGCACCGGCGGCGGTGTCGGCAGCGACGGCGACGGCGGTGCGCCGGACCAGGGCGCGATCGCCGAGCCGATCGCCGAGCCGATCGCGTCGTTGCGCCCCCGTTCGCTCGACGAGTTCGTCGGCCAGACCGAGCTGAAACGACGCCTCCGGGTCATCCTCGAAGCGGCCCGGCGCCGTGGCCAGCCACCGGACCACTTCCTCTTCGCCGGGCCGCCAGGGCTGGGCAAGACCTCGCTGTCGGTCATCGTGGCGGCCGAGATGGAGGTGGCGTTGCACATCACCTCGGGTCCTGCACTCGAACGCCCCGGGGACCTCGCCGCCATACTCACCAAGCTGGGTGAGGGCGACGTGTTGTTCATCGACGAGATCCACCGCCTGTCGAGGTCCGTCGAAGAGGTGCTCTATCCCGCGATGGAGGACTTCCAGCTCGACATCGTGCTCGGCAAAGGGCCCGCTGCGCGCTCGATCCGACTCGATCTACCCCGTTTCTGTCTGGTCGGCGCGACCACTCGCACCGGGCTCATCACCGGGCCGTTGCGAGACCGTTTCGGGCTCGTCGCCCGCCTCGACTATTACGAACCCGACGACCTCCGCTCCATCGTGGAGCGCGCGGCGGCGATCCTGGGCGCCGACATCGACTCCGCCGGCGGGACCGAGATCGCCCGACGGTCGCGCGGCACACCCCGCATCGCCAACCGGCTGCTGCGCCGCGTGCGTGACGTGGCCGAGGTGGAGGGCGACGGACACATCGACGCACAGGTCGCCGCCGCCGGACTGGAGCTGTTCGGCATCGACTCGCTCGGCCTGGACAAGCTCGACCGGTCCATCCTGTCGTCGTTGTGCGAGCGCTTCGGCGGCGGCCCGGTCGGGTTGTCGACCCTGGCCATCGCGGTGTCGGAACCCACCGAGACCGTCGAGGACGTCTACGAGCCGTACCTGATCCAACAGGGGCTGCTGATGCGCACGCCACGTGGACGGGTCGCCACGACCGCGGCGTGGCACCACCTAGGGCTGACCGCACCGACATCGGCCTACGGCAGCGCCGACCCTTCCCTGTTCGAATAGCGCGCCCAACGGCAGTCGCGGCCCGGCCGTAGCCGCTGGCCACCGCTGCCGGAGCCGAAGGTCCACCCAGCCGAAGGTCCACCCAGCCGCAGGTCCACCGTCGGCGTCGCGGCCGCGAGGAGACTGTCGGCGCATGAACGACGCAGCTGACGCCCCCGGCGACCGGAACGAGTCCGCCGATGTGGACCCCGGGACGGTCGAGGTCCACACCGACCCGACCGACCCGGTCGTCCCTGCCCGCCGCCGCACCCCGACGTGGGACTCCTCGACGAAGATCGTCGTCGGCATCGCGTTCGGGGTGCTCGTCGCAGGGGCGATCTATCTGGCGCGCAACGCTTTCTCGATCGTCGCGCTGTCGGGGCTGATCGCATTCCTGGTCGCGCCCATCATCAAGGTGCTCCAGACCCGACTCAGGTTCCCGCGGCCGCTGGCACTGCTCAGCGGCTACGTGCTGATCTTGTCGATGATCCTCCTGGTCGGCGGCCTGGTGATCGACGGTGTCGTCGGGTCCGTCTCCGAGATCGACCCGCCTGCAGCTGCAGCACAGCTGCGGTCGGACGCGATCGATTGGCTCGAAGGGCTCGAGACGGTGTCGTTCGGCGGCTACGAGGTCGATCTCAGCGACGCGGTCGATCCGATGATCGACCGGCTGAAGGAGAACGAACCGGCCGCCGGTGCCGACACCTCGAGGGACGGGTCGGCAAGTAACGCTTCGCGGATCGTGCTGGGACGTGACCAGGTGCAGTCGCTCGCTGGTGGGGTGGTCACCTCTGTCCGCACCGTCGGGGGGTTCCTGTTGGCGGCATTGACCTCGGCGATCGTGACGTTCCTGGTCGCCTTCTACCTGAGCGTCGACAGCTCGAAGTTCAACCGTGCGCTGCGCTCCGCGGTACCCGACGGGTACGAGGACGAGGCCGACAGGATCGCCGAGCGGTTCGGGCAGATCTGGCGCGGGTATCTCTACGGTCAGCTGGCCAACAGCGTGGTGACCGGACTGTTGGTGTGGCTCGTGCTCTGGTTGTTGGGGCTGCCCGGGGCGTTCGTGTTCGGCCTGATGATGGCGGTGCTGAACATGATCCCCACCTTCGGTCCGATCATCGCCGCCGGTCCCGGCATCCTGGCAGCAGTTGCGCTCGGCTCCACCCGGCTCGACGTGTCGAACCTGACCTTCGCGCTCATCGTCGGGGCCACCTACTTGGTCGTCGTCCAGTTGCAGGCGAACCTGATGGCGCCACTGATCACCGGGCGGGCGGTCCAGATGTCGCCCGCAGCGATCCTGGTGGGGTTGATCGTCGGATTCCAGGTCGGAGGACTTGTCGGGTCGCTGCTGGTGGTTCCGGTGCTCGCGACGCTGAAGGAAGCATCGCGCTACACCCTGGCGAAGCTGCTGGACCGAGACCCGTTCCCCGACACGCCGGTCGACGCGGAACCGCCGGGCGACGCGCCGGCCGACCTGGCGCCCGAGGCCCCTGTTGACGCGGCCGCCACCGGCAACCCCGCGGCCGGCACCGGCGCACCCGGCGCGAGCACCTGACGAACCGTCAGTTCGGCGTTCGGCGCATCGCGTGGTTTGCTGGAGCTGAACGACCGCCCCCGCACCCCCTGGAGCAACGAGATGGACCGCACGGGATTCGATGACGAGCACGGCATGTTCCGCGAAGCATTCAGGACCTTCGTGGAGCGCGAGATGGTGCCGAACCGCGAGAAGTGGGAGACAGCAGAGATCGTCGACCGTGAGCTGTTCACCAAGGCGGGCGCGGCCGGGTTCCTGGCGATGTCGGTTCCCGAGGAGTTCGGTGGCGCCGGTGTGCACGACTTCCGCTACAACCAGATCATCGCCGAGGAGATCTGCCGGGCGGACGTCTTCCCGGCGGGTCTGGGGATGACGTTGCACAGCGACGTGTGCCTGCCGTACTTCCTCGACTACTGCACCGATGAACAGAAGCAGCGTTGGCTGCCCGGCATCGTGTCGGGCGAACTGATCACTGCAGTAGCAATGACCGAACCAGCCATCGGGTCGGACCTGGCGTCGATGACCACCAGCGCGATCCGTGACGGCGACACCTATGTCATGAACGGCTCCAAGACCTTCATCACCAACGGAATCCTGGCGGACCTGGTGATCGTGGCCTGCAAGACCGACCCGACCCAGCGCCACGCCGGCATGTCGCTCGTGGTGGTCGAGGCCGGAATGGAGGGTTTCGAGCGCGGCCGGAACCTGGACAAGTTGGGCATGCACTCCCAGGACACCGCCGAGCTGTTCTTCAACGACGTGCGGGTGCCGGTCGAGAATCGCATCGGCGACGAGGGTCAGGGCTTCAAGCTGCTGGTCAAGAACCTGCCCCAGGAGCGCCTGTCGATCGCGGTGGCCGGTGTGGCCCACGCTCGGGCGATCCTGTCGTGGACCGTCGAGTACTGCGGCGAGCGCACCGCGTTCGGCCAGAAGATCGGCAGCTTCCAGAACAGCCGGTTCAAGCTGGCCGAGATGGAGACCGAGATCACCATCGCCGAGTCCTTCATCGACCGCTGTGTCGTCGGGCTCGACGAGGGCACGCTCACCGGCGAGGAAGCAGCGATGGCCAAGTGGTGGTGCACCGAGCTGCAGAAGAAGGTCTCCGACATCTGCGTGCAGCTCCACGGTGGCTACGGCTTCATGAAGGAGTACCCCGTGGCACGCGCGTATGCCGATGCCCGGGTCACCTCGATCTACGGCGGTACGACCGAGATCATGAAGGAGATCATCGGCCGCTCCATGGGCTTCTGACGGGTCCCGGACCGTGCCCGGTGAGCCGTACACTCCGTCGATGACGATGGTTCGGACCCCCCGGATGCACTCGGTGGGCGTTGCACTCGTGATCATCTCGTGCTGCGGGATGGTCGCGTGCGGCGACGGCGATCAGGCCGACGATCCAGCGGTGGAGACCACCGAGCCACCCAGGTCGACGGTGCTCGTCCAACTCGATCCTGCCGCACCGCCGGAGGAGTTCGACGCTGCGTTCGGGGTGCTCGAGGAACGCATCGACCTGCTGGGTCTGCCGGCGAAGATCTCACGCGACGGCCTCGACGTCTCGATCCTGGTCGCCAGCATGGACGAGGCGCTCGTGCGGCGTGCTGTCGAGGCGCCGGTGACCGTCGAGTTCCGCCCCGTCCTGGAACAACTCGACCCGTCGGACACCGAGCTGACACCCGTCGACGAGATCGATCCCGGCGCCGTTGCGGTGCTGCTGTCGGACGACGGAGGAGCCGTCCGTGTCGGGCCGGCTCGACTGGACGGCACGGCGATCGAGGGTGCCACCGCCCAGCCCGGCGATGCGGGCGGTTGGACGGTCGGCCTGGTTCTGTTGACCGGCGCCGATGGGATCGACTCCTTCAACGAGTTGGCAGCGGACTGCTACGAGAGCACGGACTCCTGCCCGGCAGCGGCGCCGGGTCAGCGCGGCGAGATCGCGGTCGTGGTGGATGGAATGGTCGTGGTGGCAGCAGCGGTGAACGAGCAGGAGTTCGGGCGGGATCAGATCTCGATCGGGGTGGCCGGGGGAGAGATCGAGGCCCGGTCGCTGGCGGTGGGGATCGGCGCCGGGCCGAGCCCGGCCGGCTGGTCGGTACGGGACTGACCTTCGATGCGCACCGACGAGCTCGACTACGAACTGCCCGAGACGGCGATCGCCCAGACTCCGATCGAACCGCGTGACGCGGCTCGGCTGCTGGTCGACCGGGGCGCCGGGGTTCTGCCCGAGGACGCCACGGTGGCGGAGCTGCCTGCGCTGCTGCGACCCGACGACCTGCTGGTGGTGAACGAGACACGGGTACTGCCGGCCCGAGTGGCGATCCGCCGCGAATCGGGGAGCTCCGGCGAGGTGCTGCTGTTGGAGCCGCTGGACGAGGCGGTCATCGAAGCCGCTGGCGGCGACGAACGCGACCACGGTTGGTGGAAGGCCCTGTGTCGCCCCTCGCGCAAGCTGCGGGTCGGGGAGGTGGTGCCCGCAGAGCTCGGTGATCTGCGTTTCGAGATCGGCGAGGAGCTCGGCGACGGAGTCCGAATCGTGCGGCCCCTGCACGACGGAGAGCTGCTGGATGCGCTCGAGGTGGCCGGTGTGGCACCGCTGCCGCCCTACATCCATGAGCGACTCGATGACCAGGAGCGGTACCAGACGGTGTTCGCCAAACAGGCCGGCTCGGCGGCGGCGCCGACCGCGGGCCTTCACCTGACCCCGGCGGTCCTGGCCGGTCTGGCCGACCGCGGGATCGAGGTCGCCACGGTGGATCTGGTCGTCGGGCTGGACACGTTCCGCCCCATCGGAACCGAACGGGTCGAGGACCACGAGATCCACTCCGAGCGGTACTCGGTGCCCTATGACACCTGGGACGCGGTGCAGACCGCCCAGGAGGACGGGCGCCGGGTGGTGGCTGTGGGCACGACGACGGTGCGGGCGCTCGAGTCGGTCGGGACGCTCGGACAGCTGTCGGGTCGCACCTCGCTGTTCATCACACCGGGGTTCCGGTTCACGATCGTCGACGTCATGATGACCAACTTCCACCTGCCCCGGTCGTCCCTGCTGGCCATGATCGAAGCCTTCGCCGGTCCGCATTGGCGCGAGCTCTATGCCACCGCGCTGGAGCGGGAGTACCGCTTCTTGTCCTTCGGTGACGCCATGCTCCTCACCCGTCAGGTCGTCGGCCCCCCGAGCTGGACGGAGCCCGACGGTTCGGGGGAACAGGACGTGGCGGGCCCCACGTCGTGAAGCTGACGATCGACGTCGAGGCGACCGACGGCGCGGCGCGACGCGGGACGATCCGCACCGCTCGTGGCGAGATCCACACTCCGGTGTTCATGCCGGTCGGGACCCGTGGCGCCATCCGGTCACTCACCACCGAGTCCCTCGCCCGACTCTGCGCCGCCGACGGCACTCGGCCCGAGGTGATGCTCGGCAACACCTACCACCTGATGCTGCGACCCGGCGCCGAGACCGTAGCCACACTCGGCGGACTGCACCGCTTCACCGGTTGGGACGGCCATCTGCTGACCGACTCCGGCGGCTACCAGGTGTTCTCGCTCGATCCGGACGTCACCGACGCCGGTGTGGAGTTCCGCTCCACCTACGACGGTGACCGTCACCTGCTCACCCCGGAGTCAGCGGTCCGTCTCCAGGAGTTGCTGGGCGCGGACATCCAGATGGTGCTCGACGTCTGCGCCGCGCTGCCCTCGGACCGGTCGACGTTGAGCGCGGCGGTGCGACGCACCGCAGACTGGGCCGAACGTGCCCGCAGCGCCCACCGTCGCCACGACGACCAGTCGCTGTTCGGCATCGTTCAGGGCGGCGACCTTGCGGATCTGCGAGCGGACTCGGCCCGCCGGACCGTCGCGCTCGACTTCGACGGCTACGCCATCGGGGGGCTCTCGGTGGGCGAGACACGAGAGGTGATGCTGCCCGCGCTGGCTGCGGCACTCGGCGAGCTGCCGGCGAACCAGCCTCGCTACCTGATGGGAGTGGGCGACCCGGTGTCGATCATCGAGGCCGTTGCCCTCGGTGTCGACATGTTCGACTGTGTCCTGCCGACCCGTCTGGCGCGCCACGCAACGCTGCTCACCGACGAGGGGCGGATGAACATCAAGCGCTCGGAGTACGCAGCAGACGATCGGCCGATCGACGAGAACTGTCCGTGCTCGACGTGTCGCCGTCACCCTCGGGGGTACCTGCGGCACCTGGCGACCCTGCGGGAGCCGGTCGCAGCGACGCTGTGCACGGTGCACAACCTGACCTGGATCCTCACCTTCGTCGGCCGGATCCGCAGCGCGATCGCCGCCGGCACCCTGGATGGGCTCCGGGTCGAGACCTCGGAGGTCTGGGGCGACAGCGGTCCGGGGCTCAACCCCTGAGACGTCTCGATCGGGGTCGACCGGGACCCCGGTCGGTTCCCTCCGACGGTTCTGCACGACATGATTCGGTTCGGGCTCCCGCTGCGCGTAGGCTCGCCCGCCTGTGATGTCCCTGACGCTGTCCCTCATCGTCGCCCAGGAAGGCGGCGGTAGCCCGCTGAGCCTCCTGATCATCGTGATCCCGATGGCGGCGATCCTCTACATGACGATCGTGCCGCAGCGAAAGCAGCGCCAACGCCAGGCCGACATGCTGCGCAAGCTGGATGTCGGCGACGAGGTGGTCACCTCAGGTGGCATCGTCGGCGTCATCACCTTCGTCGAGGACGATCTGTTCCACCTCGAGGTGGACTCCGATGTGGTCATCCGAATCGCGAAGTCGGCGGTCGCCCGTTCCACCGCCGAGCCGGACCCGGCGGAGAGGCCGGCGGCGCGTTCCAGGCGCGGAGCGGCCGCCAAGGACGAGGGAGCGGCTGCCAAGGACGAGGGAGCGGCTGCCAAGGACGAGGGCGCGGCTGCCAAGGACAAGGGCGAGTAGCACCGATGCGAACCCATCCGCTCAGAGCGCTGATCGCCGTCCTCGTGGTGGTCTACGGACTGGTCATGGCCACCGTGATCACCGGCAACACACCCAAGCTCGGCCTCGACCTGCAGGGCGGCATCGCGGTCAACCTCCAGCCCGTCAAGGACGGCGAGGTCACCGATGACGTGACAGAGGAGCAGCTCGATCAGGCCATCGAGATCATCCGCAAGCGTGTCGACGCGCTCGGCGTCGCGGAGCCCGAGGTCGCACGTCAGGGCAACACGATCACCGTGCAGCTCCCCGGTGCCAGAGACCAGCAGGAGGTGCTCGACGTCGTCGGCAAGACCGCGCAACTCGAGTTCCGCCCGGTGCTGTCCACCTCGGGATCGTTGCTCCAGGGCGCGGACCGCGCCGAGGCCGAGGCCTCGGTCGAGGAGATCCGTGCAGATCTGTCGGTGCCCGGAGGGGTGACCGCCCAGCAGGTGGCTGTCGACGAGCAGACACAGCAGGCCAGCACCACCACGACGACCGTCGCGCCGCAGGAGCAGGTGGCAGACACGACCTCGACCACCACGACATTGCCGCCCCCGCTCAACCAGTACGGGGTCGACATCAACGACGAGCGTTTCGGCGAGCTGTTCCAGCTCGAGAATCAGCTGGCCGCCGAGCTGACCCCGCCCGAGGAGCAGACTCCCGAGGGCCAGGTGACGCTGGCGGACACCGACGGCAACATCTACACGATGGGTCCCGTCGCGCTGACCGGCACGGCGGTCGAGGGTGCGACCGCAGGGCTTGGCAACGGTGGGCAGTGGACCGTCAACCCGTCGTTCAAGGAGGGCGAGGACGGCATCGATCTGTTCAACGCGATCGCCTCCACCTGCTACTCCGCCACCCCCGACGTCTGTCCGGGGATCGGCCAGGACGACCAGGGCCAGCCCCGCGGCCTGATCGCAGTGGTGCTCGACGACGAGGTGCTCTCTGCGCCGTCGATCAACGAGGCGACCTTCGGGCGCGACCAGATCCAGATCAGCGGTTCGTTCGACCGTGACAGTGCCGAGTCGCTCGCCGTTGCGCTGCGGTTCGGTTCGCTGCCGATCGAACTCGAACCCCAGCAGGCCGAGAACGTCTCGGCGACGCTCGGTCAGGGGGCGCTCGAGGCCGGCATCATCTCGGGCGTCATCGGTCTGTTGTTCGCCGCGTTGTACCTCGGGGTCTACTACCGGCTCCTGGCCCTGGTCGCGTTGGCCGGGCTCGTGGTCGCGGCATCGGCGCTCTACGTCGTGATGGCCTTCCTGGGTGCCGCAGTGACCCTCGCGGGGGTGGTCGGCATCGTCGTGTCGATCGGCGTCACCGTCGACTCCGCAGTGGTGTACTTCGAGGCGATGAAGGAACAGGTGCGTAACGGGGTCACCATGCGGGCCGCCGCGGACCGTGCGTTCGACGTGGCTTGGAGCACGATCCTCAAGGCGAACCTCGCGTCGTTGCTCGGTGCGGGCATTCTCTACTGGTTGGCCATCGGTCCGGTCCGCGGCTTCGCGTTCTATCTCGGCGCCATGACCATCCTGGACCTGTTGTTCATGTATCTGTTCATCTATCCGGCCACAGCGCAGCTGTCCCGCTCCGGCCTGGGTCGTCGCCCCGGCAGGTTCGGCATGGAGGGGCGTCGATCGGATTCGTCCGAGCAGCCCACGGCCCCGATCGTCCAGGGAGCATCGTCATGAGCAGGCTGGCGCGTGCGTACCGCGGCGACAACGACTTCAACTTCCCCACGTGGTCGAGGCGGCTGCTCATCGTCTCCGCGCTGATCATCGTGGCGTCGATCGTGTCGCTGTTCACCCGCGGACTGTCGCTCAGCCTCGAGTTCGAGGGCGGCTCCTCCTGGGCGGTGGAGTCCCAGGACTTCACCCAGGAACAGGCCACCGACGTGCTGGGGGACTTCGACGCCGCTGGCGGCGCCAAGTTCCAGGAGGCCACCGGTACCGACGGGACCCGGGTGTTGCGCATCACGAGCCAGGTCGACGACGTCAACACCGGTTCCGAGGTCGCGAATGCCCTTGCCGAGGCGGCCGGACTCGAGGCCGGCGAAGTGACGGTCAGCACCGTCGGGCCGTCGTGGGGCGACGACATCACCCGTCAGGCGGTGCAGTCATTGATCTGGTTCAGCGTGCTGGTCGCGGCCTACCTGGCGTGGCGTCTCGAGCCGACCATGGCGCTGGCCGGGATGCTGGGCGTGGTCCACGACGTCATCATCACCGTCGGGATCTACTCCCTGCTCGGCTGGGAGGTGACGCCCGCGACGGTCATCGCCTTCCTGACGATCCTGGGTTTCTCGTTGTACGACACGGTGGTGGTGTTCGACCGGATGCAGGACGGCGTCGGTCGGTACAGCAGATCGGGCCAGTACACCTATACGATGATCGCCCGCCGAACGCTCAACCAGAGCCTGATGCGCTGCGTGAACACCTCGATCACGACACTGCTGCCGATCTTCTCGATGTTGTTCATCGGTGGCTACCTGCTCGACCAGCCGCTGCTGATCGACTTCTCGCGCGCCCTGATCATCGGCCTGGTCCTCGGTGCGTGGTCGTCGCTGTTCGTCGCTTCGCCGATCGAGATCGCCCTCAAGGAGCGCAGTGTGCGCTTCGCCGACATCCGCAAACGCCTGGTCAACAAGGGTGTGGATGTCACCGACACCCGCTGGCACGACCACGGCACACCCGTCGTGACCGCTGCGGCCTCTCCCGCTGCGCCCGCAGCCGGTGCGCGCTCCGGTGAGGCGCCGCCGCTGTCGGTGAACGTCGGCGGGCACCCGCCACGGCCCCGCAAGTCCCGCAAACGCTGAGCCTGCCCCGACGTGTCTGCTGCGTCCCGTTGGGCGGTGGGGGTCGGTAGCGTTGTGACGGTGAGGCCAGTTCGCCAGCCGCTCGTCCCGAAGGGTCCGTCATGGCAACGGTGACCCGCGTGCTGCCCTGGCGGCGCCACAGCCAGCCTCCGGCCATGGAGGTCCAGGAGATCATCGAGCAGTTCCGCCGGTTCCACCCGCGCCGCTCGACCGACCGGATCACCGAGTCCTACCGGCTCGCCGCTGGCGCGCACAAGGGCCAGCTACGTCGCTCAGGGGAGCCCTACATCACCCACCCGCTGGCCGTTGCCGGCATCGTCGCCCGTTACGGCATGGACGACGTCACCATCGCAGCCGCCCTCCTGCACGACGCGGTCGAGGACACCGTCATCACCCTCGAGGAGCTCGACGACAAGTTCGGCGCCGAGGTCACCGCCATCGTCGACGGTGTCACCAAGTTGGAGCGCATCCGCTTCGACTCCAAGGAGGCCCAGCAGGCGGCCACCATGCGCAAGATGCTGGTGGCCATGGCCAAGGACCTGCGGGTCCTCGTCATCAAGTTGGCCGACCGGCTGCACAACATGCGCACCATCGCAGCGCTGCCGGCGTGGAAGCAGGAGCGCACCGCTCAGGAGACGCTCGACATCTACGCCCCGCTGGCGCACCGCCTCGGCATGCAGGAGATCAAACAGCAGCTCGAGGACCTGTGCTTCGCGTCGCTCTACCCGAAGCGCTTCGCCGAGATCGACCACATGGTCGCCGATCGGGCCCCCGAACGCGACGCCTATGTCGACCAGGTGGTCGCCGATGTGCGATCCCGGCTCGAACAGGTGAACATCGCCGCCGAGGTGACCGGTCGGCCCAAGCACCTGTGGTCGATCTACGAGAAGATGGTCGTGCGGGGCAAGGCCTTCGAGGACATCTTCGATCTGGTCGGGATCCGGCTGGTGGTGGACAGCTCCAAGGACTGCTACGCCGCACTGGGGTCGATCCACGCCTTGTGGACCCCGGTGCCGGGCCGGTTCAAGGACTACATCGCGATGCCCAAGTTCAACCTGTACCAGTCGTTGCACACCACTGTCATCGGGCCCGAGGGCAAACCGATCGAGGTCCAGATCCGTACAGCAGAGATGCACAACCGCGCCGAGTGGGGTGTCGCTGCGCACTTCTCGTACAAGGAAGGTCACTCCGAGGACGTCGCCTGGCTGAGCAGGATCGTCGACTGGCAACAGGAGATGACCGACCCGGGCGAGTTCATGGCGAACCTGAAGCTCGACCTGGACCAGGACGAGGTGTTCGTGTTCACCCCGAAGGGCGATGTCGTCAGCCTGCCGGTCGGTGCGACACCGGTCGACTTCGCCTATTCGATCCACACCGAGGTCGGACACCGTTGCATCGGGGCCAGGGTCGCGGGCCGTCTGGTGCCGCTCGACACCCAACTGTCCTCGGGTGACACGGTCGAGATCTTCACCTCGAAGGTCGCCGGAGCGGGGCCGACGCATGACTGGCTGGGGTTCGTCGCCACCCGCAGCGCGCAGAGCCGCATCAAGCACTGGTTCTCGCGTGAGCGTCGTGAGGACGCCCAGGAGGCCGGCCGCGAGGCGTTGACCAAGGCGTTGCGCCGCGCTGCTCTGCCGGTGCAGAAGATCCTCGCCGGTGATGCGCTCGAGGTCGTGGCCGAGCAGTTGAAGTTCACCGGCGTGGACGCGCTCTACACGAGCATCGGCGAGCACCACACCTCGCCCGAATCGGTCGCGAGTCGTGTCGGGGCGCTCGTGCGTGACCCCGCGGGAGCACGCGAGGAGGTCATCTCGACGCCCAACCGCACCGGGGCGCGCCGCCGGGGCCGCCCCGCAGGGGTCGACGTCGAGGGCTTCGACGACATGTTGGTGCGGATGGCCCGGTGCTGCACCCCGGTGCCCGGCGACGACATCATCGGCTTCGTGACACGGGGGCGCGGCGTGTCGGTGCATCGCACGGACTGTGCGAACGCCTCGTCGCTCATCGGTGCCCAGGCCGAGCGCATCGTCGACGTCAACTGGGACACCGACGCCGTGGGTGATTTCGTCGCACTGGTCGAGATCAAGGCCCTCGACCGGCCCCGCCTGCTCCAGGACGTCATCGCCACGCTCTCGGAGCACCACGTCAACATCCTCGGCAGCCAGAGCCACTGCGGCCACGACCGCGTCTCGAAGATGCGGTTCGAGTTCGAGCTCGGCGACCCGTCGCACCTGGAAACGCTGCTGAACCGGCTGCGCACCATCGACAGCGTCTACGACGCCTACCGGGTCCTGCCGGGGGCAACCTCGGGCTGAGTGGCAGCCCGGATCGTGGTGGGACCAGCGAGTTCAACCGGGGTCGTCGATGTGCCGATGGAGCAACATGGTGTCCACCGGAGCTGAACGTCGAATCGTCGAACGCGGTCCCGTCGGTCCGATCCGGGTGTCGTTCCGAGCCCCTGAGCGTCGCCGAGGGGTTCTCGGCGGCCTCCGTTGCCGGACGGTGACCGAGCCCGGCCACCTCGTCGACCTCTCCGTGTCGGGCGCGGGCGTCGTGGTCCGGGAGATCCAGGGGCTGCCGTTGAGGAGTCGCGTGGAGATCTGTCACGACGACCTCGTGGCGGCCGGGATCGTGCGGCGCATGGCGGCCAGGGTCGACGGACGGGTGCTCTACGGCGTGGACTTCACCTCGCTCGACCCGGGAATGAGGAAGTTCCTCTTCGACCACGTCGAGGCCCGCCGCCCTGCAGCTCTCGAGAAGCGTTGGACGCGGGCCAAGTGAAGAGCCTCGGCCCCGGTCGTGGGCGCCCTCACAGCCCGAACCGCGCACCGCTCGCTACGCTCATCGGGGTGGAGGGGTAACGACCACCACGTCGACGAGGTCGGAGATGACGATGAGCTGCCTGGGTCGAGCACCGCGATGAGCAATCCACGGGACCGCACCGGTCGCTCGTCCGAAGCGCCCGCGCTGCAGCTGATCCGTGGCGACGGCTCCGCCGGAGCAACGGACCACGACGACTCCGAGCATGATGCGGGCTCAACCCAGTCGGGCGCAGGTGGACGTACGACGGTCGAGCTGGCCCGCGAGCTGCTCGAGTCGACCGATGCCCAGAGTTACTACCGGATGCTCACCAGCCTGGTCCGGCCGTCGCACTCCTCGGTGCTCCGGGAGTTGCCCTACACCCCGGCGCTGTCCTTCCACGATCCGGCCTGCGTCGTGGTCGAGCCCGAACCCACCACCATCGACACGCTCGAGCTCTACGCCCGCGCCGCCTACCCCGACTTCGACCGGGTGCTCCTCCCGGCGTTCGCAGATCCCGGCATGGACCATCTGCTGACGGCGCTGTACCACCTGCTCGCCATCGAGGGCGAGAACGTCGCCATGGTCACGAACCACGGTCAGATCATCGACATTGCGCTGGTCATCGGGGCGTTGCAGTCGGCGTTGATGGCGCCCGATCGCAGTTTCGGTGTGCTGGGTCAGCGCACGACGCTCGAGGAGATGGCTGATCGCTGCAACGTGTTGGTGTCGCGCATGGTCACCACCCGACAGGCGTTCAACGTTCCGGCGTTGCAGGTGCTGCAGTCGGGCACCCGCACGTATCTGACCGTCCCCCAGACCCAGAGCCGGCGCCGCTCCAAGCTCGACCCCGAGCTCGCGAAGGCCAACAACATCGTGATGCGTCACGAGCTCGACGAGCGGCTCGCCGGCGGCGGCCAGCTGCTCGCCATGGCGGCCAGCGGCAGCCAGGACCTGATGCTGCCCAAGTTGATGCTGAAGGCACGCGCCGCGTGGCGCCAACGTCGCGGTGAGGATCCCGGCGAGACGACCACCCTCCACCTGCAACCGCTCTACGACGGCACCGTCACCCTCATGCGATCCTGCAAGTACGTGCTCCCCATCGCCATCAGCCTCGATCCTGCGATGCCGGCCTGCGTGATCGGCGGGCTGACCCAGGTGCGCGAGAAGGACGACTGTCACCGGATCATGGACTGGATCGCACTCGCCCACCAGGAGGCCACCGGCGTGCCGACGATCTACCACTGGCATGAGGACGACCTGTTGACCCAGGTGCGAGCGTTCATGCATCGCGCGGGTCTCTGAGCCTGTCGCTGCGTCGCACCGCTCGAAGGGCCCGGTGCGACATGACACCTGTTCGGCGGGCGCGGCGCACGCCGGGGTTCCGGGCCCCGGTGGGCGCTCCGGTAGCGTGACCGCTCGTGACCGACCCCGCATCCGCCGCTCCGGCAACCGAGTTCCGGACCCTGAAGGGCATGCACGACGTCATGGAGCCCGACTCGTCGCGCCGCCGGGCCCTGGTGCAGCGTTTCGCCGTCGCAGCTCGCACTGCGGGTTACGGCGAAGTGGTGCCGCCGCTGCTGGAGGACCTCGGGGTGTTCCTGCGCGTCGGCGAGACCACCGACGTGGTCACCAAGGAGATGTACGACTTCGTCGACAAGGACGGCTCACGCATCGCGCTGCGTCCAGAGATCACCGCGGGGGTAGTGCGGGCGTTCGTGCAGCACCGACCCGCCCTGCCGTGGAAGGTCTGGTACGCCGGGACGAACTTCCGTCACGAGCGCGCCCAGAAGGGCCGGTACCGCATGTTCGACCAGGTCGGCGTCGAGGTGCTCGGCGTCGACGACCCCGACCTGGACGTCGAGGTCATCGCTCTGGCCGCCCGGTTCTTCGAGTCGCTCGGACTGTGCCAGGTGGAGTTGTCGGTGAACTCACTCGGCGACCACGGCGATCGGTCCCGCTACTCCGATGCGGTGCGGGTGTATCTGGAGTCGCGTCGCGGAGAGCTGAGCGAGGCGGCGCAGACCACCCTGGAGCGCAATCCGTTGCGGGTCCTCGACGCCAAGCGGCCCAGTGACCGGGCCGTGGTCGCGGACGCGCCTCGCATCTCCACGTTCCTGTCCGATGCGTCCGCAGCGCACTACGAGCGGGTGTTGAGCGGGCTCGACGCCGTCGGTGTCGACCACGTCGGGGCGCCCCTGCTGGTACGCGGACTGGACTACTACCGCCGGACGACCTTCGAGTTCGCCGCCACGGCGCTCGACGCCGCCCAGAACGCGGTCGGCGGCGGTGGTCGCTACGACGGACTCGCCGAGGACCTGGGCGGGCCGCCCACCGACGGCATCGGTTTCGCACTCGGCGTCGACCGCATCCTCCTGGCCTGCGACGCCGAGGAGGTCTTCGACGCTGCGGAGATGTCCATCGACGCATTCGTGGTCGATGTCGTCGACGGCATCGCCGCACGCGACATCACCCATGAGCTGCGCGCGGCGGGCGTCGCGGTCGATCGCCGCTTCGGCGGCGGATCGATGAAGTCCCAGATGAAATCCGCCGGCCGCTCCGGTGCCCGCTGGGCGCTCATCGTCGGCGAGGACGAAGCGGCTGACCGAGAGGTCACCCTGCGGTCCCTCCTCGACCGCGACGACCAACGTCGCGTACCGCGCTCGTCGCTGGTGGCAGCGATGCGCGACCTGCTCGACGTCGCTGCCCCACCCGCCCGATCCACCCCCGCCGACCCGCTCGCGCCCCCGGCAGCAGGATCCTCCACCCCCGACACTCCCAGGACCCCGACGTGATCAGTGACTCCACCTCCATGAGAACCCACCGTTGCGGCGACCTCGACGTCGACGCGATCGGTCAGCAGGTCGCCGTGTGCGGTTGGGTCGCCCGCCGTCGAGAGCACGGCGAGCACCTGGCGTTCATCGATCTGCGTGACCACACCGGCATCGTGCAGTGCGTCGTCGATGGCGCCGCCGACCTGCGCAGCGAATACGTGGTGCGCATCACCGGCACCGTGCGGCCCCGTCCCGAGGGCACGGTCAACGACGCGCTGAGGACGGGTCGGGTCGAGATCGGCGACTGCTCGGTGGAGATCCTCTCGGTGGCCGAGCCGCCGCCGTTCCCCCTCGACGCACGGGCAGCAGACGTCGACGAGACGGTCCGGTTGCGTTACCGGTACCTCGACATGCGACGCGACGACATGCAGCGCAACCTGCGGTCACGCGCCGCGGTCAACCGTGCGATCCGTGCGGCGATGGACGCCCAGGACTTCGTCGAGGTCGAGACACCGATGCTGATCGCGTCCACCCCCGAGGGCGCCCGTGACTTCGTGGTCCCGGCGCGCGCCAGGCCCGGGACCTTCTATGCGCTGCCCCAGAGCCCCCAGCTGTTCAAACAGCTCTGCATGGTCGGCGGCGTCGACCGCTACTACCAGATCGCCCGTTGCTTCCGTGACGAGGACCTGCGTGCCGACCGGCAGTTCGAGTTCACCCAGCTCGACGCCGAGATGAGCTTCGCCAGCCAGGACGACGTGCTCGCGGCGATCACCTCCGCGGTGGCAGCGGTGGTGCAGGAAGTGGCCGGCGAGGAGCTCGCCGAGATCCCACGCATGACGTGGCGCGACGCCATGGATCGCTTCGGTTCGGACAAGCCCGATGTGCGGTTCGGGATGGAACTGGTGGAGCTCACCGACCTGTTCGCCGACACGGGGTTCAACGCCTTCAAGGCGCCCTGCATCAAGGGGCTCCGCCACGAGGGCGCAGCAGCGGACACCACCCGCAGCCGGCTGGACGACCTCACCGATCGGGCCAAGCGGTGGGGTGCGAAGGGCCTGGTGTGGATGCGGGTCGAGGCATCAGATGACGGGGGAGTGACGCTCAACTCGCCGGTCGCCAAGTTCCTCTCCGAGGACGAGCAGGCGGGGATCGTCGAGCGCCTCGGTGCGCAGGTGGGCGACGTCGTCTATCTGGTCGCGGATGGCTGGGCGCGCACTGCCCACGTACTGGGTCTGTTGCGGCTCGAGCTCGGCCGGCCACCGGTCAACGAGGGCGGCCTCAACTTCTTGTGGGTGGTCGACTTCCCGTTGTTCGAATCGGTCGACGCAACCACCGGCCGGCCGGTGCCGGCACACCACCCCTTCACGATGCCCCACCAGGACGATTGGGAACGCCTGGACGGCTCCGCCGAGGACCTGCTCGCGGTCCGCTCACAGGCCTACGACCTGGTGCTGAACGGCTGGGAGCTCGGTTCGGGCAGCGTTCGTATCCACGATCCGGCGATCCAGCGCCGCATCTTCGACCTGCTCGGCATCTCCGAGTCCGATGCGCAGGCGAAATTCGGCTTCCTGTTGGACGCGTTCCGCTACGGCGCGCCGCCCCATGCCGGATTCGCGTTCGGTATCGACCGGTTGGTCGCGCTGTTGTTGCACGAGGAGAACATCCGCGAGGTGATCGCGTTCCCCAAGACCCAGTCCGGCGGTGACCCGCTCACCCAGGCGCCGACCGAGATCGACCCCGCTCAGCTCGACGAGCTCGGGCTGCGTCTGCTGCCCCGTTCCACCTGAGTTCGGTTCGCTGACGGTCCTC
>Ga0105045_10000863_pt1 | contig 23636 bp, 23 predicted proteins | sample MAT02_FD_78089 | JGI IMG/M metagenome (GOLD analysis project Ga0105045, IMG submission 78089) | Freshwater microbial communities from Lake Fryxell liftoff mats and glacier meltwater in Antarctica - MAT-02 (megahit assembly) | ecosystem: Environmental > Aquatic > Freshwater > Ice > Liftoff... | reverse complement strand
TGATCTTTGTTGGGAGACATTTTTTTTAGTTGACAGTTGACAGTTGACAGTTGACAGTTGACGGTTGACGGTTGACGGTTGACGGTGATGAAAACATTTCATTGACACACTCAACTATTCATTATCAACTGTCAACTTTCCACTCAATAAAGTTCGTCCAGCGACATTTTCAAGTAGCGGTGCAAAGATTGGGTCGTACTGACCACGCCGATAAGGACACCCAGAACGACGAGCATGGCTAGTATAAGGGCCAGCTTGTCGTACTGCTGTAGTTGCGCCATGCCTTCTACGTTGCGAACCGCTACTTGTTCGAGAATAATGAGAAAAAAAGAGGCGATCAATGCACTGACTATTCCTTGCGTAGCGCCTCGCATGAGGAAGGGGCGTTGAATGAAACCGTTCGTCGCACCGACCAACTGCATACTTCTTATCAAGAAGCGCTGCGAATAAATAGCAAGTTTGATCGTGTTGTTTATCAATAACACAATGATTACCAGCATCACCAAAGCAAAAGAGGCCAGAACGATGTACAACTTGGTGATATTTTTATTGATGGCGTCGGCTAGGTTCTCCTGGTATACTACTTCGTAAACCCCGTTAATTTTTTCGAGGTCTTGCTGAATGGCTTTCAATTTAGCTTCCTCGAAATAATCTTCCCGCACTTTCACCCGGTAGCTGTCACGGAGGGGGTTTTCGCCCAAAAACGCCGTAAAATCCTCCTTGGTTCCTTGCATGAAATCCTGGGCGGCTTGCTCCTTGGACACGAATGCGATGCCCGTGCTGTCTTCCATCACCTGTACGTAGAGTTTTTGCCTGATCTCTGTCAGAATTGAATCCCGACCTACTTCGGAGGTATTTTTGTCGACAAAAACGCTGACGTCGATATTTTCGCGAATAATCGAGACGAGTTTCTTGGATTGAATCACCAGCATGGCGCAGAACCCGATCAGGAACAGTGCCGCCGTCAGGCTGATGACAATCATGGTGTTGGGATAGCTCCCTATTTGCTTTTTCTTTGCCATTAGTGCATTTCCCAGTGGGAGACCGATCGCAAAACTACTAATTTATGAGCAGCGTCACGGCTTCGGTGGGCAGACTTAACGATTTTTAACGAATCAATTTCTCTTTTCCAACTCGTCCCTGATCTTAGCGGCTTTCTCGTACTCTTCCTTTGCTAGGGTTTCGTCGAGCATTTTTTGCAGTACGTCATTTGGCATGTCCCGAATTTGCTCATTGAATGAGCCTTTGGTGCGCAGCGTTTCTCGCACCGATTCGTCCTCGTCTGCCTCCTCATCTTCGTTCAGGGCGCTTGCGACGATGCCCGCTTCCGATAGTATGGATTCAAAAGTATAAATAGGGACACCGAAACGTAGGCCGATAGCGATGGCATCCGAAGGCCGGGAGTCTATTTCGACTTCTCGCAAGTCGTCGCCGCAGACAATTTTGGCGTAGAAAATCCCTTCGCTCAAATCGGAAATCACGATTTCCTTCAAAGTGAAGTTCAGCCCTTCCGCAAACGACTTGAAAAGATCGTGCGTCATGGGGCGGTTGGGAACGATATTTTCTATTTGAACCGCGATGGCCTGCGCCTCGAAGACGCCGATTATAATCGGGAGGCGACGGTTCCCCAATTCCTCACCTAACACGAGGGCAAAGGAACCTGTTTGCGATTGGCTGGGCGATAGGCCCAATATTTCTAATTTGATTTTTTTCACTAGTCAATATTGAAAGCAGGAGGCAAAACGGAAATGGAGACTGGATTTGCTCCCGAATAATAAAAACGCAAAAATAGAAAACCCGTCCTGCATTAAAAAATGCCGAACGGGTCCATTTTCAAATACAATACTTATTTGGCAGCTTCCACTGCCTTAGTAAGACGAGGCAGAATATCGAAGACGTCGCCCACGATACCGTAATCGGCGGCTTTGAAAAAAGGCGCTTCGGGGTCTTTATTAATAACAACGATGCACTTGGAGCCGTTGACGCCGGCCAAGTGCTGAATGGCCCCCGAAATTCCACAAGCTATGTACAGGTTCGGAGCGACCTTGATGCCCGTTTGCCCGATGTGCTCGTGGTGGGGACGCCAGTCCAGGTCGGAGACGGGCTTGGAGCAACCCGTGGCTGCACCAAATGCCTTCGCCAGATCCAGCAGCGACTGCCAATGCTCAGGGCCCTTCATTCCACGACCGCCCGATACGATAATGTCGGCGTCGGTGAGCGATAGCTCCGAACTGGCTTTTTCTACATTTTTTACGGTAGCGACAAAATCGGCGTCGCGCAGGGTAGGGGAGAAGGCTTCAACGCTGGCTTCGCCTTCGCTTTCTACGGCTTCGACCGCGTTCTTACGCACCACCAGCACTTTTACGTCGGAATTTAGCTCCACCGTTGCGAAAGCTTTCCCGGTGTAAATGGCGCGGGTCACCGTAAAGCCGGCGCTGGTGTCTGGCAAATCCGTGACCCCCGAAACGATGGAGGCTTTGAGTTTTGCGGCGGCACGGGCTGCCACAGCATCGCCCAAGCCCGACTTGGCCATGATGATTACTTTACTCCCTTCCTGTTGGGCGGCCTGCCCCAACACATCGGCGTAGGCCAGGCTGTTTTCGTGCGCGAGCTTTTCGTCGGCGGCATGGAGTACTTTTTTTGCTCCGTATTTTCCGGCCGCTTTTAATGCATGGGCATCGGCGGAACCAATGGCCAGCACGGTCGCCGTCGACTGCATATTTTCGGCGACTTTTGCGCCGTAGTAAATGGCCTCCAACGAAGATTTCTTGATGGCGCCGTTATCGAGTTCTACAAATATTAGGACAGACATTTTTAATGATGAGTGATGAGTGATGAGTGATGAGTGATGAGTGATGAGTGATGGGCGATGAACGAAAAAACCATTCATAATCCATAATTCATCATTCATAATTCACAATACTTTCGCTTCCGTACGCAACAGCGTTATCAGTTGTTCCGCATCTTCGGCAGGAATCATTTTGCATTCGCCTTTGGGGGCGGGGAGGAGGTACTTTTTTAAAACCGTCAAATCCCCCATTGGAGTGGCTTCCACCACGTTGAGCGGTTTCGAGCGGGCGGTCATAATACCGCGCATATTGGGGATTTTCCATTCGGCGATGGGTTCCTGACAGCCCAGCACTAGCGGTAAAGGGGCTTGGAGGTGTTCCTTGCCCCCATCGATTTCACGGGCGAACTCGGCCTTGCCGTCGGCAATATCGAGTTTCATTACGGGAGAGTAGGAGGGGATGCCCAGCATTTCACCCACTAGCCCATGAACCACACCGCTATTGAAATCAATGGATTCTCTGCCCATCAGAATCAAGTCATAGGAATTCTGCTCAGCCACTTGGGCGATCTGGGCGGCTACGAAGTAGGAGTCGGTCGGCTCGGTGTCGATGCGGATGGCGTCGTCAGCCCCGATGGCCAGGGCCTTGCGAAGCTGTGTGTCGCTGTCGCTGCTACCGACATTGAGCACGGTCAGGCTGCCGCCGTGCTGTTCTTTCAATTCCACGGCTCGGGCCAGGGCGTAGTCATCGTAAGGGCCGATTATATACTGCACGCCCGCCTTGTTGAATTGCGTGTTGTCCTCGGTAAAGCTTATCTTCGCCGTAGTGTCTGGTACGGAAGTGATACAAACGAGTATTTTCATCTGTTAAATGTTAAAGATTTAGTCGGCTGTCATAGCCATAAAGATAGGGCTGCCAATATACGGAAATATAATAATAGTATGCAAGCATAACACTTTTGTATGGAAACTTCGTTCCTCGAAAAACTATTGGCATTTTACAGAGCAGAACCTGATGATCCTTTCAATGCGTACGCTTTGGCCTTGGAATACCAAAAATTCGACACCATTAAGGCGTCATCTTTTTTTAACGAGCTGCTACACACTCATCCTGAATATTTGCCCACTTATTATCACGCGGCACAATTTTTTGGCGACTTAGCCGATGCTGAACTGGTACGAACCATTTATAAAAAAGGAATCGAATTAGCAATAAGTCAGCAAAACACTAAGGCTCAACAGGAGTTGAGCCGGGCTTTCCGAACCTTTGAAGAAGAGCAAATGGGGTGGTGAGCCGCACGTGCAGTAAAAAATCATCCCTAAAGTATGAACTTACCTCAATCGGTAAAAAAATATCTAACTATCATCAAGCAGGCAGGTATCGGATTCATGGCCGACCAGTGCCTGAAGCTTAGCGCTGCCCTGTCTTACTATACCATCTTTTCGTTAGCTCCCATGCTTTTGGTGATGATTTCGGTATTAAGCATATTTTTTGGCCGGGAGGCCATTCAGGGGCAGGTTTTCAGTCAAATTCACGATTTAGTGGGAAATGATGCCGCGCGTCAGTTGCAGGAAATCTTGAAAAACGCCAGCTTGTCAGATAAGTCCGGCGTGGCGGCGGCAGTTGGAATTGGCACGTTGTTGATTGGAGCCACTGGGGTTTTTGCCGAAATTCAAAGCTCTATCAATTACATTTGGTCTATCGAGGCCCGACCCGCGAAGGGTTGGCTCAAATATCTCAAAACGAGGCTTCTATCTTTTTCCCTGATCTTGACTCTTGGCTTTCTGCTTCTGGTTTCGTTAGGAGTAAATGCCATTGTCGATTTACTGGGGCAGCAACTGGCGAAATATTTTTCCGAAGCCTCAGTAATTTTCTTTTATGTGGTCAACTTAGCCGTTACGCTCTTGGTCATCACTACCCTTTTTGCCGTAATATTCAAGGTATTGCCCGATGGGAAAATACGTTGGAGGGAGTGCTTCGTCGGGGCGGCATTCACAGCAATTTTGTTTGGGATTGGGAAGTTTGGCATTAGCTTCTACATTGGACAATCGGACTTGGGAGTGACGTATGGAGCCTCGGCTTCGATTATAATATTGTTGACATGGGTATATTATTCCTCAATTATCTTGTACTTCGGCGCGGAATTCACTAAAATCTATGCCAACACACAGGGGACAAATATTCGCCCCTCCGAACACGCCGTGCTGATTGAAAAAAGGGTAGTGGAAAAAATAAACCCGAAGTGATACTGCCCGTCCATATCCCCAAATGGCAGCCCCTAAATTGTATTTAAGGCTTTTTTTTGGTACCTTGCGCCATAGCTGGATTTTCAGGTTGTGATTGAACGGATTCTTTCTCTCAATAAAAACCCCCTATTTACAGATTTTATTAATCATACCGCTTTCTTAATTAGCCGGGATAGCGAAAAATTTCATGCCTATATGGAAAAAGACGGATTTATCGAAAGCGTAGTCAAATGGGCGCAATCCCACGGATTTAAAGAAATAAAAGCCAACATCGAAGGCTTCGACACGCCCAAATCGTACGAACGTACCCAAGACAATCAAGTGTTTACGCCTGATGTAACAGGTATAAATATGTACAACAAGCATTATCTGGAAGTGTCCCTCAAGAATGACAAGATGATGAAAGATATATCCAAGTGGAAGCTGCTCAGCGAACTTGCCAGCATGAAAGGGGGGAAGCTGTACCTCATGGCTCCGCGCGGCCATGTTCGCTACACCCGCGATGTTATCAGTCAGCACAACATTCCTGCCGAAGTCGTCAAGATTAGTTAAGGTTCTTCACGCAACGAAAGCCGACATGGCATAGGCTGGATTCCGGAGTGGAAGAAGCCGTATTTCCGATTTTGAAGCCGTGGCAAACGACTGGATCACACAGGTAGGAACCCCCTACCTGTATTTTTTCGCCCGTTTCGTCCGTAACAGCGGGGTCTTTCCATTGGGTGGTCCATTGCCACACGTTGCCGCCCATGTCGGCCATGCCTAGCTTATTGACCCCAAACTTGCCGACAGGAGATGTGTACAAAAAACCATCTTCGACAGTATTGCTAGTGGGAAAGCTACCTTGCCAGAAGTTGGCTTTGAACTTGCCGTCCTGCATCCAATTCTCTCCTCCCCAAGAATAAATTTCTTTTGGGTCAAGCCCGTACCCCGCCGCCAGAAACCACTCCTGTGGGTCGGGAAGTCGCTTGCCCGCCCACTGGGCATAGGCGGTGGCATCGTTCCACGACACTTGGGTGACAGGGTGGTCTGGCTGGGCCTCGGGGCCATCTGCCCCGAACGGATGCAAATAGTCAGCCCCTTTCACCAAAGACCACGTGCCTGTTTTGACCGCAAAAACACTTGCGTCGCCGAAGCGCTCAGCCTGGGTCAAAAACTTAGTCGCCTTTACAAACTCATCGAACTCCGCTACCGTCACGGGTGTCTTGTCGATAAAAAAAGCGTCTATTTCTTCGCCAGCTTCACTTTCTCCGCCCGGAACGTAAACCATTCCCTGAGGAGCCTCTATTTGGGGTTCTTTTTTGGGCGCGCCGCTGCACCCGCTCAGAAATAGAATCAGGGTGAAAACTTTAAGTAGAAGTTGGGGTTTTGGAAATTTCATTATTTTAGAATTAAATCCGCAGGGACTAAAAAATATAGACGGATAGTCTGGCTTTCTAATAATTAGAGCCTACCAATCATCTCCTTCATGACCAAAGTCATGTTCGGCTCCGCTTTTTTTGCGGCTGCGATGATTTTGGTAATATCAGCTTTTTCCAACTTTTCGGGAATACCCATATCGGTGATGACCGATATACCAAAACAGCGCAGGTTCATTTGCCGGGCCGCTAGGACTTCGGGCACGGTACTCATCCCTACGGCGTCAGCCCCGAGCATCCGAAGCATTCGGTATTCGGCGCGGGTTTCCAGATGCGGGCCCGGCACGCTTACGTAAACTCCGGCGTGGATACTCAATTTTTTTTCGCGCGCAATGCCCAGGGCCATGGTCACCAAGTCAGGGTCGTACGGATCGCACATATCAGGGAAACGATCGCCGAGTTCGTCGAGATTGGGCCCGATAAATGGGTTGTGGGGCAAGAACAGGCTGATATGGTCCTTAATAATCATCAAGTCGCTCAGTTTGTAAAGGTCGTTCATCCCGCCCGCTGCGTTGGATACCATCAAGGTATCGATTCCCAGTAATTTCATCACCCTCACCGGAAACGCCACCTGTTGCATGGTATAGCCTTCGTAATAATGAAATCGACCCTGCATACAAACAACCTTCTTGTCCGACAAAGTGCCAAAATATAGTTTGCCGGAGTGGAACTCAACGGTCGCTATCGGAAAATGGGGGATGTCGGCGTAGGAAACTTCGTGCTCGATAGTGATGTAATCCACCAGAGAACCTAGCCCCGTCCCGAGAATGATGCCGATTTCGGGAACGAAATCGTTGGTGAGGTTTTTTAAGAAATCAGCGGTTTCACGTATTTGGTTGTAGGTCATTTTTTTAGGGGCAAAGGCACAAAGGGGGGGAGGAATGGAATAATCATACGAAGAACGTTGAACTAAGAACTAAGAACTAAGAACTAAGAACTAAGAACTAAGAACTAAGAACGATGTTCCGCCCCGCAATATAGCCAGTTGTCCACGCATTTTGAAAATTAAACCCGCCCGTGATCCCATCCACGTCCAGCACTTCGCCGGCGAAGTACAGCCCCGGCACACGCTTACTTTCGAGGGTCGAGTGATCTATTTCTGTTAGTGCCACCCCGCCCGCTGTTACGAATTCCTCTTTATAAGTGCTTTTACCGTTAATATCAAATTGGCTGTTTATCAGCAGATTCACCAATTGGTTTACGGACTTGCCCGGAATGTCCAGCCAGCGAAGTGTGGCGGGAATTTCGACATGCTCCAGAAAAGCCTGCCAAAGCCTTACTGGCAGACCGAAGCGGGCGTGGGTGGCGACCATCTGTTTCGGGTTTTTCTGTTTTTCCTGCAATAATGAGTCTCTTATCTCTGACTCCGAATGCTGCGGAACCCAATTTATGCGACAAGTGAATCGATAATTTCGTTCGGCGATTACTCGGGCACCCCAAGCGGATAATTTCAAGACCGACGGGCCGCTGAACCCCCAATGGGTGATTAGCAGTGGGCCGCGCCATTCAAGTCGGGTACCCATGATTTGAACCTTTGTATCCTGCACCGAAACGCCGGACAGGGGAAGCAAATAATTTCCGGGTGCATTGAAACTGAAAAGCGAGGGAACCGGAGTTTGAATATCGTGTTGGTGAGCAGCCAGCCAGTCAAAGCCTTCGCGCTTGGGATGGCCTCCCGAGGCGATGAGGAGTCGGTTCGTGATAAGTTGCTTATCATCGCCTAGGTTAAGAATGAACCCCTTGCCGTTCACGTCAGCATAAAAGGATTTAACCGAAGTACTGGTTCTGATTTGCACGTTCTTCTTTGTTGCTTCGCGTATCAGGCAGTCTATAATCGTCTCAGAGGAGTTGCTGACGGGAAACATCCGACCATCTCGCTCTGTTTTCAAAGCCACGCCTCTGGCTGCGAACCAATCCACGGTTGCTTGGGCATCGAAGTGAGGTAACAACTTCATCAAAAATTGCTCACCCCTCGGGTAATTCTTGATTAACAGCCGATTAACGAAGCTGGCGTGGGTCACATTACAGCGTCCGCCGCCGGAAATTCGGACTTTGTTTAACACTGTTCGATTTTTTTCCAGAATTATTATTTCCGAATTCGGACTGATTTCGGCGGCAGTTATGGCTGCCATGAAGCCTGCGGCACCGCCGCCGATAATGACAATAGAGTCGATGAGGTTAGAGTTTAAGCGTAAATCTTCGTGAATAAGGAGTGTCCCCGGCATTTTTTATCATTTTGAGAGGAGCCGAAGTAGGCCGCTTTCGGTACCTTTGTGGAAAAGCACCAAAATGACTAAATATAGGCGGCGGGGTTTTAGGATGCCCAATAATACCTTATTACTTCTTATTATTTTTTTCACAATTGGATTGTTTCTACACTACCGTGGCAAGAGCCAGCCGGTGGTTGCGTTTTGGGGAAATGTCAAATCCATCTTTACTGACGAAAATTCGCCGCTGGGCAATCCCTATAAATCGCCCGAACCAGTCGACTACGATACTTTGGCAGTGGATACGCAACCCTCCAGTATGGAGACAAGTTCAAAAATAACACAGAAACCAGCGACTGATTATAGGAAAAAAATAAAACGACAGGAAGCGGACGTACCGGATGCTGAGCTGACACAAATCGTCAACCAGCGCGATTTTTTTATGCCTGCTGTTGGTTCTAACGACCAATTGGTGCGGCGGGTGGGTTACACTTTAAAGTATGTAGAAAAATATGAATTGCCCGCCTGGGTGGCTTACATCCTGCAACAAGATCAAATTGAGGGCAAGGAAGAGCGCGAAAACCGATTTATGCCCGACCCGGCGGTAAGGAGCGGCACGGCCGTAAGCACCGACTACACCCGCAGCGGTTACGACCGCGGCCACATGGCTCCCGCCGCCGACTTCAAAAACTCTTATCAAGTGATGAAGGAAACTTTCTACATGAGCAATATCTGCCCGCAGGAACCGCAATTCAACCGGGGCATTTGGCTTGATTTGGAGAAAATGGTTCGGGCATGGGCTTACAAGTACAAGAAAATCTATGTGGTGACTGGCCCGGTACTGGAGCCTGGCTTACCAACCATTGGCCGCTTAAACAAAGTAGCGGTGCCAAAACAGTTCTACAAAGTGGTGCTGTACATAAACCCGCCCTATGCGAAAGGCATTGCTTTTCTGATGAACAACGAACCCTCAAACGCTCCCTTGACCAAATTCGTAGTCTCCATTGACCAGGTCGAACGCCTGACGGGCGTAGACTTTTTCCCCCGACTTCCCGATACGATCGAGGATAGGGTGGAGGCGAAAAGTATGGCGGGTGAGTGGTATCGGATGTGAAATTTCGTTGAACTGTGTAATCGTTGAGCTGATGTTGAATTGTTCTTTGTTTTTTAATTAAATTATTGATAACGAGCAAATAAGCTTACACGCTAGGCAGGGAGGATAACCAAAAAACAATACGTTAAATCAACATCAATTACACAGTTCAACGATTACACGATTACACAACCTTCCTATGTTTTTAATTTCTTCTTCTTTGCCGCTGGAAACAAGATATTATTCAGAATCAGCCTATAACCGGCTGAATTGGGGTGTAAATTAAGGTCGGTCGGTTCTTCCCCGATGCGATGCTGGTAGTCTTCGGGATCGTGTCCGCCATAATAAGTAAAAAACCCTTTGCCGTAGGTACCATGAATATAACGGGCTTCGCCGGCCGGCTTGGTTTCGGCCATGATTACCACCTCAGGTTTGATAAACTGGTTTTTGTAGGCCGTAGTCTGGCCCAGGAATCCTTTAATCAGCGTTTGGTGATTTTGGGTGAGCATCGTGGGAATGGGATCCCACTTGGCCGAAAACTGAAAAAGAGTGAAATAATCATTGTCCTCGTTCATGCCGCGTTCCTGAGGCTGGTTGTCGATGGTCGAAAACTCAATCATATAAGGGTCGGTGTAAACCTTGAAATCTTTAAAAGCGAAGGTGTCGTCGTATTTGAGTTTGTTGTTGGCATTCGGGTCGGCGGGGTCACCGTCGTAGGGCGACTCCACGATGTCCACCCCAGCGGAGGCAATTGCCAAGTCATAGGTGTCGGTGGCGTTACACATAGCAAACATAAACCCGCCACCCGCCACAAATTCCTGGATTTTGCTGACTACAGCCAGTTTCATGGTTGAAACTTTGGAAAAATCAAACTTTTCGGCGATCTGCTCGGCTTCCCTCTTTTGCTCACGGTACCAAGGGTAATCTTTAAAAGAATAAAACTTGCCGTACTGTCCCGTAAAATCCTCGTGGTGCAAGTGCAGCCAGTCGTATTCAGGCATTTTGCCATTGAGCACTTCTTCGTCAAAAACGACATCGTAAGGAATCTCGGCGTATGTGAGTACCATGGTTACCGCGTCATCCCAGGGTTGCTTAGATTTTGGAGAATACACCGCAATCTTAGGCGGTTTCTGCAATTTCACCGCGTCCATATTCGCATCGGGTGATGCGATTTCGTTAAGTATTTGAGCTGCATCACCCTCGGAAATCACCTCGAAACTCACGCCGCGAATGGTCATTTCGGTGGCGAATTTCTGGGTGTAGGTGACCAGGAAACTCCCACCCCGGTAGTTGAGCAGCCAGTCGATTTCGGTATTATAAGATTTCAGCACCCAGAACGCCACTCCATAAGCCTTGAGGTGGTTTTTTTGGGTGTTGTCCATCGGAATCAGCAGCCGATTGGCCATCGAATGAGTGGATATGGCTAAAAAAATGATAAGCGGAACGAACAGCCGTACCATCGGCTTGATTCTCTGAAGCATCCTGTGCAAATTTACTTTATTGAATTCATTGATATTTTTGATAACGAATATAGTGCAATAATTGTGCAAAAAGTAGCCAACCTCCTATGAATCTCCTGGAAAACTTCTTGGAAGCATTACGCTCCATCCAATCCAATATGCTCCGCACTGTGCTCACGGCCCTCATTATCGCCATCGGGATCACGTCCTTAGTGGGCATCCTTACCGCCATCGATGGCATCCAAAGTTCGGTGGACAGCAGCTTCGCCGACTTAGGAGCCAATACCTTCGATATCAGCAATTATACCAGCGACAACCGCCGCTCGGGCGGGCGGAAACGCAAGCAGTACGAAGACATCGACTATCGGGAAGCCACGATGTTTGCCAGCAAGTTCAAGAACGAATACGGGGGCATGGTTTCGCTTTCTTCTGGTATCGGCGGGGCCATTCAGGTGAAATACCTTTCGGAGAAAACCAATCCCAACGTGAGCATCACCGGGGCTGACGAGGATTTCCTGGCCATCAAGGGCTATTCAATTGACCAAGGCCGGAATTTTTCAAAAAGCGACCTGGAAAATTCGCTAAATGTGGCAATCGTTGGCCAAGAGATTGTAAAAACACTTTTCCCCAGGGAAAACCCGATGAATAAGATTGTCAGTTTCATGGGCGGCCAGTTTAAGATTATTGGGGTTTTGAAAAAAAAAGGTTCCCTTGGCGGTGGCACTGGCTCAGATCGGATCATTTTGGTGCCGCTAGAAACGGGTCGAGCCCTGGCAGCCAACCGACAACTGACGTTTCAAATCACGGCTTCCGCACCTGAGGTAAACAACAGTGAATACATCATAGAGGAGGCTCGGGGCCTGATGCGCCGGGTTCGCGGCGATGAACTGGAAAAAGCCGATTCGTTCGTGATCGAGAGGGCTGACGCTCTGGCCAAAGACTTTGAGAACATCACTGGCTACCTTCGTATCGGCGGCTTCGGTATTGGTATCATTACACTCCTGGGAGCCGCCATTGCTTTGATGAATATCATGATGGTGTCGGTCACCGAACGCACCCGCGAGATCGGCATCCGCAAATCGCTGGGCGCTACGCCTCGCGTAATCCGTTTCCAATTCCTGATGGAGGCCATTGTGATTTGTATCATGGGAGGTCTAGCCGGGCTTTTGCTGGGAATTACAATTGGGAACATCATTTCCAACTCCATCAGCAGCAATAGCGTCTTCATCGTACCTTGGTTCTGGATGTTCATGGGAATCGTCGTTTGTGTATTCGTGGGGGTTATTTCGGGAATTTATCCCGCCATAAAGGCTTCAAGGCTAGACCCCATCGAGGCGCTGCGCTACGAGTGAGCAAAATTTTTTCCGTCAGTTGCTTGGGAAATCTGGGTTTCTGCCTATTTTTGCCCTCCCAAAGCGTAAGCGATTGGCCCGGATGGCGGAATTGGTAGACGCGTTGGTCTCAAACACCAATGGGGTTACACCCGTGCCGGTTCGACTCCGGCTCCGGGTACTGGGATGCTTCCCCGCACGGCAACGTGCGGGGAATTTTTGTTGGTAGTCACTAACATATTTTCCATAAGCATCAAAAAGTCTCCTGAGCTAAGCGGTCATTTTCAAATGAAAAATATTAAAAACCTTTATCTATGTTGGTTCAATTACAAGCCATTTCCAAGTTATATGATGGAAAGAAAGTGCTGGACAGTGTTAACCTACATGCTTACAAAGGCGAATGGGTCGGGGTAATCGGCGAAAGCGGCTCGGGCAAAAGCACTTTGCTCAACATAGCGGGCCGCTTTCTGGACGCGGACGAAGGGGAGGTTTTTTTAAACAAAAAGCAACTGCCACCCGTCGAATCGCAGCTTCTCAAAGGTTACGAAGCCATCAAACTGGTTCACCAGGAATACGAACTTTTTCCCAACCAAACCGTGCGGGAAAATATCGCCTACGCCCTGCGGTTTTACGAGCCTGATTACAGAAATACGAAAGTGGACGAACTGCTCCACCTCACCCGGCTGGAAGAAGTCCAACACCGCAAAGCTAAGTTGCTCTCCGGTGGCGAAAAGCAACGCACCGCCCTGGCGCAAGCCATCGCCGAAGTGCCGGAGCTGCTGCTGTTGGACGAGCCTTTTGCCCACCTCGACCAGAAAAACAAGCAAACTCTGGCCGAGGCCTTCCAGGATTTGAAACAGTCACACGAGCTCACTTGCCTGTTCGTGACCCACGACGCTTCGGAAGCGATGGCTTGGGCGGACCGGATTGTGATTTTGCGGGAAGGGGAAATCATTCAGGAGGGTAGCCCGGAGGAAGTATATCAGAAACCGACGAACAGGTACGTGGCGGAGCTAACCGGACAAGTCAACCTCATTCCGGGGGATGGCGTGGGGGACTGGCTGATGATCCGCCCTAATTTCCTAAGGCTGGTGAAGGATGCAAGTAAAGCACGGTGGAAGGGGACTATCACCAAAATCCGTTTCAAGGGAACGCATTACGAATACTATTGTGAAACGGCCCAGGGGCTTACCCTGCTATTTTATCGAAATAAAAAAGACAGACAGCTAGGTGAAACGGCATTCATTACCTGCTCGAAAAAACACGTAAGACCTATTCAGTTAGCGCATTAGGTTATTTGGATTCGTCTCAGGTCGATAAAAATGCACATCCAGTACTGCTTTGGGACGAGCCAAGTATTCCCGGACTAATGTTCTTAAAGAATAACCCGCCGGCACGTCTTGGGCCGCAAAGGAAACGGCATCCAATCCTTCGCTTTGAGCGATATAAAGCGCGCGGGCGTTGTGGAAATCCTGCGAAATAATCGTGATGTGATCCTGCTTGAAAAGGTATTTGGAGCGAATTACTGAGTCGAACGTGCGATAGCCCGCGTAGTCGAGCTGCAAGGCCGATTTCGGGACGCCCAGTTTCAGCATGGCCCGTTCCATATCCAGTGGTTCGTTGTAGTACTTTGAGTCATTGTTGCCGCTGAGGATGAGCGACTTTACCTTACCTTCGTTAAACAACCGGGCGGCGGCCTCCATGCGGTATTTGAAGTAGAGGTTCTCTTGGCCGTCGGAGGTGGTTTTACTGGTGCCCAGCACCAGCCCGACTTGATTGGAGGGTAGGCTGTCCACCAAAAAGTAGCTCTGAGGGCGGGTGCTGACCACCACCCAGACATTGCAGAGTAAAACGAATACGGTTCCCAGGAAGGACATGACAATCAGGATTTTAAGCATTCGTTTTACCCGCATGATGTCGTCGATTCTGCCTTATTCAAACATACCAAGTTGACTCCTTCCGTTGGCGGAAGAGCCAATCTGACGCTCGTTGGGGATAGAAATTTTTTCGGGCTGAGCGCCGCTTTCCGGTTCTGATGGCTCGTCGTCCGCTTCTTCGGCGGCTCCGTCCTCCTCAACGGGCAGCGGGGTCAACCAACGGATGTCTTTCACCTTATCGACGGTCAATTTGTTGCCCATAGCCTTCCAGCCGCGCACATCCACGGCTTCCTCGGCAACTATCTCCTCCGTCTTTACGGGTTTTTTGGGAGATTCCTGCGTCGAAATTTCCAGGCGGGGCCGTTTTTCCAGCGTCGTGAGAAGTAGCTTGCTGCCCCGAGCATCGCTAATGAAACTGAATTTCTTGTCGATGGTGCTCGTCTCGATTTGGAAACGCTTGATGAAGTGCGTCTTAGTGCCCGCATCGTAATACACGGCCGTAATGATGCGCGCCGGGTCGAACTGCGCAACTAGTATTACGTCGCTGGGTTCGTAGTGATTGGTCAGGTCGAAGTTTGTCAATTCGTACGATCCTTCCTTATAAATAACCAACACCGTGTCGTCCGAGTCGAAATTGCCGAGGAACAGCCCGCGCTCATCGCGGTTGAGTCGCCCAATCGTAGGGTTGTACCAGATATTGACGCCACCTAAGGTGGAGCCGCCCGCCTGCTTGAGGGTGATTTTACGGACGGGGTATTTGGTCAGGATGTTGCCATTTGCGTTGCGGTTTTTGATCAGAAGGTCGGCAAAATTGAAGTCAAACTGCTTGACTTTTGCCTTGCATTGCGCCGTGAGATTGACCGTGATGATTTCCGCTTCGCCGTTATCGTTGGCGGTAAAGTAGGTCACTTTGGAGTGGGGCGTTCCCTGGGTGAGGTCATATTCGCGGTCGCGGGTAACAGCCGTCACCTGAAAACGCTTGATGTACGAAACCCCGGTTTTACCTTCCAGGTAGATCATGTTGTACACTTTACGCTCGTCGCCTTTGACAAACACCGACACGTAAATGATGTCTTTCCCCACAAAAACCTTGTCTTGGATCTTCGTGACGGTACACACGCCGTTCCGTCGGAAAACGACGATGTCATCAATATCCGAGCAGTCCATCACGTACTCGTCCTTTTTGAGGCCGAAACCAACGAAGCCGTCGGCCCGGTTGACGTACAGCTTTTGGTTGTTGGCCGCCACCACGTTCGCCGAAATCTGCGTGAAGGTGCGGATAGTAGTCTTTCGCTCGCGTCCTTTGCCGTATTTTTTTAGCAAATTTTTGAAATAATCAATGGCAAACCGAACGATATTCGCCAGATCATCCTCGGTTTCGGCCAATTCTTCCTGCCATTTGCGCATTTGCTCATCGGCCTTAAAACCATCGTACTTGGAAATTCGCTTGATACGAATTTCAGTCAGATTAACGATGTCTTCTTCGGTAATCTGGCGGTAGAACTGATCTTTATAGGGCGTTAATCCCTGATCTATGCGTTCAATCACTTCCTTGAAAGTTTCCGCTTCCTCGATGTCACGGTAAATACGCTTCTCGATGAAGATTTTTTCCAGAGAACCGTAAAGAATTTTTTCCAGCAAGTTTGCCTTCTTAATTTCTAACTCCTGCCGCAGCAAACCCAGCGTTTTTTCGGTGTTGTAAGTCAAAATTTCCGTAACTCCCAGGAATTTCGGCTTGTCACCGACAATCACGCAGGCATTGGGCGAGATGGACACCTCGCAGTCGGTGAAAGCGTAAAGCGCGTCCATGGTAATGTCGGGCGACACGCCGGGGGCCAGGTGAATCTGGATTTCGACGACGGCGGCGGTATTGTCCACCACTTTTTTGATTTTGATCTTACCGCTGTCATTGGCCTTGATAATCGAGTCGATGATGGAGGTCGTGGTGGTGCCGTAGGGGATTTCCTTCACCACCAGCATTTTCTTATCCTCTTCTTCGATCTTGGCCCGCACCCGAATCTTGCCGCCGCGCTCGCCGTCGTTGTAGTTGGTAACGTCAACGTAGCCACCCGTCTGGAAATCGGGGTAAATCTCTACTGGTTTATCCCGCAGAATATTGATGGAGGCTTCGATCAGTTCGCAGAAATTATGGGGCATGATCTTGGTTGAGAGCCCCACCGCAATGCCCTCCACCCCCTGCGCCAGCAGCAGCGGAAACTTCACGGGCAGTGTAATCGGCTCACGCTTGCGGCCATCGTAAGAGAGCTGCCAGTCGGTGGTGTCACCATTGAAAACCACCTCATTGGCAAATTTTGAGAGCCTGACCTCAATGTAGCGCGGCGCGGCGGCGCTATCCCCCGTGCGGACATCGCCCCAGTTGCCCTGGGTGTCGAAGAGCAGCTCCTTTTGCCCTAAGTTGACAATGGCATCGTTGATGGAGGCATCGCCGTGCGGGTGATACTGCATCGTGGAGCCGATGACGTTGGCCACTTTATTGAAACGGCCATCATCCATTTCGTTAAGGGCGTGCATGATGCGACGCTGCACGGGTTTCAGGCCATCTTCTGTGGCCGGAACGGCCCGCTCCAATATGACGTAGGAAGCGTATTCGAGGAACCAGTTTTCGTATAAGCCCGAAATGGGGGTCTTGTCAAGTAATTCGCCGTCTTCTTGGGGGATATTGTCGAGGTTGTCAGTATTTTCTGCCATGCAGGGAAGAAAGAGGTCTGGGTTATGGTGGGGGGTAAAAATACGAAAAAGAGAGCTAAGTACGAAGAACGTCAAGCAACTCACTTACCATCATGGCCGTGGCGCCCCAGACTTTGTGGTTCTGGATGAGGTAATGCGGGGCTTGGATGAGATTTCCTGCCACTTGAATCTCGCTGCTTCCGATGATGGTTTTGTCCTCGATTTCGCGAAAGGGCACTTCCAGCACTTGTTCAACCTCGCGCGGGTCGGGAAAAAAATCGGGGCGGTAGGGAATGTGGGCTACCACGGGTAGCACCAGAAAATTACTGGGTGGGATAAAGAGTTCGGTTAAAACGCCCGCCACCGTTACATCGGTCAGGCGCAAGCCGATCTCTTCCTGCGCTTCGCGCTTGGCCGTGCGGATGAGGTTCTCGTCCGTGGGTTCGTAGCGGCCACCGGGAAAGGCGATTTGTCCCGAATGGACACCGTCGTAAGCCGGGCGCAAGATGAGGGGCAAATACACTTCGCCTTTATATGGATAAAATAGAATCAGTACCGCGCTCTTCCGCGTTCGGCCATTCGGGGTGGCTTTCAGGCGTGACTCCGAATTTGTAAGCATTCGGGCGTGGGCCAACTGACCAGGAAGCGGGCGATTGAATATAGTGGGTAAATCGTGGATGAATTTTTCAAAAAAATGCTCGGGCATGATTTGGGTGGATTATTTCTTGCCATAAATCAACACCAATTGCTCGGCGCAGCGTTCGCCATCCATTGCAGCGGACATGATTCCGCCGGCATAGCCCGCTCCTTCGCCGCAGGGGAAAAGCCGTTTCACTTCGGGATGCTCGCAGCTTTTGGTATCACGCGGAATTCTAACGGGCGACGAGGTGCGGCTTTCAATCCCAATCAGTTGAGCCTCAGGCGTCAGGTAACCCCGCATCTTCCTGCCAAACTGCTGTAAACCATCGCGCAGCGGCGCGGCAATGTGATCGGGCAGCACCTCGCGCATATCCATTGACACCAGGCCGGGCTGGTAAGAGGTTTCGCGTAGTTCGGCGGAGATTTTGCCCGCCACGAAGTCGCTGACCAACTGGCCGGGGGCCGACTGACCATTACCCGCCAGCCGACAGGCGGCTTGTTCGACCTCGCGCTGCAATTGCAAGCCCGCCAGTGGGCCGAATTTTGCGTATTTTTTGGTGTCTTCCGGCTGCACGGCCACCACAATGCCCGAGTTAGCGTAGCGCGAATCGCGCCGTGAGGGCGACATTCCGTTAACTACCAGCTCGCCGGGAGCGGTAGCCGCCGGGACAATGAAGCCGCCCGGACACATGCAAAAAGAGAATACGCCGCGCTGCACTCCTCCGAAATACGTCTGCGTGACTAGGCTGTAGGAGGCCGGCGGCAGATACGGCCCCCGGTCGGACTGGCAGCGGTACTGGATGCGGTCGATGACGCGCTGCGGATGTTCGATGCGGACACCCATCGCAAAGGGCTTTTCCTCAATCAGGACTTCGCGTTTTTGCAATAACTCAAAAATATCCCGCGCCGAATGACCCGTCGCCAGAATCACGCCGAATCCGGTGAATTCCCGCCCATCGGCGGTGACGACACCTTTCATCTCATTATTTTCCAATAAAAAATCCTCGACCCGACAGTCAAAATGAACCTCGCCGCCCGCTTGCTGAATCGTTTCCCGCATTTCGGCCACGATTTTGGGTAGTTTATTGGTGCCGATATGCGGGTGGGCTTCGACCAGGATGTCTTCACTTGCCCCGTGGGCAACGAATATTTCCAGAATGCGCCGGATGCTCCCTCGTTTGTTGGAGCGCGTGTAGAGCTTGCCGTCGGAATACGTTCCCGCGCCACCCTCGCCGAAGCAATAATTGGAGTCGGGATTGACCACGTGCTGCTTGTTGATGGCCGCCAAATCGCGCCGCCGCGCCCTGACGTCTTTGCCTCGTTCCAGGATAATTGGTTTGAAGCCCAGCTCGATTAGCCGCATGGCTGCAAAGGTTCCAGCGGGGCCGCAACCCACGATCACTACCGAGGGACGTGGGCTGACGTCGGTGGTCGGCTTTTTGTACTCAATGAAACTGTCGGGCGTTTCATTCACAAATACGTCCACCTGCACGTTAACCTTTATCTGCTGGCCACGCGCGTCGATGGACTGCCGGGTTTTGCGAAGAACGACCTCTTCCCGCTCGCCGATTCGAAGGTCAGTCAGGACAAATTCACGAAAATTGGGCTCCTCCATCGCCACTTCGGGTGGAAGGATGTATTGTTTGGTGTAGGGCAATGATGAATTATGAATTATGAATTATGAATGATGAATGATGAGGGATCAGACTCGCGTATGGAAAATTTGTATGCGCTTTCTTTATTTGGTGTATTGATACGCCCACCAAATAAGTGCCAACTGCAGCGGTAAGCGACCCCAGCGAATCAAAGGAGAAATGGCCTGGAATTTGGCACCGTAAGCCATGTAGAGGTTGGCTGGAAAAACAGCGACTAGCAACAGAATAATTCCCCAGGCGGCCCAAATTCGGGTGGTCGGGATAAAAAGCATTGTGCCGAGGACGATTTCAGCCACTCCCGAGGCTGCCACCAAAAAAGCGTGGTAGGGTAGGTAGGGGGGCACAATTTTCAAAAAAAACGCCGGGCTAACGAAGTGCATGATGCCCGCCGCGACGTACAGGATGCCCATTAAATAGATTGCCATGAGTAATTAGCGTTAAAATGAGGCTTTTTTTAATTAAAAAATGACTGACTTTTTTGACATTGGCGAACTTCTCACCCCAGAAAACCGCCTGATCCGCCAAACCGTGGCCGAATTTACGGATAAAGAAATTAAGCCTATTATCAACTCCTACGCGCAGCGGGCCGCGTTCCCCGCTTATCTGGTCAAGCGCTTCGGTGAGCTCGGTATTTTGGGCGTCACGTTGCCCGAAGAATATGGTGGCACCGGCGCAGACTATCTCAGCTACGGCTTAGTATGTCAGGAAATCGAACGCGGCGATTCGGGAATGCGCTCGATGCTGTCGGTGCAAAATTCGCTGGTGATCTGGCCTATCTATACCTATGGGACCGAAGCGCAAAAGCAAAAGTACCTGCCCAAACTGGCTTCGGGCGAGTTTCTGGGCTGCTTCGGCCTGACTGAGCCCGACCACGGCTCCAACCCGGCGGGGATGCAGTCGCGCCTGACCGAGGTGGATGGCGAATATATTTTGAGTGGTTCCAAAACCTGGATTTCCAACGCGCCCTTGGCCGATGTGGCGGTGGTTTGGGCGCGAAATCCCGCCGGACGGGTGCAGGGAATCATTCTGGAACGCGGCATGGAGTGTTTTGATACCCCCGAAATTACCAATAAATGGTCGTTGCGGACGAGTGTTACGGGCGAGCTGGTTTTTAACGATGTGAAAGTACCTAAGGAAAACCTCCTACCAGAAGCACTAGGCGTGGGGGCCGCCCTGCAATGCCTCGACAATGCCCGCTACGGCATTGCTTGGGGGGTCATTGGCGCGGCCATCGACTGCTACGAAACGGCGGTAAAGTACGCCGCCGAGCGTATTCAGTTCGATAAACCCATTGCGGCCTTTCAGCTCACCCAGAAGAAGTTAGCCGAAATGCTCACCGAAATAACCAAAGCTCAGCTCGTGGCCTGGCGGTTGGGTGTTCTAAAAAACGAAGGCAAGGCGACTTCGGCCCAAATATCCCTGGCAAAGCGGAACAATGTGGCTATGGCGCTGCAGGTGGCCCGCGAAGCCAGACAAATTCTGGGCGGCAACGGCATCACCGGCGACTACCCCATCATGCGACACATGATGAACCTCGAATCGGTGGTGACCTATGAAGGGACGCACGACATTCACCTGCTCATTCTGGGGGCCGAGATAACCGGGATTCCGGCTTTCAAAGGTTGATTGAAGTGGTTTTGCCGTCCAAGAGGTTGGCAATGCTGTTCTTAAGCACTTCGTGCTTGTGCCGCCGTTGCAGAACCGTCGGTGCGGCCATTCTTTCTTTACAGTCGAAAAGAGAGCAGCGTTCGCAGGTTTCGTTGACGTGCCGAAGCTGTAGCCCTGGATCAGCCCAAAATCCTATCATTTTACGAGAATCCTCGTTCAGAAAAATTCCCATCGACACGCTTACGTTTTGGCCTTGGGAACCGGGGGCGGATTTGGCGAAACTAATCATGAGATATTCCTCCCCGCTATCGACGTATTTAGAAATTTGGGCCTTGCATAAGGTGCCTTCAAAGGTTTTTTCGCCTTTGGAGCGCTCCGTTAAATCCTGCAAAATAGTAAGGGAGAGCCAGCGGCGGCAGTAGTATTCGTCCTTCACGGTGTGCGGGATATGCTTCCGGGCAATGTGCATTTCCTTGGTGAGGTCGAATTGGTTCTGCCCCGCAAAATTGTTAAATCGGAGGAAAAACAACTGGTTAATTCCAAAGTGCTTGGGGAATACATTGCTGATGCGATAGCAAAAGGACTCCGGTGTGGTGTTGAAATAGTCGATCATGTACAGAAGGCGTTCGGGCTGCCAGGTTTTTAAGGCAAAAAACTCGGTTAGCTTAGGAACGAGCAACGACAGCCGGATAATGATGGCGCTGGCAAAATACGAAGCCTTGAAGTTGTTAAGCAAATGTTCGAAGGAGTCGGCCTCAAGGACGGCAGTTGTGTATAGCCTATTGCGTAGGTTTAGGTACTGGTAACCTATTTCCCGGCCATAAATGAACGATTTTTGCACCGATGAAAGGCTGGCGTTCACCAACAGCCTTGGCCCTTCCGGCCGAGGAATGGTGAGCGAGCGCACGGCCCCTAATTCGGGATGGGTTCGTTTGTCGATCTGCCCGATTTCGTAGCCGTAGCCCTGCCGCAATGCATTCATTAAATAGCGTTCGTCCAGAATCGCTTCTTTGCCGACGCCGTTTTCGGCCAAAAACTGCTCGGCGGCGTTCTCAATTTCCTCGAAATAATTGTCGTGCATTTCCTGGTAAGTACGCAGGGCAGAGAAATAGAACTGCTCAGCCGACATATTGTAGTTGCGAGAAATCTCGATCAGCGTACCGATGAACGCGCTCACCTTAGTGGGCGCATCGGAGAGCATTTCCAGCAAATTGGATTGGTCGATGCCAAACGACTCGAGCGGCAGCTCCGTGAGGATGTTGGAGCTGAGAAGCTCCGAAATTGGTTCGAGCCGTTTGCTGAGTTTCAGCGAAACCAAGGCGTCATAATCCGTTTCCAGTGCCTTGGCCAAGGCAATGATTTTATCAGACTTCGGATATTTTTTGCCTTTTTCTATCTCGTTGATGTACGAAATTGAAAGACCCGATTTGGCTGACAAGTCGCTGAGAGACATGGCTCGATCAATGCGCAGTTGCTTGATCTTGAGTCCGAAGACGAGCTTGATGTTGTCGGTATTGATTGCCACAAATTTTTAGGGTTGGAAGGTATGGGTTTCAAAAAGCGGGGTAGGTCATACCGGGCAGAAAAAAAGGCTGGAATGGGTTCCAGCCTTCAAAAAAGTTTTTGCACACCTGTTTTGCTTAAAACGTTTATTCTGGCAGGTTGAAGGCTTGTCGAACGGCTCCGTAATTTTTGTAGTCCACTTCGGCGTTCAGCCTACCATTGGACGCGGGAACCACAACTATTCGCACACTCTGAAATTTACGAACTTTTGGTTTTTCGGCCCTTTCCAACACCAACACGCTCAACACTAGCTTTTCTACCTGATATGCAAAAGTATATTCAGTGGCCTCCTGATCAAAAATCACCAGACCGGGGAGTGGAAACCAAAGGTTATTGCTTTTGGCATAAACCAGAATTACACCCTTTTCAATGGCTTTCGCATTTTCTTGAGTCAGTGTGAACCCCAACCCGAAAGTGCCGTTGGCATTAGTCGATAAGGTATCGCGCGTGAATTGCAAAGCTCCCCCGCCGCCTCCACTGCCTGGTTCACCCTTTTCGCCCTTGGGGCCCGCTACGCCCGTCTCTCCCTGGGGCCCGGCCGGACCTACATCGCCCTTCAGCTTGTCACAGGAATACAACAAAGGCAGACTGCCCAAAAGCGCAAGGAAAAGAAATTTACGGATCATAGTTGTTAAAGTTGAGTTAGGAATGTTGTTCAATTTGCAGCCAATATAGTCAAAACATAGCATGGAGAAAGCACTTTCAAGTAAAATTCGCTTTTTTGGCTTGTTTTTTAAAAATAAAGCCCGGAGTCGCAAGAGATTTTATTCGGAAGTTTTGACGTCATACGTACCAGCCCGTGGGCTGTTTCTGGTACAGCCTGATTGGGTCAATGCCAATTGCTGAAATTTATCCGCTCTACCCGGAGGATCAGAAGATTCTGTTCGGTTTCTATGTCGAGTAAATGGTGTCGTGACCAGATTGCGTTTCGCCGGGAATGAACTGGAAGTTGATTGTTATTTTGCCAAACCCTACCATAGTTGGGAGCGCGCCGGGCGGCCGGTGCCGAGCTAATGAAAATTTGATCGGATCGCCGCTGCGACGGGCTGGTGCGCCAGTACTTTC
>Ga0105045_10000862_pt1 | contig 23650 bp, 24 predicted proteins | sample MAT02_FD_78089 | JGI IMG/M metagenome (GOLD analysis project Ga0105045, IMG submission 78089) | Freshwater microbial communities from Lake Fryxell liftoff mats and glacier meltwater in Antarctica - MAT-02 (megahit assembly) | ecosystem: Environmental > Aquatic > Freshwater > Ice > Liftoff... | reverse complement strand
TGCACGCATGGACCTGCAACGCACCCAGCTCGACCGGATGGCCACCGAACTGCCCCTCCCCCAGATCCAACTGCCCTACATCGTGACCTCACAGCTCGACCGGGACCACCTCCAGCAACTCGCTCAGCGACTTCTCGACCATCTCGGTGACGTGCCCGCCGTCGGAACGACATGAGCGCATCACTGGCCGAATCGGCCACGTCGCCCGCCACCGCAGCGTTCCCGGAGGTCGTCGAACAGAGCTCGGTGGTGGTGTGCTGCGGTTCCGGCGGAGTCGGCAAGACCACTGCCGCTGCGGTGATCGCCCTGCGAGCTGCACGGTCGGGGCGCCGGTCGGTAGTGGTCACCATCGACCCCGCCCGGCGTCTTGCGGACGCCCTCGGACTCGAGGGTCTGACCAACACCCCCACCCGCATCGAGGGCATCACCTCGGCCGACGGCAACGGCGAGATGTGGGCGATGATGCTCGACACGAAAGCGACCTTCGACGGCCTGGTGCAGCGGTACTCGACCGATGCCCAGCAGGCGCAGCGCATCCTCGACAACGCGTTCTACCAGAACATCTCGGGGTCGCTGTCGGGCACCCAGGAGTACATGGCGTCGGAGAAGCTCTACGAGCTGGCCGTCGAGGGCGACTTCGACCTGGTGGTCGTCGACACCCCGCCGACGCGCAACGCGCTCGACTTCATCGACGCACCGCAGCGGTTGGCACAGTTCCTCAGCCACCCGCTCTACCGCGTGTTCATGGCACCGACGCGCGGCATCGTGAAGGTCGTCAACGTCGCTGCACAGGCCCTCACCCGATCATTGGCGAAGGTCGTGGGGGCCGAGGTCATCGGCGATGCCATCGCCTTCTTCAGCGCGTTCGAGGGCATGGAGGCAGGTTTCGCAGAGCGCGCCGAGCGGGTCGACCAGCTGCTGCGGGCAAGGTCCACCGCGTTCGTCCTGGTCGCCTCCCCGAAGGCCGACACCGTGGCGGAGGCCGACTACTTCGCGACCGAACTGCACCGCCACGACATCGACGTTCGGGCGCTGATCATCAACCGTATGCAACCGTCGTTCGCAGGCGCCGCGGGTGGCGAACACCACAGTCCCACCGGACCCGACGCGGTGCGCGCCCGCGCGGAGTCGCTGGAGGGCACCGAGCTGGGGGATCTGTACACCTCGCTGGCCGACGCCCGGGAACTGGCCCGCGACGAGGAGCGCCACCTGGTGGGCCTCGCCACACGACTGCACGGCGCGCCCGTCGTGCGTGTCCCGGTGCAGCCTTTCGAGGTGACGGACCTGGCCTCCCTCGGTGCGCTCGGCGACGTCATGTTCAGCACGAACACGGGCTGACCGATCCCGGGCGCCCTGCACAGGGCAACCGATCGTCGTCGGCCCCGGAGGTCAGCTGTGACCGGGACGGGGCGACGGGTATCTTCGTTCCCGTGGCTGCAGCGACACAACGCACCGTGCTCATCGCGACCGACGCCGACGAGGTGCTCGACGAGGTCGACGCTGCGCTTGCGGACGACTCCACCCGTGTGGTGCGGGTGCGCGCCGGGCGGGACGTCGATGCAGCGGTGCGCGAACTGGAACCCGACCTGGTGGTGCTGGACCTGCAGATCGGCAACATGGGCGGCGTCGCCACTGCGCTCGGGCTGCGCAACGAGGAGAGCTTCGGGCGCATTCCCGAGCAGACGGTGCTGATGCTGCTGGACCGCACCGCGGACGTGTTCCTGGCCCGCCGGGCCGACGCCGACGGCTGGCTCGTCAAGCCCCTCGACGCACTGAGGGTCCGGCGGGCCGCGGAGCAGGTGCTCGGCGGCGGCACCTACACCGAGGGCACGGCCAGCTGACCTCCCGGTCCGGCACGCCCGGGCCGAGATCGCATTTTCCGACAGCGCCGACGTGCCGGTACGATGCTGGCCAGACGGGTGGTGGCGCAGCTTGGTAGCGCGCCTCGTTCGGGACGAGGAGGCCGGGAGTTCAAATCTCCCCCACCCGACCACCGGTGTTGCGGCCGACCCACGGGTCGGCCGCAACGTTTCGCGCTACTCGGCGCCGAAAGGCTCAAGTCCCCCGGCGCAGAGTTCGATACCACAGATCATGGCTGGGACCCTCACGATCACCGACCTCGTCGACGACGCCGCCCCACGACCGCCCCGACGCGGCCGGCGGGCGGTGACGCTCCTGGCGACGGTCGCCGCCGTGCTGATGCTCTCAGCCGTACTGACCTCGTGCGAGACCACCGCCGCGGACCGCAACGAGGTGATTGCACACATCAATTCCTCCCGGGCACAGGCGGGGGTGGGCCCGCTCGCCGAGAACGCCGAGCTGAACACGAAGGCCGACGCCTGGGCGTCACGTCTGCGTGACGACTGCCGCATCTACCACTCGCGTCTTGCCGACGGGGCCCCACAGGGCTGGCAGAAGCTCGGCGAGAACGTCGGCCGGGGCGGCGACATCTCGGGTGTGCACCAGGCGTACCTGAACTCACCCGGGCATCGGCGCAACATCTTGGACCCGTCGTTCAACCTGGTCGGAACCGGCGCGGTGTGGGGAACCTGCAACGGGTACCGCACCGTGTTCACCGTCCAGGTGTTCATGCGGGGCTGACGCACCGGGACCAACGGGTCCGGGCGTATGGTCGATCGATGCAGATCGACGAGTTCCAGCAGTTGATGGATCGGCTCTACGGCGAGGCTGACCGGTCACGGGGTGTGCCCTCGACGGTGGCGTGGCTCTGCGAAGAGGTCGGCGAGTTGGCCCAGGCGGTGCGCAAGGGCACTGACGAGCAGCAGCTCCACGAGCTCGGGGACGTGCTCGCCTGGTTGGCGTCGCTCGCCAACCAGATGGGGCTGTCGCTCGAGGACGCCGCGCAGCGCTACGTGGCCGATCCGCCGGTGTGAACAACCACAGCCCTAGCGTCACGCTGTGACCTACGACGGCGTGGTGGAACTCATCGTGCGTGGCATCGAGGCCTGCGGCATCGCGGTGCTCGTGGTCGGCGCGGTGATCGCGCTCGTCGGGTGGCTGGTCGAAGCGCGTGATCCACAGCAACGGACCACGGCGTACATGCGGCTGCGCCGCAAGCTCGCCCGGGTCATCCTGCTCGGACTCGAGATTCTGCTGCTGGCCGACATCATCCTGACGATCGTGGTCGAACCGACGCTCGACAGCGTTGTCATCCTGGCGATCATCGTCGCGATCCGGATCGTGCTGAGCTTCTCGCTCGAGGTCGAGATCGATGGATCATGGCCCTGGAACCGCTGGCGCGCCGCCGGAACCGAGCCCGCCACCGACGGGTGAGTCACCCGCCGGCGAGCAGGACCTCGGCGATCTGGATCGTGTTGAGCGCCGCTCCCTTGCGCAGGTTGTCGTTCGAGACGAACAGCACGAGCCCGTTGTCGGTCGACTGGTCGCGCCGGATCCGGCCGACGTAGGACGGATCGGCTCCCGCTGCCTGCAACGGGTTCGGCACATCGCTCAGCTCGACACCCGGCGCACCGGCGAGCACCTCGCGGGCGCGCTCGGGCGAGAGCGGCCGTTCGAACTCGGCGTTGATCGACAGCGAGTGCCCGGTGAACACCGGGACACGCACGCACGTCCCCGCCACCCGCAGGTCGGGCAGATCCAGGATCTTGCGACTCTCGTGGCGGAGCTTCTGCTCCTCGTCGGTCTCCTCGGACCCATCCGCGACGATCGCACCGGCCAATGGCACGACATTGAACGCGATCGTGCGGACGAAGTTGTTCCCCTCGGGGAAGTCCACCGCCGCTCCGTCGTAGGTCAGCTCGGCGGCGCGATCACCGGGCGCCGCAATCTGTCCGGCAAGCTCCGCCACTCCCGACAGCCCCGCTCCGGACACCGCCTGATAGGTGCTGATGACCAGCCGGGTCAGTCCCGCCTCCACTGCCAGTGGCTTGAGCACCGGCATGGCGGCCATGGTCGTGCAGTTGGGATTGGCGATGATGCCCCGGGGGCGGTCCCGGAGGGCGTGGGGGTTGACCTCGGCGACGACGAGCGGGACATCGGGGTCGCGACGCCACGCCGAGGAGTTGTCGATCACGACGGCTCCCGCTGCAGCAACCCGCGGGGCGAACTCCCGCGAACTGGTGGCTCCGCTGGAGAACAGCGCGACGTCGATCCCGGCGAAGTCTGCGGTCGCAGTGTCCTCGACCACGATCTCGTCGCCCTTCCACCCCAGAGTCGTGCCGGCGGAACGGGCAGATGCGAAGAAGCGGACGCGACCCGCGGGGACGTCGCGTTCTTCCAGCAAGGAGCGCATCACGCCTCCCACCTGGCCGGTGGCGCCGAACACGCCGATGGTCGGGTTCGCGGGGAGAGTCATGGAGCCCGAGGATACCGACCGTCCCCCGGCCGACCCCAAGGCGATTCCCGGGCGGTGCGAGACTGCGTCGTGCGACCTGGCGTGCTCCCTGCGAACGGAATGCGGCTCGACACCGCAACAGACGGTCGGCCGCCCGACGTCGCAACGCGCTGTTGGCGGCCCGAGCCCGCAACTCTGGGCGGCGTGCCGATGGGCCTGTACCTGCACGTCCCGTTCTGCGTGCGCCGCTGCGGGTACTGCGCATTCAGCACCGTCGCGGTCGGCGAGATGCTCGACCCGGAGCTGGCCGACCGGTTCCTCGGATCGGTCGAGGCCGAACTGGATCTCGCCGCGGCCGTGCTCGGCCCGCAGCGACCACCGCTCGACACCATCTATCTGGGGGGCGGCACACCGACGATGTTGGACCCGCCCCGGATCCGACGGGTGCTCGACGCGGTCCGCCGCCGCTTCGAGCTGACAGCGTGGGTCGAGATCAGCATCGAGTCGAACCCCGACGGGCTGGTCCCCGGACAGCTCGCCGCGATGCGCGACAGCGGCGTCGATCGCATCTCCTTCGGCCTCCAGAGCGTCCGGACCCATGTGCTGGCCGTCCTCGACCGCACCCACGACCCCCAGCGCGCCCTCGACGCGGTCCACGGGGCGCACGCGGCGGGGTTCGACCACGTCGGACTCGACCTGATCCACGGCACACCGGGAGAAACCGCACAGGACTGGCACGACACCCTCACTGCCGCGATCGCGACGCAGGTGGACCACATCAGTGCCTACGCTCTGTCGATCGAGCCCGGCACGAAGCTGTCCGCCCGGGTCCGCTCAGGTGCACTGCGCACACCATGCGGCGACGAGGCGGCCGACCGCTACAGCGTTGCGGACGAACTGCTGGGCGCCGATGGGTTCGAGTGGTACGAGCTGTCGAACTGGGCCCGCTCTCCCGCGGCCCGGTCACGTCACAACCTGGGCTATTGGCGCAACCACCACTGGTGGGGCATCGGGCCATCGGCGCACTCCCACGTCGCGGGTCGACGGTGGTGGAACCACGACCAGATCGGCACCTGGTCGACCGCGCTCGAGGCAGGTCGATCACCCGAGGCCGGCCACGAGGTGCTCGACATCGGCGCTCGATCCATGGAGAAAATGATGCTCGGCATCCGCCTGGCCGAAGGACTTGCGTTGTCCTCGGTACCGACCCGCACCGCCATCCCCGGACTCCTCGCCGACGGACTCCTCGAAGAACACGGCGACCGGGTCGTTCTGACCCTTCGGGGCCGGCTGCTCGCCGACCACGTCGTCCGATCGCTCGCCTGAACCACCCGACACCAGACCAGCGCATCGCGACCCGCGTCGACACGACCCGCGCCAACTTCTGGGTGGAAGCCGACTACCGGGTGGACGCCAACCTCTCGGTGCGCCAACTTCTGGGTGGCACCAGGACGGCCGGCGACGACCGTTGCCACCCAGAAGCCCTGCGGCTGGGTCGTTCGCGGCGTTCCGCGCGTTTCGGGTGGCACCACGACGGCTGACGAACACCGTTGCCACCCAGAACTCATGAGGCCCACCATCAGGCGGCGAGCGAACTGGCCCCGAGCGGACGGCGCTGAGCGGGTGGCAGGCGGACGGCGCTGCGCCGGTCAGAAGTCGGTGTTGGCCAGGTCGAACACGTCGTGCAGGAGCTGCACGGCGCGGTCGGACTCGGCCTCTGCGATGACGCACGAGATGCGGATGGCCGAGGTCGAGATCATCTCGATGTTGATCCCGTGTTCTGCGAGCGTCTCGAACATCGTCGCTGCCACCCCGGGGTTCGACTTCATGCCGGCACCGACGACGCTGACCTTGGCGATGCGGGGATCAGCTGTGACCGACGCGGCGTCGATCTCGACGAGCTTGCCCTCGCAGATCTCCAACGCGGTGTCCAGCTCCGAGTGCGGAACCGTGAAGGAGATGTCGGTCAGACCGCCCTCCGATGCGTTCTGCACGATCATGTCGACGTTGATGTCGGCATCGGCCAACCGCCGGAACAGATTCGCGGCGATCCCCGGACGGTCGGGGACGTCGCTCACGGTCACCTTCGCCTCCGACAGGTCGGGAACGACCGCTCTGATGACTGGGTGTTCCATCTCAGGATCCTCCTCGGTGACCATGGTGCCGATCTCCCACGTGAACGCGGAACGCACGTGCAGCGGCACACGCTGACGGTGCGCGTACTCGACCGAGCGCATGGCCGGCTTCGGGCAACCCGCCGCGGTCATCTCGAGCATCTCGTCGAAGGAGATCCGATGCATCTTGCGGGCGGTCTCCACGACGCGGGGATCGGTGGTGAACACGCCGGGGACGTCGGTGTACAGCTCGCACGCGTCGGCACCCAGCTCGTGGGCAAGGGCGACGGCGGTGGTGTCCGATCCGCCGCGGCCGAGGAACGTCACGTCACGGTCGGTCGACATCCCCTGTGACCCGGCCACCACGGGAACACGGCCGGCGGCGACAGCGTCACGGATGCGATCCGCGCGCACCTCGACGATCTTCGCGTTCATGTGGTTGGTGTCGGTCACGAACCCCGCTTGTGACCCGGTGTAGCTCTCGGAATCGACCCCGACCGCAGCGAGCGCCATCGAGACCAGCGCAATGGCCTTGCGCTCGCCCGCGGTGATCAACATGTCCATCTCCCGGCCGGGACGGATGTCGGACACCTCGCCAGCGATCCGCAGCAGGTCGTCGGTCTCCTTGCCCATCGCCGAGACCACGAGCACGACCCGGTCGCCGCGTCGCTGGCAGCGAAGGACGTGATCGGCGACCTCGCGGATCCGTTCGGGATCCGCGACCGATGTCCCGCCGAACTTCTGGACGAGCAGTGCCACGGGCAAACGGTACCAGCGGCACCCGAGCCGCCTCGAACCCCAGGTGATGGCGCGTCCGGCGGCGTGGGGTTCGCTACGATCCCCCGCCGTGGGGACCAACTCCGAGAAGCATGCACGCCAGAAGGAACGCCGGAGCCGGGTGGATGACGCCCGACGACAGGTCGAGGTGAACGCCCGCCGGCGTCGCCTCATGACCATCGTCGGCTCGGTCATCGCCCTGGTGGTGGTCATAGGTGCGATCGTCGCGTTGACCGGCGGCGACGACGAGACCGCCGAGGAGACCACCAGCACGACCGTGGCCGGCGACGCAACCACGGTTCCCGACGCCACCGGCGCCGAACTCCCACCCCCACCCGAGGGCACAACCCTGACCGATCCGACGGAGTGCCCACCCGCCCAGGGCGCGGCGGTGAGGGTCCAGAAGTTCGCAGGTCCTCCGCCGGAGTGCATCGACCCCGCGGCGACCTACACCGCCACATTCGCGACGACCCAGGGCGAGTTCACCGCCACGCTGGATGCCGAGGCGGCACCGCTCGCGGTGAACAACTTCGTGGTGCTGTCGCGGTACCGCTACTACGACGGTGTGCCGTTCCACCGGGTGGTGCCCGGTTTCGTCATACAGGCAGGTGATGGCGACGGCGAACCGTGGGGCAACAACGACCTGGGCTACTCGATCGAGGACGAACTGCCCGCAGATGCGTCGGCCTACGCCGACTACTCGCTCGCCATGGCCAACTCGGGGCCCGACACGAACGGCAGCCAGTTCTTCGTGGTTCTGCCGGGCGGCGGCGCACAGCTGCAGCCTCTGTACACATACTTCGGTCAGGTCACCGAAGGAACCGACGTGGTCGCCGCCATCGGCGCGCTCGGCACTCCTGCTGCCGAGGCACCGTCGGAGGTCGTGCTGATCGACTCGGTGACCATCACCGAGACCCCGGCGAGCTGATCACTCAGTTGGAGCTCTGGCCCAAGGCCGCGTTGAGCTGGGGTGACAGGGCACCCAGGTCGGCGCGGGCTCCGTCGAGGTAGGCATGCACGTGGCCGGTGCCCTCGACACGCCACGCTCCGTCGGGCGAACGGATCAACGCCGTTGCCTCGTCGATCGCGACCAGGGGCAGTCCCCGCGGTGCCAACTCGACGGTGCGGTGGAACTTCTCGGGTGACCACTGGTTGTGGCGCGGGAGGATCGTCATGGTGGTGATGAGGTCGAGTCCGACCGTGAAGGCACCACCGCGACTGTCCACCATGTGGCTGCACAGCACCGAGGCGGCCTCGCCCGCAGCGACGATGGTCGCGCCGTTGCGCCAGGCCTCGATCAGCGAGTCGAGCAGCGGCGTGTCCTTCAGCACCGAGCGGAGGTGCATCGGTGAGCCGCCGGTCAGGTAGACCGCACGAGCCGCTGCGGCCAGCTGGGCGACCGCCGGATCCATGGCGTCGGCACGACGGTAGACCTCGAGCGTGCGAACGGTCACCCCCATCGGCGTGAACCACTCGACAGCCGCCTCGATCGCAGCGCGCGGGTTCTCATAGGCCAGAGCGGCCGGGATCAGCAGGACCTCGGGCACACCGTCGAAGAGCTCGGCGTCGAAGGTGCATCCCTCGGTGAACTCCCGCCCACCGACGAGTGCCAGCGTTCCGTCCATCAGTGCGCTCCGTTCGTTCCTGCATCAATCCGGGGTCCGACGACACCCGTGGTCGACCCGGGCCACCACCCACCACACGGGGGGTCCGTCGCCGGGACCGACCACGCTACGCACTCGTGGGGGTGTTCCACGACTTGCCCCGGTCGTGGCGCCCCTGGCTAGCCTTCCCGCCCATGACGATCCAACGTGTGGGCATTCTGGGTTCTGGCATCATGGGATCGGGCATCGCCGAGGTCGCGGCGAAGTCCGGTTTCGACGTGGTGCTGCGGTCCCGTCAGCAGTCGAGCGCCGACGCGATGGTGGCGTCGCTGGAGAAGTCTCTGGCCAAGCAGGTCGAGCGCGGCAAACTCGAGCAGTCCGACGCAGACGCCGCCCGCAGCCGCGTCACCGCGACCGACCACCTGGGCGCACTCGTCGACTGCGACCTGGTGATCGAGTCGGTCGTCGAGGACATGGAGATCAAGCGGGCGCTCTTCGCCGAGCTGGACAGCATCGTCAAGGACGGCGCCATCCTCGCCACGAACACCTCGACCCTGCCGGTGGTGGAGATGGCGGTGGCCACCCATCGCCCCGACCGGGTCCTGGGCGTGCACTTCTTCAACCCAGCGCCGGCCATGTCCCTGGTCGAGATCATCGCCCCGTTGACCGCCTCGTCCGAGACAGTCGCCGAGGCGAAGGCCTTCGCCGAGGCCTGCGGCAAGAACGCGGTCGAGGTGAAGGACCGTGCGGGCTTCATCGTCAACGCATTGCTGTTCCCCTACCTGAACAACGCTGTGCGCATGCTCGAGTCCGGCACGGCGTCGGCAGAGGACATCGACACCGCCATGAAGGGCGGCTGCAACTTCCCGATGGGACCGCTGGCACTGCTGGACCTGGTCGGACTGGACACGTCGCTCGCCATCCTCGATGCGCTCTACGACGAGTTCCGAGACCCGAACTACTCCGCCATGCCGGTGCTGCGTCGCATGGTCGCCGCCGGTCAGCTGGGCAGGAAGTCCGGCCGCGGCTTCTACGACTACGCGAAGAAGTAGCCAGCCACGCAGGTCCGGGTGATGCGAGGGGCGGTCCTGGGGGCCGCCCCTCGCCGCGTCCTGAGATCCGGCACCTACCATCGGACGGCGTGCCGATCGAACCACCCCCGTCTCCCTGGGTCTTCCCGCCGCTCGACGGCGCGGACCCCGACGGGCCGGTCGCGATCGGCGCTGACCTGGAGCCCGGCACACTGCTCGCGGCCTACCGCCATGGACTGTTTCCCATGCCGGTCGGCCGGCGCGGACGGCTGGGATGGTGGTCACCGGACCCTCGCGGCGTCCTCCCGGTGGAGCACTTCCACCGCTCCCGCTCGCTGACCCGCTCGATGCGCCACTTCGAACTGCGGCTCGACACCGTGTTCGACACCGTCGTCCGCTCGTGTGGTGACCCTGGCCGTCCCCACGGGTGGATCACCCCCGCGATCGTCGCGGCGTACTCCCGACTGCACGAACTGGGCTGGGCCCACAGCATCGAGATATGGCACGACGGCGAACTGGCGGGCGGCCTGTACGGCATCAACATCGGCGGGTTCTTCGCCGGCGAGTCGATGTTCCACCACGTCACCGACGCCTCGAAGGCCGCCGTCGCCGGTCTGGTCGAGGTGATGAGCGACACCCCCGGCGCGTTGATCGACGTGCAGTGGTCGACGCCGCACCTGGCGAGCCTGGGCGTGGTCGAGATCCCACGGTCGGCCTACCTGGAGCGGTTGGTCGCCGCGGTGCACGCCACGACGCCGGTGGCGTTGCGAAGCTGAGCAGATCCACCCAATTCGTTGACCAGCGGCTTCCCGACCCGTATCACTGATTCCGGAAGGGCCGCTCAGCGCAGGCCCACACGCACAACCTGGGAAGCGATCGACCGTGGGGGCCATCGGCCCCCACGGTCGCGTTCAGCCTGACGAGGCGGCGCGGCGACCAGCACTCACCGACACACCCCGGTACTTGATGCGCCAGATCACCAGGGTCGCCACCCCCAGCAACACCTGTGGGACCCAGCTCGCCGCCCGCCACAGGAGCGTGGCGGCGAGCGCGTCGGTGTTCGTGGCGCCGAACGCGATGAGCAGTCCCGTCAACGCCGCGTCGACCGTCCCGAGCCCGCCGGGGGTGACGGGGATGAACGACGCGAGACGAGCGAGGGCGAACGCCGCGAACGCCGCAAAGAACGCGACCTCGCCGGTGGTGCCCTGCTCGGTGATGCGCAGCGCGACGAACAACACCAGGAACTGTGAGAACTGCTGGGCGAAGTTCGAGCCCGTGAGCGCTGCCCACCGGGCGGAGATCACCTCGATGGTCGAACGACGGAACGCAATCAACTGCTCCGCGATGCCGTCCGGTGCGTCCTTGCCGAACACGCCGAGCACCCGGGCGGCGAGGCGTTCGGCCAGGTTGCCCAGCCGTTGCGCCGTCGAGTCGCTGCGCAGCACCGTGGCGAAAAGCCCGACCAGAACCGCCAGGATGCCCAGCCCGGCGACCGCTCCGATGACCTGCCGCGCGGTCGGAGGTTCGACGAACAACAGCGCGACCACGCCCAGCACCGGCAGCGCCAGGGTGACCAGCAGGTTGAACACGCTCGTGATGCCGATCGCAGCGGTCGACGTCGCGCCGCCGAATCCCGCCTGGCCGAGCATGCCGTACTGCACGCCCAGGGTCAGCGCCCCACCCGCGGGCACTGCGTTGGAGATGGTGAACCCACTCTGGCGCACCATGAAGCCGGTGCCGAAGCGCAATCCCGGTAGTGACGTGGTGAACGGGAACACGTAGATCACGATGGAGGCCACGACCGCTGCGGCCAGCGTGGCGAGCTGCACCATCGACATCGAGGCGATCTGGCCCCACGCAGCTGAGTAGTCGCCGAACTGCGGCAGGATGCCTGCGAACACGATCACGAGCACGACCAGGGTCACGAGTGCCGCAGCCACCTTCTTGGGCCGGTCGTTCGGGGCGGCGTCGCCCAGCAGGTCGGGCGGCTCGGTGGGTCGGGCGTCGTTCACGGGGTCACGCTACGACGGCACAGCGCAACGCATCGAGGCGGTCCAGGCGTTCGTCGCCCGTGCCCAGCGCTGTGTCGGGAACGATCACCTCGTCGATGCCCACCTCGACCCACCGGCTGCACAGCTCGGCGAACTCCGTGGCGGTGCCCGCGAACGCCGCGCGGGGCGCCGCCGCGTCCACGAAAGCCCGCGCCCGCGAGCGGTCCTCGGTCAGCATCACCAGAGCCTGGGTGGACCGGTGCACGGTGGAAGGGTCACGCCCGATGCGGTCACAGTGACGCTCGAGCACCGCGGCGCGCTCCGACAGCAGTTCCGGCATCCCCCACATGTTCCAGTGGTCGCCGTGCTGTGCGACGACACCGAGCATGCGGTCGCCCTTGCCGCCGATCAGCAACGGCAGTCGTTCCTGGACCGGCGTCGGTGCGCAGAGCGCGGCGTCGAGGCGGTAGTGCTCCCCACCGAAGGTCACCGGGGGGGCGTCGAGCAGACCGCGCAGCACGGTGCACGCCTCGGCGAACCGGCTGACGCGCTCGCCCGGGGGCGGCAGCTCGATGCCGTACTGATGATGCTCGTTGACCTGCCAGCCGGCGCCGACGCCCAAGATGGCGCGGCCATGGCTGACGTGGTCCAGGGTCACGGCCCAGTTCGCGACCACCGCCGGGTGCCGATAGGTGTTGCCCAGCACGAGCGGTCCGAGTCGGACCGTCCCGGTGAGTCCTGCCAGTGCGGTCAGCGCGGCGGTGCACTCCAGGGTGGGCGTGTCGGCAGCCCCGAAACCCCCGCCGTCGCCCATGAAGTGGTCGGCCAGATAGACCGCATGCCATCCCGTGGCGTCGACGTGGCGGACCTCGGTGACGATGTCGTCCCAGGGTTGCTGGGCGTTGGGCCAGAGCGACAACAACATGGCGTGCGGTCTAGTCGACACCCGGCGCGGACGCGGGCAGCGGCCGCCGCGACCCATAGATACCTCGGTGCGACGAGCACACGTAGGCCACCACGCACCCCACCGCGACGTACCCCACCGCCCCGCCGCCGAACAGCTCGGCGCCCATGACGGTGCAGGCGAGGGGCGCGTTCGCAGCACCGGCGAAGACCGCGACGAACCCGACCGCGGCCAACAACGGCAGCGGCACGTGCAGCACTCCGGCGAGGGTCGCCCCCAGGGTTGCGCCGATCACGAACAACGGGGTCACCTCGCCACCGACGAACCCCGAGCCGAGGGTGACAGCGGTGAAGACCAGTTTGGCCAGGAACGCCCAGGTCGGCACCGGCCCGCCGAACAGACTGGACTCGATCAGACCGAGCGACAGTCCGTTGTAGAGGCGGTTGCCGACCGCCAGGGTCATCGCGACGATGAGCACGCCGCCCACGAACGGCCGCCCCGGCGCCCAGGGGATGAGCGTCACGAACACCCGTTTCACCCGATGGGCGACGACGGTGAACGCGAGCGCCGCCAGACCGAACGCCGCGCCCGCCAGCGCAACCTTGGCGAACAGGTCCCACTGCAACGGCACCTGCCCCAGATCCGGGGTTGGTGTGTGCTCGACACCGAGCGCACGCACGACGCCGTCACCGACCACCGAGGCGACCAGCGCTGGCAACACCGCCCGGGCGCGGTGGCGGGCGGTGCGTTGGACCTCGAGACCGAACACGGCGCCGGCGAGCGGAACACCGAACACCGCGCCGAACCCGCCCGACATGGCGGCGATCAACAGCGTGCGTCGGTCATCTGGGTCCAGGAGCATGACCCGCGCCGCTGCATCGGTGAGGCTGCCGCTCATCTGGATGGCGGTGCCCTCCCGGCCCGCTGAACCGCCGAAGAGGTGCGTGACGACCGTCCCGATGAACACCAACGGCGCCATCCTGCGCGGGACCCAGGCGGTGGGCTCGTGGATCTCGTCGATGATCAAGGTGTTGCCCTCGACCGCCCGGCCCCCGCCGTAGTGGTAGGCGAGGCCGACGGCGAGGCCGGCCACCGGCAACCCCCACAGCAGTCCGGGGTGGGTGTCGAACGACGTGGTGGCCCAATCGAGCGACCACAGGAACGCAGCCGAGGACAGCCCCGCCAGCACCCCCACGCCCGTCCCCAGCACGACCCACCGCACCAGGCGGCGCACGACCGCCGGGGCACCGCTCGGAACCTGTGCACGCCCGGCCATCAGGGGCGGGCCCCGCTGTGGCGACCGCAGCGGGTCAGCACCTGCGGCGATCGGCCGGCGTGGCCGAACAGCCGGTCACGGTCGCGGCCGGGCGGCGATCTGCTCCAGCAGCGGTCGGTAGTGCTCCAGGGGCAGGACCTCGAGGCCCTCGATCTTCCCGCTGTCGTCCCAGGCGCGCAGGCGCACTGCGTCGCGGAAGCCGGGGTTCGACTCGAACGACGTGATCTCGGCCGCGTCGGCCGGGCCGCCCTGCAGCACCAGGCTGCGCGTCGACCCATCGGACAGCCCATCGCTGTACTCGGGGTCGACCGCGCACCGGTAGCGCTTGGCCCGGACATGCAACGCGATCGGTGCGGTGACCGACGGACCGAACAGCCCCGCCAGCCAGCGGGCGCCGATCGACTCGTGGTCCCGGTCCTCCGCAGGCAGCTCGCCGCGCCCGTCGCGCTGTTCCAGCTCCAGCAGGTGACCGACGTCGTGCAGCAGCGCTGCGGCAACCAGTTCGTCGCTGCTGTGCTCGGCGACGGCACACGCGGCGGTCTGCACCGCGTGGTCGGTCTGGGACAGTGCCTCGTCGTAGTGCTGCGACCCCCATCGCCGGTACAGCGCCAGCACCTCGTCCACCGACGACGCCGGCCGAAGCGGGGGCACGGTCGGCGGTTTGCTCACGCGACGGGCCGGCCCTGGAAATCGCCGATGAGCGAGACGCCGGTGTGGGACCCCTCGGCGCTGCGCCGGGCGAAGGCGGCGAGCTTCTCGCGGTAGTAGTCCTCACGCAGGTCGCCCTCGGAACGTGCGTTGTAGGTCGGGTACAGCGCGCGCCGGGCCAGCAGCGAGGTGTTGGCGCCGCTGCGGTGCGGGGTGCGGCTGTGGAACCACAGCGTCTGACCGGCCGGCACCTCGACCGCTGCCCAGTCCATCTGTTCGACCAGATCGGCACGGATGCAGCCGACGTCGTCGAGCGGGAGCACCTCGTGGTGCATCCCCGAGACGACCTCGAGGCAGCCGTTGTCGACCGTGGCGTCGTCGACCGCCACCATGCACGACACGTGGGTGTCGACGAACAGGTACGCGGGTGCGTCCTGATGGGGTGCGTAGCCCGCGCCGCCGGGCAGCTTGTAGTTGATCTTCTCCTTGTAGAGCACCGCCGGCTCGCCGAGCAGGGCGGTCGCGGTGTCCACCAGAGAGCCCTCGGTGAGCAGCCGTCGAAAGCCGTCGTGGAAGGGCACCATGTTCTCGCTGCGGGCGAGCTTCGGTCCGTCGTCGGTCATCTCGCGGTGGTGCAGCCAGCCGTCGCCCTCGTCGGGCCAGTCGGCGACCTGGTCCACCCAGGAACGCAGCTCGACCACGCCGTCGTGGCCGAGGGTGCGGGTCAGGAGCCACCCGTTGGTCGTGAAGTGTTCGACAGCTTCCCGACTCGGGTGGTCGAACACGGTCGGGCGCAGCACAGCGGTCACGTCGTTGGATCCTATGCCCGCCGAACACGAAGCAACAGGGGGCACCCCTCCCCGGGCACCGACCCGGTCAACCCTCCCCCGACGAACGGTCCCGCTGGGACGCAGGTCGCTCCGCCATGATGGCGACACATGACAGCAGCTGCCGACGTGTCCGAGGAGCGCGAGATCGACTGGGTGCGCAACGCACCGAGCGATGTGCTCCACGCCGCCTTGGCGGTCGGGCTCCTGGTCGTGGTCGTGGTGCTGGGCCAGCTGTTCGACACGGCGATCGTCACCGCCGCGGCGCGGGTGCTCGACGGGCTGGAGAGCCTTCCCCGGTGGATGCTGGACCTGATCGCCGTGGTGGGTCAGGTGTTGGTGGTCGCACTGTTGAGCACCGGGGTCGTGGTGGCGGTGACCGGACGTCACTGGCGTCTGCTGGGGACCTCCCTGCTCGCAGCGGGCGCCGCAGCCGCCACGACGGCGGTCACGAGTCCGTTGATCGATGCCCGGCGGGTGGTCGTCGCCGCAGCGGAGCTGCCGGTCGAGGTGGGTCGGGTGCCGTCGGCGGCACTGCTCGCCGCGGCGACCGCCATCGTGGCGGTGACGGTCACCTCGCTGCCACGGCTGTGGCGGCGGCTCGCTTGGAGCGCCGTCATCACGCTGATGCTGCTGCGGTTCCTGGGCACGCCGGTGTCGTTCGACGCGATCCTGGCGGTGCTCGCCGGCTGGGCGACGGGCGCCGTGGTGGTCGTCGTGGCCGGCGCCCCGTCGCGTCGTCCCCGACCCTCGTCGGTGCTCGAGGGTCTGTCGTCGATCGGGGTGGAGCTCGACCACCTGGAGCTGGCTGCGGTCGATGCCCGCGGCTCGACGCCGTACTTCGGGACCGCCGGCGACGGCACCCGGTACTTCATCAAGGTCCTCGGCGAGGACGAACGCAGCGCAGATCTGCTGTTCCGCGTCTGGCGGTACCTGCAACCGCGTGACCTGGGCGACCAGCGACCGTTCTCGTCGCTGCGTCGGGGCGTGGAACACGAGGCGCTGGTGTCGGTCATGGCCCGGCAGTTCGGTGTGCGCACACCCCTGGTGGCGGGGTTCTCGACCGCGCACCCCAACGGCTACGTGCTGGTCTACGAGGCCATCTCGGGACGGTCACTCGACGCCTTGGCACCCGAAGAGATGACCGACGACGTCCTGGAACAGGCATGGACGCAGCTCGCCGAGCTCCGGCGCCACGGGATGGCGCACCGCGATCTGCGTCTGGCCAACGTGTTCCTGGACTCCAACGGCCGGTTGTTCCTGATCGACTTCGGCTTCAGTGAACTGGCCGCCGAGGACCTGCTGTTGCAGACCGACGTCGCCGAGCTGCTCTCCTCGTCCGCCGTCGTGGTCGGGGCCGAACGTTCAGTGGCCGCTGCTGTGCTCGGGCTCGGGCCCGGACCGGTGGTGCAGGCGGCCCCCCGGTTGGTACCGGGCCGGCTCAGCGGCGCGACCCGCACCGCCATGAAGGCCGACCCTGGTCTGCTCGACGACCTGCGCGAACGAGCGACGGCCGCTGCGCTGCCGGATCACGATGTGTCGGCGGTCGCTGTTGCACCGCGCTCCCGCGGAATCACCTGAGCCCACAGGGCTGTCGGTGGTCACCGCACCGAAACCGACGGTTCGGTCAGTCGCCCCTGGCCATGTTGGCGAACAGCGTGCAGTAGTCCAGGAACACCAGACGGCACACGCCGGTGGGTCCGGAGCGGTGCTTGGCGACGATGATCTCGGCGGTGTCCTTGTCCTGGCTGTCGGAGTTGTAGATCTCGTCGCGGTACAGGAACATCACGACGTCCGCGTCCTGTTCGATCGAGTTGTGCACGATCACACCGTCGGCGACGAAGTTGTGGGTGCCGATCACCGTGGCGTCATAGACGTCGCGCTCCCCGACCGGGATGATCTCGACCACCTCGTCCCAGAACACGTCCGATCCGGCGAGCGCAGCCAGGTCCTTGGAGTCGGTGGCCTCGGCAATGCGGGCCAGGCGGCGGCGCGACGACGCCCGGGGGCGCGACTCGCTGCCCAACAGGTAGCCCCCGCAGTACTGCTCGCCGAGCGCCTGGGCCAGGCCCCGCTGTGTCATGCCCATGCGGGCAAGCTCCTCGACGACCTGGTCGCGCACCTCGGCGGGAATCGTGTCGACGTTGGGGTTGGCAGTGACATCGGCCAGCGATGCGAGCGCCTCGGCGGTGTCCCTGCCTCGTTCGCCGGCGACGCCGACACGGTCCAGGAACCGGTGCTGGTGCTCCGCTCCGTGGATCCACAGCCGCCAACGGGGCGTGTTGGGCCCGACGTCGGTGATGCGTGCCAACACGCCGAAGCGCAACAACGACAACTGCAGATCGTCGATGAGGCGACGGTGGGTCGACGTGGCGGTCAGCCGGACATGCGGACGGCCGCGCAACGTGCCGACCCCCATCGACCCGATACGTCCGAACACCTCGGCGAGTACCGGGGCCAGATGCTCATCGGGCAGAGCGAACGCCGCGGGGTCCAGCTGTCCCGCCGCGACGGAATCGCCGGCGAGCTGTGCGGGATCCAGCTCCGTCGGCGAGCACAGCTGTTCGGGCGTGCCGAGGCGGCGCGGTGTGGCCACACGCGAACCGACCGCGAGTTCATCCAGCCGGCGCCAGCCTGCGACGGTGCGGAACGGGTGGTTGGCCGTGGCGGTGACGTGGCGGCCCGAGGCGAGGCGCAACCGGAAGGCCTCCTTGCGTCCGCTCGGGAACGCATGGCTCATGGTGGCGGGCACCATCGTCCAGTCCTCGGCCAGGCTCCACACCGGTACGTCACGCTCCCCCGAAGCCAGCAGTTCGCCCAGGGTCACCTCTGCGCCGGTGTCCGCTCGCAGCACTCGGGTCTCGGCGACCAGACAGCCCGACTCGCGCAGGTCCGCCAGCATCGGACGCTTGTCGGCTCGCAGTTCGAGCTGGCGCGACAGCTGTGACAGCGCCATGACGGGTGTCTCGAGCTCACGGGCGAGCACCTTGAGCCCACGACTGATCTCGGCGACCTCGACCTGGCGACTCTCCGCCGAGCCTCGCCCCGACATGAGCTGGAGGTAGTCGACCACGATCAGACCCAGCGGCTGATCGAGGCGGTCCTGCAAGCGTCGGGCCTTGGAGCGGATCTCGGTGACGGTCAGCGCGGGGTTGTCGTCGATCCACAGCTGGCCCTCGCCGAGGCGACCCATGGCCTTGGTGATCTTGGTCCAGTCGGCATCGGTGAGCTTGCCCGTGCGCAGCTTCGTCGCATCGATGCGGGCCTCGGCCGCGACCAGACGTTGGGTGAGCTCGAGGTGGCCCATCTCCAAGGAGAAGAACAGCACCGGGCGCTGCTCGCGCACCGCCGCGTGCGACGCGATCCCCAGCGCGAACGCCGTCTTTCCCATGGCCGGGCGGGCGCCGACGACGATGAGCGCACCGGGCTGCAGACCGGCGAGCCGGGCATCCAGATCGGTGTAGCCCGTCGGCGTGCCGGTGATGGCGTCGCCGCGCTCGTAGAGCATCTCGAGCTGCTCGAGACTGCGGTCGAGCAGTGGGGCGAGCGCCGCCATCGAATCGGCGTTGCGGCGCTGCGCGACCGCGAACATCATCGACTCCGCGGAGTCGATCGTTTTCTCGATGTCATCGAGCGGCGAATACGCCAGCTCGGCGACGTCGTTCGCGGTCATGATGAGCTTGCGCAGCAGCGACCGCTCCTCGACGATCTTCGCGTAGTGCAGGGCGTTGGTGATCGCCGGGGTACGCGCCTGCAGGGTGACCAGCGTCGCGGTGCCGCCGACGGACTCCAACACGCCGGCTTGGTCGAGCTCGTCGGCGACGGTGACGGGATCGACACCCTGACCGGAGCCGTAGAGCCCCTGGATGGCGTCGAAGATGTGACGGTGCGCCGGCCGGTAGAAATCCTCGGCGGTGACCACGCCCGTCACCGCCGAGATGGCCTGCTCGCTCAACAGCATGGCGCCGAGCAAGGACTCCTCGGCGTCGATGCTGTGGGGCGGCACTCGGAGGCGCGATGCGTCGGCGGTGGAAGGGGGTGTCGACATCGGGAGTCATCCTCCTTCGGAGTGCCTGTTGACGGGAAGGGGAACAACCCGGGCAATTTCGGTGGATGGAGCTGTGGACGAACCGCTCCGGGCTGGGCACAACTGTGGATGACCGCTGGGACACTCGGGCACCGACCGCGACGAGGGCCCCATCGCGGCACCACGACCACGCTCCGGTCGACCCACTGACACGGTGCTGACAGGTGGCCGAAAACGACCGACGCCGCCGTCGAGCATCAGCTCGTCGGCGGCGTCGGTCAGAACTTCAGAACCTCAGAAGGAACCCCGCACTCACTCCGAGACGACGTTCAACGTGATGGGGAACTGCACATCGCTGTGCAACCGGGCGGTGACCATGTGCGAACCCAGGTCCTTGATGTGCTCGTCGAGCAACAGATCCTTGCGGTCCAACTCGATGCCGGTCGCGGCGCGCACGGCATCGACGATCTCGGACTCCGAGACCGAGCCGAACAGACGGCCCCCCTCGGAGGCCCGCACCCTGACGATGATGGTCTTGGGAACCAGCACCGTGGCGATCTGCTCTGCGGACCCGCGGTCGCGCGCGTCTTTGATGTCACGCGAGCGGCGCATGGCCTCGGCCTGTTGCTGGGCACCCTCGGTGGCCGCCATGGCCAAGCCGCGGGGCTCGAGGTAGTTGCGGACGTAGCCCTTGGAGACCTCGACGATGTCGCCGCGCTTGCCGAGACCGGCGACGTCGTTGCGGAGGATGACCTTGACCGCGCTCATTGCTCAGCTCCGGTGCTCTCCGTGGCGACCGCCTCGGTGCCGGCATCCAGGCCGGTGAACTCGGTGGACGCCTCGGCCGCCGGCGGCGGCGTCGGTGCGGAGGACTCGTCGCGCTCGGGGCGCTCACGCCGCTCGCGACGGTCGTCGCCGTCACGATCGCCGCGCCGACCCCCGCGCTGGGTGGTGACCCGGTTGGCGTAGGGGATGAGAGCCATCTCACGGGCGATCTTGATGGCCTTGGCCACATCTCGCTGCTGCTGGACGTCGTTGCCGGTGACCCGGCGTGCCCGCACCTTCGCCCGGTCCGAGACGAACCGGCGCAGCAGGTTCGCGTCCTTCCAGTCGACGTAGTCGATGCTCTCGCTGTTCAGGATCGAGATCTTCTTCTTGAACTTGCGACCGTTGTCCTTGCCCTTGCCCTTCGGGCTTCGCTTCATCTGGGGCTTCGCCATCAGAACGGCTCCTCATCGTCGTTGTACCCGGCGGCGGGAGGCGCCGTCGGGGGCGGGGCGGAGTCGAATCCGCCGCCACTGCCGCCATCGCGGCGTTCGTTGCGGGTGACCTGCGCGGTCGCCCAGCGGAGGCTGGGGCCGATCTCGTCGGCGACGACCTCGACCTTGGAGCGCTTCTCGCCGTTGTCGGTCTCCCAGGACCGCTGGTCGAGTCGCCCGGTCACCATGACGCGGCTGCCCTTGGTGAGGGACTCCGCCACGTTCTCGGCGAGCTCGCGCCACGCGACGATGTCGAAGAAGGAGACCTGCTCCTCCCACTCGTTGGTCTGGCGGTTCTGCCAGCGACGGTTGACTGCGAGCCCGAAGTTCGCGACCGCAGCACCCGATGGGGTGAAGCGGAGCTCGGGGTCGCGGGTGATGTTGCCGATCAGTTCGACGTTGTTGCCATTGGCCATGTTGGTTCCTCCTCGGTCAGCCGGCCGGGCTCAGCAGGCCACGACGAGTGGCTTCTGAGTCGGGCAGACGGAACAGCTTGTGGCGGACGACTTCGTCCGCGAGTCGGAGGTACCGGTCGACCTCATCGAGGTTCGGGGCCTCGGTGACGATCTCCATCACCGTGTAGACGCCCTCGGTCTTGTGGTTGATCGGGTAGGCGTAGCGACGCCGGCCCCAGTTGTCCACCGTCGGCACCGTGCCGCCGTCGGCCTCGACCATCTCGACCACCTTGGCGCCGATGGCCTTGTTGGTCATGTCGTCGACATCGACGTCGACGATGATCATCAGTTCGTACACGCGAGTGACCACGTGGTGTACCTCCCTCTGGACCTCGGCGTGAGCCGTGAGGGTCCTGCGATCTGCAGGACAGGGTGTTGGATGTCTCGGGCTGAGACAGCCCGGCCACCCCCGTGGGGGCGACCGGTCGAGTGTAGTCGCCGGGTGGGGTGCACCCGCCAGACGGCCGCGTCGAGGTCCACCGACATCGTGTCCGACGGGTGTGACAGTGACGCTCGTACGAGGCACCCCGGCACGACACGACGCCGACCGACGCCACCAACCCGATCTGAGCGAGCCGTCCACCCGAACCGGAATCCGGGATCGACAGAAGAACGGGTCACACCGTCGGGACGCGATGTCGAGCTCAGGCTCCCGAGCCGTAGAGCGACAGCGCCTCGGACTGCTCGGCGTTCAGGTGGTAGCTCTCTGCAGCACTGGGGAACGCTCCGCTGCGCACATCGGCCGCGAAGGCCGTCACGGCCTCGACCGCGACGTCCTTCACCGAGGCATAGCGGCGCACGAACTTCGGCGCGACCCGGTCCTCGATGCCCAGCAGATCGTGGAACACCAGCACCTGGCCGTCGCAACGTGGGCCGGCGCCGATGCCGATCGTCGGGATGTCGAGCGCCTCGGTGACCATGCCTGCGACCTCGTCAGGGACACCTTCGAGCACCACGGCGAAGCAACCGGCGTGCTGGAGCGCCTTTGCGTCCGCCACCAGCTCGAGTGCCGCCTCGGACTCGCGGGCCTGCACCTTGAACCCGCCCATGGCGTGCATCGACTGCGGGGTCAGGCCCAGGTGGCCCATCACGGGCACCTCGGCGTCGACCAGGGCCTCGATCATGGGGAGCCGCTTGCGACCGCCCTCGAGCTTCACGCACTGGGCGCCCGCTCGGATCAGTTGCGCTGCGTTGCACACCGTCTCGGCGGGTGACACGTGGTAACTCATCCACGGCAGGTCCCCGATGATCAGCGCCCGGGGCTTGGCCCGTGCCACCGCGGCGGTGTGGTGCGCCAGGTCGTCGACGGTGACCTGGAGGGTGTCGTCGTATCCCAGCACGACCATGGCCACCGAGTCGCCCACCAGAATCATGTCGACCCCGGCCTCGTCCGCGATCCGGGCGCCGGGGGCGTCGTACGCGGTGATCATGACCAGCGGATCGCTGCCATGGCGGGCCTTGCGTACGGCGATGGCCGGAACGGTCATACGGGTGGGTACAGCCACGGCTGGTCCTCCTGGTCAGGTCCAGCGCCCTGTGGCTGCCGGCCGTCACCAACGACTGTACGACAACGTCCCGGCGGTGCCAAGGAAAAGCTGTCCCGGACGGACGGCGCGCCGTCGAGCTACCCGGCGGGCGCGGCAGTACTGGGTGGTGGAGCCGCCGTGGTGGGTGGTGCAGCAGTCGTGGCCGGCGCCGGCGCGACGGTGGTGGTCGGGGCCGGGGTGGTCGTGGTGGAGAGGGGCACCGATGTACTCGAGCCCTGCGGCGCGACAGAGGTGGTGGTGGAACGGCGCTGCGACGGGTCGGTGGTGGTGGTCCGACGCGGGGCCAGCGACTGGTTCACCAGGCGCTGGCCGGCGTCGGTGGCCGGGAACTCGCAGTCGGTGTCACCCTCGGTCGCGACCGACATGAAGTCGCGCCAGATGGCTGCCGGCCAGGTCCCGCCCGACACCTCACGACCACGAAAGGACTCCATCGAGCGGGGCTGCTCATACCCCATCCACACCGCGGCCGTGAGGTTGCAGGTGTACCCGGTGAACCATGCGTCGCGGGAGTCACTCGTGGTCCCTGTCTTGCCAGCGGCCGGGGTGCCCAGATCGGCTGCTTTCCCGGTCCCCTCGATCAGGACTCCCGACAGCACCGAATTGACCGTGTCGGCCACCTCCTCGGTGATGACCTGTTCGCGTTCCACATCGGTCGACGCGTCGAAGAGGACCTCGCCCGACGAGCTCTCGACGCGACGGATGACATAGGGATCGACGTGCGAGCCCCGATCGGCGAACGTCGAGTAGGCCGACGCCATGTCCATCACCGAGACCTCACCGGTACCGAGGACCAACGAGTAGTCGTCACGGAGCTCGGCGGTCACCCCGAGCCGGTTGGCCATCTCCGCCAACTTCTGGGGCGTCACCAGGTTCAC
>Ga0105045_10000861_pt1 | contig 23662 bp, 23 predicted proteins | sample MAT02_FD_78089 | JGI IMG/M metagenome (GOLD analysis project Ga0105045, IMG submission 78089) | Freshwater microbial communities from Lake Fryxell liftoff mats and glacier meltwater in Antarctica - MAT-02 (megahit assembly) | ecosystem: Environmental > Aquatic > Freshwater > Ice > Liftoff... | reverse complement strand
GTCTACGAGTTCGCGCCATGAAATTTCTGCCGCACGGGTGGGCGTCATGACCTGGTTGTACGCATTCCAGTTCGCAGCGCCGCTGATCCTGATCGGCTGGCTGGCGTGGATGCCTGCGCGCAGTGGCCTGGGCATCGCAGTGCAGGTGTTCAGCAGCTTCTCAGCGCTGGCCGTCATGGCAATGCAGGGCATCTGGCTGTTGCCACCTTGGTGGACGCCCTTCGTGTTCGCCGTTGCGCTTGCCATGGCGGCGTGGCTGGGATGGCGGCGCATCCGCCCCTTTTCGTCTGCGCTGCCAGTTGCTTGGGGCGCGTGGGCCGTGGTGATTATCTTCACGGCGCTGGGCGCTGCATCGACCTACGGTACGGTCATCGCATGGCTAAGCCGCAGCGACGCGGTGGCGGGCATCGTGAATCTGGCCTTCCCGCTGGAACGGGGTCGTTAATCTGCACATCCACGCGCAAGGACCAGCACCACCGGTACACCGCTGGGTGGCGATCCGCGGCCGATCCAGTTCAACGGCCGCTTTCCGGTGCGCGGCGACCGAACCGAGACCCCATGACCATGAAAACACTCCAAACGCTCTTTGCCACTGCCATGTGTCGGTTTCGCCCCTTCGCTTTCGTCGTCGCACTCTGTCTGCTGACGTCAGCGTGGGTTAACGACGCGGTTGCCGAGGTCTATCGCTGGGTGGATGACCAGGGGAAGACCCACTATTCAGAAGTCGTGCCCCAGCGGTACCAGAACGTCGCAAAGCCGGTGGATGCACCAGCCAATGCGGACGACGAGGTGCGCGCGGCCATCGTCGAACTGCTGATCCCATCGGCCCGGCCATGACCCAGCAGCTGCCTTCATCGCCCGGCACGGGCGTGATCTCCGAGCCTGCTCAGCACGACGACGAGGCCCGCCCCGCAGCATCCCTTTTGGCGTTTTTTGCCATGGCATTTGCTTGGTCCTGGACGTGCTGGTTGCTCGCACCGGCACTGAAGGCGGACTTCCCAGTTCCGTCCACCACACTGTCCTTGGTGGGCGGCTTTGCGCCAAGCCTCGCGGCAGTGGGCATGGTCGCCTATGGCAGCGGCAGGGTCGGCCTGCGCCGCTGGCTGATGAGATGCCTGCAGTGGCGCGTGGGCTGGCGCTGGGTCGTGCTGGCGTTCCTGTTCCCCGTTGTCTTCATGGGGCTGGCGGCTGCCGCCCACGTCGCACTGGGCGGCACATTGCCGCCTTCACCGGCTGCAGGTCATGTGGGGTTGGCAGCGATGAACTTCCTGCTTGTCTTCCTGGTGGGCGGCCCGCTGGGCGAGGAGTTCGGCTGGCGCGGATACGCACTGCCAGCCTTGCAGGCCCGGTGGGGATGGCGCGTTGCCAGTGTATTGCTGGGTGCGGTCTGGGCGGTCTGGCACCTGCCGCTGTTCTACACCGCGGGCACGATGCAGAGTCATCTGCCGATGGAATTATTCGTGCTCAGCACCATCGCCTCCTCGGTGCTATTTGCGTGGTTGTTCAACCGCAGCCGGGGCAGCATCGTTCCGGTGCTGGTGTTGCACACCGCAGTGAATGCCTGGTCTTTGATCATCCCGGTGATGGTGCTGCCCGATGGCAGCAATCTGCGACCGTTTCAGATCGTTGTCGGCATCCTGGTGCTGACGGCCGTTGCGCTGTTGTTGGGTGGCGAGCGATCACCCAAAAGTGCTGTGGATCGCGAATAGGAAACTCCTACTCGCGAAGCGTGTCTTCCGCGATGCTGCGATTCACGAGCAAGCAAATTCTGACCAAGCAACATCTGAGGAATGGAATCAATGCTCGATATCCAGCGGTCTAACACCAAAAATCCAGCAGTGCTTGCACGCATCGCCGTGTCGTCTTTGCGCTGTGCTTCGGTCTGCGACTGATCGACGTATTTTTCATTCGATCGGACGCGTGGTTTGGCGGGCAAGTCGTGACCAAGGTGCTGGGCCTCGCCATCGTGATCGCTTAAGCCCTCTGGTCAGGCTTTGGTCTTGATCGAATTGGCTTTCGCAAAACCTCCGTCATCACTGTAATCTGGATCAGCTTCGTGCTGACCGCCGCTGTCATGGCTATCACATTCCTTGCCCAACTCCTGTTTCTCAGCGCGCAGAGAGCGGACGCGATTTTTTCTATGGGAGTCCAAGGTTTCACACTGGTCCAGCAAGAGGCAGAACAAAACGATTGGCTGTTCCCCGCAGTTTTTTTGACCTTCAACCTGGTCAACGCCACGATGAAGGAAAGTCTGTTTCGCAGCCTGTTGCTCACCCATCTGGCCGCAACCATGTCCCGAATGCGCACCAACCTGGTTCAGTCCGTGCTGTTAGGGCTCTGGCACATCGTTTGAACGCTCCGCTGGTTCTACGGCGGCGAGAAGACGCTCGGTGCAGCGATGACTTACGGCGCGGGCTACATCCTTGTCGCGACCATGATGGGTTTCGTCTGGGGCTGCTTCTTCATATGGTTCCGCAGCTTGTGGGTCAGGATTCTCGCCCATGCGTTTCAGAATGCCGCACTGAATGTCTTTCACATCACGACCGCAGCTGGCGGATCCGGGTTGGCGCTTTTCACAACTTTGGAAGCCCTTGTGTTTATGGCGATGTTGCCTCTTGTTCATCGGTTGTCGAAGCGGTGTCGGGCGTGACAATCCTTATTTCCATGGTGCTCAGTGGCGTGTTGATGCTGCTCGGCGCGCTCTCGCTTGTCAGCCCGGGCTAGCCACAGCCTTTCTTGGACGAGAACGGCAATCCGCGACATGGCCGGCGCACTTCCATTCATTGCCGCCGCACAACAATTTGCAGCGCGCGCGGCCGGGACGCTGGATGCTCCCGAAGTGCTCCAAAACCCTAGCCCACCGTTGGTCAACGTAGGCACAGCCGCAGAAGGCTTGGCCGCCATTCAGCGAACCAAGGCCATGGGCGGTAGCTTTGTCAAAGTCGTCGGTATCGGGCCGCAGGCGCCAGCCGCCATTCTTGCGGAAGCTGACAAGCAGGGTCTGGATGTGGCGGCCACCTTTCCCCTGGCATCGACGCGGTGGACACAGCCAATGCCGGCTGGAAGGCGTTAGAGCATCTGGGGGGCATCTGGAGCATTGCGCTCGATTGTGCCAACGACCAGGCGGCCATCCGAGCCGACTTGTTAGCTGGCAAGGGCTTGACCATGCCTTCGCCGTTTCCGCCGACTTTAGCCGTCAGCCCTCACAGAGCGATGGGGATGCGCTGAATGCGCTGTGGCTACCCCAGGCCGTGGCACCGGTGCTTGATGTGCGTGCGGTAGTGGACGCCAGCCATCGCCACTGCGCGTTATTCCGGGTCAGTCTTGAGGAGGTTTGGCCCACCGACCAGTGGAGCAATTAGACCTTATCGCTCAGCCTGCGGTTTTGAGCGCAGCCGCAACCGGCACGGCCGTGAACAGTTCTTCGATGGACTTGCGCAGCCAAACGTGCCCGGGCCGGACATCATCGCGCTGATGCCACGTCATTACCAGGTAGCGCGTCGGCAATGCAATGGGGGGCTCGCACTTGATCAATTGATCGCTTTCCGCGCCCAGGTCCGTCAGGTCAGCAGGCAACACACCCAGGTAGTCTGAGCCAGCGATCAACGTCAGGATGTCGTTGTAGTGGTTGAGCGTGATGACCACGTTGCGTCGATAGCCATGCTCGGCCAGCAAGGTGTCGTAGAGTGCCGACGTCATCCCCGGCAGCATCACGTCCACATGGCGCGCGTTCAGAAATCGATCCAATGTGAACGTGCCGCGTGCCAGCGGGTGACCGCGCCGCATGAAGCAAGTGAAGTGTATGGGCCACAGGGCGTGCGTGCGCAACTCGTTGGATTGCCGCGTCGCGTCCAGATTGGTACCCAAGGCCAGATCGATACCTTCACGTTCCAGTTGATGTTGCAGATTGAGCGGGCTGTAAGCGGCCGTGTGAATAGAAACGCCCATCGCATGCTTCTGCAGATATAGCCCCAGCGTCGGCATGACGCGCGCACAGGTGTAGTCGGACATCGAGACCGAAAAAGAACCCTGCAACTGGGCTGGGTCAATGGCGTTCGGGTTGATCTCTTGTGCTATGGCCCGGTAATGTGGTGCCAGCCGTTGCCAAAGGTCGCGAGCCACCGCGCTGGGTCTTATCCCATGCATGGTGCGTTCAAACAAAGGGTCGCCGATTGTCTCGCGCAAGCGCTTGAGCGCGTTGCTGACCGCCGACTGCGTCAGGCAGAGCCTTTTGGCAGCGCGCGTCACGTTGCCCTCCACCATCAGCGTCGCAAAGACCCGCAGGAGGTTCAGGTCCATCGTTTCGAACACGTTTTTTTTCATGCGCAGGTATCTACCATTTACAGAAATGATATCGCTTATTCGCAAAAAACGTTAGCTGGTACGCGTGTTTACTGGTCCACTACAAAAGTCTTTTTCCGGATCGCACCGTGACACATTTCCTCTTCATCAACGGTCGCTTGTTGGACCCGCTCGCGCCCGAGCTACTCGAGGGCGTCCAGGTGCTGGTGCGGGACGGGTTGGTTCGCGAGGTGTCGGAGCAAACCATCGATGCGCCTGGTGCCATCGTGGTGGACCTGCGGGGCAAGACCCTGATGCCAGGGCTGATCGACTTGCATGTGCACGTGATGGCATCGCAATTGAACTTGTCGGGGCTAGTGCACCAGCCCAATGTGTTCGTGACGCTGCGGGCGATTCCCATTCTGCGCGGCATGTTGCGCCGGGGCTTCACCACGGTACGAGATGCAGGCGGTGCCGGCTTGCCGTTGAAGCAGGCCGTCGAGTCGGGCCTCACCCAGGGGCCGCGCCTCTTTGTTTCTGGCCGCGCGATGAGTCAAACCGGCGGCCATGGTGACATGAACCCGCAGAGCGACTTCAACGGGAACCAGCTGCATTGCGCCTGTTGCGTGCGTGCCGGTGCCATCTCGCGTGTGGTGGACGGCGTGGATGCCTTGCGCCGCGCTGTGCGTGAGGAGTTTCAGATGGGTGCCGACCAGATCAAGATCATGGCCTCGGGGGGCGTGGCCTCACCAACGGATCCGATCGGCGCGTTCGGGTATTCAGAGGACGAAATTCGGGCTGTGACTGAGGAAGCACGGGGCCGAGGCAGCTATGTGATGGCCCATGCCTACACCCCGGCCGCTATCGAGCGCGCCGTGCGCTGCGGTGTGCGAACCATCGAACATGCGAACCTGTGCGACGCCTCCGCAGCCGCAGTTATGGCTGCCCACCAGGCGATTGCCGTGCCGACGCTTGTAACCTACGAGGCGCTGGCGACGGAGGGCGCGAAGTACGGCTTGCCGCCCGAGAGCGTGGCCAAGATCGCCAAAGTCAAGGACGCCGGCCTGCTGGCGCTGGACATTCTGCGAAGCGCCGGTGTCAAGATCGGTTTTGGTACCGACTTGCTAGGAGAGTCTCACCGGCTGCAAAGCGATGAATTTCGTATTCGTGCGCAGGTACTGAGCATCCCGGAGATCATCGCCAGTGCCACCACCACGGCGGCCGAGGTACTCGGTCAGGAAGGCAAACTCGGACGATTGCAGGTAGGTGCCATCGCCGACCTGCTCATCGTCGACGGCAATCCAATGGCTGATCTGGCCTGCCTGGCTGGACAAGGTGAACGCATCGCGGTGGTGATGAAAGCTGGCCGCGTTGAGTTCGGTGACCTGGCTACGTTATGAACGAGCCACCCATTTTTTCCAAAGGAACGATGATGATCAAACGGCGTTTGCTTGCAGCGGCTTTTCTTGTTTTGTCGGTCCCATTGATCCCCATGGGCGTCCAGGCGCAGGTGCAAACCGTGCGGGTTGGCGTCGACGTGGACGCTGGCACACTCGATCCTCGGCTGGCGCGCGACACCTCTGCCTACCGGGCGACCGACCTCATTTACGACGGCCTTGTTCGGCTGTCGCCCGATCTGAAGCCAGAGCCGAACTTGGCGCAGAGCTGGCAAAACCCGGACCCCAAGACCTGGATCTTCAAGCTGCGCGACGGGGTGACCTTCCACGACGGCTCGCCGCTGACAGCCGACGATGTGGTGTTCACATACCAGACGCTGCTGAAGCCTGAATTGAACGCGCCGCTGCGCAGTCTTTTCACGCCGATCGCAAAGGTCGAGGCGACCGATCCCAAGACCGTGGTGTTTACTCTCTCGAGCCCCTATGCCCCCCTGTTGACCTATCTCGAAATGGGTATCGTTTCCAAAAAGGCAGTGGAGGGGGGAGCGGATATTGGTCTGAAGCCCATCGGCACCGGCCCGATGAAACTGGCGCGCTGGAATCGTGGCAGCCGGATGGTGCTGGAGCCCAATCCCAACTACTGGGCCGGAGTCTCCAAGCTCAAGGAACTCCAACTCGTCGTAATCAGCGACAACACAGCGCGGGCGCAGGCCTTCGAGGCCAAGGACCTGGATCTGATCCAGTCGCCACTGTCCCCGCAAGACATCAAGCGGCTGCAGGCCAACGCCCAGTTCGGCAATGCCGTTACGTCAGGGCTGGGCATCACCTACCTCAATTTCAATACGGGTGAAGCCACCCTCGCGGATCCGAAATTGCGCCGTGCGCTGGCCATGCTGGTGGACCAGAAGACCATCGTAGGCGATATCTACCAGGGCGTCGACCGCGAGGCTTCGTCGATTCTCCTGCCCTCGTCTTGGGCCTTCTCGGCCAACATCAAGCAACCCACTTTCGATGTGGCAGGGGCCAAGAAGGCGATCGAGGCGCTGGGATGGAGAATGGCGGGCAACGTCTACACCAAAGATGGCAAGAAGCTCAGCGTTGTGCTTTCGACCCACAGCGAGGACCCGAACCGTGTGCAGAGCGTTGAATTCATGCAAAGCATCTTCCAGCAGGCGGGTGTCGAGGCCACGGTGCGTGTGACGGACTGGCCCGCGTTTTCCGCCAACTATGTGCAGAAAAGCCAGCACCAGGTCGCCCTGCTCGGCTGGCTCAATATCGTCGATCCAGACCGCTTGATGTACGGCCAGTTCCACAGCAAGGGCACGCTGAACTGGAGCAAGTACAACAACCCTGCCCTGGACAAGCTACTGGATGAAGGGCGCGAAGCGCTCGACATCAACCTGCGCAAGACCGCCTATGGCAAGGCGGCGCAGATCATTGCCGACGACCTGCCCTATTACGTCTTGTCGTATCAGGGATACCAGATGTTTTACTCGAAGGCGCTTGGCACCGTCAAGCCGAATCCGCGTGGGTATCTGCGTGACGTGATCGCCTTCCAGAAAAAGTGAGTCCGCCCTCGACCCCATGCTGGCCTATGTCATAAGGAGGCTGCTGCTGCTCATTCCAACAGCGGCCGGAATGGTGGTGATCACTTTCTCGCTGCTGTTGCTGATCCCGGGAGACCCAGCCGCCGTGCTGCTGGGTCAGGAAGCCTCCCAGGCGGACATCGCTAACCTGCGCGCCACCCTGGGGCTCGACCTGCCCTGGGGCACCCAACTGGCACGCTATGTCGGTGCTCTGCTGCAGGGCGACATGGGGCGGTCATTGTTCCAAAACGAGTCCGTGTCGTCCATCATCGGCGCGAGGATTGGTGCCACGGCCGAGCTCGCAGTGGCAGCCCTGGTCATTGCGATCGTGATCGGCGTGTCATTGGGTGTTCTGGCCGCTATGCGCCAGGGCACCAAAGTCGACACGGCGCTGATGCTGCTGGCGCAACTCGGCGTGTCGATGCCAGTCTATTGGCTTGGCATATTGCTTATGCTGGCGTTTTCGGTGAAGTTGGGCTGGCTGCCCGCCATCGGGCGCGGCGAGCCGCTCGGCTCGGCCGTGTGGGCGGCCCTGTCGGGACAACCCGCGGTGCTGGCGGATTCGATTGCGCATCTGCTGCTGCCAGCCTTCGCATTGGGCGTCAATTCCGCCGCCATCATCAGTCGGCTGGTGCGCACCTCGATGATCGAAGTTCTGCAGGAGGATTTCGTGCGCACCGCCTATGCCAAAGGCCTGCGGCGCACGCGCGTCATGGTGCGGCATGCTTTGCGAAACGCCTTGTTGCCAGTGATCAGCATCATCGGGTTGCGATTCGGATTGCTGTTGGGCGGCGGCGTTCTCACCGAAACCATTTTTGGCTGGCCCGGTCTGGGTCAGCTCACCATCGCCGCCATATCGCAGCGCGATTTGCCGCTGGTGCAAGGCATCGTGCTGTGCTTCGCCATGATGTTTGCACTGGTGAATCTGCTCGTCGATCTGAGCTATTCGCTGGTCGACCCGCGCGTACGGATGGCTTGAATGAAAAAGCTCGGCACGCTCCGCATCAACGTGTCGCTGGTCACGGGGCTAGTGATTTCTCTATCCATCCTGTTCGCCGCGCTCGCTGCGCCTTTGATCGCAACACATGGTGTCGAACAGATGGACATGCGCAACCGCTTTGCTGGTCCCTCCATGGAGCATTGGCTCGGTACCGACAATTTTGGCCGCGACCTGTGGACGCGGCTGATCTACGGAGCGCGGATCTCGCTATCGATCGCGCTGATACCGGTCTTCGTGGCCGCCGTGCTTGGCACCCTGGTCGGACTCGTTGCGGGCTATTTTGGCGGCTGGGTTGATCTGCTGCTCATGCGTGTGGCCGATGTGTTTCTCGGCTTCCCCGCGCTGATCCTGGTGCTTGCCATTGTCGCCGTGATGGGGCCCGGCATCCTGAACGTTTCACTGGCGCTGGTCGTCATATTCTGGACCGACTACGCCCGCGTCGTTCGCTCATCCACGCTGGTCTTGCGTGAGCAAGCCTATGTGCTTGCCGCACGGGCCGTCGGCGCGTCGCACATGCGTATCCTGTTCAGGGAGATTTTGCCAAACGCCTGGGGGCCGGTACTGGTTTTGGCCACGCTGGGTATTGGCAATGCGATCCTGACTGAGTCGGCACTGAGCTTTCTCGGCTTCGGTGTGCCTCCGCCGCAGCCCACCTGGGGCTGGACCCTGGCCTACGGAACGCGCTTCATGCGCAGCGAGCCGTGGCTTGCAATCATCTCCGGGCTGGCCATCATGGTGACCGTTCTCGGCTTCAACCTGCTCGGCGACGGTTTGCGGGACCTGCTCGACCCGAAAGGCCTTTCACGCGGGCCCCACACCCGCCCCAGTGCCAAGAGCTAACCCATCCAAAGGAAGAAGGACAGACCACGATGAACACGTTCACCATTCGCCGACAAAGCTTCAGCAACCACGCCGACGGCAGCGATGCTGCACTGACTTTCCACGATATCGTGGGTCAGGCCCCCGGACCCACAATCGGCATCAGCGGCGCGATCCATGGCAATGAGCCCACCGGCACCGAGATCATCCTCGACCTCTACCGTGCCTTGCAATCGGTCCCGATCCGCGGGCGCATCACGCTACTGCCGGTGGCCAATCCACGAGCCTACGCACAGAACCGGCGCTTCACGACCATTGATGAGCTCAATCTCAACCGCGAGTTTCCAGGTGACCCCCATGGCAGCTACACGCAGCAACTTGCCACGGCGATCACCCGCGAATTTTTGGAAAAGATCGACGTCCATATCGACATGCATTCCGGTACCGACCGGCCGACCGTCGACTATGTCTACATGCGCAACGACGAAGCCCTCTCGCGCAGCTTCGGCTCGCGCGTGCTGTACCGCCCGCAGGCGACCCGGGAGGGCACTTCATTCAATGGCACCACGACCGCCGTGACCATTGACCGTCGCAATATTCCCTCCGTCGTGATCGAACTGGGTGGTGGCATCATCGATCAGCGTCCTTACGTGGAGCGCGGCCTGAAGGGCTTGCTCAACATGCTTCGCCATCTGCAAGTCATCGCGGGTGCGCCAACGCCTGCGCCCAAGCAGATCGTGGTGGGCTCCATCAAGACCATCCGGCCAACGCGTGCCGGCCTTCTGGAGACACTCGCCCCGCCGCTGGGCGAGGTCATCAAGAAGGGGCAGTTGCTCGGCCGTGTGGTCAGCCCCTACACCTTTGAGGTGCTGGAGGAAATTCCGGCACCCTTTGCAGAAGGTGTCATGATCCTGTCGCATCTGAGCCGCAATCTGATCGAGTCCGGGGACTTTGGCTACATGGTCGGCGACATGGACGGCGCACAGGCCTGACCGGTCATGGTGATGCAGGCCGAGACGCGCATTTCCCCACCTGCGGTTTCGAGGTCGGCAGCGCTGGCCGTGCACGGCCTCAACATCTCAGTGGCCAACGGTGCGCAGCGGTACCCTGTGGTCCACGACATGGCTTTCGAACTGGCCCCCGGCGAGACACTGTGCATCGTGGGGGAGTCGGGTTGCGGCAAGTCGATGACGGCGCTGGCCTTGCTCCAGCTCTTGCCAGTAGGGGTGAGCACCGATTCGGGTGTGATTCAACTGGGCGATATCGATCTTTGCACCGCCGATCAACGCACGCTCGAAGATGCGCGCGGCAAGAAGATTGCGATGATCTTCCAGGAACCGTTGTCCTCACTTAATCCGGTCATGACGATCGGCGACCAGATCGCCGAAGTCCTGCAACGACATGAGACGCTGGGCGCGCGGGACGCGCAGCAGCGTGCCATCGACATGCTGGCACGGGTCAGGATGCCGGTTCCAGCGCAACGCGCGCGGCAATTCGCCCATCAACTTTCCGGTGGCATGCGCCAGCGCGCCATGATCGCAATGGCCCTTGCGTGCGAGCCCAGGGTACTCATTGCCGATGAACCGACGACCGCGCTCGATGTCACCATCCAGGCTGAAATCCTTGCCCTGATTGGGCGCCTGCAGCACGCTCTGGGGACAGGGCTGGTGTTGATCACGCACGATTTCGGTGTGGTTGCGGAAATGGCTGACCAGGTCATCGTGATGTACGCGGGAAGACGGGTGGAATGCGCCGATGTGCAAACCCTGTTCGACCGGCCGCTGCATCCTTACACGATCGCCCTGATGCGCTCGGCACCAGGATTGCAGGCAACAGACATCGCCAGCAAGGCACGGCTGCAGGAGATCGAGGGCATGGTGCCGCCACCTTGGGCGTTGCCCAAGGGCTGCGCCTTTGCACCGCGTTGCGCCTCCGCCTTCAGTCGCTGCCATGAAGAAGTGCCTGTGTTGTCCGCAGCGGAGTCGGGGCATCGCGTGGCCTGTTGGGCTGTAGAAGCTCCCCATGGATGAGACGCCTGTGATTGAGGTGCAAAACCTGACGGTACGCTTTCCGGGCGCGCGCGGGTTGACAGGTCTCAGATCCGATCCGATCAACGCCGTGGACAACATCAGTTTCACGGTTCAGCGGCGCGAGACCCTGGGATTGGTCGGCGAATCGGGCTGTGGAAAGTCCACCACAGGCCTGGCGATCCTGAACCTGATTGAGGCCACGTCTGGCAATGTAATCGTACTAGGGAAGACCTTGGCGTCGCTGTCAGGCACTGAGCGGCGCGTCATGCGCCAACGTATGCAAATCGTTTTTCAGGACCCGTATTCGTCGCTCAATCCACGCCAGCGTGTGGCGGACATCATCCGTGCGCCGCTGGATATCCACAAGCTCGGCACGCCTGCCGACAGGCGGGACCGGGTGAAGCAGCTCATGGCCCGTGTCGGACTACGGGCCGACCAGGCCGACAACTACCCGCACCAGTTTTCCGGCGGCCAACGCCAGCGGATCGGTATTGCGCGCGCGCTGGCGACACAGCCAGAACTGGTGATTTGTGATGAGCCCGTGTCTGCGCTGGACGTGTCCGTGCAGGCGCAAATCCTGAATCTTCTGGTGGAGTTGCAACAAGAGTTCGGGTTGTCCCTGCTTTTCATCTCGCACGATCTTTCCATCGTTAAACACCTCAGCGACCGGGTTGCCGTGATGTACCTTGGCAGGATTGTCGAGATCGCGCCGCGCGCTGCGCTGTTTGCCGAGCCCCGGCACCCCTATACCCAGCTGTTGTTGAACGCATTGCCGCCACGCCACCCGCGAGAACGCAAACGCCCGCACCTCGTCGACGAGGCCCCTGCCGCGCAAGCGCCGGTGCGCAGTGGCTGCCGTTTCGCCGCGCGTTGTCCGCAGGTCATGGAGATGTGCCTGCGTGAAGACCCGGCGCTCACATCGCGCGGCGTGGGCCATGCTGCCGCCTGCCACCTTCCTTAGGAGTTTGTCATGGAATATGTTCGATTGGGCCACACCGGCCTCAAGGTCTCCCGCCTCATACTGGGCTGCATGACCTACGGAGATCCGAAGTGGAGCCCCTGGGTGCTGGACGAGGCTGCCAGCAGGCCGTTGATCCGGCGTTCGCTCGACCTCGGCGTGAACACTTTCGATACCGCCGACATGTATTCGACCGGTGCCAGCGAGGAGATTCTGGGCCGCGCGCTCAAGGAGTGGACGACGCGCCAGCACATGGTTATCGCCACCAAGCTGTACAACCCGATGGGGCCAGAGCCCAATAATCGCGGCCTGTCGCGCAAACACATCTTCGAAGCCGTTGACGCGAGCTTGCGTCGGCTTCAGACCGACTACATCGACCTCTACCAGATCCATCGGTTCGACCATGACACGCCGCTCGAAGAGACATTGGATGCGCTCAATGATGTTGTGCGCTCCGGGCGGGTGCGTTACCTCGGCGCGTCCTCGATGTTTGCCTGGCAGTTCATGAAGGCACTGGGATTGCAGCGCCGCCACGGCTGGGCACCGTTTGCCTCAATGCAAAACCACTACAGCCTGCTTTACCGCGAAGAGGAAAGGGAGATGCTGCCGCTGTGCCAGGAAGAGGGCATCGGCGTGATCCCCTGGAGCCCTCTTGCGCGCGGCTACCTCGCTGGCAATCGCGGCGCCGCGACCCCGGCGACGAACCGTGCGGGTACGGACAAGCTCGGTGCTTCGCTGTTCAACAATGAACCGGACCGGGCAATCATCGCAGCGGTGGGGACTGTGGCACAAAAGCTGGGCTGCTCCATGGCCCAGGTCGCCTACGCCTGGGCAGCCAGTCGGACTGGCGTAACGACACCGATTTTCGGGATTTCCAAACTGGCGCAATTCGACGACGCCGTTGCATCCCTGACCTTGCGTCTTGAACCAGACGATGTCGCAATCATGGAAGCGCCTTATGTGCCGCGGCCGATCGCCGGGCATTCCTGAACGGCGCAAGGGCAGATCGTGATCCGACTGACCGAACAGGATTTTTCGACACTCGCAGCCAACGTCGCAGCCGCGACCGAACCGGTGCAGGTGTACCGCGCGGTAGAGCAGGTGCTAACCGAGCCACTGGGGTTTCGCTTGCTCACCATGCTGGTGGTCACCCAGGATGCGGAAGAAGTCGAGCGCGTGTATTCGAGCAACTGCCAAGCGTATCCTCTGGCCGGGCGCAAACGCATGGGGCAAACTCCATGGGGTGACCTGGTAATGCGCCAGCGAAAACCGTTCTTGGGGCGCGACGCGCAAGCCATCCGCTGGGCCTTCCCCGACCATGCCTTGATTGTAGGCCTGGGCTTGGGCAGTGCAATCAACGCGCCGGTCGTTTCGCTCGGCCGATTGCTGGGCACGATCAATGTGCTCGACGCAGCCGGTCGGTATGACGAACAAGCGGTGAAAACCTTGCAGGCGGTCGCACCCATTCTCGTTGCCCCTTTTTTGCGCGAGCTCAAGATTTTCTGAATCCATTGATCCGCCACAAGGAAGTCATCATGTACCGTTTTTGACGGTGTGGCCCTGGAAATAACTACCCTCACGCTCGGGACGGGGTTTGATGAGGGCCGCGTGTTCTCTGGCAGCTGCAAGTGGCCCGGCCTGGTTGCGGACACCGATTGCTTGCTGGAAGCGCAGTGAGGGTCTTCGGAGTGACCATCACCTTGCCGGTTATCGTCGGCTACACCGTCTACATGTACCGCGTTTTCTGGGGTAAAGCGACACGGGGAAATCCTGAATCCGCTACTGGCTGATCCTGACGATCGCATCGGCGCGCCGCTCAAGGCCCGGCTGCAATTCCAGGCCCAGCCCTGGTGCATCGGTCAGCGAGATCATGCCCTCGCGCACCTGCGGCAACGCGGTCACCAGTTCCTGGTACCAGCCGGTATAGAACGCCCGCACGCTTTCCTGTACCAGCGCATTGGGGGCGTGCAGCGAAAGATGGGTCGACGCGGCCCAGACCACCGGCCCGGTGCAATCGTGGGGTGCCACGGGCAACTGCCAGGCATCGGCCATGCCGGCGATCTTGCGCGCTTCACTCAGGCCGCCGCACCAACTCAAATCCAGCATGACCACGCCGGCGACGCCGGTTTGCAGGTAGTCCTTGAACGCCCATTTGTAGCTCAGCGTTTCGCTGGCGCAGATGAGGGTCTTGCAATCGACGGCATATTGCCGCAGCAGATCCAGGCTGTCCATGCGGATCGCGTCTTCGTGCCAGAAGGTGTCGAATGGCTGCAGGGCGCGCGCGATCTTGCGTGCCATCGGCAGTCGCCACAGGCTGTGGAATTCGACCATGATGTCCATGCGGTCACCCACCGCATTGCGAATCTTGCGGAACGGCTCCAATGCCAGATCCAGATCCTGCGCACTGATGTACTGTCCGTCAGACCGCTCGGCAGCCACGTCGAACGGCCAGATCTTCATGCCGGTGATACCCTCCGACAACAGCGACTCGGCGACTTCATCGGCGTGGCTCAGGAACCCCTGCAGGTCTTCATAAGGGCCCGCCGGATTTCCCAGGCCCCAGTTCGAACTGGACTGGTTCTGGTTGCCACGAATGTACTGGTAGCCCGCGCAGGTGTTGTACACCCGGATACTGTCGCGGCTCTTGCCACCGAGTGCCGTATGCACCGGCATGCCGGCAGCCTTGCCAAACAGGTCCCACAGCGCGATGTCGATGGCGGAGTTGCCGCGGGTTTCAGCCCCAGACCCGCGCCAACCCAGGTAGCCGGCCAGGTCGCGGTTGCGCGACTCGATTGCCAGCGGGTCCTTGCCGAGCAGATGCGGGGCTGCCCATTCATGCAGGTGTGCTTCCACGGCCTGCGCGCCCATGAAGGTTTCTCCCAGCCCGACCAGTCCTTCGTCGGTATGCAGACGCACCCAGATCAGATTGGGAAATTCGCCCAGCCGGATGGTTTCAAGTCGGTTGATTTTCATAGCTGACCTTGATGCACAGAAGTTGGAGGTTGTACGCGACACATCGGCTGGATTCAGCGCACATGCCATTCGTGCGTCAGCGGCTTGGCACCCACGAGTTCCCCATAACCCGCTCCCGTCGTGCCGCCCGGGTTGGCACCGAAGTAACGCGTGTCGAGCGGCAGCGACAGAGGTTGCCAGCGCACGTCGCAGGAAAGGCGCACCCGGTTGACGGAAGAGTAATTTTCCAGCGAGCCATGCAAGGTGTACATGCCAAAGACTGCGATGTCGCCGGCCTCGAAATTGCGGGTCAACAGGCGCGCCCCGCGTTGCTGTGCCAAAGTCACTGCATCCTGGTCCAGCGTTGCCTTGCGGGAGTTGTCGCGTGCCACATCGAAGCCCATCATCGGATCGATCAAGTCGCTAAAGTAGTTGGAACCCTCGACCACGACCAGCGGACCATCGGTGACCGGTACGTCGCCGATCGGCAACCAGACGGTGTAGACCTGGTCGTGCGCACGGGTGAAAAAAGGATAGTCGAAATGCAGGCCGGTCGCGCGACCGCGCGCGCCAGTGCGCAGGAACATGTAGTCCTGCGGCCGTACAGGGTCTCCGACGACCAGCTGCATGATCCGGTTCATCGCAGCGCCGTGGCTCAACGCCCGCAGCATCGGGCCTTCGCTGACAGACTTCCAGAACACGCCGCGGTCCTCGATCAGCTCGTCGCGTCGACTGGTGCCAGTGGCAATTGCCTCGGACGCCGGCTCCGCCACCTCGCCCACCGCCACCAGACGCTGGAGCACCTCGGCGCGCGCCGCTGCGACCAGCTCCTTGTCCAAAACACCTTTGAGGTACAAGAAGCCATCTGCTGCCAGGCGTTCGCGCAAGGCGGTCGGTCGGTCGAGCAAGGCGGTGCTGTCGGGCAGTTCGCCCATCAACGCGTCGGGCACCGGACGCCCCTGAACCATACAAGCCTTCATCGGTTTCCCCTTCTACGACCCCAAGAGCTGCACCATCGGCGACCTGCTACATGGCCGCTGTGAATCCACCGTCCACCGTCATGATCAGGCCACTGACGTACGAAGCCTCGTCGGAGGCCAGGAATACCGCAGCTGGTCCAATCTCTTGCAGCCGACCCCATCGCTTGGCGGGTGTTCGCTGGCACACCCAGTCATTGAACTCCTGGTTCTGCAGCAGCGGCGTATTCATCTCGGTGGCAAAGAAGCCGGGCGCGATGCAGTTCACGGTAATCTCTGCCGGTGCAAGTTCGACCGCCAACTGCTTGGTCAGTGCATGCACCGCACCCTTGCTTGCGACATAGGCTGACACCGTCGCGCGGGCATTGATCGCGCTGATCGAACCGATCAGGATGATGCGCCCTTGTTGCTTCGGCACCATCACACGACTGGCGGCCCGACACAGCACCCAGACTGCGGTCAGATTGGTACCCATGACGCGCTGGAAATCGGCCAAATCGAATTCAGCAATGGGCGCGCGGTGGTTGATGCCTGCGTTGGCGACCAGAATATCCAGGCGGCCATGTTGTTCCACGATGCTGCTGATGCTGGCTTCGGCAGCAGCCGTGTCCGTGACATCGAAGGCCGCCGCTTCGCCGGACAAGCCTTGCGCGCGCAATTCCTTGACCCGCTCATCAAGCGCCGGCCGATCACGGGCGTTGAGCACGACATGCGCGCCGGCCCTTGCCAACGACAAGGCCATGGCCCAGCCCAGGCCCCGCGAGGCACCAGTGACCAGCGCCACCTTGTGCTGCAAGTCAAACATGCCGTACCGCAGACATCAATCGGCCCGCCCCTCGATATGCCCGACCAAGCCGGCAAAGGCTTGTTGCAGCAAGCCACTGTCGGTGCCGGCGGCGATCATCGTGTAGCCCATCTGCCGGGCCCGTTCGATCCACGCCTTGTCCGTCGCCATGAAGCCAGCCGCCTTGCCGTGCCGACGGCAAGCCTCGACGACCTTGCGCATCGCGGCATCAAAACGGGGATCGGCGAACTGTCCTGGAATGCCCATGAAGTTGGATAGGTCGAAATGGCCGACCCACAGCACATCGACACCGTCGACGGCCGCGATTGCGTCGACATTTTCCAGGCCGTGTTCGGTTTCGATCTGCGCAATCACCATGGTGCGGGCATGGGCCTGCCGAATCTTCTCGCCGACATCACCGCCCAGGTAGTCGCACTGGGCAAAACCGAACGCTGCGCCACGTCGGCCCGTTGGCGGATAACGACAGGCCTGTACGATCGACCGCGCATGCTCGCCGGACTCAACCATGGGGATCATCACACCGCGGGCGCCGAGGTCCAGCGCGCGGGCAAGCCAGGTGTAATCGCCCCTGGGAACCCGGACCATGGGCTCGATCGGAAGACCGCGACAAGTAGAAAAGAGCCACTTGAGGGTCTCGTAGCCAAGCCCGCTGTGCTCCATGTCGTACAACACGAATCGGCAACCGGAATTGGCCAGAATCGCGCTCATGCCGGGCGAGAAAAACTCGAAGACCATCGCACCGGGGACGGTTTTTCCGGCCAGCACATCGTGCTTGATGGCATTGGGTGTCATGCGCGTCCTGCGATAGGGGTGGCAGCGTTGGCTGGGTCGGCGACGGCTTCCTGTTCGAGCCGTCGCCACAGATCGCGCACCATGCGCATCAGCATCTGCGACTCCTGCCAGCGATCGGAGAGTTCGTACCCGTCGGCACCGGTCATCGCGTATTCGCGCGGACCGAGCTCGCACAGGAAGGTGAAAACGGCATCCGGGGGGGCGCGCCTGCGCCAGCTGCGAAAACCATACTCCCACCATCCCAAGAACAGATCGAGCCAATCCTTCTGGTGGGCAAAGCTGATCTGCACCTGGATCTGCTCGCGGCTCGCAACGCGGCCATGAAAGCCCCAGCAGTTGTCGATGATCCTGTGCATCAGGCGATGGTTTTCTTCGGAGATCGGCCAGGCGAACTCGCGGCCAACCACATAGTGAGACAGATCGCCGGTCAGGCGCAGGTCCGGAAAACGGTCCAGCAGGCGCAAGGTGAAAAACAAATCGGTGGTCATGCGATCGCGGTGTGTCTCCAGGTGCACCGGGACAGCCGCCTGCTCCGCCAGACGAAGCCAGCCCTCGATCAGCGGCACGCACTCGGCCACCGTGTGCGGCCGCACATCGGCCTGAAGATTGACATGGTCGGCCCCGAACTGGGCCACATTGTCCAAAATGGGGGCCAGGTCCTCGACCGTCTTCGGGTAACACTGTGCCTGCCAGCTAAGCCCCCAATCGCGCAGTCTGCGAGTGGCCTCGGCCACATATTCCCGATCGAAAAATCGCACACCGGCTCCGTCGAAACCGGCTTCGTGGATCATGTCGAGCTTGGTCTCCAACGACCATTCGGCACCATCCGGACGGCGCCGCTCCATGGCCCACATCGACTGGTAGACCCGCAACTGCTGCATCAGGACGGCACGGACGCGGTCTCCGCATCCGTGAAGAAGCGCGAGGCAAGGTCACGCTGGTTTTCGTAGATCGATCCCTGCATCGGCGCGGCCGGATAGGGCAGGCGGACCGGAACCGCAGTCATCCGCGGCTCTAGCGTATCGACGCCGGCAACCAGCAGGGACGTCCAGGGTTCCCAGGATGTCGGCGGGAGGATCAGTGGCCATGCATCGGCGGCCCTGTATTGATGCAGCAGGAAACGGCGCGGTCTGCCGGAGGTATTGGCAGAAGAGCCATGCAGCAGGCGGACATGGTGCACCGTGATGGAACCCGCCTTGCCGGTGCACATCACGCTCTTGGAGAAGTCGATACCGCTTTCGACCGGGTCGATGCCGCCGACAAAATGCCCTTTCGCGTGATGGTTATAGATCGGACCGGTGTGGCTGCCGGGTATGACCAGCATCGAACCGTTGTCGGGTTTGAAGTCATCGATCATGATGCCCACCGCCGCCAAGTCCTCATTGGTGTGCGGGTAGAACGCCCAATCTTGGTGCCACTCCAGTGACGAGCCAAAACCGGCCGCCTTGAGGTTCAGTTTGGAGAGGTCGAACCGGATGTTCGGGCCCCAAAGCCGCTGCAACACGGCCACGATTTTCGGATGCTTGACCATCCGCGCGTACACCGGATGCTGCAGGTGAGGCGTCTTGATGCGTCGCAGCCGAGGCTGCGATGCGCTATGCCCGGGCTCCAGATCGAACACATCGGTGTGTTCCAGCGTCTGGCGCGACGCTTCGACGAACTCCTCCGTCACCTTGCGCAATTCGGCAAGGTCTTCCTCCGAGATCACGTCCGGCACCACGATGAAACCGTCGCGGTGGTACTGCGCAACTTCCTGATCAGTCAACATCTCGCCTCCTCGGAACGTCGGGAACACATTGCGACAACGACTCGCGTCAATCTCGATTGACGCTCCGATAATATTACATTAGCATCCCCGGCATGCCCAGCAATTGTTCTTTTTTGCATGGTCTATAACCCCAGCGGCCAGGGCCGCATTAGCGGAGACAAGAATGGCTATTTCAAGGCGTACCCTTCTGACCTATGGTGCCGGCGCGGCTGGTGTCATGGCAGTTCCGGGCATTACCCGCGCGCAGGCGGCACCGATCCGGCTGGTGTTTTCCCACCATATGCCGACGACCCACCTGTGCCACAGGACCACCGAGGCGTTCGCCGCCAAGGTAAACGCCGGCACCGGCGGCCAGGTCACGATCGACATCCGGCCCGCATCCCAGTTGTTCAACTTGCGGACCTCGGCCGAGGCCTTGCAGCTTGGCACGCTCGACTTGTGCTGGAGTGACCTGGGTACGCTGGGCAACTGGCAGCCGCACATGGGCTTTGTCGCGATGCCGTTCCTTTTCAATGATTTCGACCATGTCAAACGCATTTTGTACGGCCCGACGGGTCGGCAGGTCAGCGAGATGGCGAAGGAGTCCCTGGGCGTCGAGGTGTTGTCGTTGGGGGCCTCGGGTTTTCGCATCTTCCTGTCCAAGAAGCCGATCGCTACGGCGGACGATGTACGCGGCATCAGGCTGCGTGTGCCCGAGATTCCGACTTGGGTGGAAATGGCCCGGGCCATGGGCGCCAACCCGACGCCGATTCCGGCCGGCGAGATGTACACCGCCCTGCAGACCGGCGTGATTGACGCGATCGAGGTGCCAGCCGACTTCATCGTTGCCGCCAAGATTTACGAGGTGGCCGGTTTTGCCACCCGTACCCACCATATCTTCACCGAGGTGTCGATGATGGCCAGCTCCAAAAAGATGGCGACCTTGCCAGCCAATGTGCAAAAAGTGCTGCGCGACGCGGCGGTTGAGTCGGTGCAAAAGGAAATGTGGGAGGCCAACATCAAGGAGCAGCAGTCCGCGTGGGACAACCTGTCTGGCCGCATCAAGGCGAATGCCACGCCCGACATCGAAAGTTTCCGCTCCAAGATGGGTCCGGTGCTGACCAACTTCGTCAATAGGACAGGTCCCCGGGGCAAGGCGCTGATTGATGCAGTGCAGGCTGCGGCCAAGACCTGATGCCGATGTCGGGTCCGTACCCGGACCCAAGCCAGAACCGGGTCGCGCCGCGCGGGATCGGCTTGGCCGTGCAACGCCTGCGCGCTGCCCTGACGGCATTGTCGGCAGCGCTGCTGGCCAGCTATTTTGTGCTGGTGCTGGCGCAGGTCTTCTTCCGCTATGTGCTCAATGAGTCCCTGTTCTGGGCCGAGGAGTTGGTGCGTGGTCTGATGGTCTGGGGCGTCATGATCAGTTCGGCCCTGGTTGCTGCCTCGCGCAACCATATCCGGGTCGAGGTGCTGGAGCTGATGCTCCCGCCGACCGGCCGCAGGATCGTGGTCCGGATCGCCAACGCGCTGTCCATCGCATTCAGCCTGATCCTGTTGTGGGCCGCGATCCAATTGATGGACCGCAGCTGGCTCCAGCAGACAGCTTTGCTACAGATACCGAAATGGACGGTCTACATGGCCATCGCGGTTGGGGCAGCGCTTGAGGCCTTGCTGATGCTGCTCACCTGGAATAAGGAGCCTCCCGCCGAACACGGATTGGACCCAAGCCTATGAGCATCGGTTTGATGCTGGGTCTGTTTTGCGTGTTCATGGTGCTGGGCATGCCGATTGGTTACTGCATGGGACTGGCGGCGATCCTGGCAATTCTGTTCTACGGCGCGTTGCCCCCGCTGATCCTGGCCCAGCAGTTTTACGAGGCCCTGGACAACTTCTCGCTGCTTGCCGTGCCCCTGTTTGTGCTGGCCGGTGAGTTGATGAAAGTGGCGGGTATCACCGAGCGCCTGGTGAATGTGTCACGCGCGCTGATCGGGCATTTTCGCGGTGGCCTGGCGCAAGCGAATATCCTCACCAACATGTTCATGGGGGCGATTTCCGGATCAGCCCTGGCCGACCTCACGGCAATTGGTTCGATGATGATTCCGGCAATGAAGCGCGAGGGCTACAAGCCGGCCTTTGCAGTGGCCGTGACCGCGTGCGCAGCCATGATGGCACCCATCATTCCACCGAGCATCATCGCCGTGATCTACGGCTCGGTAACCGGTGTGTCGATCGGTTCATTGTTTTTGGGTGGCGTAGTTCCAGGCGTCATGGCGGGCCTGTCGATGCTGGTTCTGGCTTGGTGGTTAGCGCCTAGGGCTGGTGCCCGACCGTCGGTCCGCGCCAACTGGCAGGAGCGCGGACGAGCCGCCGGGCGCGCCATACCTGCGATGGTCATGCCCGTCATCATCATCGGAGGCATCCTGTCGGGAGCCTTCACGCCAACCGAGGCCGGTGCCATCGCGGCCCTGTATGCCTTGTTGTTCGGACTGTTCGGGCGCAAGTTCAGTTTCATGTCGCTGTACGGAAACTTCTCCGCTGCTGCGGCGCTGACAGGCAGTGCGCTGATCACGCTGGCCGGTGCCGGACTTTTCAGCTGGGTGCTCAGCCGCGCCGGTGTCGGTCAAGTGGCGCTGCAGCTGATGTTGTCCATCACCAGCAACCCGTCGCTGGCGATGCTGGTGCTGATCGTGTTTTTCTTTCTGCTCGGCACCTTCCTGGAGCCGGTACCGGCGCTGATCATCGTGGTGCCCATCATGAGCCCGATGATCGCGCACCTGGGTTATGACCCGGTGCATTTCGGAATTGTCACCATCATGTTGCTGGTACTGGGGTCGGTGACGCCACCGATCGGGGTGCTGGCGATGGTGGCCTGCAAGATTGCCGGCATCAGCTATAACGAGTCATTTGGCATGCTCTTGCCCTTCATCCTTGCATGGCTGCTGGTGATTTTGCTGGTGGCGTTTGTGCCCGACCTGGTGCTGTGGTTGCCGCGTCTGATCCAAGGCGCCTAGTGGTGCCGTACTTGAACCTGGGGATAGGGACGCTATGAACAAGTTTCGTGTGGGTATCACGGCCGATGTGCGTCAGTCCGACGGTGAACCGATCTTTGGCACGGAGGTGCTGAAGCTGCTCGACCAACCAGACATCAGCTGGGAATACATGGCGCAGCCGTCGATCGACCTGACTCCGGAACAGGCTGGCAGTTACGACGCAATTTGTGCGATGGTCACACGGGTGACCCCCCACAGCCTGTCCGGCTCGGATCGACGTCTGAAGCTGATCGCGCGATTTGGGGTGGGTTACGACAGCATCGACGTACCGGCCTGCACCAGTGCCGGAGTGATGCTGACAATTGCGCCAGATGGTGTGCGCCGTCCCGTCGCGACCTCGGCCTTGACCTTTGTACTGATGCTCGCACAAAAGGTGCTGATCAAGGACCGTCTGACCCGCGCCGGTCGCTGGGCCGAGAAGATGGACTATATCGGCACCGGTCTGACCGGGCGCACCCTGGGTTCGATTGGCCTGGGCAACATCGGGGCCGAGTTGTTTCGGCTGGCGAAACCGTTTGACATGGTGGGTATGGCACACGACCCGGTCGCCGACCCGGCGCTGGCGGCCGCTCTTGGCGTGCGACTGGTGGACATGGACACGCTGTTTCGGGAGTCAGATTTTCTGACTGTCAACTGTCCGCTGAACGACCAGACCCGTGGTTTGGTCAGTGCACGCCTGATCGCGTTGATGAAGCCCAGCGCTTATCTGATCAACACCGCGCGCGGCCCCATCGTGGACGAACTGGCGTTGGCCTCTGCGCTAGCACAGCGGAAAATTGCCGGGGCCGGGCTGGATGTTTTTGACGAAGAGCCGGTGCGGGTGGACAACCCGCTGCTGCAAATGGACAACGTCGTGCTGACACCGCATGGCATCTGTTTTACCGACGAATGTATGCGCCGCCTCGCCGAGAGTGCGTTTCGCGCCACGCTCGACGTCGCAGCCGGACGCACACCGCCGTACATCGTGAACCCGGAGGTTCTGACGGCACTGCCCGCCGCCGGTGCCAACGCTGGTGGCCGTTGATTCCGCCCCATTGGTGCCAGCCGGTATATTGATCGTCACCGGCGCGTCCCGCGGCATCGGGGCCGCCTGCGCTCGCGCCGGTGCGCAGGCCGGATATCGGGTCGTCGTCAACTTTGCGCGCAGCCGCGACGCCGCTCAGGGCGTCGTGGCCGATATCGAAAGAGCGGGTGGGTCCGCAGTTGCCGTGCGCGCAGACGTATCGCAGGTCTCGGAGGTCGAACACCTGTTTGCTGAAACCGAC
>Ga0105045_10000859_pt1 | contig 23684 bp, 26 predicted proteins | sample MAT02_FD_78089 | JGI IMG/M metagenome (GOLD analysis project Ga0105045, IMG submission 78089) | Freshwater microbial communities from Lake Fryxell liftoff mats and glacier meltwater in Antarctica - MAT-02 (megahit assembly) | ecosystem: Environmental > Aquatic > Freshwater > Ice > Liftoff... | reverse complement strand
GGCAAACTGAAGCAACAGCGCCGCATCGCCACGCGCTATGACAAAACAGTCCTGTCGTTCGAGAGCTTCCTCAATCTCGCCGCCGCTCGCCTATGGCTGAAGTCTTTTGTCAACACGGCCTAGTCCTTGCGGTGGCGCTCCAGCTCGTCGCCGACAACCCGAACCACGTGCAGCACGTTGGTGGAGCCCGGGACCCCGAACGGAACGCCGGCCATCACAACCAGCCGGTCGCCCGGTTCTGCGATATGGTGCCTGAGCGCCATGCGCTTCGATTTCGCCACCATTTCCTCGAAGTTGGTGATGTCGCGGGTGTGGATTGCGTGGACCCCCCAGCTCAGCCCCATTCGGCGTGCGGTGGAAAGCTTTGCCGTCATCACCAGGATGTCGGCGGGAATCCGTTCGCGCCCGACCCGGCGGGCCGTGGAGCCCGATGTTGTAAAGCATACGACCGCCTTTGCCCCAACTGTCGCCTGGATGCTGCGTGCCGCCTGGCAAAGCGCATCGGCCGTCGTCGGCTCGGGGTGGGTTTCCACGAAGCCCATTTGCTGCTGGTAGGCGTCGTCGCGTTCCACTTCCCGCGCGATCGCATCCATCATGGCAACAGCCTCCACCGGCCACTGCCCTGCCGCGCTTTCGGCTGACAGCATCACGGCATCGACACCATCGAAAATGGCATTGGCCACATCCGACACCTCGGCCCGCGTGGGTGACGGGCTGACGATCATCGATTCCAGCATCTGGGTCGCCACCACGACCGGCTTCCCGGCCCGGCGCGCAGCGGCCACCAGCCGCTTTTGTGCGCCCGGAACTTCCTGTGGCGGCAGCTCCACACCCAGATCGCCGCGGGCGACCATGATCGCATCCGCCAGCTCGATGATGGCGTCGATATCATCCAGTGCGGCCGGCTTTTCGATCTTGGCCATCAGCAGGGCCTTGCCGCCGATCAGCTTGCGCGCTTCCGCCACGTCGTCGGCGCGCTGCACAAAGCTGAGCGCCACCCAGTCGACCCCGGCCTCCAGCGCAAGCGACAGGTCTCGCCGGTCTTTCTGGGTCAGCGCCGGAAGCGGGACGACGACATCGGGCACATTGACGCCCTTGTTGTTGGAAAGCGTGCCGGGCACCAACACCTCGGTGGTCGCCCCGCTGTCATCGACCGCGATGACTTGGAGAACGATCCTACCGTCATCCAGCAGGAGACGATGGCCGGGTTTCAGCACGGCAAGGATTTCCGGGTGTGGAAGCTGGACGCGGTTCACTGTTCCGGGCTCGTCGGACATGTCCAGCCGGAAGCGCATGCCCGCCACCAGATCCACCTTGCCATCGTGAAAGCGCCCGACCCGCAACTTGGGCCCCTGGAGATCAGCGAGGATCGTCATTGGCCGCCCCAGTTCGGATTCAAGGCCGCGCACGGTGGCGATCAGCGCCACCTTCGAAGCATCGTCGCCATGGCTCATATTGACCCGGAAGGCATCGGCGCCCGCTTCGTAAAGCGCGCGGATCTGCTGTGCTGTCCGAGAGGCCGGCCCGAGCGTCGCCAGCACACGCACATGGCGGCCGCGAGGGGGTCTGTGGGTGGTCAATGAATTCCCTCTCGTGCTTTTTGGTCTTGTAGCCGGCGGCCTCGACCCCCTTATAGTCAAGCAGTGCCCGGCACCAGATTGCCGCGCCGGGATTGCGAGGAGATTTCGATGACAGAACCCGGACATCCCGACATGGAAAGGCTTGAGGCCGCAGCGTTCCGGCGTCTAGCAGGGCATCTGCGGCTCCGGCAGGATGCCTCCAACGTCGCGTTGATGGGCCTCGCGGGTTTCTGCCGCAACTGCCTTGCGGAATGGCTTGCCGAAGCGTCGGTGGAAACACCTCAGCCGATCACCCGGGAGGAAGCGCGCAATCTTGTTTATGGTGAGCCTTATGCCGACTTCAAGGCACGCCAGCTGGAAGCCAGCCCGGACCAGCTCGCGCAGATGGGCAGGAGCCTGGCCGAAAACGAGCGGGTTCGCGCGGCCCTGAAGAGCAGCAAACTCGATGCGCAGCTTGACGACAGCTTCCCCGCAAGTGATCCGCCCGGCATTACCCAGCCCCGTTAGGGGCGTAACGAAATCCAGCCACGTCAGGGACAAATTGCGCCCCGGCCCCGACTTGGGGGCAGATGCAATTGCGGCCCCTTTTACCCGATGTCGATCGGCACCTCGACAGCAGAAAGATCAGCAGTGACCAACGCAAACGCCCTTTTCCAGCCATTCGTCTCGAAGAAGCTGACCCTCTCCAACCGGATCGTGATGGCACCGATGACGCGCAGTTTCTCGCCCGGCGGTGTGCCCGGCGCTAATGTCGCCGACTATTATGCCCGCCGGGCCGAAGGCGATGTCGGACTGATCGTCACCGAGGGCACCGTGATCGACAGGCCGGGTGCCGCTAACGATTCGGCTGTTCCGCTGTTCCACGGCGAAGCGGCGCTGGAAGGCTGGGCCCGGGTGGTGGAGGCGGTGCACGCGAAGGGCGGCAAGATCGCGCCGCAGCTGTGGCATGTCGGCTCTGCCATCAACCCGCTTAACCGCGACGAGACCCACGCGGAAAGCCCGTCGGGCCTGTACAAGCCAGGCCGTCCCTACGGCCACGAGATGTCCGTCGCCGACATCGATGCCGCCATTGCCGCCTTTGCATCCGCAGCGCGCGATGCCAAGCGGCTGGGCTTTGATTCGGTCGAACTGCACGGTGCCCATGGCTACCTGATCGACCAGTTCCAGTGGGACGGAACCAACCAGCGCGACGATATCTGGGGGACGGACCGCAGCCGCTTTGCCTGCGAAGTCGTGCGCGCTGTGCGCGCGGCGATCGGGCCCGAATTCCCGCTCATCCTGCGCCTTTCGCAGTGGAAGCAGCAGGATTATGAAACCAGGCTGGCGGCATCGCCGCAGGCCATGGCGGATTGGCTGAGCCCCCTTGCGGACGCCGGTGTCGACATTTTCCACTGCTCGCAGCGTCGTTTCTGGGAGCCTGAGTTCGCCAATGACGCAACCGGGAACGCGCATCTGAACTTTGCGGGATGGGCAAAGAAGCTGACCGGGCTTCCCACCATCACAGTCGGGTCTGTCGGCCTGTCGGGCGAATTCATCGCCGGCTTTGGCGGCGAAGCATCGGAGCCGACCTCCATCGACGGGCTGATCACGCGCCTGGAAGCGGACGAGTTCGATCTTGTCGCTGTGGGCCGAGCGCTTATTGTCGATCAGGACTGGGCGGTGAAAGTCCGCACTGGCCGGCACGATTTCACGTCCTTTGAACGAAAGGCGCTCGCAACGCTTGCCTAGAGCAGGTTCCGATCAGGTGGAATCGACTGCCTCGGAAACTTGATCGGGAAACAGGACGATGGAGCGGGCGTTGTGATAAAGTCAGAGCGGGACTCTCCCTTAGCAAGCGCTGTGGGAAAAACAGGGCAGACAGGGACGCGATCTGGCAGGCAGCGGAGTGAAGCTTCGCGGGGAACGGCCGTTTCCGGAACGGTCCAGTCCTGCGGAGCATCTCTATGTCCGACATGCCTTCGGTTGCAAGTTTTGCGGCCCGTGCCCCTTTACCGGCCCCTATACCTGGGCCTCGTCAACAGCAGTTGGCGATCCGGCGGGATCGCGGCGCGCTGGAGCAGGCGCTCCGCCGGCGCATGGTCCGGCGCTCCGCATGCGACGCGGCGCTGATCCTGCTGGCGACCGCGGGTGCTGGTCTGCTCGCTACCAACGGCCACGACAGGCTGCTGGCATGCCTTGCCGTGCTGTCGCTCGGCATCCTGCTGTTCGTGCTGCGGCGCGGTGGCGACGTAGCCGGGCTGGTGGCCGCCGGGCGCTGGCGCGATGAAGCGGTGGCGGGGCGCGGCCTTTCGCTTGCGCAATGGCATTCTGGCGTACCACTGCCGGGATGGGGCGAGAGAAGCGCGGAGGGATCCGGAGCGAACGGGACGCGGCTGAGTGTGGAGAACGGTCGCTCAGGGCCCGAATTCCCGGCCGAGAAAAGTAGAACCTATGCCGCCGCGATGCCTGAAATTTCCGACTCGCGTGACGATGCCAGATAAGCTAAGGTTGCGATGGTGCAAAGTGGTAAGTTCCGTTTTGCCCCGCCCTTGAAGTGCAATGCCGAAGTCGATCGCACAGTGCTGAATGTCATGTTCCCTTGAATATCATGTTCTAGGCTGCCAGGTTTTGATGACGTATCGCCCAAAAAGGGTGTGTAAGGGTTTGCAGCCAGCTTTTCTGGCGTGCAGGCAAAAGCGGATGTGGCAATCCGGATCATGGCATGGGGCCAGTTTTGGTTTGGTCACAACATTGAAAGACGAGTTTTCAGGATGAGTTACGACGACAAGCGGCGCGGTGGCCGTGGGCGGGGCGATGACAAACGCGGCCGCGGATTCGATGAAGGTAGTGGCGGCGGCTTCGATTTTGACCGCGGCGCATCTGGCGGCGGCGGTGGCTATGGTCGCGGCGGCTTCGGCGGTGGCGGCGGCGGCAGCAGCTTCGGTGGCGGTGGCGGCGGCTTTGGCCGTGGCCCCAGTGGCGGCGGCGGCGGCGGCTTCGGCGGAGGTGGTGGTAGTTCGGGCGGCTTCGGCGGCCCGCGTCAGCAGACCCCTGGCATTGTGATCGGCACGGCCCGTGGCAAGGTGAAGTTCTTTAACGCCCAGAAGGGCTTCGGTTTCGTCGTCCGCGACGATGGCGGCGAAGACGTCTTCCTGCACGTTTCCGCTCTTGAGCGCGCCGGCGTGACCGACGTTGCCGAGAATCAGGAAATCGAATTCTCCCTGACAGAGCGCAACGGCCGCATTTCCGCGACCGATGTGCAGATCGTCGGCGAGACGCTCGAAGTGTCCGCGTCGGCACCCCGTCCACCACGCGAAGGCGGCTTCGAACGCGCCCCACGTCCGGCTGGTGGCGCTGCCGGTGGCTTCGGCAATCGCCCGCCCCCGGTGACGGACGGCTCGCGCTACGAAGGCACCGTCAAGTTCTTCAATGGCCAAAAGGGCTTCGGCTTCATTGCGCGTGATGATGGTGGGGCAGATGCCTTCATCCACATCTCCGCAGTCGAGCGCGCTGGCCTCAGCGACCTTGCAGAAAACCAGCGGATCACGTTCGAACTCGAGCTCGACCGCCGCGGCAAGCAGGCAGCTGTGAACATAGAACTTCTGTAGGCTGGAGCGGCTGGTGCCTCGCACCGGCCAACAGGTCTGCTGAAAGCGTAACTGAAAACGGGGTGGGTCGAATGGCCTGCCCCTTTTTCTTTGGCCGCAGGTGACGGCCTGCTGTTCTTGTTGGGCCCTGCGGGCGCGGGCATCCGCCCGCTTGCTGCCTCCGCTTCGCTCCGGGCGCGCAGTCGCGCTTGCGGCCTGCGGCCGGTTCTTGTCTGGGCCCTGCGGGCGCGGGCATCCGCCCGCTTGCTGCCTCCGCTTCGCTCCGGGCGCGCAGTCGCGCTTGCGGCCTGCGGCCGGTTCTTGTTTTCACGCGTTCAGTGCGCGAACGCCTGTGTGAAATGCCGTCGGCACACCGCCACATAGCGGTCGTTCCCGCCAATTTCCGTTTGCGCGCCTTCCGCCACAGCATAGCCTTCGGCATCGACGCGCAGGTTCATGGTCGCCTTGCGTCCACAGGCACACACCGCCTTCAGCTCCACCAGCTTGTCGGCAATGGCCAGCAGCCTTTCCGATCCGGCAAACAACGCGCCGCGAAAATCCGTTCGCAGTCCATAGGCCAGCACAGGCACCCCCAGCCGGTCGACAACAGCCGCCAGCTGATCGACCTGCGCTGATGTCAGAAACTGGGCTTCGTCCACCAGAATGCAGTCGCTGGTCAGCGCTGCGCACGCCGCAAACAGGTCTGTCGTAGGGCCGAACACGAGGGCTTCTGCTTCCAGCCCGATCCGGGATCCGATGCGCCCGGCGCCGGCGCGATCATCCAGAGCCGCAGTCCACATCATGGTGTGCATTCCGCGTTCGCGATAGTTGAAGCTGGCCTGCAACAGGGTCGTCGATTTCCCGGCGTTCATCGCGCCATAATAGAAGTAAAGCTGCGCAATCCTAGGTTGGCGCGATCTCTTCGCAACGGGCGTCGCAGTCGGTTCGCTCCACCTGAACGGTCGGGTGGCCGATGCCGAACTGGCTCTTCAGCCCCACATTTACCCGTTCCAACAACCCGTCTCCCGCACCGCCAGGCACCACAAGATGCGCCGTCAGCGCAGTTTCGGTTGCGCTGATCGGCCAGATATGGAGATCATGCACGGTTGTTACGCCCGGCTGGGCCGCAAGCCATGCCCGCACCGCATCCACATCGATGCTGCGCGGCACGGCATCCATCGCCATGTCGAGCGACTGCACCAGAATCCGCCAGGTGGTTGCCAGGATCACCGCGACGATCCCGAGGCTGGCCACAGGATCCACCCAGAGCGCGCCAGTCAGCATGATCACACCGCCGGCCAGCACTACGCCACCTGAAACCGCGGCATCTGCGAACAGGTGCACCACGGCTGCCCGGCGATTCACATCTGCGGGGTTGCCGCCCATCAGCAGCCAGCCCGACCCCAGGTTGATGACCATGGCGATGCCTGCCACCAGCATGACAATGGCGCCGGGCGGCGCAGAGGCTGGCGGATCGATGAGGCGGCTAACAGCCTCGAACACCAGAGCCCCGGAGGCGAACACCAGAAGGAGCGAGTTTGCCAGCGCCGCCAGCACACCGGCCTTGCCATAGCCATAGGTGCGACGGGCCGGGCCTTGCCGTGACATGAGCCACGCCGCCCCCCCAGCGAGAAGCAGCCCCGCCACGTCCGAAAGATTGTGCCCGGCATCCGCCAGCAGGGCCGTGGACCCGATTGCCAGCCCAACGCCCACCTGCAACACCACGATCGCGATGTTCATCCCGATGGCGAGCCCATAGCGCCAGCCCGCCGCCTTCCCGTGGGAATGATGATCGTGCGGGCCATCCGGGTGCTGCTGACCGGGGGTATGAACATGCGCATGCGCCATCGCGCTTCCCTGCCAAATGCGCCGGTGCGCGGCAATGGGGCACAACGCCCGGGGCACCCGCCCCTTGACCCACGGCAAAGCTGCCTTAAATAGGACTAATCCGGTATGGTATGCCGGAGTCGCCGGAGAGCTTTCATGTTGCGTCTTTCCAACCTTGCCGATTACGGGGTCGTGGTGATGACCGCGACGGCACGGCTCACGTCGGAAGGGCGGCTCACGTCTGCGGCGCAGGTTGCCGGACTTACCGGAATTCCGGCGCCAACTGTTGCCAAGCTCATGGGGCAATTGGGCCGCGCCAATCTACTGGATTCGCAACGCGGCGTTTCCGGCGGCTTTGCGCTGGCCCGCCCTCCCGCCGCCATCAGCCTTGCCGATATCGTCGAGGCGATCGATGGCCCAATCGCGCTGACCCACTGCGGACTGCCCGGTGCCCATTGCGATCTTTCCCATGGTTGCGCTGTGAAACCGCATTGGGCTCCCGTAAATCGGGCCGTAAAGGCGGCGCTGGCCGACGTCAGCCTTGCCGAGCTGGCGCCCCAGCCATTGAGTGCCCCACAAAAGACCCCCCAGAAAGCGTTTGCATGACCAGCGATACAAGCACCCTTCGCAACCCTGAGGCATCGGCCGCAGTCGACGAGCTTTCCACCTACAAGTGGGGCTTTGCGACCGATATAGAGCAGGATTTCGCACCAAAAGGGCTGACAGAAGACACTGTCCGCTTCATTTCGGCGAAAAAGAACGAGCCGGCGTGGATGCTCGACTGGCGCCTGAAAGCCTTTCGCATCTGGCAGACCCTTCCGACACCGGATTGGGCAAAGCTGAAGATTCCGCCAATCGACTATCAGGACGCCTATTATTATGCGGCGCCAAAGGCGAAGCCAACGCTGGCCAGCCTGGACGAGCTGGACCCGGAAATCCGCCGCACCTACGAGAAGCTCGGTATCCCGATCGAAGAGCAGAAGTTCCTCGCAGGCGTCGAAGGCGCGCGCCGCGTGGCCGTTGACGCCGTGTTCGACAGCGTTTCGGTTGCCACGACGTTCCGCGAGGAGCTGAAGCGCGCTGGCGTGACCTTCCTCTCCATCTCCGAAGCGATGCGCGAATACCCCGATCTTGTCCGCAAGCACATGGGTTCGGTCGTTCCCGTGCGTGACAATTACTTTGCCTGCCTGAATGCTGCGGTCTTTTCGGATGGCACGTTCGTCCACATTCCCAAGGGTGTTCGCTGCCCGATGGAGCTGTCCACCTATTTCCGGATCAATGCCGAAAATACCGGACAGTTCGAGCGCACGCTCATCATCGCCGAAGAGGGCAGCTATGTCAGCTATCTGGAGGGCTGCACGGCCCCCATGCGCGATGAAAACCAGCTGCATGCCGCCGTTGTCGAGCTGATCGCCGAAACCGACGCGGAGATCAAATACTCCACCGTGCAGAACTGGTATCCGGGCGACAAGCAGGGCAAGGGCGGAATCTACAACTTCGTGACCAAGCGCGCGCTCTGCCGCGGTGCGCGCAGCAAGGTCAGCTGGACGCAGGTGGAAACCGGCAGCGCCATCACCTGGAAATACCCCAGCTGTGTGCTGGCGGGCGAGGATAGCGTGGGCGAATTCTATTCGGTTGCTGTTACCAACAATTACCAGCAGGCCGACACCGGCACCAAGATGATCCATCTGGGGAAGGGCACGAAGTCCACCATCATCTCCAAGGGGATTTCGGCGGGCCGTTCCGACAACAGCTATCGCGGGCTCGTGCGCATCGGGCCTTCGGCGGAAGGCGCGCGCAACTTCACCCAGTGCGACAGCCTGCTGATCGGCGACAAGTCCGGCGCGCACACCATTCCGTACATCGAAGTGAAGAACCCCAGCGCGATCATCGAGCATGAGGCGACCACCTCGAAGATTTCCGAAGACCAGAAATTCTACGCGATGAGCCGTGGCCTCAACAGCGAGGACGCCGTCGCCCTCATCGTCAACGGATTTTGCAAGGAAGTCCTCCAGCAACTCCCCATGGAATTCGCCGTGGAAGCCCAGAAGCTTCTCGGAATCTCGCTTGAAGGATCCGTCGGCTGATGCTCGTTATCGAAAACCTCCACGCCAATGTCGGGGACAAGCCCATCCTGAAGGGCCTCTCGCTGCGCGTGAACGCCGGTGAAGTGCATGCCATCATGGGCCCGAACGGAGCGGGCAAGTCAACGCTTGCCCATGTGCTTGCCGGGCGTGAGGGCTATGTTGTCACCCAGGGGACAGCGACGTTCGAAGGCAAGGACCTGCTGGATCTGGAGCCGCACGAGCGCGCCGCTGCCGGCCTGTTCCTGGGCTTTCAGTACCCCGTCGAGATTCCGGGCGTTTCCAACCTGTTGTTTCTGCGCACGGCGCTCAACGCCCAGCGGCGGCTGCGCGGCGAAGCGGAGATCTCGGGCGTGGACTTCATGAAGAAGGTGCGCGCGGAATCGGCAGTGCTGGCGCTGGACATGGACATGTTGAAGCGCGGCGTGAATGTGGGATTCTCTGGCGGCGAGAAGAAGCGCAACGAAGCATTCCAGCTCGGCATCCTGGAGCCGAAGCTGGCGCTGCTCGATGAGACAGACAGCGGGCTCGACATCGACGCGCTGCGGATCGTGTCCGAAGGGATCAACCGCTTCCGTCGGCCAGACCGCGCAGTGTTGCTGATCACCCACTACCAGCGGCTTCTGGACCATGTTCGACCCGATTATGTGCATGTGCTTTCCGGCGGTCGGATCGTGGAAACCGGCGGGGCGGACCTGGCGCTGCGGCTTGAAGCGCAAGGCTATGAAGGCATCGCCGCGTGACAGCGCTTCCGACCCGCAAGACGGAGGCCTGGCGTTACGCCGACCTGAGGGCCGTGGAGGCGCTGTGGCCGCCGCCGCCAGCGCGCCTGATTTCCGTGCGCGAAGGCGGGGCACACGAGGAAGTGGTTCGCGTGCGCGATGGTGGAATCCACGATTTTCGCGTGGAACTGGCAGCCAATTCCACGCTGCGGCTGGTCATTCTGGTCCAGTCCGCCGGCTACGCGCGGGTCGCAGTTGAAGCGCATCTTCATGAAGGTGCGCATCTCGACCTTGGCGGGATTCTGCTGGGCGACGGGGATGCGACACAGGAAATCGTAACCGATGTCCGCCATGATAAGCCGGGTGCTTCCAGTAACCAGCGCGTGAGGCTTGTGCTGGATGAGCGCGCAACGGGCACCTACCTCGGCCGAATCGCTGTTGCCCGCGACGCGCAGAAAAGTGATGCCGAACAATCGGCCCGCGCACTGGTGCTGAAGCGCACAGCAACCGCGAACCTGAAGCCGGAGCTGGAAATCTTCGCCGATGATGTGAAATGTGCCCATGGATGCACCGTGGGCGAGCTGGACAAGGCTGCGCGCTTCTACCTGCAATCGCGCGGTCTTTCCCGCGCCGAGGCAGATGCGCTGTTGACCCGCGCGTTCGTGGCCGACGCGCTGACAGGGCTGGAAGACAGTGCCGCCCGCGAGGCGCTCGAGGCCGAGACTGTGGCATGGCTGGAGCAACGGTCTTGAAGCCGCTCGCAGCGCATGTCGCCACGGCCCCCCGCCTGCTGGACCTGCGGGGCGAATTTCCCGGCGTGGACGGGGATTGGGCGTATCTCGATTCGGCCGCGACCGCACAGAAGCCACGCGCCGTGATAGAGGCCATCACCCGCGCCTACGCACAGGATTATGCCACCGTTCACCGCGGCATTTATGCCCGCTCCGCAAGAATGACGGAAGCCTATGAGGCTGCGCGTGAAGCTGCGGCGTGCTTCATCGGCGGCCGGCCCGAGGAGACCATTTTCGTTCGCGGCGCGACCGAGGCGATTAACCTTGTAGCCAACAGCTGGGGCCAGCTGAACGTCGGCGAGGGTGACCGGATCCTGCTCTCCTGGCTCGAGCATCACTCCAACATCGTTCCCTGGCGCATGCTGGCAGATCGGGTCGGCGCCGAGATCGACGTCGCCCCGCTCACGATAGACGGCCGGATCGACGAGGACGCCCTCATCGCGTTGATCGGCCCGCGTACCAGGCTGGTGTCCATCGCCCATGTCTCCAACGTGCTGGGCAGTGTTGCAGATATTCGCCGCATCGCGCGTGCTGCCCATGCCGAAGGCGCGCTACTCCTTGTCGACGGCTGCCAGGCTGCGCCGCACCTGAAGGTGGACGTCGCCGCGCTCGAGGCTGATTTCTACTGCTTTTCCGGCCACAAGCTCTATGGCCCGACCGGAATAGGCGTGCTGTGGGCGCGCGCCGAGATCCTCGCCGCCATGCCGCCCTGGCAAGGCGGCGGAGCAATGATCGACGAAGTCCGCTTCGATCATGTCACCTTCGCCAATCCGCCGCAGCGCTTCGAGGCCGGAACGCCGCACATCGCGGGGGCCATCGGCCTGCACGCCGCCATCCGCTGGGTGGAAGATGTGGGGATCGACGCTATCGACGCGCACGAACGCGCACTTGTTTCCATGGCGCGCGCAGGGCTGGCACAGCTCAACAGCGTGCGCCTGTTCGGACCGGACGACAGTGCCGGCATCCTTTCGTTTGCAGTAGGCGATGTGCACCCGCACGATGTCGCCACCATCCTGGACGAAGGTGGCGTGGCCATCCGCGCCGGCCACCATTGCGCCCAGCCGCTGATGCAGTGGCTGGGGGTTGCCGCAACTGCCCGCGCCAGTTTTTCCGCCCACAGCAGCGAAGCCGATGTCGGGCGCCTGCTTTCGGGTATCGAACGCACCATGAGGATCTTTGGATGAGTGAAATGTCCCAGCCCCGCCGCTTCGAGGTCGAGATCGTCGACGAAGTCCCCAAGCCTCCCAAGCAGCCCCCGCTCGCCGGAGACACGCCGCCCGCGATTCTCACGCGGGAGCGCGATTATCTGGCGGGCTTCCTCGCCGAAAAGGCAACAGCGGAACCGCTGGAAGGCGATACGCTGAAGGACGCGGTGATTGCAGCGCTTCGCGATATCTTCGATCCCGAAATACCCGTGAACATCTACGATCTGGGCCTGATCTATGGCGTGGACATCGACGATGGCCACGCCGTCGTGACCATGACCCTGACCACGCCGCACTGCCCCGTGGCCGAAACAATGCCCGGCGAAGTTGAGCTTCGGGTAATGTCGGTGCCCGGTATCGCCACAGCCGAAGTCAACCTTGTATGGGATCCGGCCTGGAACCCGGCATCGATGACAGATGAGGCCCGACTGGAGCTTGGAATGCTATGAGCAGTGCAACCATCGAACGCCCCTCCGCCCGCGCCCGGCCCGCGCCGATCACGCTGACAGCACGAGCGGAACAGCGCATCGCAGACTTGATGGCAAAGGCCCCCGGCCCGGTCGCGGGGGTTCGGCTGTCGACGCCCAAGCGCGGCTGCTCGGGCCTCGCTTATTCGATCGACTATGTCGAAGCGCCAAAGCCCGGCGACGAGGCGATTTCGACCCCTTCGGGAACGCTGTTCGTCGACGGCGGCTCGATCCTCTACCTCATCGGCTCGGTAATGGACTGGGTAGAGGATGATTTCACCGCCGGCTTCGTGTTCAACAATCCGAACGCCAAGGGGTCATGCGGCTGCGGCGAAAGCTTCACTGTTTGAACTGCGGGACAAGGTAGCGCATCGCCATCCGCCAGCCCGGAGCCTAGCAGACGGAATGCCTTTCCCCGCCACCCGCGCCGATGCGCTGTCCAGGCTCGACGCCTTCATGCCCCGTGCAGGGCGAGCCTATGCCGCCCGGCGCAATTTCGACGAAGGGCCCGGCGGCCCGGCGGGATATGGGCGATCGGCGGTTTCCGAACTGTCGCCCGCAATCCGCCGCCGCCTCGTGTCAGAGGAAGAGGTGGCACGCGCAGCCGCCACGGCACATGGCCTCGATGCCGCCGAAAAATTCATCCAGGAAGTCTGCTGGCGAAGCTACTGGCGCGGCTGGCTGGAAGCCCGGCCGACCGTATGGCATCGGTATCGCGCGGATGTGGAGCGGTTGGAACAGCAGCTGGCCGCGAACACCGGTCTCGCCAAAGCCTATGCCGACGCGATTTCGGGCCGAACCGGCATAGACTGCTTTGATTTCTGGATCGGGGAGCTTGCCGAAACCGGCTACCTCCACAATCATGCGCGAATGAGCTTCGCCTCCATCTGGATCTTCACGCTTCGGCTACCATGGCAACTGGGCGCCGCGCACTTCTTCCGACACCTGCTGGATGCCTGCCCAGCTTCCAACACGCTGGGCTGGCGCTGGGTCGCCGGGCTGCAAACCGCGGGCAAGACCTACCTGGCCAGCGCCGAAACCATCCGGCGCACATCGGGTGGCCGCTTCACGGTATCGGCACCTTTGGCGACCAGCGCGATTGCGCCTCCGGCCGAGCCGCCCGTCCATCCGGCAGCCCTTGCATCGCTTCGACCTGCCCATGCGGATTCCCGAACCGGCCTGTGGCTGCATAGCGAAGACCTTTCGCCCGAGACAATGGCCTGGCCGGTGGCCATGCGCGCCATCGCCGCTGTCGACGCCATCGGCGGAGACCCCGCCGACAGCAAGCGGGCCCATGCCAACGCTGCTCTTGCCGACGGTCTGGCCCGCGCCAAAAGCCATTGGCAATGCCCGGCCACGCGGATTCCCGAGGACGACATGGAAAGCGCAATGCAGGGCTGGGCCGAAGCGAACAGACTGGCGCAGATCGTTACGCCCTATGCTGCCGTTGGCCCGGTGGCAGATCGCGTTGCGGCGGTCGGGGTTTCGCTTGCCAAGGTTGGGGTTTCGCTGGTGCAGCAGCGCCGCGACTGGGACAGCGCCGCCTGGCCTCACGCCACAAGAGGCTTCTTCCAGTTCAAGAGCCACATTCCGAGGCTTCTGGCGTGAGCCCGTTCCAGCTCGTCGGCACGCCGGATGGCAAGGTTCCGCTCTTGCTTGCCTCGCCTCACAGTGGAACGCACATGCCGAGCGAGTTTCTCGCGCACGCGCGCCTTTCGGTTCCGGCGCTTCGTCGGATCGAGGATGCCCATGTCGGCGCCCTGCTCGCCCCCAGCGCGGCGCTGGGAATCCCGCTGCTGGAAGCAACCCACAGCCGCGCCGTGATCGATTTGAACCGATGGGAGGACGAGCTCGACCCAACCATGTTCGATGCCCCCGTGACGCCGCACCCGCGCCTGACGGACCGCGTCCGCCGCGGCTACGGCCTGTTTCCCCGTGTAGCCGGGCCGAACCAGACGATTCACCCGGGCCGCCTTCCCGCAGCACTCGCAGCGACCCGAATAGAGGCCCTGCACCGCCCCTGGCACGACTGTATTGCGAAGGGCCTTTCCGCATCCCGGTTGCGCCACGGCTATGCCGTCCTGCTGGATGTTCATTCGATGCCGACACTGGAAGGCGCTGCACCGGCACAATTGGTTCTGGGGGACCTGCACGGGACAAGCGCGTCGAACCGACTGGTGGACTGGCTGGACGCGCACTTCAGCAATGCCGGCTTCCGAACCGCGCGCAACAATCCTTATGCAGGCGGCTACACGACCGAGCGGCACGGTCGGCCGGCCGAGTGTGTTCATGCCGTCCAGCTCGAATTCGATCGCGCGCTCTACATGGACACCGGCTCGCTGAAGCCGCACGCCGGGTTTGGCCCGCTGGCGGACAGTATTGCCAAGGTGATGGCTGCGCTGATGCTCCACCTTCCGCGACTGGGCCTGGAGGCGGGCCTGCCGCTGGCCGCCGAATAGCACGACCTTGCAGCAGGTGCGCCTGACGCCGCCCGGTCGGGCGAAGCCATGAAACAATGGTTAACAGCAGGCATCGAAAACACCGGTTAAGGATGAGCCCTGGCACAGAAGTCCGCACAACGGACCGAAGCCAAGACGATGAAAGTCCTTGCCGATGCCCAAAATGATCCTCGCCATGCTCGTTGCAACCGGGTTCTCCACCCCCGCCCTCACGGCGACGGGCATCGCGCCGGACGCCGCAACCTGGGCGATGCTCCTCGCCGGCTTCGCCTTCGTCGGCTTTGCCGCACGCGGACGGCAATCCGGGATCAACCGCGTGTCTGCCTGAACACCAGGGAAATAACCCCGCCCGAGGGTCGCACCAGGTTCGCAGCGGGCTGTCGGGCAAATGGCAGCCCGATTGCGTTCATGCACTGTCGCTCTTGTCCGCAATAAGATGCATTGCCCAGGACGAAGAGATGTGTTGATGTTTCAGACATCAATTATTATATTCCACACATGATAAGCAGCGGCCAGATGCGTGCGGCTCGAGCCCTGCTCGGCATGGACCAGAAGGCGTTGGCCGCAGCAGCAGGGCTGTCTTTGCCCACTATCCAGCGAATGGAGGCGTCCGATGGCCAGGTCCGAGGCGTGGTCGAAAGCCTCGTCAGGGTTGTGAATGCGCTTGAGGCAGCCGGGATCGACCTCATTGCAGAAGGCGCTCCCAGCCCGGGCGGCGGCCGCGGGGTGCGGCTATCCGGGCGGCGCCGCAGCAATGACTGACAAGGGCACATCCCTCGCCGACAATCGCGCCCGGCTGGAACCGAAATTCCGCACGGTCCTTCGCGAAGGCTATGGCCTCGCTGAACTGCGTGCAGACACCGTCGCGGGAATCACCGTGGGAATTGTGGCACTTCCGCTGGCGATGGCGCTGGCCATCGCCAGCGGCGCCTCGCCCGACAAGGGGTTGATCACCGCCATCATCGCGGGCTTCCTCATTTCACTCCTCGGCGGCTCGCGCGTTCAGGTGGGCGGGCCGACCGGCGCCTTCGTCGTGGTGATCTACGGCATCATTGTCATGCACGGCTATGATGGGTTGCTGCTTGCAACCATGATGGCCGGCGTCATCCTTGCCATCTCCGCCTTTGCCGGGCTGGGGCAGCTGATCCGCTACATTCCCCACCCCGTCATAACCGGCTTCACTGCGGGCATCGCCGTCATCATCGCCAGTTCGCAAGTGAAGGATTTCCTCGGGCTCGACCTGGCTGACGTGCCTGCCACGTTCATTCCCAAATGGCAGGCCTATATCGGCGCACTGGGCAGCATCGACACGATCACCCTGTCCGTCGGCGCCGGCGCGCTTGCGCTGATCCTGGTCCTGAAGCGATTAGCACCGCGCATCCCGGGATTCCTCGTCGCGGTCATGCTTAGCGCCGCAATTGTCACCCTTCTCGATCTCCAGGTCGATACCGTCGGCTCCCGCTTTCCCGATATGGCCATCGGGATCCCGCTGCCTTCGCTGCCTGCCTTCAGCTTCTCCAAGGTACAAGCGCTGCTGCCGTCCGCCTTCACAATCGCCTTTCTCGCCGGGATCGAGGCGCTGTTGTCGGCTGTCGTCGCGGATGGGATGACCGGCTATCGCCACAGGCCCAACCAGGAGCTGCTGGGGCAGGGTATCGCCAACATCGCCAGCGCAGCCTTCGGGGGGCTTCCAGCAACCGGGGCCATCGCGCGCACCGCAACCAATGTGAAGGCTGGCGCGCGAACGCCGGTGGCGGGCATGATCCACGCGCTTTTCGTGCTGCTGGCCGCGTGGCTTGCGAAAGACCTTCTGGCCCTTGTCCCCATGGCGGCGCTTGCGGCCATCCTGTTCGTGGTGGCCTGGGGCATGAGCGAGATCGACCGGTTCATGGTCCTGATGCGGATGCCGATGGGGGACAGGACGATCCTTCTTCTCACCTTCGGCCTGACGGTGTTAGTGGATCTGACTGTGGCAATCGCAGTCGGCGTGACGCTGGCGTCGTTGCTGTTCATGGCGCGCATGAGCGAAGCCGTTGCCGTCTATCAGGGCGACACGATGCTGAACGAGGACGACCCGGATGCCGAGGAGCCCGGCCAGCGCTTCGGCCTGCCCAAGGGCGTGGAGGTGTTCCAGGTTTCGGGGCCACTATTCTATAGCGTTGCCGCAGAGCTGCTGGATTCGATGCGCCAGATCGGCCAACGCCCCAGGGTCGTCATCCTCAGGCTACGCCTTGTTCAGTTTCTCGATTCCAGTGGCGCCACTGCGCTTGCCGAATTCGTGCACCAGATCCAGGCGCAGGGCTGCCACCTGATCCTCTCGGGCCTTCAGCCCCAGCCGCGCGACATGCTCGCGCGTGCCGGCGTCACGGCACAGGCGCGCCGTGTCAGCTTCGCCGCGAACTACGACGAAGCGCGCACGATCGCTGCGGCTATGGTCAAAAAACCAGAAGCCTCCGGCAAGGCTGAAGTAGCGCCCTGACCCGGACTGTACTGCCAAAGCTGGCAAGTTGACGCTGGCATCGACCGCGGCAAAATTGGAACCATGCAAAAAGTCCTCATTATCGGTGCCGGATGTTCCGGCTTTACCACCGCAAAACGCCTGAAAGACGAGGGATTGGCCTTCGACTGGTTTGAAATGTCGGATCGGATCGGCGGCAACTGGGCCTTTGGCAACCCCAATGGCCGCTCGGCCGCTTATGCATCGCTGCATATAGACACGTCGAAATGGCGCCTGCAGTTCGAGGATTTCCCCTGCCCGGCCGGATGGCCCGACTTTCCACATCACAGCCTGATCGCGCAGTATTTCAACGGCTATGTCGATCAGTTCGGCCTGCGCCCGCTGGTGCGGTTCACCAGCGAAGTGGCCCGCGTATGGCAGGAAGGCACCGACTGGTTCGCCGAGGTCATTTCCGGCGGCGAAACCGCCCGGCACGGCCCCTACAGCCATATCGCCATCTGCAACGGCCACCATTGGGCACCCAACGTGCCCGAAATCCCGGGAACGTTCAGCGGAACGGAATTTCACGCGCGCCATTACAGAACGCCGTTCGAACCCATCGACATGCGCGGAAAGACCATCGTCGTCGTCGGGCTGGGCAACACGGCCGTCGATATCGCCTCGGAACTGGGCCAGCGCTCGCTCGACACGCGGCTGATCGTTTCGGCGAGACGGGGCGTCTGGGTGCTTCCGAAATATCTGAACGGCAAGCCGATGGACAAGACGCCGCTTCCCCCCTGGGTTCCCATGTGGCTGAAGCGCCGGCTGGGCGCGATAGCGGTACGCAAGGCCGTTGGCAACATGGAGGACTATGGCCTCCCGGTACCCGATCACCAGCCACTGGAAGCGCACCCGACCGTCAGCTCGGAGTTTTTGCTGCGCTGCGGCAACGGCGATATCAATGTGAAGCCGATGGTTATGGAAAAGGCGGGCGACCACCTCGTGTTTGCAGACAGAAGCCGCGAGAGGGTGGATGTGCTGATCCACGCCACCGGCTACCGGCTGAGCTTTCCCTTCCTGGCGCAAGACGATGCCCCTGTCACCGGCAACCACCTGCCGTTGTTCAAGCGGATGGTGCAGGCCGATCCACGCCTCCACGGCCTGTGGTTCATGGGGCTTGCCCAGCCGCTACCCACCCTTGTCAACTTTGCCGAGCAGCAGTCCAAGCTGTTCGCGGCTTGCCTTGCCGGGCGCTACGCGTTGCCAGCACCGGCTGAGATGGCCCGGACAATCGCCGCGGACGAGGCCCTGCACAAAGGCCATTTTTACGCCAGCCAGCGCCACACGATCCAGGTGGACTTCGATATCTACTGCCACGATCTTAAGGCCGAAATGGAGCGCGGCGCACGGCGCACAGGCATGAAACGCGCAGCCTGAAAGAGAGACGGGCACCGCGGGACGGGGCGCAGGGAGGCCTTCGCTACCCTCCATATCCTCGCCAGCAGCGCAGGCTTTGCGCGTGGCCCATTCCCGCTGATGACCGGCGCTTTGAGGACTGGCGGCGGATCATCGCCGTTGACCGCGACGGTGGCTGCATGGCGCGCTGAAACGCCTGCCCCATCAGCATAATTGATGCCTGCGCCAGCGGATGCCGGTTGCCCCTTCCTGCTGCTTGCGCCACTGGGCATCTATCGCAACAGCCAGGAGTGAATGATGCACGACACCGCCGACGGCGCTGCCAAGCCCATCTCCTGGATCGAGCGCGCCGGAAAGGCCATCCCCGATCCCGTCGTGCTCTTCATGATGCTGTGGGTGATCGTATTCGCCACCTCCGTCGTCATGGGCGGATATGCGTTCGAGGTGCAGGGCCCGGGCGGCACATCCGTCACCCAGATCATCAAGCCCCTGCACCATCGCGAGCATGTGCTGTGGATTTTCGACAATGCCATCCTTGCCAACTGGCTGGCGTTCGGCGGCGGCGTGATCGGCATCATCCTGTTCATCATCATGGCCGTGGGCGTTGCCGAACATGTCGGCCTGTTGGGCGCGCTCATCAAGCGCGCCGGAGCCAACATCAAGGAACGCTATCTGGCGCTCGCGATCGTTTTCATCGGCATCATGAGCTCCCTTGCGGCTGATGCAGGCTATCTCATTCTCGTGCCCCTGGCCGGCCTTCTGTACGCCAGCCTGGGCAAGCATCCGCTGATTGGAATGGCGGCGGCGTTCGCCGGCGTATCGGCCGGATTTTCCGCCAACCTCATTCCCGGCACCACGAGCGACGTGGTGATCGGGGTCAATGCCCGCGCCTTTGCCGAAGCCGCCGGAATGCCCTTTACCAATGCCGATGGTGAACCGCTTAACGCGGCAACCATGAACTATTGGTTCACGGCCGCTTCCACCTTCGTTCTCGCTCCGGTCGGCGCATGGGTGACCCACAGGTTCGTCGCGCGCCGCCTGGAGAAGGTTCCCTACATCATCCCGGCAGACCTCAGCGTCGGCGAGTTCCGCCTGACAGACGCCGAACGCCGCGGGCTGCGCGCCAGCGGCTGGGGCCTGCTGATCGGCCTTGCCTTCGTGGCGGCCATGGCGCTGGGCCCGCTCGCCGCCTACGACAACCCCGAAACGGGGCAGCGCATCGTTCCCTATCTCGAACGGCTCGTCTTGCTGATCGGCATCGTCTTCATCCTGTGCGGAACGGCTTTCGGCATCGGTGCAGGAACGGTCCGCTCGGTGATGGACGTGGTGCAGGGCATGGTCCAGCAGATGAACACGATGGGTTATGTCATCGTGCTCAGCTTCTTTGCCTACAACGCCCTGTCGTTATTCACCTATTCCGGTCTCGGCATCCTTCTGACCAATTTCGGCGCGACCGGGCTTATCACGCTGGGGTTGCAGAATGCCCCGTTGCTGCTTCTCGTCGCCTTCATACTGCTCACCGCAACGCTCAATCTGATGATCGGCGGGCTCACATCGAAGTGGCTGTTGCTGGGGCCGATGTTCGTGCCGATGCTCTATGCCGTGAACCCGACGATGACGCCCGATGTCGTCGCGGCCGCCTATCGTGTGGGCGACAGCCCCACGAACATCATCACCCCGATGATGCCCTACGCCGGTGTGATCCTGGTGTTCATGCGGCGCTATGTGCCGGGGTTTACGCTTGGCGAAATGTTCATCCTGATGGCGCCCTACGCCTTCACCTTCCTGGCAATATGGACGGTGATGCTCGTCATCTGGGTTTCGCTGGGGATCCCGCTGGGCTTCTAGGAGCGAGTCTCGTTCTGACTGCATCAGAACGGCCGGTCTATCTCCTTGGTTTTCCGCATGGGTTCAGATGCAGGTGATTCCACCTGATCGGACAATGCCCTAGCGGGCATCGAGTTTTCGGCCGGCGGCTACAATCGCGTAGAGCAACGGCACCGCGGCCATCCAGATGATGGCCTTCGCCACCAATTGCCCCCCGATAACGGGCAGCAGCGGGAAGATGCCGTAGAAGGCGATGGTCACGAAGATCAGCGTGTCGACAGTCTGTGCGAACAATGCCGCGACAGTTGCGCGGAGCCACAGCATATGCCCGCCGCGTCGCCCGCGCATCCATGTGAAGATCGTCACGTCGAGCGACTGGGAAATTCCGTAGGCGACCATACCGGCAAGGATCAGCCGCATCGATGACCCGAAGACTGCCTGGGCGGTGGCCTGTCCTTCCCATCCATCGGCGGCAGGAAGCGCCAGCACAAGTTGCATCAGGCCGATTGCGACCAGCAGCGGCACGAAACCCATGAACACCATGCGCTGCGCCACCGGGCGTCCGTGCAGTTCCGCGGTGGCGTTCACTGTGACGATGGCCATCAGGAAGCCGAACACGCCGCCCGGAACCGCGAGAGGCTCGAAGCCGGGCAGCTGGAGCTTTATCAGCTTGAACCCGAGCACACCCGCCACCACTAGCAGGCCACCATACAGGACGGCATAGGTCTGCAATGATCGCGCGACCGTGGGGGCGGCGGTATCGAGTGCGGCGTTCGGGGCAGCGGGTGCCGGCTCTTTCATACGTCCGCTTTTTTCATTGAGTCCCTCAAGTGGAAAAACCGCGCCACCAGCGCCCCGCCGGATATCAGGCTCGCGATGATGACAGCCCAGATGATCCCGTCCAGCCCGCCGCCGCGGGCTACCCCCAACCACCAGCCAAGCGGGATCATGATGACGATGTAGCTGATGAAATGCATGCCCGTGGGCCACCAGATATCCCCCCGCGCCCGCAGCGCGTTGGAGGCTACCACCTGCGCCCCATCCGCCATGAAGAACAGGCTGGACAGAATGAGTGCACTGCCTGTCATCGCAAGCAGCGCCGTGTCGCTCGAATAGGCGCTGGCAACCAGTTCGGCATCGAAGAAGATGATGACGGAGAGCGCCAGCAACACCCCCATGGCCAAGATCATGCCCATCCGGAAAGCCCGCTTTACCGAAGCGATGCTTCCAGCCCCGACAGAGCGCGAGACGAGAACAGCTGTTGCAGCCGCGATGCCCATCGGCACCATGAAGATGACAGCCGCAACGTTCATCACCACCGCCCACGCAGCGACAACCAGCACGCCCATTTGCGCCGCCACGAAGTTCATGCCGGAAAAGGCGCCTGCCTCGATGGCGTAGGACAAGCCCGACGCATAGCCGATCCGCCGCTGTTCATGCTCTTCGGCAGTGTCGCGCGCCGCTTTGCGGAACACGCCGACTTCGTGGGCGCGTGGCCAGCGCCAGATCCACCAGGCCAGCATGAGCAGCATCGCGACCCGGGCCACCAGGGTAACCCAGCCGGCCGCCACGGCGCCGGCCACTGGAAACGGTGACGTGCCGGGGATGATCCACAGCGCCAGCCCCAGGTTGATGAAGTTGGCAATCCACATCGCAACCATCGGCACCTGGGATTTTCCCTGTGCTTCCAGCCAGAACCACAAGGCGTCGGCCACCAGATAGACCGTCAGGCTGAGCGAGAACACGATCAGCGCAGCCGTTGCCCCAGCCGCCAGAGACGGCTCCAGCCCGATGTTGCGAAGGATCAGCGGGCCCAGCAGAACCAGCCCCGCAGTCGATGCAATCCCGATCTTGAAGGCATAGGAAACACCGCGCCGCAGCACCACGCCAGTCCGTTCGGGCCGACCAGCGCCGATGTGGCGCGCGGTCAGCACCTGGACGCCCAGAAGCAGGCCTATTCCCGCCACTAGCACTGTCACCGTCGGGGCCCAGCCAAGCGCATGATAGCCAAGCTCTGTCGCGGAATAGTGCCCGACGACGATCGCGTCGGTCAGCCCCATCGCCATGACGCCCAGCCGCGATGCAACGGTTGGCCCGGACAGCCGCAGCAGTTCGGCATAGGTGCCGTCCGGCTGGCCGGAAGAGAGTTGGGCAGGCGCGTTCACCGACGCGCCTTAGCCGTTCCGCGCTGTTGCGCAAAGCCGGGCGCAACAGTTGCGCAACGCGAGGCCGCGCACTAGCAGTGGCCCCGCAATCCGGGCCTGCCCGGCTCAACCAACTTGAAAGGTGCCCATGTCGCGCGCGAACGTCTCCGCCGAACAGCTCAAGCTGTTCATCGAACGCATCGAAACCCTGGAAGAGGAAAAGCGTGGCCTTGCCGATGACATCAAGGGTGTCTGTGCCGAAGCCAAGTCCAACGGCTATGACGTCAAGACCATGCGGACCATCATCAGGCTGCGCCGGATGGACAGGAACGATCGTGCCGAGCAGGAAGCCCTTCTGGAGACCTACATGTCGGCGCTTGGCCTGGAAGCCTGAGGCGATGGGCAGCTGTTGCCACGCTGCGGCATTGAAGGGCTGGCCAGCCGCGGGCGTGGCGCGATAGGGTAGCATGAGAGGAGATGCCATGAAGGCTTCATTTACCCTGAACGGCGCACCGCACAGCGCCGACGTGCCGGCGGAAACGCTGCTCACAGAATATCTTCGCGATCATGTTGGCCTGACAGGCACCCATATCGGGTGCGATACCAGCCAATGCGGCGCCTGCAACGTTCTGGTGGACGGCGAAAGCGCAAAGGCCTGCACGCTGCTGGTGGCGACGCTGGATAGCACCAGCATCATCACAATCGAGGGGCTGGGCACCGAAGACGCGCTGCACCCGATGCAGAAGGCTTTCAAGTCTGCCCACGCATTGCAGTGCGGTTTCTGCACGCCCGGGATGGTGATCACCGGGGTTGCCATTGCCAATCGCCATGGCGCTGGCGTGTCGGACGACGTGATCCGGCACGAACTTGAAGGCAATCTCTGTCGCTGCACCGGCTACCAGAATATTGTCTCGGCGATTGCCCAGGGTGCGCGGGAGATGGCGAAATGACCCCGTTCGAACTGAAACGCCCGAAAAGCATCTCCGAAGCACAGTCCGCCTTTTCCGGCGACGCAGCCTTCCTCGCGGGCGGCCATACCTTGATTCCGGCGATCAAGTCCCGCCTGCGGGCTGTCGACACACTGGTTGACCTGTCTTCGGTGCAGGGGCTCGATGCCATTGCCATCGAAGGGGACCGCCTTGTCATCGGCGCAATGGCG
>Ga0105045_10000856_pt1 | contig 23719 bp, 11 predicted proteins | sample MAT02_FD_78089 | JGI IMG/M metagenome (GOLD analysis project Ga0105045, IMG submission 78089) | Freshwater microbial communities from Lake Fryxell liftoff mats and glacier meltwater in Antarctica - MAT-02 (megahit assembly) | ecosystem: Environmental > Aquatic > Freshwater > Ice > Liftoff... | reverse complement strand
GGAGGGGGAGAACGGCGCCAGGCGCGGTGCGACCAGCGGAGGGAGGGGCGACGTGCTGGCGCGCCGATACTCCACTCGTATTCTTGCTCGATCGTCCACATTGCTGCCGCGACGCCTGCGAGTGGTGTTCGGAGCGATTCCTGTGGGCGAACGGCCCTCTGACCACTTCGTACGTTCCTGCATTTGCGCCCCTCGTGACACCTCCGCCCGACGATGAGTTCACAGGGACCGAAATCGCGGTGATTGCGATGGCGGGCCGGTTTCCGGGCGCCGAGACGCTCGAGCAGTTCTGGGCCAACATTCGCGACGGTGTCGAGTCGGTTCACCGCTTTACCGATGACGAGTTGCTGGCTGCCGGGGAGGACCCGGATCTGCTGGCGCATCCGGCCTACGTGCGGGCCTCGCCGCAGCTCGACGGCATCGAGCTGTTCGACGCGTTCTTCTTCGGCATGAGCCCGCGCGATGCGTCGGTGATGGATCCGCAGCACCGGCTCTTTCTCGAAGTGGCGTGGGAAGCCCTCGAGCGCGCAGGGTATTCCGGGACGTCGGCACCGATGGCCACCGGTGTGTATGCAGCAGCAGGGATGAATCACTACATGCTCCATCACGTCGTGCCGAACAGGGACGTGATGCGCACGGTGGGCGAATGGCTGGCGCGGCACACTGGCAATGACATGAACTTCCTCGCCACGCGCGCTGCCTATCAGATGAACCTGAAGGGTCCGGCCATGAACGTGCAGACGGCGTGCTCCTCGTCGCTCTCGGCCATCCATCTGGCGTGCCAGAGCCTGATCAATCGCGAGACCGACCTGGCGCTGGCGGGGGCATCGACGTTGTCACTGCCGCAGGACCGCGGGTACGTCGTCACGCCGGGGGAAATTCTGTCGGCCGACGGACACTGCCGACCGTTCGATGCCGGATCGACGGGGACGCTCTTCGGCAGTGGAGTCGGGTGTGTCGTGCTGAAGCGGGTGACTGATGCGATCGCCGACGGCGACACGGTGCTGGCGGTGATCCGGAGCACGGCGATCAACAACGACGGTTCGTCGAAGGTCGGCTACCTCGCCCCCAGCGTGGACGGGCAGGCCCGGGTGGTGGCCGAAGCGATCGGCGTTGCCGGTGTGCCGGCCGAGTCGATCGGGCTCATCGAAGCGCACGGCACGGGGACGGCCGTCGGGGACCCGATCGAGGTGGAGGCGCTGACGCGCGCGTACGCGCCATTGACCAGCCGCCGTGGGATCATCGCCCTCGGGTCGGTGAAGGCGAACATCGGCCACCTGGGCGAAGCGGCCGGCATGGCGGGCGTCATCAAGACCATTCTCGCGCTGCAGCACGGCCAGCTGCCGCCGTGCGTGAACTTCGTCTCGCCGAATCCGCAGATCGATTTCGGATCGAGTCCGTTCTATGTGAACACGCAGCTCAGGCCATGGCCGCGGACGGATGTCCCACGCCGGGCCGGCGTGACCGCCCTCGGTGCCGGCGGGACCAATGCGCACCTGATTCTGGAGGAAGCGCCGGCCACGGCGCCGTCCGCGGTGCCGGCCAGAGCGGCGCAGCTGTTCACGGTGAGTGCCCGCACGCGCACGGCGCTCGAGCGCGCCTGCGCGCAGCTGGCGCAGTTCCTGGACGCGAATCCGACGGTGTCGCTGGCCGACGCGGCCTGGACGTTGCAGCAGGGGCGCGTGGCGTTTCCGTACCGGTGGAGTGTGACGGGAACAACGGCCGCTGGTGTTGCCGCCGCGCTGCGTGAGCCACACCGGGGTGCCATGCAGCCGGTCGGCACCGACGAGGCCCGACTCATTTTCATGTTCCCCGGTGGCGGTGCACAGTACGCAGCGATGGGACGCGAGCTCTACGAGACAGAGCCGGCGTATCGCACGGCGTTCGATGCCTGTCTGGCCGAGATGCCGGTCGCGGTGGCCGGTACGCTGCGCCGGCTCGTGTTCGCCACGGGGCATGCGCTGGCTGAGGCGACGCTCGAGCTCGAGACGCCGCGATTGGCGTTGCCGGCCCTGTTTGCAACCGAGTACGCCACGGCCCGACTGCTGGCCGACTGGGGCGTCGAGCCGGCTGGCATGATCGGACACAGCGTGGGTGAGTATGTGGCGGCGTGTCTGTCCGGCGTGTTCACGCGGCGCGATGCGCTGATGCTGGTCATGGAGCGGGCGCGATTGTTCGAAACGCTTCCGGCCGGCGGGATGGTGAGTGTGCCACTCGCTGAGTCCGATCTGCTGCCACTGCTCGGACCTGACGTATCGATTGCCGCAGTGAACGGACCAGCGCTGTGCGTCGCCTCCGGCCCGGTTGCGGCACTCGACGCATTGCAGGCCCATCTGGCGACGCGCGACATCGAGAGTTCGCGCCTGCACATCGCGGTCGCAGCGCACTCGCAGATGCTGGACCCGATACTGGCGGACTTCGCTCGTGTCTGCGCCCAGGTCCGCTTCTCGGCTCCGACGGTGCCGTTCATCTCCAACCTGACGGGCGCCTGGATCACGTCGGAGGAGGCAATGGACCCGCAGTACTGGGTGCGTCACCTGCGCCAGACGGTGCGCTTTGGTGACGGGCTGCACACCGTGCTGGCCGGTGGCCGGATCGTGCTGCTCGAAGTGGGTCCCGGTCGGAGCCTGGCCAGCCTGGCACGCATGCAGTCACCGGTGCCGGTTGCCGTAACGACGCTGCGGCATCCGCGCGAGCAGGCGACCGATGTCGAGTTCCTGCTGACGGCACTGGGCCGTGTCTGGCAACGCGGCGCGGTGGTGGTACTGGGGGCGCATCACGGCGGCACGCGTCGTCGTCGCATCCCCCTGCCAACATATCCGTTCGAACGGGAGCGCTTCTGGCTGGATGCCGGGGGGCCTGCTGCAGCGCCGGACGACCCGACTGGTGATGCGTCGCGGCACACCGACGTCCGTGAGTGGTTCTCGACACCGGCCTGGCGCCGGACCGGCATGGCGGGTGGCGACGAGGACGCGCATCCGGGCATCTGGCTCGTTTTCGCGGATCGCGATGGCATGGCGAACGGCATCGCCGCCCGCCGACCCGCCGGTCAGACGATTCTGGTCGTTCGCGGGGAGCGGTTTGCCCGGCTGGCGCCGCACCAGTACGCCCTGCGGCCCGATGCAGGCGCGGACTTCGTGGCACTCTTCGAATCCCTTGTCGTCGAAGGCCGCTGGCCAGTGCAGGTGGTGCATCTCTGGGGCCTCGATGCGCGGCCGCGGCAGTTCCTCGACCGCCTGCGTCGGCCAAGTCTCGCGCGGCAGCTGGATGCCGCCGTCGGGGAGCTCTACGTCAGCCTGTTGTGCATCGTGCAGGCAACGGCGGAGCAGGAGCTGCCGCTGGTGCTGACGACCGTCGCCCGTGGCTTGTTCGCCTGTACGGAGGATGACGCGGCACCCGATCCGATGAAGGCCCTGCTGCTCGGGCCGACGCAGGTGGCGCCGCGTGAGGTGCCGGAGCTCCAGAGTCGGAGCATCGACGTCGGGACGCCTGACGCGCCGATCGCAATCCAGGTGGCACGCCTGCTCCGCGAGTTGCAACGCCCGGTGGACGAGCCGGCGATTGCGCTGCGAGCCACGGCACGGTGGGTGCGCGTCCTCGCGCCAGTCCCACTCGCGCCGGTGAGCCGGACGGACCTGGGCGTCCGCGAGCATGCGACGGTGCTGATCAGTGGTGGCCTCGGTGGCATCGGTCTCTCGGTGGCCGTGCAGCTTGCCCGGCAGGTGAAGGCCCGGCTGATCCTGCTCGGTCGCACTGCGATGCCTGAGCGCTCGGAGTGGACCGTGCTGGCCCGGGGCGATGCGTCTGACCTGCGCACATGGCAAGCCGCTCGGCTCCTCGAGATCGAGGCCGCCGGCGGCGAGGTGCTGGTGCTGACGGCGGACGTCACCGATCTCGAACAGATGACGCGTGCGGTAACGCTGGCGCGTGCACGATTCGGTCCGATTCACGGCGTGATTCATGGCGCCGGGATCATCGACGATGGACTCATCGCCCTCAAGTCCCCCTCGGCACCGACGCCGGTGATCACGGTCAAGGCGCGCGGCGCACTGATTCTCGAGGCGGTGATGCACCAGGATGCGCTGGACTTCTTCATCGTGTTTTCGTCGGTCAGCGCGGTGCTGGGACTGGAAGGGCAGGTGGACTACACGGCGGCCAACGCCTTCCTCGATGCGTTCGTGGAGCGAATGCGCCGAACGAGTTCCGTCCGCGCGTTGTCGATCGGCTGGAACATGTGGCGCGATGTCGGCATGACGGCAGCGTTGGCCGACGGGTCGGCGCAACCGGTTGCGCCGCTCACCGGTCGGCCCGGCCCGCATCCCGATCTCGAGCGGGTGGTCGACGACGCCAACGGCGCGTTGATCTTCAGCACGCGCTTCGATTCCGCTCGCCACTGGCAACTGCGCGAACATGTCGTCCGCGGCGGGGAGGCGCTGCTTCCTGGAACCGGATACCTGGAGCTGGCGCGCGCCGCACTCGACCCACACACACGGACCACACCGTTGGAGATGCGCGACGTGATGTTCCTGGCGCCGTTCATGGTCGGCCGGGCGGCACCGCGGGTGCTGCGGCTGCGCCTGGCGCCGCAGGGACTGGCCGGCACGCTCCGCGACTTCACGTTTACCCCGGACGGCGAAACCGAGCCGAATGTGGTGGGACAGATCGGCGAGATGCGGACGCACCCGGAGGCTGTCGAACCGCTCGCGGTGCTGCGCGCACGACTGGGCGATGGCACATCGGTGGGCGGGTTTCCCGAGCAGCGATTCATGGCGTTCGGGCCGCGCTGGGGCAACGTGCAGCGCGTGGCGGTCGGTGAGGCCGAGGCATTGCTCCACTTGCGTCTGCCGGACGCGTATCACGCAGACCTGCTGACGTACCGGCTGCACCCGGCGCTGCTCGACATGGCGACTGGCGGTGCCCAGCTGCTGATCCCCGCGTTCGATCCGGCGACCGACGTATATGTACCAATTCGCTATGATGTACTGCGTCAGTTTGCCGGTCTCACGCCGGAGGTCTTCAGCCACGTGCGGTACGATGCGTCGCGCGGGAGCGATGCCATGGCGTACTTCGATGCCGATCTCTATGCGGCGGATGGGAATCTGCTGGTGCAGATCCGCGGCTTCACGATGAAGAAGCTGGAGGCGGCCGCATTCCTGTGCTCGCCCGACCCTGCGGCGTCGGCGGTGTCTGCCTCACGTGCCACCCTGCGCGCGCTGCTCGGCACAGCCATCGGGCCAGCCGACGGGGTGGACGCGTTCGATCGAATTCTTGGATCGGGGCTGGAGGGTCACGTGCTGGCCAGTTCGGTGGACCTGCCGCGCTGGTCGGCGAGTCTCGAGCGCAGGCAGGCCGCCGCGGTGCGCACCGCCATCGGCACGGGCGCCGCGGCCTCCGGCTTTGGCCGCCCGGATCTGGGCACGACGTTCGTTGAGCCACGCACCGATCTCGAGCGAGAGCTGTGCGAGCTGTGGACCCAACTGCTTGGCGTGAATACGATCGGCGTGCACGACGACTTTTTCGAGCTTGGCGGGCAGTCGCTGGTCGCGGTGCGGTTGTTTGGTCGAATCCGGAAGCGCTATCGCGTGGACCTGCCGATCTCGACGCTGTTCGAAGCACCGACGGTCGCACAGTGCGCCGCGATCATCACCGCCGAGGCGGAGCCGACGTCGATCGGTCGGGCGGATGTGCGGGCGCAGGGCGCAGCGCCCATGGCAGGCGACGCCGCGCCGGCTGCCAGCGAGCGCGCCGAACGGGTGTCGTCGATCGCGACGCGCTGGCGATCACTGGTCGTCATGCAGCCGAAGGGAACGCAGCCGCCGTTCGTCTGTGTGGCCGGGATGGGGGGTACGTTGAACAACCTGCGCCGGTTGGCACTCTTGCTGGGTGATGCGCGGCCGTGCTATGGCCTGCAGCCGCCTGGCGCGGACAACCCCGAACAGCTCCTCGACTCGGTCGAGGCACTGGCGGCCCACTACATCACGGAAGTGCGCCGGGAGCAGCCGGCGGGACCATACTATCTGGGTGGATATTCGGGTGGTGGTGTCGCCGCGTTCGAGATGGCGCGTCAGCTGCTGCGGCAGGGCGAGAGGGTCGCATTTCTCGGATTGATCGATTCGTTCAGTCCGCAGCTTCCGAAGCGGACATGGAGGGAGCGTGCGCTGCTGCATGCCCGTCGCGCAGCTGCCGACGGCCCGGCATATCTGACCAGGATGCTGCGCCACCGCCTCGTCAACGAGCGCGAGACGTTGCGCCTCCGCATGGGACGCCAGCTGGGGCGGGTGATGCCGGAGCAATACCGCTACGAGGCGATCATGGATGCCTGGCGGGTGGCGGAGGGGCGCTATCTCCCGACGCCAGAACCGCTGCGCGGCACGCTGTTCCGTGCTCGCGAGGAGACGGCCATCTCACTCTGGACGGGCGTCAAGGTCGATGAGGCGCATGGGTGGGGGCGCTATCTGCTGCAGGGCGTGGACATTCACGTCTGCGCGGGGAATCACACGACGATGTGCGAGGAGCCGAACGTCCGCGTGCTGGCCTCGCGGATCCAGGCGTCCATCGATGCTGCCGCCGCGGCGGTGGCATCGCACGTCGACTGGGCGCCCGTGTCCAGCGACTGACGGGGCTGAGGCGCGTACGGCCCACGGATGCCGCACCTGAGATCTGAATGCGCGATGCGCTGTGTCGGCGGCCGCCCGACCAGCGTCACGTCATGCGAGCGCCGGCTCAGCGTCCGCTGGTTCGTGGCGTGGGCTGGCGCCGCGCGAGTGCGTCGCGTCGGGCCTGCGCGCGATCCTGCCCGGTGCCGGCGGTGGAGCGGTTCGTCCCACTCGTGGTCAGCGCCAGGTGGCCCGCCAACGCGGCAATGGTGGGATACTCGAACATCTGCACCAGCGATAACGGAACACCGAGTTCTGCCCGCAGCTGATTGTTGGCCCGGATCAGGACCAGTGAGTTGGCGCCAAGGTCGAAGAAGTTGTCATGGACGCCGAGCTGGCTGTGTCCGAGCAACCCGGACAGAATGGCGCCGATGCGCCGCTCCAGCTCGTTGCTCGGGAGTGCGACTTCGGCGCCGGTCGTGCCGGGGGCAGCGCCGCGGGTCGGCGCGGGCAACATGCTGCGATCGATCTTGCCGTTTGGCGTCAGCGGAAGTGCGTCCAGCACGATGATGTCATGCGGAACCATGTAGTCCGGCACCGTCGTCGCGAGGTGCGCGCGGAGCGGACCGGCGAGCTCGCTCGCGGTCATGCCGTCCTGTGGCCGGCGCAGCGAGACATATCCGACCAGTCCCGTTTCGCCGCGCGTATTCTCGCGCGCGAGGACGACTGCCTGCCGTACGTCGGGATTGGCGAGCAGGGCGTGCTCGATCTCCCCCAGCTCGATGCGATATCCGCGCACCTTCACCTGATGATCGAGGCGACCGGCGAACGTCAGGGTGCCATCGGCCCTCCATCGCGCGAGATCACCAGTGCGGTACAGCCGAGCGGGCGGCTGCCCGGGCAGGACCTCGTGCACGATGAATCGGTCGGCGGTGAGATCGGGACGCGCATGGTACCCCCGTACGACCCCGTCGCCACCGATGCACAACTCACCGAGCACCCCCGGCGGCGCGATCCGGCCGAGTCGGTCGATGACGTACACCTGCGTATTGGCGATCGGGCGACCGAGGGTGACGGCTGCATTCGGCCGGACCAGCGCCGTCGTGGACCAGACGGTGGTTTCCGTCGGGCCGTACATGTTCAGGAGTCTGCCGGATGGCAGCAGCGGCAGGAGGCGGTCCGCCAGGACATCCGGGAGCGCCTCGCCCCCAAGCAAGAGGCAGTGAAGCGCCGCGAATGCGTCGCCGTTTGCGGTATCGAGCAGCAGCAGTTGCGCCAGTGACGGGGTGCACTGCAGATGTGTGATCCCGTGGGTGCGGAGCTGCGTGGCGATGGAAAAGTCATCCGTCGACACAGGCGGTCCATTGCTCGACTGCCGCAGCCGGTTCAGGTTGTCGAGACTCGACAGTACGGTGTCGTCATCCACGCCAAAGTCGATCAGGCACGCGACTTCGTCGACGCCGATGCGCTTGAGCGTCTCGATCATGTCGGCACAGCTGTCCGGCGTTCCGAACAGCCCGTGGGTGCGGAAATACCGCTCGAAGGCCACCGCCATCAGCGCGTCCTCATCGTCGGCGGACAGCGCGTCCATACCCGCGGGGTCTGCGCTGCCGGCGTCGGCCCCCGCGCGCGCAAATGCCGGAAACTCCCATTGCGCCTGCCTCACCAGGTCGGTCGACGTCTTCAGGTAGCGCATGAAGGGTTCGCGCACGAGTGCCTTCACCGTCTCCACGTCGTCACCGATGAACGTATGCAACATCAGTGAGACGTGGCCCTCGCCAGCATGGCCGGCCGCCCGGCGTGCACCACGATAGGAGGCGATGCGCGCCTCGAGGTCCGCGACACGTTGGCCGAGCATGTTGGTGAGCAGGTTGGCGCCCAGCTGGCCGGCCATCTCGAACGTCGCGGTGTTGCCGGCGGCGGAGATCCAGAATGGCGGTGCCTCCTGGACCGGGCGTGGCAGTGTCCGCACCTCGATCGCTGCACCCACCCCATTCGCCACGGTGACCGACTCGCCGCGCCAGAGGCGGCGGATGGTGTCCATGCCGGCATACATGATCGCCTTGCGCGCCTCGTAGTTCTGCGGTGCCAGCGCAAAATCGTTTGCGTGCCAGCCGGAAGCGAACGAGAGTCCGACACGCCCATTGGAGAGATTGTCCACGACGGACCACTCTTCGGCGACGCGGATCGGGTCGTGCAGCGGCAGCACGATGCTGCCAGCGCGGATCTGGACATGCTGCGTGATGGCCGCGATGGCCGCGCTGGTGACGGACGGGTTGGGATAGAGCCCGCCAAAGGCATGGAAATGCCGTTCAGGGGTCCAGACAGCGCCGAAACCGTGCGCGTCGGCGTAGCGGGCACCGTCGAGCAGCAGGCGGTACCGCCCGCCCGCCGACGTGCCGGCATCGGCCGCGAAGTAGAACAGGCTGAACTCGAGTGGACGTGTGCTGCGCGCTGCGACCTGCCGGCTGAGCGTCGCCGTGCCGGCGTCATCCTGGATCACGACCTTGAAGCCGCGCCCCAGTGTCCAGAGGAGTTCGAGGACGGAGATGTCGAACGCGATGCTCGTCACGGCCAGCCAGACACCGGGCACAGTGCCGACGCGTTCATCCATCCCGATGAAGAAGCTGGCCACGTTGCGATGCTCGACCATGACCCCTTTGGGTCGTCCGCTGGATCCCGAGGTGAAGATCATGTACGCGAGATTCGCCGCGGTCGCGGCGCACGGTACGGCGCTGCGCCGCGTCCCGCTGCGCATGGCCACGCCATCGAGCACCAGCGTCTCGATGCCGGTCGACGCCAACATGCCGTGCAAGGACTCCTGCGTGAGCACCACGGACGGGGTGCAATCCTCGAGCATCATGGCGATGCGCGCGGCGGGATATCCGGGGTCGAGCGGGACGTAGGCTCCACCGGCCTTGAGCGTCCCGAGCAGCGCCGCGACCATTGCGATGCCACGTTCCATGCAGATGCCGACCATCGCATCCGGGCCGACGCCGCAGTCCTGCAGACGTGCAGCGATGAAGTTGGCGCGCGCGTCGAGCGCTGCATACGTGATCTGCTCATGACGGTGCACCAGCGCGACGGCATCCGGGCGGATCCGCACCTGCGCCTCGAAGCACTCGTGCACCAGACGGACCGGTACCGGGGTGGTAGTTGCGTTCCACTGCACCAGCGGTGCCTGCTCACTGTGCGGCCGGCGCCGCAGAGCGCCAAGCGTGTCGCCGCGTTGCGTGTCGAAGGCGTGGAGCGTACACACCAGTCGCTCGACCATGGCCACCACCACGCCGTGATCAACCTGCGCCGGATCGGCAGTCAGCTTCAGGCTCAGTGTCGCGCCGTCGGAGGCGCAGAGGGTGAGCGGGTAGCTGGTCTGTTCGATCCATTCGAATCGGCGGGCGCACCACTCACCCCCCTGTGGCAGCTGCGCGGCAAACGCGGTGTCATTGAACACGAGGATCGAATCGAACAACGGTTCGCCCTGCGGCACATCGGCGACGGCGTGCACGTCGAGCAATGCGGTGTGCCCGAACGGGTGCAGGGCGGAGTGGGCGTGACGAACCGACTGGAGCCAGGGAACCAGGGGTTGGGCCAGCGCGATCTGCACGCGCAACGGCACGGTGTTGATGCACATGCCGAGGATCTGGTCTGCTGCCGGGACGGTGGCCGCGCGCCCGCGGCGCACGACACCGACCACCACGTCCGTATCGCCGCCGGAGAAATCAGAGACGACCAGACTCCACGCCGCCTGCACGAGCGTGTTCATGGTCACCCCGGCATCCGCCGCCAATTCACGGAGGGATGTGGTGGTGGTGACGCTGAGTGCCTGGGCAACCTCGATCAGATTGCGGTCGGCTGGCGCGGGGACGGCGGCTGCCGTGCGGTGCAGCACCATGTTGCGGGCACGAAAGCCACGCAGGGTACTGGCAAAGAAGGCGCGGGCGTCCTCGCGCTGGACGTCGAGTGTGGTAGTCAGCCAGCGTGCGTAGTCCGCAAACGATGGCCGCTGCTGCAGTGCATGCGGCTGACCGCGCAGACGCGCATCGTAGGCGCGGTAGAGATCCGCCACGATCGGTGCAAAGGACCCGCCATCGAGAATGATGTGGGGAAAGGTCCATACCCAGAGATGGCGAGCCGGTCCCAGCCGGAACAGTGTGACTCGGCTCAGCGGGCCGGTGCCGAGTTGAAAGCCGAGGGTGCGATCTGCTTTCAGATGGACCGCGATTGCCTCATCCTGGGCGATACCCGGCACCGTGCTGAGGTCGTGCTCCTCGACACGCGTCAGCACATCGTCAGCCACCTCTTGCCACGGCTCCGGCGAGACACCCCAGTGGAAGCGGGTCCGCAGACTGGCGTGCCAGCCGGAAACGTCTGTCCACGCCTGCCGAAATGCCGCGACGTCAATCGGTGCGTCAACGGTGGCAACGAGCTGCTGGATGTCTGCACCGCTGTGCCGCGACTGGAGCTGGTGCACGAACATTCCCTGCTGAACCGGAGTCAGCGGGAAACCAGACGTCGCGGGAGGGTGTGGCATCGGGGCTGTGACGAGGTGCCGAGAGAGCGAGGGCGGCTGGAGGGAAACTATGCGAGCGCGGACGCGGTGTCGGTAGCGAGCGGTCCATCGTGCGTGCCGGGCAGGAAACTCGGGGTGCGAGGCGCCAGTGCCGTTACCAGCGAGTGCCAATCGGCGGCGGCCATGATGGTCGCGTTCGCGGCATCCGTTCGAGGTGACGGTCGACCTCGTGTCGGGCGCCGGACGAATTGGCGGTCGTTCGTCACGAATGGAGGCACGGGTGGAGGCACGGGTGGAGGCACGGGTGGTGGCACGGGTGGTGGCACGAGTGGTGGCATGAGTGCGGGGCGCGGTGGAATCTGGCCCACCGCTGCGCGCGCGCTCCGTCGCGCTGCAGTCCCGGCCCGCTCCTGCTCCGAGTCCCGATGTCCACGCGAAGCAGCACGGACGCACACCACGATCAGTCGTCCCGTCGGCACGAATGCAAAAACGAAACGCCGAGACGTGGCGTCGGTCGAGACTACTGCTCGCGAATTCCGCCGCCGAGTATTCGACGTGTGCGCCGGTGCCGTGGGTCGTCGTGGCTCACTCATCCCTCCGCGCTTGTGCCATGCGTCACGCTTGAGCCAGGCGTCACGCTTGTGCCATGCGTCACGCTTGTGCCATGCGCCACGCTTGAGCCATGCGCCACGCTTGTGCCATGCGCCACGCTTGTGCCATGCGCCACGCTTGTGCCATGCGCCACGCGCCGCGAGTTCCGCTGTTGACGTCGCCGAAACATTGCTGATTGCAGCGGACACGAGCGCAGCGATGTTTGCGTCTCGCGATGCCAGCGCACGCTTTTTGCCCTGTGTCATGGTGAAGTAGGAAGGAGCTGTTCCAACGCCCGCGCTCGAGACCGTTGGGCCTCTCCAGCGACGCGGTCACCAACCGACATTCAAGGAGACTGATGATGAAGCGGATCAACGCATTTGCACTGACGGGCATTCTCGCGATCGCCACGGCCTGCGGGAACACCGCGAAGGGTGTGGAAGAGGACGCCGACAAGATGGGCGACAAGGCTGCGGCAGCGACCGACCGTGCAGCCGATGCGACGGCGAGTGGCGCCGCAGCAGCGGGCTCGGGCGTCGGTGCTGCGATGGAGACCGCGGACGTGAAGACGGCTCTGCTCGCGGATACCCGCATCAGCGCCACCGGCATCAACGTCGACACGAACAACGATGCGAAAACCGTCACGTTGAATGGTACCGTGCCGGCAGAGGGACAGCGGGGTATTGCCGAGGAGATTGCGAAAGTGAAGGCGCCGGAGTACAGGGTCGTGAACAACCTCACCGTTCGCGCGCCTTAATGACCAAATGCGGGTGATCCGTTCGCGGTGCTGGCACCGTGACGGGACGAACGAGGGGCCACGCGACGCTGCGTGTCCCCTCGCTCGACGTGTGGGCGGGCTGTGTGCGGGCTGTGTGATGAGGTGCAGGCATGCCGCGAGCACGCGTCGGCGTGCGGGCTCCCGTGCTGGCGCGGTGCCGTGACGTAGGTTTTCGGCAAGGCCCCTGCCAGCGTGGCGGTGGCGCGTCATCCGCTGCCGGCAAAGTCGCATGCTGCTCCGTTTCTCTCCGCGCGTGCCGACGAGCGCGCTGCTGTGCGCCGTCGCCGCTGCCGTCGCGCCCGTGGGTGCGCAGGGCAGTGCCGCATCACCCGACGAGGTGGCACGACGCATGGCTGCCGATAGCGCCTTTCACGACGACTGGGCCAACTTCGCCCGCTATCGGGCCGCCAATGCCCAACTGGTGCCGCCCGCCGCCGGCGTGCGCCGTGTGGTGTTCATGGGTAACTCCATCACCGATGGTTGGGCGCGTCACTTCGCTGCGATGTTTCCGGGGAAGCCGTATGTCGGGCGCGGCATCGGTGGCCAGACGACGCCGCAGATGCTGGTCCGCTTCCATGCCGATGTCGTGGCGCTGCAGCCGGCCGTGGTGGTGATTCTGGCCGGCACGAACGACATCGCCGGCAACACCGGACCGTCCACCAATGAGATGATCCAGGACAACCTGATGGCCATGACGGAGATTGCACAGGCGAACGGCATTCGCGTCGTGTTGTCGTCGGTGCTCCCGGTGTTCGACTATCCGTGGCGTCGCGGCCTGCAGCCCGCACCGCGCATCGTGGCGCTGAATGCGTGGATGACGGCGTACGCGGCGCGCGTCGGTGCCACGTATCTCGACTATCACACCGCGATGCGCGACGCGCGCGACGGCTTGCGCGCAGGCCTCGGTGACGATGGCGTGCACCCGAACGAAGCGGGCTATCGCATCATGGCGCGGCTGGCCGAGACGGCGATCGGGCAGGCCTTGGCGCGGTGATGCCGATCCGTCGCGCCCACCCGCCCGCGTGCCCGATCAGCCAGCGATGGCCGAGTCGTGGATGTCGTCGAGCAGCTGTTGCGGGCTGCCGGAGCATCAGAAGCGGTCGAGATCACGCGCCGACACGACGCGGCCCCTGAAGCGCGAACGCACCTCGCCGAGCAGGGTCGAGTCGCTGGCGCTGAACCAGAGCTGGTGGGAGAGCACGAGCAGTCCCGGGCGGGCGCGTGCCGCGACGTCACCGAGGTGGGTGGCGGAGGTGTGGGCTTGCGCGTGGTAGGGCTGGCGCTTCGGCGGTATCGTGGCGAATCGGGTTCCGGAATAGCCCTCGTGCACCAGGATGTCGCAGCCGTTGCACTCGCGCGCGATGGCGTCGTCGCCGGCGCTGGCGCTGGCACTCGCACTGCGCTCGAAGGTCCTCGGCGTTCCCGTCGAGAATTCCCCGAACGAGGCGGGTGGTGCCGGGGGGACCGTACAGCTGCGGCGGCGCCGGAATGCCCGGCAGTCCCGAGCGGAAGAAGCGTGTGCCATACGATGGAGGAGACACACGCCGCGGCACGCACGTGCGGATCGACGCCCGGACACCGAACGGAGGGCCAGGGATTCGAACCCTGATGTCCTTGCGGACGCCGGTTTTCAAGACCGGTGCAATAGCCATTCTGCCAACCCTCCCGACCGTACACTGCCTGTGAAATCTCGCCGGCACGCGGTGATTGCACCATCCCCGGATCCGGCTATAGTGCGAGGAGAGCGGGAATGCGCGGGATCACCCTTGGGGCGAGGAGCTGGTGTGACGTCGAGGCACGCGCGGCGCGGCAGCATCACCGACGACGGCACGGGGTCACCGTACGCGCCACGTGACGCTTGCGGAGTGGGATTCATCGCGCGGCAGAGCGGTGAACGGACGCATGAGGTGGTCACCCTCGCACTCGAGGCGTTGTCGCGGATGGCGCACCGCGGCGCGACGGGCACCGACAAATCCGCCGATGGCGCCGGCGTGCTGACGCAGGTTCCGCGTCGCCTGTTCATCCTCGCCGCATCCCGTCAGGGGCTGCATCTGGCCGCTGACGCGACCTTCGCCATCGGCATGTGCTTCCTGCCGACCGACGCCGACGGACTGCGCCTCTCGCAGCGCGTGATCGAGGAGGTGCTGGCGCTCGACGACCTGCCGCTGATCGGCTGGCGCGACGTGCCGGTCCGGCCGGATGCACTGGGGCGATCGGCGCGCGACGCGATGCCCCGCATCCGGCAGGTGATCGTCGGCCGCCCCGCCGACGTGACCGACGACGACGCCTGGGAGCGACGCCTCTACCTCGCGCGCCGCGAGATGGAGCATCGCGCCGAGGCGCTGGGGCTGACGCCTTTCTACTTCCCGTCCTTTTCCTGTCGGACGGTGGTCTACAAGGGGCTCTGCACCGGCGGGCAACTGGCGGAGTTCTATCCCGACCTGCTCGATCCGGCATTCGAGTCGGCGATCGCCGTGTTCCACGAGCGCTACGCGACCAACACGCTCCCGCGGTGGGAGCTGGCGCAGCCGTTCCGCCTGCTCGGACACAATGGCGAGATCAACACCCTGTGGGGCAACCGCAACGCGATGGCGATGCGGGCGGGATTACTCGACTCACCGCAGTTCGGTGCGAACGGTGCACGTCTGCGCGACCCGATCCGACCACGCGGCAGCGACTCGGCGAGCCTCGACAATGCGCTGGAGCTGCTCGTGCGCGCGGGCCGCAGCCCGGTGCATGCGGCGATGATGCTGGTGCCGCAGGCGTGGGAGAAGTATCCGGACGTCGAGCCGGCGGTGAAGGCGTTCTACGAATACCATCAGTGCGTGATCGAGCCCTGGGACGGGCCGGCGGCGCTGGCGTACAGCGACGGTGTGCAGGTCGCCGTCTCGCTCGATCGCAATGGCTTGCGGCCCTGTCGCTACAAGATCCGGGCTGATGGCATGGTGGTGGCAGGATCGGAGGTGGGCATCGTGGACTTCGATCCACGTGACGTCGTGGAGAGCGGCAAGCTTGGCCCCGGTGGCGTCCTGCTGGTGGATACGGCCGGCAAGCGCATCGTGCGGAACCTCGCGGCCAAGCGGGAGGTGGCGACGCGCCGACCCTACGCGCGGTGGATCCAGCAGTACATGGCGACACTTTCCACGCAGGATGGCGTGGAGCCGCTGGTGAAGCCGAGCGAGCAACTGCGTCCGGTGCAGCTCGCGTTCGGCTACGGGCACGAGGATCTGCGCATGATGCTCGAGCCGATGGCGAGCACCGCGGCGGAAGTGGTATGGAGCATGGGCGATGACACGCCGCTGGCGGTGTTGTCGCACCGCATGCCGCCGCTGTACAGTTTCCTGCGGCAGCGGTTCGCGCAGGTGACGAACCCCCCGATCGACTCGTTGCGGGAGTCGATGGTGATGTCGCTGCGCATGCACCTGGGCCAGCGCGGATCGCCGCTCGAGGAGAAAAGCACGTACGCCAGGATGCTGCGCGTGGAGCATCCGGTGCTGCTGCCGGCGGAGATGGAGCAACTCCGCAATTTTCCCGGTGTGAAGGCAGTCACGCTGGACGCGACCTGGCCCGCGCGCTCGCGACCGGAAGCGCTGGAGGCTGCACTGGATGCGCTTTGCCGGAAGGCAGAAGCGGCCGCGCAGAAAGGCGCGCGCCTGCTGGTCATCAGTGACCGCAAGGCCGGCACGGAATGGGTGCCGATCCCGGCGCTGCTCGCGCTCGGCGCGGTGCGACAGCATCTCGTGCGCGCGAGCCTGCGAGCGAAGGTCGGCATCGTGGTCGAGGCGGGCGACGTCGTGGAGCAGCATCACGTCGCGGCGCTCGTCGGCTACGGCGCGGAGGCGGTGTACCCATGGCTCGCGCTGGAGACCATCGCAACACTGTTCACCGAGGCGCCCTCGCACGGGAAGGGGGACGCCGATACGGAGCGCCCGCTGCCGGCAGAGGCGCAGTCGCGCTATCGCACGGCGATGGAGAAAGGGCTGCTGAAGATCCTCGCCAAGATGGGAATCTCGACCCTGTCATCGTACTGCGGCTCGCAGGTCTTCGAGGCGCTCGGGCTCGGCGCGGACGTGATCGATCGCTGCTTCGCGGGCACCGTCTCGCCCATCGGCGGCATCGGCTTCCGTGAACTCGCGGAAGATGTGCTGGCGCGGCATCGCACGGCGTATGGCCCGGACGCGGCGCAGGTGACGAGCCTCCCCGACGAGGGCCGTATCCGCTTTCGCAAGGAGGGAGAGACGCACGCGTGGGCACCGCAGACCGTGCTGTCGCTGCAGCAGGCGGTCGGCAGCGCGCGCTCGTCGCGTGTGACGGCGACGGGCGCCGAGGCATGGCGCGCGTTCGTGGCGCGCACGGAGGCGGCGCAGCCCACGACGGTGCGCGACCTCCTCGCGTTCCGCGCCGCGACGCCGGTGTCGCTCGACGAGGTCGAGCCGATGGAGGCAATCCGTGCGCGATTCGTGTCGAGCGCGATGTCGCTCGGCTCGCTCTCGCCCGAGGCCCACGAGACGATTTCGATCGCGATGAACCGGATGAACGCGCGCTCGAACTCCGGCGAGGGCGGCGAGGACCCGGCGCACTACCGCTCCACCGGTCCCGATCGCGCCGACAGCCGCATCAAGCAGGTCGCATCGGGGCGCTTCGGCGTGACCACGGAATACCTCATGCGCGCCGACGAGATCGAGATCAAGATCGTGCAGGGTGCGAAGCCGGGCGAAGGTGGGCAACTGCCCGCGCACAAGGTCACGGACCTGATTGCGCGGCTGCGTCATGCAACGCCCGGCGTGCAGCTGATCTCGCCGCCACCGCACCACGACATCTACAGCATCGAGGATCTCGCACAACTCGTGCTGGATCTCAAGGCCGTGAACCCGCGCGCCCGCATCGGCGTGAAGCTCGTCGCGTCGGCGGGGATCGGGAATGTGGCGGCCGGTGTCGCGAAGGCATTCGCCGACTACGTGCTGGTGGCCGGTCATGCCGGTGGCACCGGCGCATCGCCGCTGTCGAGCATCAAGCACGCGGGCGCCCCGTGGGAGCTGGGGCTGGCCGAGGCGCAGCATGTGCTGGTGGCCAACGGACTCCGGCAGCGCCTGGAGGTGCGTGTCGACGGCGGATTCCGCACCGGGCGCGACGTGGTGATCGCGGCGATGCTCGGCGCAGAGAGTTACGGCTTCGGGACCGGCCCGCTGGTCGCGATCGGCTGTGACATGGCGCGGCAGTGCCATCTCAACTCGTGTCCCACCGGCATTGCGACGCAGCGCCCGGAGCTGCGCGCAAAGTTTCGCGGCAACCCCGATCAGGTGGTGGCGTACTTCACGCACGTGGCCGAGCAGGTCCGCGAGATCCTCGCGTCGATCGGGGCGCGGAGCATCGACGAGATCGTGGGCGGCGCGGAACGACTGCAGCGCGCTGACCGTCCCGAGGTGCCACGCTCGGCGATGCTCGACCTGTCGATGCTGCTGACGCCGGCCGTGCGCGAAGACGAGCCGCGACGCCGTAACGTCGTGCGCAACGTGCGGCCCGACGTGGTGTCGCTGGACGAGCACATCCTGCGCGACGCAGGACCGCACATCGAGGCGGGGACGCACTACAGGGGATCCTTCCTGATCCGCAATCATCACCTCGCGGTCGGAGCGCGTGTGGCCGGGACGATCGCCGAGCGGTACGGCGATACGGGGCTGCCGGCAGGGCGCATCGCGCCAAACTTCAAGGGAACGGCAGGGCAGAGCTTCGGTGCGTTCGCGATCCGTGGCATGCGGCTGGATCTCGAGGGCGAGGCGAACGACTACGTCGGCAAAGGACTGAACGGAGCGGAGATCAGCATCCGTCCGTTCCGCAACGCGCGGTACGTCGGCGCGAGCCACCTCAACATGATCGTCGGCAACACCTGCCTGTATGGCGCGACCGATGGCCTGCTGCTGGCCGCAGGGCAGGCGGGTGACCGCTTCGGTGTGCGCAACTCAGGGGCGTGCGCGGTGGTGGAGGGCGTGGGCAACCACGCCTGCGAGTACATGACGGGCGGCGTGGTGGCGGTGCTTGGCCGTGCCGGCCGCAACTTCGGTGCGGGCATGTCGAATGGCGTCGCCTACGTGCTGGACGAGGCGGGGACGTTCGCGAGCCGCGTCAATCACGAGATGGTGCTGCTGTCGGAGCTGGATGCCGAGGACGATGCGCTGCTGGATGCGCTGCTGCGCGTGCACTACGATCGCACGGGCAGCGCGCGGGCGCGGGCGCTCCTCGATGCGCCGGATCGGGCGTTCGGGGAGTGGCGGAAGGTGAAGCCACGCGGGGCGGCGGAGCCCGTGGCGCTGATCCGGCAGGTCTGGACGCAGCGGGTGCAGGCGATGATCGGTCGCGGAGGGGAGCAGGCGTCGGTACTGGAGTCGCACTGATGCCGCGGAGTGGTGCATGACGAAACCCTCGCGTCTGGGCTCGCGACCCCTCTGGCATCTGCGTCTCCCGGGGATCACTGGCGAGGCGTACGATGTCAGCCGTCCGGATCCGGATGGCTTGCCGGCTCTCGATGCGCGTCGGCGAGCGTACCGCGTGCAGCGCGCGATGCGCACGCTGCGACGGGACCAGCTGCTCACGGCGATGCGGACTCGCTGAGTGGCTGCCGATGCGAACGCGCCACATCCGGAAGCTGCGGCGGCCGGTCTGGAGTCCCGCGCCTACCGGCGTATCACACTGCGCCTGATCCCGTTCCTGTTCCTGTGCTACGTGGTCGCGTACCTCGACCGCGTCAACGTCGGCTTCGCCAAGCTGCAGATGCTCGCCGATCTGCGCATGAGCGAAACCGCCTACGGCATCGGTGCCGGCATTTTCTTCATTGGCTACTTCCTGTTCGAGGTGCCGAGCAACCTGATCCTGCACCGCGTCGGCGCGCGGAAGTGGATCGCCCGCATCATGGTGACGTGGGGTGTCCTGTCGATGCTGACCATGTTCGTCACCGGTCCGTACACGTTCTACCTGCTGCGTTTTCTGCTCGGTCTGGCCGAGGCGGGGTTCTTTCCGGGCATCATGCTGTACCTCACGCGGTGGTACCCTGCGTCACGCCGCGCGCAGACCATTTCGTTGTTCATGACCGGCGTCGCGATCTCGGGTGTCATCGGTGGCCCGCTGTCGGGGATGATCATGACGACGATGGCGGGAGTGCGCGGTTTGGCGGGGTGGCAGTGGCTGTTTCTGCTCGAGGGAATTCCGTCGCTGGTGATGGGTGTCGCCGTCCTGCTCTACCTGCCCGATGCGATCGAATCGGCACGCTGGCTTCCTGACGCGGAAAAGCAGGTGCTGGCTCGGAACCTCCGCACGGAGGCGACGGGTGTCGAACATGGCAGTGTGATGGCGACGCTCCGCAATCCGCAGGTGCTGCTCTTTGCCGGGATCAGCTTCAGCTTCGTGATGGGACTGTACGGTATCTCGTTCTGGTTGCCGCAGCTCATCCGCACCATGGGCGTCGAGGACGCAGGCAGAATCGGCGTGCTGAGCGGCATTCCGTCGGCCGCTGCGGCCGTGTTCATGGTGCTGGTCGGATGGAACTCCGACCGCGTGGGCGAGCGGCGGTGGCACCTCGTGTTCGGGGCGGTGATGGGCGCGACCGGACTGGTCGTGGCTGGAATGTTCAGCACCAGCCTGGTCATCGGCCTCGCGGCCATGAGTGCGGCGATGGCGGGCTCGCTGTCGAACATCGCGCTCTTCTGGACGCTGCCCACGGCAGCGCTGCGTGGTGCGTCGGCCGCCGCCGGTATCGCGGCGGTGAACTCCATCGGAAATCTGGCCGGCTTTCTCAGCCCCTACCTGATTGGCGTGGCAAAGGACGCCACCGGTTCGGCGACCGCAGGGCTGTACGTCATTGCCGTATTCCTGCTCATCGGGGCAGGCTTGGTGATCATCGCAACGCGCGGCCAGACGGCCCCTGTCGCAGGTCTTCCGGTGGACCAGACTTCATGAGCGCCGGCTGGTCGCCCGATGGTGCGCGAGTCGCGATCGTCGAGACGAACCGCAGCGCCTTTTCCAGCCCGGTCTGACGCCTCCCGTGTTCGGCGGGTCGGTGTCGTCGGGTATCGTGCGCAAGCAGTGGGGCGGTCGCGACGTGCATTCCCACATTGGGAGTGGATGCGGTTCTGCTGCAGCAGAGACACCGGCTTCGCCGTGGCTGTCGCCGGAGGCTCGGGATACAACGTCGGTGCGGATGGTGATCGACTCCGTCATCGCGGCGGCGATCACGACGCGCGTGAGCTCGGCCGCGAAGCCCGAGTCCTCGGTGAACGTGAACGCCGTGCCCACCTGAATGCCGGCAGCGCCTTCCTGCAGAGCGTGCGTGAGCGCTCCAGGTGATCCCGCGCCACCGGCAGCCCGAACGGCAGGCCGATCTCGCGCATGGTCGGGAGGTTCACGACGTCGCGGTTGCCCTGCACGGGATCACCCAGCTCGCTCAGCGTGAGCTCACCGCGTGGCGGCGCGTTCTGGCCACCGGCCATCGGCCCCTCGACGATGAAGCCGTCGACGCGGCCATTCGACGTGCGCGCGAGCCCACACGCCGGCGAGCATCGCACCATGCAGTGTCGCGCGCGTCGGCATCCGGATCGTCGTCAGCAGGTTCAAGCCGACCATGCCGCCATGGCCCTCCCTGGCGAGCCAGACCTCCATGCACGACGCGAGCATCGTGAGCGGCTGACGTTGGCGCGTGATGCGCGAGCGGTACATCGGCTGGAGGCCGATACGGGCGGTACGGCGCCCCCGCGGCGCGTTCAGCGGACAGGAAATTCTCATCGAGCGCCGACTGCGCGACACCACCGACCGGGAACTGCACCATCGCGCGACGCAGGTGACTACCGGGATCACCGTCCTGCAGCCGTCGCACGAAGACCGTGGCGAGCGCAGTGCCGGAGACCACACCGAGCTGTCCCGCCATCGACACCGCACATGCCAGCGTCCCATTGGAGACGGCGATGCCCATGCCGTCCTGGATGATCTGCGGAAGTGACGTTCGGATGTTGATCACGCGCGGACTCGATCGAGAGGATGCGAACGGACCTCTGCACGCCGTGCCGCCGGGCAACCACAGGGAATGCGCAGATCACCCACCACCCGTTCGCGAATGCCTGAGACCAGCGGGAAGTGCGCTGGCGACTGGATGGGGTCGCACGGTATCCTGCCAGTCGAAACCTCGCCGCCCGCGAGGTGCCGTCTGCCCTGTCAGTCCGCCACTTCACCGCCGCCACCCATGACGATCACACCCGCCAGCAGCACAGGTCCTCTCCGCATGGGCGTGCTTGGTGCGGCGCGCATTGCGCGCAACTTCATTGCGGGTGTGGCGGGCTCGCCTGCGGTCAGCGTCACTGCCGTCGCGAGTCGCGACCCCGCACGCGCCGCAGAGTTCGCGGCCGTCGCGCACCTGCCGCGGGTTTTCGACAGCTACGAGGCGCTGCTCGCGTCGCCCGACATCGATGCCATCTACAATCCGCTGCCGAATGGACTGCATGGGCTCTGGTCCATGCGCGCCTGTGCGGCAGGCAAGCACGTGCTGTGCGAGAAACCGCTGGCGTCGTCGGCGGCGGAGGCGCGCGCGATGTACGCCGCGGCACGCGCCGCCGCTGTGACGCTGGTGGAGGCCTATCCGTACCGCGCGCAGGAGCAGACGCTGCGCCTGAAGTCGCTGATCGCCGACGGCGCGATCGGCAGGCTGCGCACGATCCACGCGGCCTTTGGCTTCCCGCTGCGTGACCGCAGTGACATCCGGCTCGACCCGACGCTCGCCGGCGGTGCACTGATGGATCTTGGCAGCTATCCGCTGAGCCTGATCCGCTATCTCGCAGGTGGACCACCAGAGTCGCTGCACGCCGTCGGGACGATGGACGCGTCAGGTGTCGATGACAGTGCGCTGGTTTCGCTCACCTTTCCTCATGGTGTGCTCGCGCAGGCTGCGTGCAGTTTCAGTACGGTGGTGCACCGGCAGGCGCTCATCGTCGGCGACGAGGGCGTCATCGAGACGACCTATGCCAATCACACGACGGAAGTACCGCCTGTGTTGCGGCTGCGGCGTGGCTCTGACCGGCACGCCGCGGTCGAGCTGATCAGCGTCGCATCCGCGAACGGCTTTCGCGCCGAGGCCGAGTCGTTCGCGGCGTACGTGCGCGGAGGGGCGTGGAGCGGGATCACAGAGGAGGAGTCGGTGGACGTCGCGATGATGCTGGACGCGGCGCGGGCGCAGGTCGCGGGGGCCTGATGCCGGCGACGGCGCGGGGGGGGGGCAGGCGCGTGGTCGAGTGCTCGTTGCGCGAACGTGTGCCCACACTGCGCCGCGCCGCCAACGACTCGGCGCCCTCGAGCGAGATCAGGTGCTGACGTTCAGCGATCTCGACCATGGCGATGTCATGGGATGACATGTAGCGATCTCGACCTTGGCGAAGTCCGGCGCTGTGGTAAAGCAAACTCGACCTTAAGTGGCAAGAGCATGAGCGCGGAGTGCCGAGCTCGTCCGTAATAAATCGCTGGCGTTGCCGGATCTGAATGATCGTGCGCGCGGAATCGAATCCGGGCTTCAGTATCGCCGCTTCAGCTGGGACGGAGCCGATGCGATCTCGCTGACGAGCTCATCCATAAAGAAAGTTATCACATTCTGATAAGAATGCTTGGAATGTCTCAGTACTGCTGCAGAGTGTGTCGTCGGTGCAACGGCCCAAGGAATGCCAGGCAGAGGGAGACCGGTCTGGTCCGCTGCTTGCAACGTCAGTCGCTGAAAGCCCCCTGTCGTTATCTGACGAATCACCGCGAGGACTCCCCATGAAGACCGTGTTTCATCGTTTTGCCACCGCCGCTGCCGTGGCTGCGCTGGTCGCCCCGACCGTCGCGCAAGCGCAGGTCACCACGTTCACCACGCTGGCCGCATGGACGGCCGCGGTCGCCAATGTCGGGGTCGATACGTACAACGACCTCGCGTTGGCGCCTGTTGCAGGGCCGCTGAACCGGGCCGCCGGCGCGTACAGCTACACGGCGTCCACCGTGGCTCCCGCGGGACCGCCTGTCGGTTTGAATTTCTTCCCGGCTGGTACGGCCGGTGATGTCTGGCTGTCGACGGATAACGCCTTGGTGACGATCCGGTTCGGCGGTTTCGGGTCGAGCGTGCGTGGCCTGGGTGGATTCTTCTTCAGTTCGAACTCTGCCGGCGCGTTCCTTCCGGGCGTCACGCTGAATCTGGCCGCCACCACGACGGGCGGTGGCACGGAGAATTTCTCGATG
>Ga0105045_10000855_pt1 | contig 23720 bp, 15 predicted proteins | sample MAT02_FD_78089 | JGI IMG/M metagenome (GOLD analysis project Ga0105045, IMG submission 78089) | Freshwater microbial communities from Lake Fryxell liftoff mats and glacier meltwater in Antarctica - MAT-02 (megahit assembly) | ecosystem: Environmental > Aquatic > Freshwater > Ice > Liftoff... | reverse complement strand
GTCGCAGTGAAGAGTTCATCGGCCAGTTCTTGCGCGAACGCCCAGGCCCGCTCTTCGTGGCTACCAAGTTTGGGCGCTCAGCGAAACCGGGTTGGCCCAACAACTGGACCGATCGCATCATCCGCGAGCATACCGAAGCATCGTTGCATCGCCTTGGGGTTCCCGCGCTCGATCTCACACAGTTGCACTGCGCGCCGCTGGATGTGCTGGAACGCGGGGAAGTCTTCGAAACACTGCGAGCACTGCAACGCGAAGGCAAGATCAAGCGGTTCGGTGCCAGCGTGGAATCGACCGAAGAAGCGCGAGCCTGCTTGAAGCAAGAGGGCTTGGCTTCGCTGCAAATCATCTTCAACATCTTTCGGCAAACGCCTGCGATCGAATTTTTTGAAGAAGCACAACGGAAGGGCGTAGCAATCATCGTTCGCCTGCCGCTCGCATCGGGTTTGCTCACGGGGAAGTACACGAAGGAAACGACCTTCGCGCCGAGCGATCACCGCACGTACAACCGCAATGGCGAGAAGTTCAACGTGGGGGAAACCTTCGCGGGGTTGCCATTTGAAAAGGGATTGCAACTCACGGACCGCATTCGAGCGATACTTCCACCCGGCTATTCACTCGCGGAAGCAGCATTGCGTTGGTGCCTCGATTTCCCAGCGGTCAGCGTGATTATCCCCGGCGCACGGAATGCAGCCCAGTCGAAAGCCAACGCGAACGCCAGCAATTTGCCGCCACTGGGTGCCGAGGTGCATGAGCGTTTGCGACGATTCTTCCGCGATGAAGTGAAGCCGCAACTCCGCGGCCCCGATTGAAAAACTACTTCGCCACGCGTTTCGGCTTTGCTATGTGTGTCGCACTACCGTAGGCGAGTTCGGCGCTTTCCATCACCGTTTCCGAGAGCGTCGGGTGCGGGTGAATGCTCTCGAGAACATCGCGGGCCACGGCTCCCATTTCGATCGCCAACACCGATTCCGAGATCATCTCACCCGCACCCGTGCCGACAATCCCCACGCCAAGTACGCGCTTGCTTTCGGGATCGACCAGCATTTTCGTCAGGCCATTCGTGATGTTCAACGCCACGGCCCGGCCACTCGCCGTCCAGGGGAACTTCAGCACATCGTGCGGGATGTTCGCCGCGATGGCCTCGCGTTCGGTGTAGCCTGCCCATGCGATTTCCGGATCGGTGAAGATGACCGCCGGGATCGCACGCGGGTTCCATTCTGCCGGTTCGCCTCGCAAACCTTCCACAGCCACGCGCGCTTCCGCAGTTGCTTTGTGCGCCAGCCCCGGCTCACCCGCGACATCGCCGATCGCCAGGATGTGCGGAACCGAAGTTCGACGCTTGCCATCGACGTTGATGAAGCCTTTCGCATCGACAGCCAGCCCCGCTTTGTCGAGGCCGAGCGCCGACGAGTTCGGCTTGCGGCCCACGGAGATCAGAACGCGATCGAATGTCGCTTCCTTCGGAGCATCCGCACCATCGAGCGAGACCACGATGCCTTCAGGGGTAGGCTTCAAATTGCCGACTTTCGTGTTGAGGAAGATGTGTTCAAATTCTTTGCGCAGTTTCGTTTCCAATGGCTTCACGAGGTCGCGGTCGGCCAGGGGCAATAGGCCATCGGTCGCTTCCACAACCGTCACTTTGCTACCAAGTGCCGCATACACTGTGCCGATTTCCAAGCCGATGTAGCCACCGCCGATGACGAGTAGTTTCTTGGGCACGTCGGGCAGCAGCAAAGCGGCGGTGCTATCCATCACACGCGGATCGTTCACTTGCCAAGGCTTGGGCACGACCGGCAGCGAACCGCTGGCGATGATGGCATTTTGAAATTGAATGGTTGTGGAGGTTTCGCCGGTCACGCTGACCGTGTTTGGCCCAGTGCCCTCGGCGTGTCCGCGAATCGTTTCATCTCCGCGCCCCTTGCAGAGCATGGCGATGCCACCCGTGAGTTTGCCGACGACTTTGGTTTGCACGAACGCGCGCATCTTTTCGAGGTCGAGTTTCGGTTCGTTAAAACTCAGGCCAAATTCCGCTGCTTCGCGTGCTTCGCGGACAATCTTGGCGATGTGCAACAGACTCTTACTCGGGATGCACCCGCGATTCAAGCAGACTCCGCCGAGCTTGGGGTCTTCATCCACGAGGATCACTTTCATCCCGTGATCCGCCGCGTGCAATGCTGCGGGGTAGCCACCTGGCCCACCACCGATGACGAGTAATTGCGTCTCACGAACATCTGCCATGCGAGAAACTCCCCAAAGTGAATGTTCCTATATCTTATGCAGTTGAAGAAAAATGAACCACTCAGGTCTGGCTCAGGCAAGCGACAATTGCGCGACATCTTCTGAGCGTCGCAGCGTCAGCGCGACGGGGGTTTATTTCATGCACCCTTGCTCACGCTGCGGGCTGACAAAACATCTTCTGAGTAACCGTGCGCATTTTCTCGACGGAGCATTCGGAGATGCGCAACTTCCCCGAGCGTCAACTAAGATAAGTTTGGGCTAAATGAAATAGTTTTGCATCAGGGATGAACTCAGCATGATGATTTTGGAAGCTTCATCGGCACCCGTTACCAATCTCTCGTTCTCGGATGATGGCGAATTATTTGCCGCAGGTTCGCACGACGGCAGCGCGCGCATCTGGGATCTCGCGGGGGAATGTGTTCGCACCTGGAGCGTCGCAAACCTGGAACAAAAAACGGCTGTTGCGTTTCAACCCCGGAACCACCAACTCGTCTCGGCGTGTAAACGGCAAATCGACTTGCACTCTTGGGAGCAGGCCCTGCCAGATGAAGTGATTAGCCCAGCACCCGGTTCTGCAACTTGTGCCAAGTTCATCTCGAACGAACTCCTGGTGATTGCAACGGGTAAAGGCCACGAGGGAAACGTGGGAGGCTACTACCTTTACGATGTCGTGAAGCGCGTGCCGAAGTTGCCGATTCAGCATGAGCCGTACGGGGTTCCTTCGCTCGATGTTCATTTGCCATCGAAAACGATTGCCTGGTGTACGGGGAATAAACTGCTACGTTGGGCAACCATCACCAAGCCGGGCTACAGCGAAATGCGTTTGGGTCAATCTGGGGCTTCGGTTTCGCTTCATCCATCTGGGAAGTCGATTGCTGTGGCCATCGATTGGAAAGTGCGCACGTTCGACATGCCGAGCCGCACCGAGCGGCAGATGTTTACGGGGCACAAAGGCATCGTCACTTCTGTGGCCTATCACGTTGACGGATCGCGGCTGGCATCGGGAAGTTGGGACGAGACCGTTCGCATTTGGGATACGAATGCGGGTGTCGAACTGGCCTGCTTTGAATGGAAGATTGGCCGCATTCATTGCGTGGCGTATTCACCGGATGGAACCCGCATTGCCGCAGGTTCGGAGCGTGGCATCATTGCCATTTGGGATGCGATCTAACTTGGCGGTTATGCTTTTCCGCTGGGCTGAACGAACTTTGCACCAAAGAGATACTGGCCGCCGGGCATCGGCTTCTTCCAGACGATTTGCATGAGCATGGCCCAATCACGTTGATCCGCTACGTTGGGGAATGACACGAAGGCATGAGTCGTCGGAATCGCGGTACTCGAAACAAAGCTGATTCCGGTCCGCGACACATCCCGCGATTTTACGAGAATGCACGACGCAGCAATAAGGTCTTCATCGACGGGGAACAGCATCAGCGGGATCTCGGCACGTAATCGCGGCGTTTTGCGTCGATCTTCGGTATTCTTCACGCTGCGGCAAAAGTTATCTAATACCGTAGCGATTTGCTCAGCGTGTTTCGTGATATCGCGGCTGGTGCAGCGTGCAGTCACGACGACTTCGCCGGACATCGCGTGTTCATCGGTGCTGGGTAACTCCACGACTAATTCCACGGAGTTCCCGCGTGTCCCACCTAGGTGCGGTACATTCTTGGGCCGAAGTGCGAACGAATCGCCCGTCCATTCTTTCAGTTCATAACCATATTGTGCCGCGAATGCTTTAAGCTTCATCTTGGCGAAATCCGGCGTGAGACGCACCGGGAATCGACTGACGACCCGGCCGTCCGTCATGCGAATCAGGCCACTCGCGCCGGGAGGCGAAGCGATTCCCACGAGCTGATCGGTTATGATCGCGCGAAAAATGGCATCAGTAATCTCTTCGGGATGGGGTGTTTTGATGTCGCTGGGCGTAGGTTTCCCCGTTAAGCGATGGACCGATTCAACGAGCCGCACTTCATCGAGGATGATTTTGCCATCGTCCACTTCGCGCAGGGCTTCGACAAATGCGCTGCAGGTTTCGTGTCGATCTGCAGGTTTTGTCACGAGCGCCCGGCGTACGGCTTCGCGTTCGGTTTTGGAAAACTCGGCGACATCGAACGTGGAGAGCGGCGTAGGTGGCCGTTCATTTCGACCCGGTTTTTTCACGGGCGGTTGCCAGGCCCGGCGCAATTCCAGGAAGATCAAGGCGAGGCTGTATTGATCGCTCGCGGGCACGGCTTTGCCCGCCAGCATTTCGGGTGCGCTATACGGGGCTTCCCCGATCCACGATGGCTCGGCCCGATCGCGGCGGAGTAATTCGCCGATGCCGAACTCGCTGATCTCGTAGCTTTCGTTCTGATAAATCAGTGTGTCGGGCGAGAGTAAACCATGAGCGAAGCCAAATTGTTCATGCAAAGCATCGAGGTTCTTTGCGAGTTTCCTGATGAGTTCGAGAATCTCACTGCGCATGAGCGGGCGCATTTGGGGATTGGCGAGCATGTTCGTCACTTTCCGCAAAGTCGGGGTCTCGTCGGGGATGCGGAAGACGGTGCAACCATGGCGTGGAAAAACCACAGTTTGCATCAAAAGCGGATTGGGCGGTATCAGAGCCGATGCCACGGCATGAACTTCGACTGTAGTTCCGTGATCGAGCTTGAGGAGATGGACGCGATGCCGCCGACCGTTCACATTCTCGGCGCGTAAAATACGTCCACGTTCGCCATATTCGAGTTCCTCAAGGATTTTCCAACCGGGGCAAGCTCGCATGAAATCGTCGGATGAGTTGCTAATCAATAACCCGCTCTTCCCGATAGTCTGGGTGACCGTGTTCCGCACCGTGATCGAAACCACTTCCGAAGCTTGGCTTGAGTCAGAGTGCTTGCTCGGCTTGAACTCCAGCCCGATATTCGGCAAAGCAGCTGGGAGCGCCGGGACAGAATCGCGCATGAGAGCCTTCACGAAGCCCAGGCAGTGCGGGAATCGTTGCGGCGGGTCTTTCGAGAGTGCCCGCATCACTGGGGCTTGATCGCTGAACGGCAATGCGGAAAGGTCTGGCTCGGCAGACATATGCTGCAATATCAGTTGCCGCGCGGTCTTGCCGTTGTAGGGAAAGCCACCGGTCAGCAGTTCAAAGTAAACGAGGGCAAGCGAGTATTGATCGGATCGTCCGTCAATTTGATCGTGAAGAATCTCGGGAGCGACATATTTAGGCGTGAGACCCCGGCCGAGATTTTCTTGTTTTTTATCTTTGAGGGAACGCTGAAAACGGGAAACAAGACCGTAATCGCCGACCTTCACATGCCCGCCGAGCACGAAGAGATTGGCCGGTTTGACATCCAAATGTTGCAGGCCGTGTTGCCGACCCAGCACATCGAGCGCTTCAGCCGTATCTACCATATAAGAGAGGAGTTCATCGCGTGGGATACCCACGAGGCCCTGCTCATGACAGTCCGTCAGGCGGTTGGCCAAACTTTGATCGGCCAGTTCCATCACCATGATGAGTTCACCGCCAATCAACTCCACGCGCTCCAACGTCAGGAGAAACGGATGGCGAATGCCTTTGATCCGTTCAAACGCTTCATGCTCTTGGCGCAAGGTGTCGAGGTCGCCTTCGGCATCTTTTTCAAAGACGAACTTGACCGCTTTTTGCAAGCCGCCCGGCGCGATGCACTTCCACACCTCGCCAAAGCCGCCCATGCCCAGCGGTGCAATCAACCGATACCCCGGCAACGGCTCGTCGCCGGCTGCTCGAACGTATTTCCGCTCTTGGGTGAGGGTTGTCATGGGGCCTAAACTATGCCAGTGGGCGAGCGGGGAAGAATCCCGACGCTACCGAAGACTAGTTCATTTTTCGCCACGGTGCCGAGAACTTCCGCGCTCTGCTACACTTTCTTGAAGCGATTTCGGTTCGAATTAAGAATTTCATAAACCGATTTTGCCGTTTCGCGGTTCAGGCTCCAGACACTTTGTCGTGGGTTATGCTCTCAGCACAGCAAATTTATCGTGACCCCATAAATGCTGCACGCAACGTAGCTGCGATACGGGAAAATATCCCTCCCGAAGCAGCTGAGCAGTTCGTGGATGCACTCCATCGGATTCTCCCCCAATGCGCCGACCCGGATATGGCGCTCAACAATCTCGAACGCTTGCTTGCCGCTGGTCACGAACCCGTTTTCATCGCAAGGCTTTTGGAAAACGACGAACGGAATCTCGATAGTATTGTGCGACTCATTTCCATCTCGCAGTTCTTCGCCGACACGCTCATTCTGGATCCCGCTGCTCGAGAACTCGTCTGTTCGCCGTCACGCCGCAACCCTTCCACCGAGCACCTGATAGCGGAACTTCAGGCACTCGTCGAAGCCGCGACCGATGATTCCACAGTCCTTCGGGCATTCCGAAGATTCCGCCGATTGCAAACCCTGCGCATTGGGATCAACGACATCATCCGCGATCGACCCATTGAAGAAATCACGCGGGAACTTGCCCGAGTTGCCGATGCCAGCTTGAAAATTGCGGTGCAAACGGCCCTCCGCACCGTGGCGCGGAAATACGGCACGCCCACTACTACTGAAGGAACACCCGCACACCTTGCCGCACTCGCTTTCGGCAAACTCGGCGGCGATGAACTCAATTATTCCTCGGATATCGACCTGTTGTTTGTCTACGACGATGAAGGTACCACGCGCAACCCACGCGGGCAGCCGATGCCGAACAACGAGTTCTTCACGCGCACGATTACGGAAGTGATTCGACTCCTATCCGCGCATACCGATCATGGCTTCGCCTATCGTGTGGATCTGCGGTTGCGACCCGAAGGCGCACGCGGGCCACTCGCGCGCACTTTGGCTTCGACGCTTTCCTATTACGATGTCCGAGGCCGCACTTGGGAACGCCAGGCACTCATCAAAGTGCGAGCGGTGGCGGGTGACGAAAGCCTCGGCGCGGAGTTCGTCCGTGCGATCGAGCCGTTTGTTTACCGAAAATATTTCAGCTTCTCGGAGATCAACGAAGTGAAGTCGTTGAAACGCCGCATGGAGCAACGCACGGTGGAATCGGGCCGCGAAGATACCGATGTCAAAACTGGGCGCGGCGGCATCCGCGACATCGAATTTACTGTGCAATTCTTGCAGTTGGTCAACGGCGGAGACCTGCAAGCCGTCCGCCAGCGGAATACATTGCTCGCTCTCGAAGCCCTCGAAATTGCGGGCTGCCTGACACCCGAAGAAACTTATCGCCTCTCGGATGCGTACCGCTTTCTGCGGAAGACGGAACACCGCCTGCAACTTCTTTTCGATTGGCAAACGCACAAATTGCCCACGAGCAGCGACGAGTTGCACAAGCTCGCCCGCCGCATGGGGTATCAGGCGAAAGTCGCTACGGGAGAGCCACGCGGGGAAGTTGTTCCGCACCGTGGGCCGCTCGATGAAATCCCAACCGGGCCGAACTTCCACACGAAAGCGCTCCTCAGCGATCCGCTCGAACTGTTCCTGCAAGACTACTCCGAGAAGACGCTGCTGAACCGTGCGATTCTCGATCATCTCTTGCATCAGACATTCACCGACGATGCCGAAGGACGCTCCGAACCGGAATCCGATTTGATCCTCGATCGTGAACCGGAAGCGCACACTATCGCCAGCGTGCTGGGGAAATATCCGTTCCGCGATGTTCAGGCTGCCTATCAAAATTTAACCCGGCTCGCGCAAGAAGAAGTGACGTTCTTATCCGGTCGGCGTTGTCGGCACTTCCTCGCCAGCATCGCGCCAAAGCTACTCGCCACGCTCGCGGAGACACCCAACCCGGACGAAGCGCTGAACAACCTCGAGCGCGTCACCGCTTCGCTCGGTGCGAAAGCGGTGCTGTATGAATTGTTCAGTTTCAACCCGCCCTGCCTGCGGCTGTATGTGGATATTTGCGCGAATAGCCCATACTTGTGCTCGATTCTCACGAACAACCCCGGCATGATCGATGAACTCCTGGATAGCCTCGTCCTCGATCAACCCCGTTCGGATGAAGACCTGCGCGCGGAACTGACAGCCCTCTGTCGCGGTGCCCTCGATCCCGAACCGATTCTGCACAGCTTCCAAGATAAAGAACTCCTCCGCGTCGGCGTGCAAGATCTTCTGGGCAAAGCCGAGATTCGCCAAACCACTGCGGAACTGAGTGCGATTGCCGATTCCATTTTGCAAATGGTGTTCGATCTCGCGGAAGCCGATCTCAAGAAGAAGCACGGTTCCCCCCCCTGCTGCTATGCCGTGATCGGCCTGGGCAAACTGGGTGGCCGAGAAATCAGCTACCACAGCGACCTCGATTTAATTTTGATTTACGAACACGAGGGGACGACCCCCGAACCGCAACACCATCATTACTTCACGGAACTCGTGCAACGGGCCATTCGCATCGCCAGCCAATCGGGGCCACTCGGCCGGTTGTATGCCATCGATATGCGACTGAGACCGACCGGCAAGAACGGCAACTTGGTGCTACCCGCAACGGAATTCGCGCGCTACTTCGCCCCGCACGGCGGCGCTCAACTTTGGGAACGGCAAGCATTCACTCGCGCCCGGGTTGTGCGTGCCGAGGAGCCATTCCGTGCTCAGGCCAACAAGCTGATTGAACAAGCCATACTGGGCGCAGATTGGAAGCCGGAGTTCATCACAGAAATTCGCACGATGCGGGAACGCCTGGAAACGGCTGCGAACACGCGGAACATCAAGCGCGGTCGGGGTGGCCTGACCGATGTGGAATTTCTGGTGCAACTTCTGCAACTGAAATATGGCCGTGCTCACCCGGCGATTTTGGTGTCGAATGTGTGGGAAGCATTGGAGCAGTTGCATCGTGCGGGGTGGCTGGACGCGGAAGAATTCCGCGAACTCTCCGCGGGGTACTCGTTCCTGCGGACGACCGAAGCTCGGCTTCGCATCGTCACCGATCGCCCGTTGGTGGAAATCCCCGAAGACTTGCCCGCGCGCGTTCGACTCGCCCGCCGCAGAGGATTTGAAACCGGCTCACCGGAGGAAATCGCCACGCAATTCACCACCGAACTCGTGCGCATCCGCCAACAAATTCGCAGCGTATTCTTAGCAGTGTTGAAACGAGAAAGTGCAAGCGGCACCTGAGCGAGATTCGGCGAACAAAGGCCCAAAAACACCTACGGCTCAGAGTTTGCCCCGTGCTTCGGAGGGCGAACGCTGAGCCGTCAGGCTTTATCGGTGAGACCGAGAAGTTAGCGGCAGTTCGGGCAATTGCTGCGAACGAATCCACCAAACGGTTGAGCCATGGCTCCGCCGTAGTACTGGAACGGTGCGGCTTGCGGTTGAGCAAATTGCGGTTGAACGAACTGCGGTTGGGCGAACTGCGGTTGTTGATATTGGACCGGTGCTACCGCCGTGGAAGCGTTTACGGCGGTTGGCACGGCGGGCACTGTTGCCCCCTGATATTCCGTGGTGGTGGCAATGCCAGTATCGGCAAAACGCACGAGGTAGTTTTGGAGCGATTCTTGCGAAACGCGACCCGTATGACGCAAGGCTTGATGCCCGCCGTCCTTGTCTGAAATCACTACACCCAGAGTCAAACCGAACGAATCGGCCAATTTTTTCCCGGCTGCGGTCGTCGTATCAACGTGCAACGCGACAAACTTTTCTTGGAGCAACTGATTCGCTTCCTTGCTCAGTGTACCGGTTTCCAAAATCCGATTTTGGTTGCCGTCGGTCAGGACGATGACCATTGGCTTGCTTGCTGAACTCGAGGCTTGAACGGCCTTGGCATAATCGGTTTGCCATGCTGTTCCGACAGGAATCGAATTCGACGCGAGAAACCCGGCCACTGCAATCGTCAAAGAGGTGCTGAACATCGTGTTGAAACTCCATGAAGCACTTCATGAACATCCCTGGCTCACCCAACGAGCCGGGGGAAAACGACAATGTTCAACCAGAACAGCCTTTTTGTCAATCACTTTTGGCCATTTTCTCGATACATTTGTTACATTCTGTTGATTCCGCAGATTTTAACGCGCACTTTCACCCACGAAATCTAGGTGATTGTGCGTGTTCACATATTGTTCAGATGGCCAGGGTCTGCACGAAAAAAAATGTGGCTGTTGCTCGCAAATTGAACATGCAAATTCACAATCTTGAAGCTTGAACTTCCCAAGCCTCCCAGATTAACAGCATTCAAAGTTGAACGCTCACAGGGGCATCCAGGCTCCACGCGAGGTAAAACATCATGAACAGGTTTTGAATCTGGCGAATACCAGGATCTGCGGCTGGCTCCCCGAGGTCAATCTCCGAACGGGCGATGCGTTCCGCTGTCCGTTGCGATGTGATCCAGCCGAATAGTTCCAAGTTGCTAATGGGTTTGCGGTCCCATTGCAGTATGCCGAGGCAGACTAAGATCAGTGCCGTATGAATGGGATCAATGGTCGGCCCGACTCCGAGTATTGCATGAAAAATGTGGTCCGTCGTAATTTCGGACAAATCGTGCGAATTTTTCGGCAGGTCTACGGCGATCGCTTGCCGAAGTTCCAGCAGATTCCTCCGGCGGAGTGCCAGAATCGGTGTCCCATCATAACGAAAATCGTGAATCGCTTGCAAAAAGAGATCGCGGGCGAAGCCTTTGGTGCGGCGCAGCCGATCCGCCAGCCATTGCTCGGCAGCATGCCGGATGGGCAGATGCGCGATGCCGATGCAACCGCAGAGCTTGCGATTAGAACTCGCCGGGCACTGTGCGCAATCTTCTGCATATTCATAGATGCGGGCTGCTTGGCGTTCAAGCTCGCTCAAACTCACAGTTTGAACTTCTTTTACGCCAAGATTGCCTAGTGTCGCAACACGAATACTAAAACTCCCGGAATCTTTGCGTGTACGTTCCGCTTCTTGGCGAATCGCGAGCGATTGTAGATGTTGGTGATATAAACTGATCAACGCCGGAGCGCCGCCAAGTTCGTCTTTCGCGCGGCATGGGTAGGCAACTGCAATACTCAAATCCATTTGAATAATCTCGGAGTTTCTGCCCCGGCGAGCTTACGCTGCGCTGTTCGCCGGGGGGGTAGATAGTGCTGGCTCTACTGAATCACGGACAAGAACCTACAGCGTGACAGTAAGATTACGGAAGAGCTTCCGGACGTGCTTCGCCAAGAGATCGAATTCCAGGTTCACCGGATCGCCCGGTTGCTTCGTGCCGATGGTGGTGTGCGCGAGTGTATGCGGAATAAGCATCACGCTGAATTGCCCCGGCTCGACATCGATCAACGTGAGGCTGATGCCTTCAATGGCAATCGAACCTTTGTGAACAAGCAAGTCGTCGAATGTGGTATCGAAACCGATGACGAGCGTCTCCCATTCGCCATTGAGAGTTCTGCTGATGACTTTTGCAGTGCAGTCGATGTGCCCGGTAACGAAGTGGCCGCCAATTGGATCGCCGACACGCAATGAGCGTTCGAGATTCACCACATCACCGGGCTGCAAGTTGCCGAGCGTCGTGCGTTGTACGGTCTCGGGGCCGATTTGAAAATCGAATCGCTCGTGGGTTTTGGATACCACCGTGAGGCAGGCACCGTTTACCGCGACGCTCTCGCCGAGTGTGAGGAGCGGAGCGACCGCCGCTTCATATATACTGAGCGCGCGACCTCCGTAGCCATCGTTTTGAATGGTGGCCACGGTACCGCGCGCTTGGATGAGTCCGGTGAACATGGACGTATTGTAGCAGATCGCGCCGGTTTTCCGAGCCGCATTTATCGCAAAAAGGGGACGGGCACCTTTTTCATGCAGCTATTTTTTACTAAGTAAAAAAGATGTCTATAAAAAAGGTGCCCGTCCCCTTTTCTTACCAGTGCCAGTTAAAGCCGAGTGTCCAGCCTTGAATCCAGTAATCGGTGCTGTTCCCCAGAAATGCGGGGCGATTCGGTGCCAAAACCGTGAGGTCGATCTGGTCCGCAGCACGGTAGACCTTGCTCCAGTAGGTCCAACTATAACCGAGGTTGAAGCGAAGGCGTTCCGTGGCATCAATGCCAATATTGCTGGCAAGTTCGGGCATCACGGCGAACTCGGAATTGCGATAGGTTCCGGCGTTCGTCGATTGCACCAGCAAGCCCGTGCCGCCGGGCTGCGTGACCGTCCCGCCGAGGTTCACTTCGGAAACCGTGGCTCCCAGCGCGACGGTTCCACGCCCGCTCAGTGTCACGCGGTCGGCCATGCGAATCGTGCCTGCCAGCCCGACTTGGCCGCCGTGGAACTGGTTGCGCGTGCGGAAGAAATCAACTTGAGGCGTACCGCCAAAGAATGTCAGACCGCTGGCGATCGTTGCAGCAATCGACGCTGGGTCAATTTGTGTTCCGTCCACGAAGACCTGATCGCCGAGCTGGGCATATCGATAGCCCACGAGCAGATCGAACTTCGCTAAATCCGAGCGCCAGACGTTATACCGGAGGTTCGCATCGGCACCCCAATATGCGGTGTCGACTTGTGCTGCGATGGTCGCGGGTAATATCGTGCCAAACGAGAAGCCCGCGTTCGTGTTCGTCAGGCCGTTCACGATGGGCCGAGCGACGACCACTCCACCTGTTGCGGCACTCGTGAGAAAGCGTTCCGAGAGATCTTGCAATGCCACGGCGTTGAATTCGATACCATATTTCGATTCTCGATCGAACCAGAACCCGGCACCGGCGCGGAAGCCGGGTCGCAGATTCTTCATGAGTCTACGATTCCCGAACAACACCGAAGTACCAGGCGCGCCAAACCCCGTCGCGGCACCCGCAGTAGCCCCAGGCGGAGCAACGATGACGAGCGGCGGAACTAGTGTCCCTTGGCCGCCACCGAAGAAGAACTCTCCATAAGTGAAGACCCGTTCGTTTTTCAGTCGAGTGTTTGCCAGCCCAAGCGGATCAGGTCTGGGGCCAGTACCAACCGTGGGACTTGGCGTTTCGCCGCCCGGCGCGCGGAAAAAGTTACTGGTAAAGGGATCGGCTGTGGGCGTGCCCATCAGGCTGCCCGGTGCTTCCCTCGGAAAAACACGATTGGCGGTGCGTGGTCTCACTGAAGAATCACTAGGAATACTGGACAGTTTTTCCGGCACAAGCGGAGGTAGGGTAGTCACTGGAACCGACGTTTCGGGTAGTGCGTTCAGGACCGGATCGGGCAGCAGAATGGCAGCTGGTTCAGGAAGTTTAATCGGCGGAACATTAATGTCGGCCGTGGTCGTGGGAATAATCACAGGCTCGAGAGGAATTGGTAATTTTGGCAACGCCCGCACGGCTGTTGATGCTTGCGGCTGGCTCATCGGCACATCCGGCACCGCGAGCGGCAGCGCTGGCACAGTCGGTAGCGATTCGGGCAGTTGCGCAACCACGGATTGAGCATAAATGCTCATGATGAGAAGCAATGCTGAGATGAGTTTCCGCATGATGGCCCCTTACTTGCACAATGCCAAACCAAATTCAACTATGGCTATACAATTTCTACAATCGGCATAATTCCTGTTTTGCGTAAGAAATTTTCGCTACCAAGGTATGAATTCGTGAAGTTCGTAGCGTATACTCCATTTGAAGTGGCCGTTGCAATTAATCAAGACGGCAAATACGGCACGCGAAGTGCGTGCTAAAATGGTGAGCCAGGGAAGGCAGTAGCGATTCCGTCATCGCATCTTCCTTCCAACATCACCTGAAGTTATCCCTAAGATTAACCTCTCTCAGGAAGGAACAACCATGCTCGTTCTCACTCGCAAAGTCGGCGAATCGATCGTCATCAACAACAACATTCACATCACTTTGGTGAGCATTGCGCCAGGCCGTGTCAAAATCGGTATCGATGCACCAAAAGATGTGGTTATCACTCGTGAAGAGCTGCTGAAAGCGCTCGATCAGGTGGAAATTGTAACGCCTGTGCCGATACCGGAACCCGCTCCACAACCGCACGTCGTGGAAAAAGCGAAAGCTCCGCCACGAATGCACAATCGCATCTCGGGCAAGTTCCCACCGCCCGCGCCCGTGCCTAGTACCTCGATGCAAGAAACGAAGCCGGTAGATCTGGAAGAGCGCCTGGCACGTTTGCGCCGCAAACCGCGATAATATGCGAGTCGGCTGCGTGTTGTGGCACCGGCGCGGCGCGAGCCTCGCCGGTTCTTGCAAAACTTGCCGCCAAGCATTTCTCGATTGAACTTGTACCTTGAGGCAGGCATGTTTAAAAGTAATACAGGGGGCGTTTCGTCGATGTTCGTGATTGAACCGGAGTGGCTATTGGCATGTCCAACTTTAACTTTAATGATTCTTCCAACCTCGAATATCTCGATCAGCAATATGAATTGTGGGAAAAGGATTACCGGCTCGTTGATCCCAGCCTAAACGGTCTGTTCACCGGGCTGGCTTACAATGGTCACAACGGAAAACAGTTCCGCTCGAATGGCAATGGCCATGCGGAATTCCAGCTGGCTCCAGCAAGCCAGTCTGTCAATTCTCGTTTGCAAACCGCTGCGGTTCGGCTCATGAATGCCTACCGTGATCTTGGCCATCTCTTGGCGAAAACCGATCCATTGGCTGCGCCGGGCGAGGAACCTCCTCGCCCATTTTTATTGGAACTCGAACGATTCAACTTGAAGCCCGAAGACCTCGATCAAGTTGTTGATGCCTCCATGCTCTATGGCATCGACGAATCGCTTCCCATCCGCGACATCATTGAGTTTCTTGAGGAAACATATTGCGGCAGTACCGGCATCGAGTACATGCACATCCAAGAGTATCACCGCAGGCGTTGGCTCGCGCAACGCATCGAACCGACGCGCAACAAAACGCAATTCACTGGCGCGGAAAAATATCGCATCTTGATGACGTTGAAGCACGCCCAGATGTTCGAGGACTTTCTGCAAACGAAATATGTTGGCCATAAACGCTTCGGTTTGGAGGGAGGCGAATCCCTGATTCCGATGTTGGATGCGATTGTCGAACTTGCACCGAGTTTGGGTGCAAAGGAAATTGTCATCGGCATGGCCCATCGTGGTCGGCTCAATGTGTTGTGTAATATTCTCGAGAAGCCGTACCAAGAACTCTTCAACGAATTTGAAGATCGCTACGACCCGAACTTGATTGATGGCGACGGCGACGTGAAATACCACCTCGGTTTCTCGGCGGACATCAATACCCACAATGGCGGCCATGTTCACCTGACGATGGCCCCGAATCCGAGCCACCTCGAATGCGTCTTCCCGGTTGTTGTGGGTCGAGTGCGCGCCAAGCAGCGCATTCATAATGATGAACAACGCAAAGCCGGCATCCCGCTCGTCATTCACGGTGATGCTGCATTCTCGGGGCAGGGTGTGGTGCCAGAAACGTTGAACATGGCGAACCTCATGGGGTATCGCACGGGCGGCGTGATTCACATTGTTGTCAATAATCAGATCGGCTTCACCACGCACCCACGCGATGCTCGCAGTACCGAATACTGTTCAGACATCGCCAAGTTTATTCAGGCCCCAATTTTCCATGTAAATGCCGATGACCCCGAAGCGTGCGTGCGTACTGCCCGCCTCGCCTTCGAGTATCGCCAAGAGTTCAGCAGTGATGTCGTCATTGATATGGTCTGCTATCGGAAATTGGGCCACAACGAGACCGATGAGCCTTCGTTCACGCAACCCGTCGAATACCAAAAGATTGCCAAGAAATCCCGCATCGCCACGATTTACGCCGAGAAGCTCGTCGCTCGCGGAGACATCGGTGCTAGCACTGCCGAAGCCATCGATAAGCAATTCGATACCAACCTCGATGCTGCAGTTCACGAATTCAACGAGCAATTGAAAGAAGCATACAAAGCGGTGAAAGACAATCCGCCGCAAAAGAAGGGGATGAAAGGTTACGCCGGAACCTGGAGCAGTCTGCAGAAAACCTACTCGCATGAAAGTGTCGATACCGCGATCAGCGAAGAGATGGCGCACCGCATCGCCCATCAACTCGTGAACCTGCCCGAAGGGTTCGTTACGCACCCCAAGCTCAGCGACAAGATCCCCGATGGCAAAGGTGGTATGCGCTATCCGAGCGGCGATACGCCCTACCGCCGGCGCGATGAGATTCTTGCAGGCGGCACCGTAGATTGGGGCACCGGCGAAAGCCTCGCGTATGGCTCGCTTCTCCTCGAAGGTCACTCAGTTCGCCTCAGTGGCCAAGATAGCCGACGCGGAACTTTCAGCCATCGCCACGCAGTTTACTTCGATCAAAACACCGGCAAGCCATTCTGCCCGCTCGCGCATCTCGCAAGTGGCAGCGCTGCGTTTGATGTCTACGATAGCCATCTCAGCGAAATGGCGGTCCTCGGCTTCGAGTATGGGTATTCGCTCGATTCGCCGAATACGCTCACCATCTGGGAGGCGCAATTCGGCGACTTCGTGAATGGTGCCCAGGTCATCATCGATCAATTCATTGTGTCTGCGGAAACGAAGTGGAACCGCTCGAGTGGCTTGGTCATGTTGCTGCCGCACGGCCACGAAGGAGCTGGGCCGGAACACTCCTCCGCACGCCCCGAGCGCTTCTTGCAACTCTGTGCCGAGGACAACATCATCGTTTGCAACTTCACCACGCCGGCGCAGATCTTCCACGCCCTCCGCCGACAACTCAAGCAAGACTTCCGCAAACCGCTCATCGTCATGACACCGAAATCGTTACTGCGGCACCCGCTTGCCGGTTCACCTGTGAGCGAGTTCACGCAGGGGCGGTTCCAAGAAGTGATCGACGATGCCACCGCCGATGCCAGCCAAGTGAAGCGCGTCGTCATGTGTAGCGGCAAGGTTTATTACGATGCACTTGCCGCGCGAAATGAGGGCAAGGCAATGGTCGATCCGAAGACGGAATACGCGAAGCTGGAGAACCCGAATGCCGTGGCACTCGTGCGACTCGAACAGTTCTACCCGTACCCCGAGCAGCAGTTGAAAGCTGTGCTGAACCGCTACCCGAAAGCGGAACGCGTTTGGCTGCAAGAAGAGCCACGCAACATGGGCGGTTGGCAATTCGTCTCGGATTGGTTCGGCGAAATGGGCATCGAGGTGAAGCGGATTTGCCGCACACCCCGCGCCAGCCCGGCCGTCGGTTCCAAGAAGGTCCACGATTGGGAACAAGCGGAGCTAGTCGCGGCAGTGTTCAACAAACCCGCCCACTACGAAGTGGAATCGTGAGAATCATATTTGCACGATGAGCCGGAAGCGTCAGCGACGGCGCAATGGTTTGTTAGCCCGCAGCGCGAACTTTGAAGTTGCGCGCATTCAATATTCAATGCGAAAATACCTAGAAAACCAACGCATCCTGGCGAGCGGGGGACGTGAGTCCCCTGTTTCTATTCTTGAATGTTTTCCAGCAAGAAACAGTGGGCTGACACCCGCCACTCGCCAAAGCAACGCAACTTCCGAGCAGGTCAGAGCGAGGGGCCATCGACAGTTCACTCACTCCGCAGCGCTTCAGCGACGCGATCTTGCACGATTTCCATAATCAGCGGATGCCGGCCGATCGGCTGTGCAAGAACAAATCGCACATCCGGGAACTGCTCCGTGAGGGCATCGCGGGCTTCCGTAAGATCATCCTTCACATGCACGCCCGGCGAGAGGAAGTACGGCACCATCACCACATATTTCGCGCCAGCTTGAGCGCACGCTTGCCCACCCGTGGCGATGTTCGGTTCCGCCAGTTCTAGAAAGCTCGTCTGCACAAAATCATAGTGTGGCATCGCGCGGAACTGCTCCGCGATCGCCTCCAGATCGGCGTTGGCTTCGGCTCGTCGGCTCCCGTGGGCGATGAGCAAGAGTGCGGGTTTGGGCTGTGGCATGAGTCGCATGGGGTAAATGAATGAAGCGCGAACCGTCTTATCTTAGGCTTGCAGGTGGATGTGCTTCCAGCGCGGCAAGTGGGTTGTGTATACTACATGAAATACCTCGTGAATGAACTCGGAGACGTGGCTCATGGCATTTGCGAACTATGCGTATGTCGATAGTGTCGTGAAGAAACATCGCCTGACGTATATTCAGGCTCCGCTTGTTCCACCCGATTTAACTGCCCCGCTTTTCAGCGATTACTTTCGACAAGAACTCGATTTCAATTTGCGCAAGCTGCCGATTGGTCGATCGGAAATCGGCTCCGGCGAAATGTTGCTCTTGCCGATTCTGCGCGAAGTCTGGAAACACTACGCGGATGAACTCGCGTTGTTCTCGCACGAGGTTTTGACCTACGACGACGACCTGACGGGCATCCCCCATTACTTCATCTGCAAGATTTCCGAGTATGGCCAAACGATCCCCGATGTACCGTACTTGCTGATCGCGGAAACGAAACTCGATGATTTTGAAAAAGCTTGGGGCCAATGTGCCGCCGCGATGCTTGCCACGCAGAAGCTGAATCAAACGCCGGATGTCCCCGTTTATGGCATCACCACGAACGGTAGTTCCTGGCAATTCGGCAAGCTTCTGGGCCGCGAACTGACGGTCGATCCGAATGCGACGGCACTATCGAATATGGATACTCTCGCGCAGCGCCTACATGCCGTGCTGGGTGCGGTCCGCGATCAAGCCGTCAGTTTTGTGCGTTCCTCGACCGTGTGAAACCTGCCATCGAGTTTGGACTTATGCATTTGGAGAATTTACCACGGATACCACGGATTTTGCACTGGTAAAAATTTAAAATCTTGGGAAACATCATTTGCGAGTCTTTCACGACTTTCCTTCATTTTTATTGTTTTTATCCGTGTTGATCCGCGCGATTGGTGGTTCAAATTCTTAACTTGATAAGATGTTGAACTGCGTAAGTCCTATGAGTATCCCCTTTATGAAGCGCCGGGCGTTTTTGCAAGCATCGCCGAAGCTGAATTGGGTCGATGAACCGACTCCGATTCCGAGTGCCCTCACGACGATTCGCATTGCTCGCCGCGCGATGGCCACCAAGTTTGAAATTGTGTTTCCCCTAGGAACACATGATGCGGTTCCTGCTGCCGAAGATGCTCTGGATCTCATCGACGAACTCGAAGATCAACTGAGCGTGTATCGAGAATCCAGCGAGATTTCGCAGCTGAACGCAAACGCCGCAACGGAAGCGGTAGTGGTAGAAGCAGGCTTTTTTCAACTGCTCGAACGCTGTGCGGTCCTCACGCGGGAGACCGATGGCGCGTTCGATGCTGCAACGGGTTCGCTCGTCGATTGCTGGGGTTTCTCACGCCGGGAGGGGCGTATCCCGGCACCGCTGGAATGGGCGAAGGCCCGCGAATGCTCAGGCTTTCGCCATGTCATACTCGATTCTGAAACGCGGACTGTGCGGTATCGCAAGCCAGGGTTGCGCATCAACTTCGGCGGCATTGGTAAGGGTTACGCGCTCGATCGTGCTGCGGACCTGTTGCGAACGAAGTGGGGCATTCGTTCGGCGCTCTTGCATGGCGGTGGGAGTAGCGTATACGCTATGGGTATGCCTCCGAATGATCTGCGCGGTTGGCCGATTGCGATTCGGCACCCCACCGAGGAAACACGCCACCTCGCTACCCTATACTTAAAGAATCAAGGACTCGGAACTTCCGCAGCCACATTCCAGTTCTTCGAGTACAAAGGGAAGAAGTACGGCCACTTGCTGAACCCACTTTCGGGCCGACCCGCCGAAGGAACCGCGAGTGCCAGTTGCGTAGCGAATACTGCTGCGGAAGCCGATGCCCTCTCCACCGCCATGTTCGTGCGTGGGGAAACTTGGGCCAAAGAATACTGCCAATCGCGTTCGCACCTCACGGCTGTTGTGCTGAATGACGACGAACCCTCTTCCACCTGAAATTCGAGATTTCCCCTAATGCCTCCAATTCCTCTCCCGCTGATTTATGCTGGTCTTGCCGGAACGCTGCTCGCGCTGATCGTCGCTACAGCCACCAATAAATGGGAACGCCGCGTCTTCTTCTTGCTCGCCCTGCGGCTCGCCATTGGTTGGCACTTCCTTTTTGAAGGAATGCACAAGATTCATTCGCACATGGTCGGGCCGATCGAGAACACGCAGCCATTTTCGAGCGAACGGTACTTCGCCGCAGCGGAAGGCCCACTCGGGCCGATTGTCCGCAAGCAAGCTGGCATGGATTACGACGCGATCATTCAAGAGCGCATCGCCCCCGATGCTTCCAAACTCGAAAGCTTCGCCAAGCTCAGTCCTGCCGAACAAGCAACGCTCTGCCCGAAGCCGATCGCCGAGATGTTGACAAAAGCCGCGAGCGAAAACAAAGAGAAAGCGGACGAACAACAAAGCAAAGCGAAAGCTGCGGTAGCGAAGGCTGAAGAAGAATCCAAGACGGCGAAGGCCGACCCCGATGCTAAGAAAGCTGAAGCCGCAAAGAAGAAACTCGATGATGCGAAACTAAAACTCGTCGCCGCGAATGAAAAAGTGCGTGCGATTGCCAATGAAGGCGAAGCCCTGAAATTCACCTACGCACGCTGGGTGTACGGCATTGATGACGATCGCCGCGATGCGAAAGTGAAATACTTCAATACCGATGTTCCGCAAAGCGTGCCGGAACGACTGAGGCAAATCGGACTTCTCCAGAAAGAGGCGCAAGCTTACACCGACCACGAAAAGCCGAGCCTCGGCAACGGGTACGGCTACGATGTGAAAGTCGCATCTGCAGCGCGCAGCGATACCAGCACCGCGAAACTGGACCTTGTGAAAGATGCGGATGCGTTCGTTACAGAACTCGTGAAGTACACTGGAGCCGATGCACCGAAGCCCGAACCGAAGAAGATTGTGGAACTCGACAAGCTCGCGATGTGGACAATTACTATCGTTGGCGCGTGCTTGATGTTCGGCTTCCTCACACCGCTCGCGTGCATCATCGGTGCGGGCTTCTTGCTCATGACATACCTCACGCATCCGCCGTTCCCGTGGTACACGCTGCCGCCCGGCACGGAAGGTAATCCACTTTTCATCAACAAGAACATCATCGAGATGCTCGCGCTGCTGGTGATTGCGGTTCACCCGACCGGCCGTTGGCTCGGCTTGGATGCGCTCTGGACGTGGTGCTTCTTCGATCGCCGAAAGAAAGCAGGAACCGTCGCAGGAGCGGCAGGCTAACGAAGGAAAACGACCCCTCACCCGGTTACTTCGCAACCACCCTCTCCCGCACGGAGAGAGGGTAAGAGATTGTGGTTGTGTTCTGCAAAACAGAGTGCGCCTCCTCGCCTCTCCCCGTGCGGGAGAGGCCGGCGAGCGAAGCAACCGGGAGAGGGGTTTCAGAACCCTTGCTCACGCTGCGGGCTAACCTGAACTCAATACTTACCCCTCCCATTTGGAGTTTTGAAATGTCGCTGGATATGTCACCTGAACAAAAAGAGACTGGCCGCAAGAACTTTGAACAAGCCGCTGCCGATATCGAACGCGAAAAGCAAAAGACCGATAAACCTGGCCAACCGACGCGCCGAACATTCATGCAAGCCGCTGTCGCGGGCGCAGCGGTTGTGCCCGTCTCGGCGGCGGTCTACTACGGCTACGATTCCTGGAAGGGGAACAAAGCCGTCAAGACCGCGCTCATCGGCTGCGGCGATGAAGGCGGCGTTCTCGTCGGCGATCACAACCCGGAATACCTCGATATTGTTGCGATCTGCGATCTGCGACCGTACAACATCGAACGCATTTTTGAAGGCGAAACGAACGGCCCCCGCAAAGGCTTGAAGAAGGTCTACGGCAGCGGAAAACGCAAAGAAATTGAAGATAACAAAGCGGTCTTCAGCGATTACAAAGAACTGCTGAAGGCGAAAGATAAACTCGGCATCGAAGCGGTCATCATCGCCACGCCGTTGCATTCGCACCACACCATCGCGATCGAATGCATGAAGGCCGGCCTCCATGTGCTGTGTGAAAAGCTTATGGCTCGCAAAATTGAAAACTGCAAAGAGATGATCAAGGCCGCATACGACAACAAGGTGCTACTCTCGGTCGGCCACCAACGGCACTACAGCATGTTGTATGCTCACGCGCTGGAAGTCGTGAACTCGGGCGTTCTAGGTGATGTCAAACACATCCGTGCGCTTTGGCACCGCAACAATTCCTGGCCGTTCAAGCCCTCCGATAAAGAGAAATACGCCAAGGGCTTCGATCTGCCCGAACTCCGTGACGGCTGGTGCAAGCCAATCTTGGAGGAAGACTACGAAGCGCTCAAAGACAAAATCCCGATGCTGAACGAACTCGGTTACGAAGATGGCATTCGCCAACTCGTGCGCTGGCGACTCTACCGCAGCACCGGCGGCGGCCTTATGGCGGAACTCGGCAGCCATCAACTCGATGCTTCAAGTATCTTCTTGGGCAAAGTGAAGCCGATTGCGGTATCCGGTGTCGGTGGAAAATACTTCTACGGGCCGGGCAAGAACGATCGCGAATCGGATGATAGCGTGTTCGTGCATTTCGAGTTTCCTGGCAAGAGTCACCCGCTCTCCGGGAAGGGCGGTAAAGACGATAACGATATCGTGGTAGTGAGTTACTCCTCGTTCAACACGAACAGCTTCGAGAAGTACGGCGAGTGCTTGATGGGTAGCCGAGGAACGATGGTCGTCGAAGAAGAACGCGATGTGTTCTTGTACAAGGAACCAGAACCGGGCAAGAAAGATAGTGGCGGACGCGATACCTCGATTACAGTGGGCACTAACGCGGCAGGCAAAGCAGCAATGGAATCAACATCGACCTGGGGTGGCGGTGGCGGTGCCGCGATTGCCAAAGGTTCCAGCGGGCCGAAGTGGGATTCCGATGTGCGCGGCTATCGCACCGAGATGGAACACTTTGCTTATCTCGTTCGCAAATGGGACAAAGCGAAAGGCTGGGACCGCGAAGGCACCGATGGCCCGTTCAAGCAAGAAGTGCCCCGCTGCCACGGCGAAATCGCCATGGCCGATGCCATTCTCGCGCTGACGGCCAACATCGCGATGCAGAAGCAAAAGCGCATCGAGTTCGACCCGAAATGGTTCCAAACGATGGAAGCGGCAACGCCAGAAAAGGCCCACAACGACGACAAACCCGCGTAATCTTGTTAGCCCGCAGCGTCAGCATTGAAGTTGCGCGTTCAGCATGAGTGTTCGAGGTTCTTTTCCGGGTGGCACCGGTTTTCAACCGGTGCAAACTATCAAAGACGAAGAGCACCGGTTGAAAACCGGTGCCACCCAGGAAGGGTGGAAGCCGCTGTTTTACTGGCACTTTGCAGCAAATAACTTCCTGCACGCAACTTCAAAGCGCGCCAGTGAGGTGCACCTGGTTTTGTTCAAAAGCACCGTCGCTGGCGCGTCCGGCTAACGCAGAACTTGGAACTTCCCCTCATGCCCACAAGCATCATCTGCCCGTGTTGCCGGGCGAGCAACGAAACGTCCACTTGCCGACGCTGCAAAGCCGACCTCAAGTTGCTCGGCACCCTCGAAGAAAATCGCAATCGGTACATTATGTTCACACGCCGATTCGCTGCTGATGAGCGATATGCGGAAGCGCTGCAGCAACTCGAACTCGCCTCGCAACTTCGGCCCGGCTCGGATATTCTGCC
>Ga0105045_10000854_pt1 | contig 23751 bp, 7 predicted proteins | sample MAT02_FD_78089 | JGI IMG/M metagenome (GOLD analysis project Ga0105045, IMG submission 78089) | Freshwater microbial communities from Lake Fryxell liftoff mats and glacier meltwater in Antarctica - MAT-02 (megahit assembly) | ecosystem: Environmental > Aquatic > Freshwater > Ice > Liftoff... | reverse complement strand
GATGTACATCATCTACAAGTGTATCGGTAGTAGTCAATGATTTACCAATAGCTGCTATTATTGGTGATTTAGAAATATGTAATGGTGCAAGCACAACGCTTACGGCAAGTGGCGGTGGAAGCTACCTTTGGTCAACTGGCGAAACTACAGCAAGTGTCACGGTTATTCCAAGCGCAACAACAGCTTATAATGTTACCATTACCGATGACAAAGGATGTACAGCATCAATAAGTGCAACGGTAGTAGTCAATGATTTACCAATCTCTGCTATTAGTGGTGATTTAGAAATATGTAATGGTGCAAGTACAATCTTAATAGCAAGTGGTGGCACAAGTTACCTTTGGTCAACTGGTGCAACTACAATTAGTATAACCGTTGATCCAAGCGCAACAACAGCTTATAGCGTGACCGTGAGTAATGGTCTAGGATGCACAGCATCTACAAGTGCAACGATAGTAGTCAACGACTTACCAATCGCTGCTATCAGTGGTGATTTAGAAATATGTAATGGTGCGAGCACAATATTGACGGCAAGTGGTGGAAGCACATATGGTTGGTCAACAGGTGCGACAACTTCTAGCATAACAGTCAATCCAACTACAAACACAATTTATACAGTGGTAGCATCTAATAGTGAAAAATGCTTTAGTACTACTTCTGTGACGGTTGTGGTACATGCACTTCCTTCTATTAATGTTGCGGGTGATCTAGAAATATGTTCTGGTTCGAGTACTACATTAACAGCAAGTGGCGGTACAAGTTATACTTGGTCAAATGGAGAGACAACTGTTAGCATTACAGTTAGCCCTATAATCAATACAAACTACACAATAACGGTGACTAACGATCAAGGGTGTGCGGACATAGAGACAGTTTCGGTGGTAGTAGAACCGTCTCCTCTGCCAATCGTTGTGGGTGATTTAAATCTTTGTTTGGGTGAGAGTACAACGTTAACAGCATCAGGTGGTAGCAATTACCTTTGGTCAACTGGTGCTACTACTTCGGTTTTGACAGTAACACCAACGGTTTCTACTATATATAGTGTGACGGTTTCTAGTGGTGGTTGTGTAGCTTCGACGTCTGTTACTGTTAACGTAGCCAATATACCAATAGCATTGATAGAAGGAATGATGGAGATATGTATCGGAAATAGTACAACATTAACAGCATCTGAAGGCACTAGCTATTTGTGGTCAACTGGCGCTACCACAGCCAACATAGTAGTTAGCCCTAGTATTACTTCTAGCTACACAGTTACAGTCACAAATGCTAATCAGTGTACTGCTACAGCCTCAGCTTTGGTGAAAATAAAAGCAAAACCAATCATGAACTTGGCAGGTGTAGATAAGATTTGCAATGGGGATTCGACTATAATTGTGGTTAATGCCTTAAGCGAAGCCAATTGTCCAGGAACTTGTAAAGTAGATGCTCCGGAAGTTTTGGTTCATTGGGATTTAAATGCATGTAAAGCTATTATGAATTTAGGTCAGCAGTTTGATTATTCTGAGTTTTTACCCACCGTTAATAGGTATAACTGTACACAAGTAACAGCTAGTACAGTTTATAGAATTGTTCCTAACAAACACTCATGTACACCTGGTCTTGATGGGAGTTTAGCGATGTGTATTGGTAGTCAAAAAACTTGCAATCCATCAAAAGTAGATTATGAGCAATCTTTAAGGTTTGAGGTAAATATCCAACCTAATAGCTCAAGTCAAATTACTGGTCTTAGCTTCTATGAACAATCTCCTATTGTGTACAATTGGATAGATGGTTCTACTGGACCAAATAATTTTGCAACCAAGTTTTTACTAAGAGTATCTAAAAATGGACAAGTTATGTACTATCAAGACGCAATCCCTACAAACAGAGATTGGGGTTTAGTGACTTTTGATTTTAGTGATAATGATAACTTCAAAACACTTACTACAGCTAATTATTTATTTGAGTTAGTGCCTTATTGTACTGTTAATAATGGCGCAACCGAAGCGGTTTGGGATGTAGAAGATATTAAAGTACTAGGTGGTTGTTGTACAGCTACAGCTAAACAAATAACTTCTTATTTATGGTCTGACGGAAGCACTTCGACCTCTATAAATGTTAATCCTTCGAGCACGACTTCGTATAGTGTCACTGCAACAGATTGTTGTGGTTGTACTAATGAGGCAACTTATAAAGTCACCGTATCAAATATCATAGCAGATTTGGGTCCAGATCTTTCTATTAATTTAGGGGAGACTGTGACTTTGAGACCTGTAGTTTCTGGCATCTCAGAGTGTTCGTCATCGGATCCAACTTTAAATAGGGTGAAGTATCTTTGGTCCACGGGTGAGACCACAGCAACTATAGTAGTAACCCCAGGGACTTCTAGGTTTTATAGAGTTACGGTGACTGACTGCAATGAGTGCTTTGATACAGAGAGTATTTCTATAAATGTAAGACTAGGCGGACAAGCCATCGTATTATATCCTAACCCTGTATTGGACAAGGTGCAGATCTCTACTACAGAAGATTTAGATCCAAATATGTCTATAAAGGTCGTGGCGATCGATGGTAAAGCAATTGGTAATGAAGGATTACAGCTAAGAAACTTAGGAAACAAAGAAGCAGAGTTAACATTACCGCCTGATATTAGCAATGGTATTTATATTTTGGAGATATCAAATCATAATATCATAACTCGTCAGAAAATTATCGTTTCTAAAGGAAGATAGTTTTGTTGATATAGGAATTTAGATGGCTTGTTTCGAGAGATTTTTACTCAAGAGACAAGCCATTTTTTTGCAAAGCTGTTTTGCATATGGATTATGATTCTTTTTTGCTTACATAAATATATTTCTATTCATCTACTTGTATATAGGCTATAATCAATAATTGTTGTTAATTATAGTTTTATTAAATGGTTTGATAAGATTATACTTTATATTTGCAATTCAGAAAATAGAATCGACATTTGTTATTCTATTGGCAACTTTAGTATTGATAATTAACCTGATAAGATGAATGATAGCTATTGTTCTAAAAAAGTTTATATTTTTAAAATAAAGAATTTTAAGTTATTCTTTATTTTTTTATTTTTTGTACCAGCAGTATATGGTCAAGATACTTCCCCACCTATTATTATCGAAAATGCTAGAGATACCTCTTTTGAATGCACTACCAATAATATTATAGGCAAACTTACCGAGTGGTATAATAAAGCGGGCAGTGCTGTAGCAATTGATAATTCTGGTAACTATACTTTTGAAGGAAATATAACTTTGGCACAAGCCATCTCAATTTTTAATACTCCAGCAGACACTATTTGTAGAATCAAAAACTTCGTGAGAGTAAGCTTCGTTGCAGTTGATAATTCAGGTAATAGAAGTCTACCTACTATAGCCACTTTTTATGCTCGTGATAACGTAGGTCCAATAGTCAACAGCGTACCTAATGTAAAATATAGATGTAATATAGGTATAAGAGATACACTCATCAGTTGGATAAGAGCCAAGGGTGGTTATATAGCTACAGAAACTTGTTCTGGTCCAGCAGTATGGACAACTTTTCAGTACTCAATCTCTGCTAATAATATAACGCTGCTCAGTGGTAGCGGCAGTATTGCTAACGGGCTTTATCCTAATATTCCCGACGGAATCTGTGAGTGGAGAATGAATATAAACTTTTTTGTGATAGATCAATGTGGCAATCAGACCATCACTCCAGGTACGACTACTTTTACAGTAACGGATGATGTAGCACCAGTTTTTATACCCATCCCTAGAGACATCACTGTGGGCTGTCATCAGCTACCTGTGGCTACACCTAGAGTAGTGGATGGCTGTGACCTAAGCGTCGTGGTCACTAACACTCAGTCAAGTACCAAATCAGCAAACCCAAGTACATGTGGACATTACGATTATTCGATAATCTATACATGGACAGCTACTGACAAGTGTGGCAATACTTCTACCGCTATACAAAATGTGAACGTAGTAGATACTTTGGGGCCGTTAGTGACACCATTGCCAAAAATTGAGGTTAACTGCCTCGTTTTTGATACTAAACCTGACAGCGTTTTTATAAAATATATAGACAATTGTTCAGATATAATAATAGTTTTTACTGATACTATCAGACAGCAAGGCTGCAATAGCTTACTAGATAGATATTATACACTAACAGATGTCTGTGGCAATAGATCGAACTACAAACAAGAAATAAGAGTACTTCAGAACCAAAAGCCTATATTGACCAATCAAGCTAGCAATAAGTCTTTCGGATGTGCCGAACAAGTAGATTTTAATGCTGAGTTAGCATTATGGATCGTTGATATGGGAGGTAGCAGGGCCTCAGGAGTATGCGCAGAAGTGAGTAGTTTTGCAGCAATAAAAGATAGTTATGACCCCAATAACCCTTCCACATATCCTGGGATCAAGCCTATAATGTTGCCAAGACAGTCATGTCCATCCACTTTGGTTGGATTACTGAGGGGCGTGGAAGTAGATTTTTTTTATTATGATAGTTGTGGTAACTATGCGGTGACCAAGGGAGTTTTTGGTATCGAAGATGATAATAAGCCAGTGATTGTAAATTGCCCGGGTGATATGACATTCAGGGCAGAAGCAAACAAATGTTCGTTAGGGCTCAAATTAGCTGTACCAAAAGTTCAAGATGATTGTGTAGAAGCTGAATCACCTGTGGTTCGAAGTATAGTTAAGAACATCACTTCTGCTAATCCAGGCAATAATGAATCGATAGTGGATGAGGTCCAAATTAAGTTAGGGCCTTTCAATCCTGCTCATATAACGCCATTAGCAGGCGGGATTGTAAATTTCAGATTGTCCAATGTCGATATTGATGATGCGACTGAGTACTTTAATATATTTGATGAGGACAATATTTTTGTAGCTCGGACTCCTATCGGATCTGGCCAATGTAGCAATATCTCGTTTGATGTAAAAGTAGATACTGCAAGCATAAAGCGTTGGATAAAAGATGGTTTTATAATCTATACTTTTAAACCAAATGTATTGCCAGGTAGCCCAGTATTGTCTATCAATGATATATGCAATGGAAGTACATTATCGTCTATTATTAGTTTTGAGATAGATCTCAAAAATACAATAACTAAACGTGTAGAACTCAATGGTTTTCCCCTACAAGCTGACTTGACGAGCGACACTTTGTCAGTGGTGCTTCCCGTAGGCAATAGTACGATTACATATTATTTTCAGGATTGTGCACAGAATGAGGCAATTTGTAATTTTGTAGTTACTGTCCAAGACAGACAGGCACCAGTTATGCAGTGCCCTGAGGACAAACTACTATATGTGTCTAGTAATGTCTGTAGAGATACTTTACAATTGCCACTAGATTTGATAGTAGTGGAGAACTGTGGCGGAACTAGGGTTTTTGATAAGAATTCTCCATTGTCCAAGGAGGCTGCGTTGATAAGTTTTACTGTCACGGAGAGTAATGCATTAGCTAGGAACAGACAATTTTTGTTTACAGACTTATTTAAAATTAATAATTCAACTCTTCCGGTAAAGGTTTTTATTGATTTTTTCGGCGACAATAATGAAGATGGGGAATATTGGGACATCATAGGGCCAGGTGGCTATGTTATAGGTAGAACTTCAGTCGTTCAGAGTAGTAAAAACTGCAATTTGGTTAAGGATTTTTTTGAAATTCCGTATGATGTTTTTAATATTTGGATACTTAATGGTCAAGTCACTATTCTAGCTATTCCTAATAATAAAGCTATAGTCAATGGTGGAGGGATCAATGCATGTACTACAATACCTACTGGAAACACTATCGATGGCCAAAGCTTTTTGCAGGCTAGATTGGTTTATTCAGATGCTACTTTTAGGTATAGTGTAACTGGTGCGACTACGCTTAACAATATAAATATAGCGGGAGGAGTAGCATCCATCGATATCCCTCTAAATACCGGAAACAATACTATTACGATCAGTACTTTGGACGCAAGTCTAAATAGAGGAAGTTGTAGTTTTGTAGTTGCGGTGAGAGATACTTTTTCACCCTTAGTCAAATGTAAAAATGCTGTAATCACCATAGATCCTTCGGGCTTAGTTCCTTTTGTGATAGATCCCAAAGTAATTGATGGTGGAAGTAACGATAACTGTGGTATCACATCTATGGTAGCATCCCCAGCTATATTTGATTGTAGTATGATAGGCAAAGATGTAGCCACCAAGCTAGTCGTCCGCGATGCACAAGGCAATATTGATTCGTGCATGGCGATAGTTAAGGTTAAGTCACTAGAGTTGACTCCTACTTATTCATCAGGATTATGCGAAACTGATACGTTGAGATTGTTTGCCAATGTACCAACGGCTAGCGTTTCGGGCACTTATACTTTCCTTTGGCGAGGACCTAATGGCATAGAGTTCAGTACTGAAAATCCTTTTGTGCCCAATGCTACCGAGACGCTTAACGGTACATATACCCTTACGGTTATTGGTTTTAACGGATGTGTATCTTCTGGTACTATTTTGGTCAATATCAAGCCTCTCACTAATCCAGCACTGACGACCAAGTCTCCCACCGTATGCGAGAAAGAGGTCGTAGTGTTATCTACTTCTTCATTTTCGGGCAATATCACTTATGAATGGTACGAAGGTATTTTCCCAACAGGAGTATTGCTTAGAACAACACAAGTTGCAGAACTGACGTGGAATCCGACAGTGGGTGTACATTTTTATTATGTCATAGCTAAAGGACCAGATTGTACTTCCAAGCCTTCGCCATTGCTAAAAGTAACGGTACTTAAAACACCTGAAGTGACTGTCAATAATCTACTTTTGACTCCTTGTGAAGGAGAAGATGTAGCGTTAGGCACTTCCACATCAAACCCAAATTTCACCTTCACATGGACAGGGCCAAATGGCTATAATGAGACAGGTCAAACACCAAAAGTTATTAAGAATGTTTCTGAACTTAATGCTGGAGTTTATAAGTTGGTTGTCAATAATGGAGCCTGCAAGTCGGATACCGCTACTACTACTGTTCAAGTTTTTGAGCGCCCTAGCCGTCCGACCCTGAGTACGGCTGAGATTTTTTGTCAAGGTGCTACGATCAATATGGTAGCGCTACTATCCACTAATGCAGATAAGTACGAATGGTTCTTAAACAATATGCTTTATACCACTACGCAAACCAATATACTCATCATAACCAATGTTCAGAATCCTCTTCAAGGAAGTTGGAGTGTTCGTGCAGTAAAAGGCAACTGCAACTCTGAGTTTTCCATATCAAAAGCAGTTGCTATTGACAATTTGCTACAAGTCGCTGCTACCAACTCCGGGCCTATATGTGCAGGTGATAGTTTGCAGCTTCAAGCTACTTTTGTACCGAACGCAACGTATAAATGGTCTGGCCCTATCAATAATATACCTAGTATATCTAATCCCAAAATACTTGGGGTTGCTGGCGAATATTCTGTAACGATAACCACACCCACGCTTTGTAGTAATAACGCCAATACAAATGTTCAGGTGACAAGTGTGCCTCAGATTACTGCCGTTTCTAATACATCTATTAATTGCGTCAGTCCAGGAGACACCATCAGCTTTTCGCCTTCTATTTTTCCCAATTCTGCAGATTTTACCTATCAGTGGCGAGGTAGTAATAGTTTTAGTTCTACAGTCCGAAACCCTTTTATTACCAATCTAACGGCTCTTGATACAGGAAGTTACACATTGACAGTATTTAATAAAGGTTGCCCATCAAAACCAGTCACTACCCTAGTAAGATTTAGCTTGAAGCCAGTTGCTACAACTTTTGATTTTCCTCTGTTCGTATGTGTAGGAGATACTTTAGTGCTTACGCCAAAAAATATTTTTACAAATGCTAGTTATCAGTGGGTCACTCCTCTAGGCTCATTCGTTCAAAAGACACCAAGCTTTGTAGTGGGTAATGTAGCTTTACAGAACCAAGGGTTTTATAGTCTGAGGGTAATACAAGGCGATTGCTCATCAGATACACTGTCTGCTATCAATATCATGGTTAGGCAGAAGCCCTTGGCCCCAGAGATATTAGGCCCTTTCGCATATTGTTATGGAGACACCATCAAATTAACCTCAAGCGGGAGTAGTAATTTAGGTTTTGAATGGTTGGGCCCAAATGGTTTTCAAAGTTCACTTTCTAGTCCGATTATTGCAGATGCAAATGAAAGCAGCTCAGGACTATATACCGTAAAGACAGTTTTGAATGGCTGTGCTTCGAGTGGTAATAATGCAAAAGAAGTCAAGGTCAAAGCTAAAATTTCCTCTCCTGTTTTCTCATTAAAAACAGTAGTAGTTTGTGAAAATGCGGTATTGGGCACGGAGCTATGTTTTGACCCTAATTTCATATTGCCCAATGCAGTCATTAAAGTTTATAATCAAGCTAACGGTCTTCTACTTTCGCAAGGTTCCTCCATCTGTCAGCAACTCATCACTGTGGATTTATTTGGCGTGGGAATACACTATCTCTATGCTACTAATGAGGTAGATGGCTGTCAATCCTCCGCTTCCGAGCCTATAATATTGGTCATTAATGAAGTTCCAAAATTACGTGCTGAAGCTATTGAGGATGATATCAATACCTGTGAATCTTTCGTTACATTACTTGCCTTATCCGGGCCACCGTTAGTAGAGGTAAAGTGGTCTGCATTAACCCCACAGCTCACCATCAATGATGATAAAATTATAGATCCTATCATAAGCAATCTATCCAATGGTGATAATAAAGTGCTGCTTTCATACAGTGTCCCCGGATGCAGTAATTTTAGTAGAGATACAATCAGTATTTACAAAGAATTTTTGCCGTCAGCAGCTGATGATATTTATGATCTACAGACCGACGTGCCCAATGTATTGGAAGTATTAAAAAACGATATTGTTTCTCGTAAAACCACAATCACTATAGTTAGCCAGCCAGCGAAAGGTAGCGTAAGAATCGATAAAAATAATATAATATATGATCCAGATCCTAGATTTCTAGAGGTACAAACATTTAGATACAAAGTGTGCGTAACTGAGTGCCCTCAACTGTGCAGCGAAGGTCAGGTCACTCTAAGGGTAGGGGATATCATCGTATGCAAGCCACCTACTATCATCACTCCTAATGGAGATGGTATCAATGATCAGTTCGTAGTGCCATGTCTCAGTGCCGAAAAGTATAGCAGAAACAATGTAGTATTCTTCAACGAGTGGGGAACCAAAGTATATGAAGCTAGTCCATATCGCAATGAATGGGCGGGCACTTTTAATGGTGATCCAGTACCTGTAGGGACTTACTTTTATGTGATTGACCTCGGTGATGGCAGTAAGCCTCTTAATGGTTTTTTAATTATACAAAGATAAACTGAACCAATGATACATAACTTTGCCTTTGATATATTTTTTGGGCTACAGGCCAAAAAATATAAAGTTACAAAAGATGCTTGTGTGATTTTAGTAGTGATTTTTTGCCTAGTCTCCTACTACGGCGCATCAGGACAACAGCAGCAGATGTACACGCAGTTTATGTACAATAAGCTATCGCTAAATCCTGCCTTTGCAGGCAATGAAAAATATGCAACCTTGGCCTTGCTTTATCGTGATCAATGGAGTGGTTTCCCTGGTGCACCTGAGGGTCAGTTGCTGTCAGTCAACCTTCCTAGGATAGGAAATAGAATCGGATTAGGACTTAACTTTGAGCGACAGACGATAGGAATTTCTGAAAAAATTACTTATGAGGGAATTTATGCCTATAAATTTTCGATGGGTGAGGGTACACTTAGCATGGGAATGAACGTATCTGGGAGATATTTTAGACAAGATTTTACAGATGAGCGGATATACTCTGTGCAGGACAGACTGTTAGATCCTTCTATTCCTAATACTGTGCAGACCAACAGTTTTTTCAATGCGGGTTTTGGTGTATATTTTAATACCAATACTTTTTATCTTGGTATGTCACTTCCTAGAATGATAAGGTCCGATATCGATTTTGACAATAACCAAAGTTTTAGCACAGAGTCACGCCACTTATTATTGATGACAGGGGGTACTTTTATTTTAGACCAAGATTTGAGATTGACCCCTCAGATGCTTTTTAAAGTAGCAGAACACTCACCTTGGTCTTTAGACCTCAATCTAAGCGCTACGATTTATGACAAATATACAACAGGACTAACCTACCGCACTGGTGGTGCTTCAGGAGATTTAGGCGAGTCACTTGATGTGATTATAGGCATGCAATTGTCTGATCGGATGATGATAGGTTTTGCTTATGATATCACACTCGCTCAGATCAGAACAGTTAGCAACGGGAGCGCAGAAATCATTATGAATTACAATTTTATACCAAAGAGAATTAAAACCATTTTGATTAACCCTAGGTATTTTTAACCTCTTAATCGCCACATACCAACCATAAAATATATTTTTTTAAGTACGATTTGTTGAATATGAAAATAGGAATCCAAAATATTTATCTTTATCTAAATAAACCATTGAGCCGTTTAAATAAGCCACTTTGCATGTGTAGCTTTGTTTTTCTGTGTGTAATTTCATATACCATCGAAGCTCAAAGCATCATCAATAAAAATGCTTTTACAACATTAAAAATTCTCAACGAAAAAGCGATCAATACTCCAAATTTAGAATCTTCACCTTGCTTTTTTGGTGGGAAAGTTGCTTTTGTATATGCTAATAATAAGACTAAGTTTTTTGATACTGACCTCGACGAATCGTTTTACGAAATAGGATATGCTAATGTAGATTTTGACAATAAACTTATAGATAAAGTAGCTTTTAGTAATCGGATTAACTCTGATTACCATGAAGGCCCAATGGCTTATGACCTCAATAATAATAGATTGTATCTAACGAGAACATTCAAATCCACTAAAAAATTAAAGTCTGACCAACAAGATACTTTTTATCTGCGCATATTGGCGGCAGACCTCAACAAAGATAAGCCTACTGCCGAGCCTATCAATCTCAATGTAGCCAACCATTCAGTATGTCACCCTACCCTGACAGCAGATGGCAGAACCATGGTATTTGCTAGTAATCAGCCTGGCGGCGTGGGTAAAATGGATCTCTATATCGCATATTTTGATGGCACAAATTGGACGAGTGTAATGCCAGTAGGAAAAAAAATTAATACTATTAACAACGAAGTTTTTCCCACTATTTTGAATGATAGTATATTGGTTTTTGCATCAGATAGGCCAGGCGGATTGGGTGGATTAGACTTATGGGCTTCTAAGCTAAAAAATGGTGACTGGTCTGTACCCGAATTACTGCCTGCACCTTTGAATTCATCTTATGACGACTTAGGGTTGGTAGTACGTACAAACGGTCGTTCGGGTTATTTTGCCAGCAATCGCCTAGGTGGAATTGGCAAGGATGATATATATAGTTTTAGCTCGGAAGAATCTATTTTTGATGCTATACGAGGTAGTGCAATTATGGCGGAAGTGACTGTTTTGGACAAACTGACCTTGAATCCAGTATCAAATGCTAAAATTGTTTTTACACCACTTGCTATTGATGTCAATGATTTTAATCTATCTAGCTACAATATAGATATGCTTTCTGGTTATAATCCAGGAGATCTGATTTTAAAGTTATCACCAAAGAAAGATAAGGCGCTACCCAGTGTGCTGTCAGATGATATGGGACTAGGTGTGATTGAGGTTCATTCGAGTCAGAAGTATATCATCTCTGTAAAAGCAGAAGGATACGATGAATCATTTTTGATCTATGATTATGCTGCATATAGCAATAAATTTAACTTAGTGGTTGAGCCAGAGGAAGTAGTAGAAGGTGATCTAGAGGTAGTACTAACACAAGCTATTGATGATGTTGTAGAAGTAGATTTGTCTAATGCCATAGGTAATAGTATAGTTTTTGAAAATATATATTTTGAATATAATAGTTATAGACTAAAAGCTACGGATAACAATGAACTCGAAGGTTTAGCAAGTTTTTTGGTTAAAAATCCTACGCTTTCTGTGAGGTTAGAGTCACATACAGATAGCAGAGGAAACGCAGATTACAATATGCAGCTGTCGATAGAAAGAGCCGAATCCATCAGAGATTTTCTTAAAGGGAAAGGACTCGATTCTTCCAAAATCGTAATCAAGGGATATGGCGAGACAAAAATCAGAAATATATGTAAGGATGGTATCCCATGTACAGAGGAGCAACATAGACGCAATAGACGAACAGAAGTCATGATTATTAAGGATTTTTAGATTATCAAAATTATTATTTTGTAATTGAAAAGTAAAAGTAGCCATTTTCTATTTTCATAGCTGGCGCAAATTTGCAACTAATGCCTTTAATCATCTTAGTTTTCCATTGTCAATTATTCTCTTACTTTTTCCTATTTTAATAAAACAAAAAGACCCTCTTCGAATCGCTTCGAAGAAGGGTCTCATCCCAAAAACAGTAAATTATTTTAAGTCTTTAGACAACTATGGGTGACGTAGTCTAGACATTTTGTGTTTACTCGATTACTACCATTTTCTTAGTAGCAGTGTATTCGCCAGCGGTAAGCGTATAGTACATCACACCAGCAGTAAACTGGTTATTGTCTATGATTACTTCGTTACTGCCTTTAGTGCCGGTGATGGATTGGGTCATCACTGTTCTACCCGCAACATCATATACTGTTAGCGTTGCATCCATTGCACGCGGCAATTCGAAAGCTACTTTTGTAGTAGTATTGAACGGGTTAGGTACATTTTGCATCAATGCAAATCCAGCAGCTGCTCTATTGGTTATTGTCCATGATATATTCATAATCTCACCATCTGCACTATAAGCCTCAGCTTTAGTAAGATCAGAACTTACATTCATAGCATCTCCAAGATTTCCATCTTCTTTTGCTACGAAAGTTAAGTTAAATAACACATCGCCTGCTCTCAATGACTTAACCATGCTTTCGTTCCAAGAAACAGTCAACAAACCGTTGCCTCTCCCCGCAAAACCGAAGTTAGCATCAGTTACCTTAAGAGATGCACCTGCTACATTTGTAATGTTAAGGCTATTTGCATCAAAATTGAATGTCATTTGCATACCTGACACATTTGCATTAGATCTAAGTGTAACTGGGATAGTTACTGTCTGACCTTTTGTAAACTCTTGGTATGATGTCTGTAGTGCTAAAGCGGAATTGCTTCTAAAATCAGCTTTCACATCATTGATGTTAGCCACGACGTTACCGTCTATATCACCGACTTTTACTGCAACGAAATCGGTCGTCATAGCTGCTGAGATATTATTAATAGTATAAACTTCTGGGAAGGCCTCTCCTTGTGCAAACGATTTGTCGATAAAGTTATAAGCTTTGTCAACGAATCTCCATGACGTATTATTAGTAAATTGAGAAGTAGTACCTAATATAAGTTTTCTTAACTCTATGAGGTCTGCTGCTGTGATTCTGCCATCTTTGTTAACGTCCGCTGCGATCAATTTGTATGGTGACTCTATCTTAGCTACGTCTAGAATGTGTCTCTGAATCATTACTAAATCTAGAGTAGATACACCATTCATTGCATCATCATTTTTGCTAGGTGCTACTATATAGTTGCTACCTTTTGATGTGTTTGCAAACATAAATGTTCCATCATTACCCGTCATTGCTGAAAGTTCACTACCTATTAGAAGTACAGAAACGTCCGTAACATCTTTGTTCTCAGGTGTACCTAGTTTACCACTGACTGTGATTCTTCCGTCTGCGTCGTCGTCGTCACATACATTGTTGTTATCTTGGATGATGATGTATGTTTCTACAGAAGACTGAATCACATCACCTGCTGCCGTTAATATAGCTATGTAAATAGTTACATTTTGTCTTCCTAAATCATCACATGTGAATACCAAGTTTGGTGTGCCTGTCAACTGACCGTTAGCATTCTTAGTCACTGGAGTGAATGAGAAATAAAGATCTTTTGTACAAGGATGCGAGCTCTTATTATCAAAGTCGGAAGCCCAGATTTCAGCCATTCCTGTTGCAGGCGCTATAGACATAATGCCCATTGCAAGACCATTAAATACATTAGGGATTGGTGCTTTCTTATTAACGATACTAAATAATTGCTCTCTCGATGAAACATTGCCACATCTATCCTCAAATGAATAAATGATTTTGTGAGTACCTACTGGGAAATTACCTGTAAGCGTGATAGTATTACCAGTTGCTCTTACAGGTGTAGTACCTATTGTTCCATTATTAGGAAAAATAGTATAACTGTTTGACAGTATAGCCGTACATACGTCTGAAGCAGAAGCTGTTAATGTAATAGTGCCTGAAGCACAATTAGCATCATAAGTATCTGCACTTACCGCAGCTGGTATAGCAGCGATTACAGGGGCAATATTATCTATAACTTTGATCTCTTGTGTATGTGTAAATGTCGCATATCTTTGACCAGGAATCCTTGAAGGTTGACACCAGTCAATCACTGTCCATTTTCTGATGATTTTGAAACATGCGGGACTAGATGGATTGTTAAATAAGTAAACTTCATCTTCGTATTGTGCACCTACTAGTGAGCAAACACCGTCAGTCAAGATAGGTCTGCTGTTAAGGATGTCTGGTGAGAATGAAGCAGGGTTGCCACAACCATTTACCATTGTGTCTCTAGGCCATTGTGCCGCTGTAGGGCCTGTATATATTTGACTTGCAGATGGTGCTATAGTGATCACTTGTGTACAAGAAGCCGTTCTGCCACCTGCGTCTGTTACTGTAAATATTCTAGTGATAGAACCGATTCTACAGCTACTCACAGTGATAGTACTATCCTGAGTAAATGTCAATGCACTACAGTTATCTCTACCAGTAGGCCATCCAAAATCTTTTCTTAAATTTCTAGTATCATATACGAAGTCACAACTTACCGTCATATTTGAAGGACAAGTAATCTGTGGCCCAAGTTTATCTTGAATTACAGCTGTAACCATAGTCTCATTATAATTTCCAGAAGCATCTATAGCTCTGAATACTACCATTTGATTAACACCTACTTCACTACAGCAGAATTTTGCCGCTGAATTAAATCCACATGGATCTGTAACTTCTACCACATAATATACGGGTACTTCATCATTATTGATCGTTCTCCAGTTACCATTTGGTCTTTGGACTACATATACTCCTGAATCATCTGGTTCATTATTTGCCCATGGCATAGTGTAAGTAGTTCTGACACCACTTTCCCATACAAAACTATTGTTAATTATTCTATCAGTAAGACCTACAAGTAGTCTGTTAGTACCTTTAGGTAATTTGTCAAAAGCTTGTGCTCTAACCCAATCAGCTTCTGCAAGTGATTCATAAGATACGGCATATCCGCCCATTGCTTTTGCAGTTTTGAAAGCTGCTTTAGGCATTGCTTGGTGTGAAGAAAGGTAATAGTAGTGCTTATTAGCACCTGTTCCATATTCACCCAAAAGGGTAAAACCGTGGAAAGTAGGAGTATCACAAGTGCCACAGTTATTTGTGTTCATTTTTCTTACCAGAAGTTGTCCTAATGAACATTCATCGTAGCTACCATCATCAAAAACTGTTGCAGGTACCCAAGCTGTTCCATCAGAAGTAAGTCCGATGGTTGCAAATTCGTCAGCAATAGCAACTGGAGGGGTATTGTCTTCTATTTCTATATTGATTGTATCTCTAGTTGCGTTATGGCAAGCATCATATACTATATAGATAGCTTTGTGTAAACCTACAGGTAATTTTGCAGTTTTCGGTGAAGAAGCTGCTGGTATAAATACTCCTGGTACAGCGTAATTGCCGTTAGGATAGATAGTAATTGTTGTAGTAATAGCAGATAATGGTGAACAGTTGTCAGACAAAATCCCTGTTTGGAAAGATACATTAGCTTCACAAGTATGGTTGCTTGTAGATGCTGTGATATCTCTTAAACCTGTAATAGTTGGTCCTTTAGAGTCAACGATTTCAATCATTTGCACTTGTGCGGGTATAGATCTGCTTAGGCAAGACCATTCAACGATTGACCAAGATCTCATAATTTTAGTTACGCAACCTATATTAGGTAGTTTTGTGTCAGTAAAAGTGATAGCCAAATTGCAGTTTAAGTCTGGGTCTGGATATAATGCTATTCCGCCTAGAGTAGGTACACCAGAACCTGTCAATACTCCTATTGCAACAGGGGATGGATTACCATTAGCTAATTTAGCATATAGACCGTCACACTGTAATGCAGTAGCATTAATCAGTGGTAATGGAATAGCTATATCTGATAATCTAGGAATCGTAATTACATCAATAGTGATGATACAAACTGCTGACTTTAATCCTTGAGCATCAGTTGCTTGGTAGGATCTCACTATTCGCTTCAATACATTTGCGGACAATGTACCTCCAGTACAGTTATTGACCGTTATATCTTCTTGAACGATAGCTATCGTCGCACCGATCGGGCAATTGTCTGTAAATGGGGGTGTAAAATTTGTTAATTGAGCGCAGGTCATAGTCATGATACCTGTAGGGCAGGTAATTCTGGGAGCTTGCTCATCCATCACGTTAAGTGTAGACCAACAAGAATTGCTTCCATTATCTACCTTAGCATAAAGTGTTTTTCCTAGATGTGTACAATTGACAACTGGACTTCCTGGTATAGGGCTACCAGTAGGTGTTATCATTACTGTAACTGTCTTTGGTGTAGCACTTCCGCCACAAGTGGTTGCGTCTGTTAGTATCATTTCAGCCGTAACTGTTGCTGTACCATCAGATCCAAGAGAAACATTGACAGACTGCTTACAAGCGCACGATTGTGCTGATAGCTGAGTCGTCCATGTTGTACCGATCAGTGTTGCTAGTAGAAGCATCCTGAATAGTCTAGGCTGAGTAAAAATTTTGTTAATCATGAGATCAAATTTTGAGTTTTCCTAAAAATTAAGATTGTTTATAAAATAAATAAATTGAGACCTACGCCTCAAGTTTGTCTTAGAATCTTTTGATATGCTTTTATTTATGATGAGGTGGCTTATTGATGTTTAAAACATCATTATATTTTCACCACTTTATCATTAAATAAAGTACTGTATTCAGGAAATACTATCATTCTTTAGGTGAAGAGTTTTGGTTGGGAACTCTTTCGAGGTACAAATGTAAATAATATATTATATGTAAGTGTATGATTTTGAGATTATTTTTTATATTTAATTTTCGTAATATGTAAAAACAACAAGATTAGTACTGTATTGTATTTATATATTTAGCATATAAAAAACAAAAATATTTGGTATGCCCAATTCATAAAGAAAATTAAGTAAATCTACAAAGTTGATTGGTTGGTTGATCATACTTATAAGAGTTAATACTATAAGTAGTGAAAGTCTGTAAAGTTATTTTTGCCCTTACAGCTTGTCGAGGTCAATGAAATCACAAAATATGAATAAATTTATTGAATTATTTTTTTCCTAGCAATGATTTTATTATTGTTTAGGATCGACTCTTTTGCTTTTAGGATAAATAAGTCCTCCTTGAGCTGAAGCTCTTTATAAGTAGCTTTATCAAGCATTAACCCCATCAATGAATTTTTAATTATAGGTTCAAATTTTTTAAGTGTTTGTAAAGTGAAACTACTTTTAGGATATATTTTACCAATAGTAGCTAATAAGCCTGTATAAAAGTCGTCAGGAATATTCCAAAACTTTATACCTTGATATGTAGTAGGCATCGATTTTCTATGTTGTATAGCATAATCAATAGTATATACCTCCGTATCTACAGTGGCATATAGATAAGGTTCAGATGCTAGTATCGTATCTTTACTTACAAATATATCGGGAGTGACCCCACCCAAGCTTTTCACTTTCCTTTTGAGGTTTAGAGTATAAAATGTTTCTTCTTTTGATGTGGTCAGTACACTGTCTTTATTGAATAGGTCTCCATGACTTAATCTATCGTAATAGTCGTTTTCGTATCTATCCTTATCTTGATAGCTACGCTGAATCGACCTACCTGAAGGTGTGTAATACCTAGCTACGGTGAGACGAATTGCGCCACCGTTCTGGAGGTCATATTGCTCTTGGACTAGTCCCTTGCCATAAGATCGCCTACCTACTAATACGCCTCTGTCCCAATCTTGGATAGCTCCAGCTATGATCTCACTTGCTGATGCTGATCCCTCATCTATAAGTACGACGATCTGATCTAAATTAAAAAATCTTTTTCCTGAAGTTTTATAATCATTTCTTTTGTTATCCTTACCTATAGTATATACCAGTATTTTGTCTTTCTCTTCAAAAATTTGACATAATATATTAATCGCTTCTGGCAAGTAGCCCCCTGGGTTGTCTCTCAGGTCGAGTATTAGGTTGTGAGGCTTATTGTCTGCGGCATACTTTTCTATTTCTTTCATAAAGTCTTGATACGTTTTGGCATCAAATCTTTGGATTTTTACGATGATGGTCTTAATATCTTTCATATAGGTTGAGTTTACTGAACTACTCATTACATCATCTACTATTACATCTATGGTCATCGGCTTGTAGTCTCTGATGATTTTTATACGAGCATTGTCACCTTTAGAAAGGGTAGTGAAGGCAAAATTTAGTTTTTTGATCTCCATTCCATTGCCCGAAAATAATGAATCGTTGATAGAAATAATCTTATCAAAAACCATTAAACCCGCTTTTTGTGCTGGACTATTTTCTAAGACGTCTATGATATAAGAAGTATCTTTACTTTTGAATTGCTGGATGCCTATGCCTAGATAGCTTCCATTCATTTCATCATTCATTTCTATTACTTCTTGGGGTGCTAGATATAGACTGTGTGGATCTAGTTTTTTAAATATTCCAATAATTGCTTCATCTACGAGATCACTAGTGATAATACTATCTACGTATTTACTTTCTATAAACTGGATCAGTTCCTCTATCCTTCCATTTTTATTCATCATTGACTTTGCATCCATCTCTGTGGTAGCTAGCAATGAGTTTTGTGGGCGATCGTTCATTTTATAACCTACCATCATTCCTACACTGATAAAGGCACTAAAAAGTAGTGGCTGTATGATGTTAAATTTTTTGCTTTTATCTTCTTTATTATGTTGATTGGTATCCAAAATATTTCTTTTTATGAGTATAGATGAGTGATGTGGATCATGATAGATGTCTGTTTTAAATCCATGTTAGAAACCTATCTTTTATTTGTCTTCAAGATTTTAAGGCAAAGTTACTTCTTTTTATAAAGCTAATTTCTTGCCATTTTTAATAATTGGTCATTTATTTCGTCTTTTTTTTATTTCTTAAGATTTTTTATCCATTAAAAATCTGATTTTAATGATATTTGTTTTTTGTAACGATTATACTTTTTAAAAATTCACTAATTTATATTTAAGAAAAGTGCTTATTGAAAGCTATCAAGGACCTCAATTGTGATAACTAACAGAAATACTATTGAAATGGATGAAAATCGATCAAAAATTCTTACCATAGTGGTGAGAGATACAAAAATGTGCAACGTTGAGATGGGAAAAAGTTTGTTTTGTCGGCTGCAACATTTCATTTAGGGACAAAAAATAAACTGGGTTCATAGTAATCAGAGACAAATACTGTATCGAAGCATTCATATCTTCGTTAGAGGGCATCAACAAACCTTTGACACTGAAAAGAATTGAGCAATATCTTAACTCTTAGATGTTAAACCTCCTTGAATGATTTCTTTTAGCAATTATATTTGGACTTTCTACTTTTTAGTATCTTTATTAAAACTGTCCTTGAGAGATACCGTTTGGTTAAATACCATTTTGTCACTCGTGGTATCAGGATCTATACAAAAATATCCATGTCTCAAAAATTGAAATTGGTGACCAGCCTTCGAATCCTTAAAATTAGCTTCCATCTTTGCAATATGCGTTATACTTAGCGACTGCTGATTAAAGTAAGTAATGAAATCTATATCGTCGTCTGCTGTAGGATCTGCAACGGTAAACAGTCTATCATACATACGAATTTCGCAATCTTGAGCATGAGTGGCGTCCACCCAGTGAAGCGTACCTTTGGGCTTGATTCCAGATACATCATGTCCGGACTTGCTGTTTTCGTAATAGGTAGCTGTGATATGATCTATCTGGCCATCATCGGCGTAGACTACTCCAGAGCAGTGCAATATATAGGCATGCTTGAGACGTACAGCTGCACCAGGTGTCATTCTGAAATACTTAGGCGGAGCTACCTCCACGAAATCTTCACGTTCGATGTATATCTCGCGACCAAAAGTTAGATTTCTATGTCCACTTTCCAGCATTTCAGGATTGTTTTCAGCAGGAAGTACCTCAGATTTGCCTTCAGGGTAATTAGTTATTATCACTTTTATAGGATCCAAAACGACCAATGCGCGTTGTGCGGTATGGTTTAATTCTTCTCTGACGCATGATTCTAACAGGCTGATCTCTATCGTGTTATCCCTCTTTGCAACGCCTGCTTTGTCACAAAATGTACGTATAGCGCTTGCTGGATAACCTCGCCTACGCATACCTGAGATAGTAGGCATTCTCGGGTCGTCCCATCCCGATACAAGATTATCTTGGACTAATTTTAAAAGTTTCCTTTTGGAAGTAATCATATACTCCACATTCATGCGTGCAAACTCAATCTGTCTGGATGGAAATATCTGCAATTGTTGTATAAACCAGTCATAAACAGGTCGGTGATGGATAAACTCCAGCGAACACAGCGAGTGAGTAATACCTTCTATGGAATCAGATTGACCATGAGCAAAGTCGTACATAGGATAGATGCACCACTTGTTACCTGTTCGATGGTGATATTCATGTTTGATTCGATAGATCAATGGGTCTCGCATGAGCATATTGGGTGATGTCATGTCTATATTTGCTCTCAATACTTTTGAGCCATCTGGAAACTCCCCATTTTTCATTCGCTCAAAAAGGTCTAGGTTCTCAGCTATTGACCTGGATTTAAATGGGCTATCTACTCCAGTTACAGTGGGTGTTCCCTTCATTTGGGCAATCTCTTCTGAAGTGCTATCATCTACATAGGCTAAACCTTTTTTTATGAGATCTTGAGCAAATCCATAGAGTTGCGCAAAGTAATCAGAAGCATATAATGCCTCTCCTTGCCAATCAAAACCAAGCCATTTGATATCGCTTTGGATACTATTGACATATTCTGTATCTTCAGTTGTAGGGTTAGTATCATCAAATCTCAGATTGGTTTTTCCGCCATAGCGGATAGCTATTCCGAAACTCACACAGATTGCCTTTGCATGACCTATATGTAGGTAGCCATTGGGCTCAGGTGGGAATCGAGTTAAGATTTGGCCATTATTTTTATTGTTTTTTAAATCCTCTTCTACGATTTGTTCTATGAAATTTAGTGATTCGGAACGTTCGTTTGACATATATTTGATTTGTGCTTATGTTTAATTAAAATATAGTTTTTATTAGGTAAGTTTACTTACATCTTATCCACCATTTCTATACCTAGGAGGTCAAAAGATTTGCGTAGCGTATCTCCTACACAAGCAGAAAGTAATAGCCGAACAAATTTTTCTTGTTCATCTTCAGTTCCTAATATTCTGACTTCATGATAGAATCTATGAAAATCCTTAGCAAGGGCAAAACTAAAATTTGCTATTGAAGAAGGATCCATTTGATCTCCAGCTTCTTTAACTATCTCTGGAAAACTAAGTAAGTGCTTAAGCAAGGCTTTTTCAGGCTCTAAAAAGTGTATTTTACTAAAATTAATTGGTTGTTTATTGCCAAATGAACTTAAGTCGATGCCGAGTTGATGTGCCTTTCTGAGCACGGACTTTACACGCACATAAGCATTCTGTATATATGGGCCAGTCTGGCCTTGCATGTCAACAGACTCTTTTGGGTCAAAGATCATACGTTTTTTTGGCTGAACCTTTATCATAAAAAACTTGAGTGCAGCTAGACCTATTTTGCTAAGGATTACTTGTTTTTCTCCGTCTGACAATTCTGATAATTCAGGTCGGTCACTTGACATTGCAGTAGCTTCATTGATTACTTCCGCTATCAAGTCGTCTGCATCTACGACAGTTCCTTCACGAGATTTCATTTTCCCTTCGGGCAACTCTACCATACCATAAGACAAGTGGTAGAGTTGGTCAGCATAAGGCTCGCCTAGTCTTTTGAGGATCTCAAACAATACTTTGAAGTGATAATCCTGCTCATCTGCGACCGTGTAAATCATTTTGTCAACACCAAAGTTTTCGTATCTAACTTGAGCAGTGCCTATGTCTTGGGTTATATACACAGAAGTCCCATCGCTTCGTAGTACTATTTTTTTGTCCATACCTACATCCTCGAGATCTATCCACACACTGCCGTCTGCCTCACGATAAAATACACCTTTTTTTATACCAGAATCAACAGCTTTTTTGCCTAATAGATAAGTATCAGATTCATAATATACAGTATCAAAATCTACTCCTAATTTGTCATAAGTTACCTCAAACCCTTCATAAACCCACTGGTTCATTTTAGTCCAAAGTGCTATCGTATCTGTCTCTTTTGCCTCCCATTTTAGGAGTAGTTCTCTCGCTTCATTTCCTAATGCAGAGTATTTATTAAAATATTGATTCTTATATTCCTTAAAAAAATCATCTGTAGACTGGCCTTCTTTTTTATTTCTTTCATATACTACTTTACACGCTGTGTCTGTTGATTGCCATCCAAAATATTCTTCTTTAAATTTAGCTTCAAAAAGCACATAATAATTCCCTACGAAGTGATCACTTTTAGTTTGGGTACTTGCTGGTGTAGCCCCATTTCCATATTTTTGCCAAGCTAGCATACTTTTACATATAGCTATCCCCCTATCATTGATTACTTGAGTTTTGATGACTTCATAACCGTTAGCCTCGAGGATTTTACTACATGACCAACCGAGGAGGATATTTCGGATATGACCGAGATGGAGCGGTTTATTGGTATTGGGTGAAGAGAATTCCACCATTACTTTTTTGTGGTTAGACTTGCTGTAGCCATAGTTTTCTTGATTTATCAACTGGAATAATTGATCTGTCCAAAATCGATCAGAAAGGGTGACATTCAGAAAGCCTTTTACAACATTAAATTTTATAAAAGTTTGATCGTTTGAAAGTAAAAATACACCAATTTCATTCCCGATTTGCTCAGGAGATCTACCTATAGATTTTACAAATGGAAAAAGAACAAAAGTGTAATCGCCTTCAAACTCTTTTCTAGTTTCATTTATTAAAATAGCGTTTTCGTTTACTTCATTTTGATAGCAATGTGAAAGCGCTTTTGTAAAATTTTGCTTTAGATAAGAGATATAATTGTTCATTTTTGACTTATAATTTGGATGTAAAGGTAAGGTTTTCTTTCGATTTATTACATATGTCTGACACTGATCGGTTTTAAATTATAAAAGTAAAGTTATACTGCACAATAAATGTTCAAATTATTAATATATAAGATATTGATTTTAAATTAAATATTTATTTTATTTTTTTAAGGTTTTTTCAAGATCAACTTTATTTTATTTTTTAATAATATTCAAGTAATACTTTGTATCTTTGTGACGTTTTTTGACCTAAATATATTAATTAATTAAACATTTTCCATCATGAGAAAATTTCTGTACTTATTTATAGCTATTTTGAGTTTGCCACTTCTTTTTTCGTCATGCAAAAAAGACATTGCAAACAATGAATCCTCTTCGCGAGACGTGGCTTATTATAATAGTCAAGTTGTTAGAGAGTGGAATGATCTAT